>Ga0247778_1000239_pt1 | contig 93672 bp, 79 predicted proteins | sample UWRJL049202B5_FD_179939 | JGI IMG/M metagenome (GOLD analysis project Ga0247778, IMG submission 179939) | Plant litter microbial communities from Arlington Agricultural Research Station in Wisconsin, United States - UWRJ-L049-202B-5 | ecosystem: Environmental > Terrestrial > Plant litter >... | reverse complement strand
AAAAAAAGAACAAGAAACCAACTTGAATCTTTCACTCGAGCTGGGATATTCATTATCTACATTTCAAAACTCAAACACTTCCTCTTCAACATGGAAAAGACCCTTCTCCCAGCTCGCTTTCGCCGCTGCTTTTCTGACCGACTCGATCATATGTCTCGGCCCACAGGCATTTACTGCAACATCCATGCCATATCGCTGGGTCTTCACTCCATCGAACCACTTCGCAATGTCTGGTCTGCCCTGAAAGACAGCACCTGGACCCTCGTACTTGTACGGTCCTTCCATCGCATACTCTTCTGCATTTCCAGAATCCGCTGAGCGCGCAGCACTGGTGCCAGTATAATGTATAGTGATATCGAATGAAACTGGGTATACCGGATTGGCCGCAAGCGACGCCAGGTGCTTCAACTCTTCCTCGAACCATTGAGTGTGCCGAATTTCTTTGATAATCCATAGCAGGTGTATGTGCCATTGGGCCGACCCGTTACTTTCAGCATCTGGGAGCGTCGCTCGTTGGATGATGTATGAGGCAATGCTGATTCCTGGTGTAATTCCAATACCACCAGCTACCAGTACAGTAACAGGATCGAGACCCCACTGAATATCGCCAACTCCATAGGGACCATCTAATCTCAAACTTATAGTCGGTGGCGAAATCGTGGCTCCTGGCGTGTTCTCTCCTTTCCGATCATCGATTTTCGCTCCAATGTTATGCTGCAGTTTCTTCGTGTAGCCTCCTAAGCCTCGCACAGCTAGGACAGTTTCTTTGTCTCCAGGAGCTGAAGCGATGGTAAAAGGATGCCAATTGAGGAAAGATACCCCAGGGATTTGCATGAAAGTGATCTGACCCGGATGGGTGGTCTTCAACCCCTCGATTTTGAACTTTGTCACATCCCCAGGATACTGAGTGACAGACTTGACTTGCACGCGGCGGAAGTTATTCATAAATCGTATGGCGCGATCGATGACCCAAAGAAATAGGCCAGGGAGGAGGAATTCGGGTCCTTTGGTTGCATGTATCAACGCTCCGACGACGAATACGAAGAAGAGGGCATGAGAGTAGTAGAATGCTTCGAACCACCTGCGGCGTATGAAACTGATTGAAGTGATGACTATGATGCATAGCGCGACCCACGCCATAACGCCGACCTGGATTCTTCGACTTGCGAAGGCCTCTGCCAGTTGGTCTGTGACGATGTCATGTCGGGTGTTGAGCGCAAAGTGGATGGTTGCATGTACGACCGTTGCGCGGCCGATCCATCGATGGTACATGAGCAATGTCGCTGAGGGAATGCGAATAACGATTGCAAATAGGTTGCTTCGTGCTGCCATGAGGAGGGCAAGGCCCCCGTTGGCAATCGTGAGCCATCCATAAAGCTTGTAGTCGGTTGAATACTCGACGCTGTTCCATCCCCAGAGGATGTTGAGTCCGATGAAGAGTGCGAGACGCAAAAGATCTGGCAGGTGGTGGTTGGTGATGAAAGGAACGAAAGAAGGTATGGTGAGGATCTTGTGGAGTAGTGTGTATAGCTTGGAGTGAGATCGTGATTTGACAACGGGAGGACCTGGGGTGATTAGTTCACATTACCTCACAGTTGTTCTTTACTTACCTCGCCTGCGAAGACTTATGAGATATAGTGGAAGTCGAAGAGCCGATTCAAAGAAGAGTAGACCGATGACACAGAGAAAATAGGCTCTGGCCGCCGTGTATTGGTCTTCGATGATGGACTTCATGGTACTTGAAAACGAATAGTGGTGGTTGGATTGGGATCTTGGTTGAGGAGCCCTTCGAAGAAATTGGTCATATATAACTCACGGTAATTCGATATTTTCAGATCTTTCCCAGTAACTTCTATTCTTCATCAATGATTTGACATGGTCCTTTGATTCCATGTTTCATTTAGACTAGGTCAGATCAACGATGAATTCCTGTGTAACAATGACAGGTAAGTTTCCAATATTCCCAGGTCGACAATTATGGAATCATTATTTCCATTCTTCTTGTTCCTACATATTTGCTGCAGGCAAGGATAAATGTGAACACAACATGCGGCTATCTTGGAATCATGTGCACTTCTCGCTAGGGCAAGGGTGTTACCAACGAACCCCCATTTCGGTTCGCATGTGGAATCATTAGCCTTGGCAGCGATGATTGGACGCCTTGAGAATGCTTGCACAACCAACTCAGGAACACAATTAAACAATCATGGAATCTTTTTGACCATCTACAGTTAAGACAGTGATGAAACAGAAGTGTTTTGTTGCAATGGAAAGTTATAAACCCGCCAATACACCCGCTCATTTTGCAATCACATCAACTCGATCCTGATCAGCTTCACTCACTTCAAAACTAATTGCTATTCGAGATTCAAACAACACCAATCGCACCAAGAATCATGTACAAACTCTCACTTCTCACGCTTGCGCTACTCTCCACCCTGTCTGTCGCCCAAGACACCAAAGTTGGCTATACCGGCACACTCTCCTCACTTGATGGAGGTCTCGGAGGCACAGTAAGCATATTTTCAGAATCTCTCAAGGCATTCTATGTATATTTTATATGATTTATTATACTTTTCCGTTGTCTCAGACCTCCTGGGACATTAAAACAGAAACGGATAATGAAGCTTGCAACTACCCGAATAGTTTCATATCCTTCTTGATGTTAGCAGTACTGACACTGAGATATTGCAGGTCCATGTTGTCGACCCAAACACCCTCATGATCAGCAGCTATACGCTCAAAGATGCCTCAGCGCCAGCACTCTACTGGTGGGGGACAACAGACGGCACACTCAAAGATGGCTTCCGTATTTCCAACGAACAGGTCACTTCCGCTGCCACCACAGATTCGCTTACAATCAAACTGGATGCCGGAAAGTCTTCATCTGACTTCACAACCGTCGGTCTTTGGTGCGAGCGTCTGAACGCCAACTTCGGCCAAGCAACTCTCAAAGCTGGTGATGGCTCAACTCCTACTACAAATGGAAGCTCTTCGACGACAACTGGTAGTACAGCAGCGGCATCGACCAGCAAGAAGTCTGCGGCAAATTCGAATGCTCGCACGTATGGTGTTATGACTGGCATCTTGGCTGCTGCGGTGGGATTTGCTGTCGCAATGTAAATGTCGAGAGGCGGAAACTTCTGACATTTCAAGCAAGGAGCTGGCAGCATTGTCAAGGTGGCTGACAGGGGAGGTTGCGTGCATCTAATGTATTCATAAAAATATGCTTGGAACCATCAATAATCAAAGTTTCTTGCACCTCTAGTGCAGGGTGAGATTTTTATATATACTTGAATTCTGAGGAATATGCGCCAAAACGCAAGACGTAAAGGCCTGGCCCTGTTTCCGCGAATCTTTCTCCCCCTTCATGTGAGGTACCTGTACCATTCAAAAAATATGTTGTCTTCTATAATCTGACATAATCAAAATAGAAGGAGACATAGAACTGCTCCATTTTCAGAAAGGGAAGGCGGTGGTAAAATGTACTTCCCCAACCAACTCGAACTTCGAAGCCATTGCAAATGCGACTCGTAGACGCAAATGTGCTACATGCCTGGTGGCCCTCATCAAACTTAGAATTTCAAGTCCTAATCACTCAATCATCAGCTTGAACTGGGACATTCTTCTCCCAGGAGAAAAAGAAAGGTAGACTTGCAGGAGCGGCACCCGGACTTCACTTCCTTGCCGACTTTGCCTGTGCAATGAGTCCATGGATCCCTTTCCTGAATTGCGGATTTATTGAGTTGTGACACAATGCTTGAGGTTGCCTGCAAATGGAGGGGAAGGTGCGGTCCACTCCGTTTCTGACCCCGCGTACTTCTCGAAAAACCTTTCAGCTAAACACTTGTCCCTACCTCTTCCCTCAACAACTTGTCTCTAAACTTCGCTGTAGTAGGCTACTCCTCACTTGGACTCCGATTGCTCACTGAAGCATACACTACCAAAGAATCCTTTCTCGGCGAGCGGAGTATGCCTAGAACTCACTTCCCTTGTGTTAGTGAGAATTTGAGGGAAATTTCAACCTTGTGCAACCTTTCAAGATGCCTGTAAAGAAAATGAACTACCTGGAGGAAATTGGGCCTCGGTCAAAGTCCATTTTATAGATGGAGGAGAAGCTTGATTTCGAAGTTTGTTGAAAGTGCCGAGTTGTTGGTTCGCCGATCTACACCAGCGTGTAATTGTTTGCCTCTGTAGACGCCAAAGCTAACAAATGTGACTGTAAATTTAGTATACAAGCTAATGGAATGTCTCGCTCGGTGTGCGAGACAGTATCGCAAACTAAATCACTTATTGCCTGCATAATTTCTCACCGGGATTGAGATATTGTGAGTGGTTTTACTCCAATCATTATAGTATGTAGGGTAACATGTTCAAGATTCCGCACCATTAAAAAATTTGGGATTATCGGGCTTTTTTGATGTAATACGCTTTCATTGAACAAGGTCTGGTATATATATCAACAAAAAAAGTGAAGCAACAAGTCACTAAACACGCCGAGCTAATGAAAACATCAAGACTTTGAACCATCATGTTTCAATATCTATACAAACGCCACCACTATTATCCATCTACCATCTCTTTCCGACCCAAGCCAACCGATCTATCCAACTGTGCTCAAATTATGCGGAGACGCCAAGAGCGCTGTTGAAGGCATCCGCTGCGGCTTGTCCAGTTGCGGCACCTAAATTTAATTAGTTGTAGGCTTTGAAAGATGGGAGATTTGGACACTTACCAGCAGCAGTTTGGGCAGTCGCACATGCGGAAATCGTCGCGGCTCCCGCCTTGCACTTCGAGGACAACTGTTGGCAGTTGAACGAGGCAATCACGCCAATGTTCAATGCGCTTCCGTGGTTGAAACTGGTGAGGTCAACGGCCTGGAAAGAGGCTTCCTTGCGTCCATCAAGTCCAACAGCGAACTGTATGGCTGGGCTACCGCAAGATCCAAAGTCAAGAGCGGCACGGCGCTTCTTCGCTGAAGCAGCTGAGTTACAGGCATCCTCTTGGGTATTGCACTGAGAAACTGAGCCAGCGAGAGTCCCAGAGTTCACAGCATTGGCACAGGCGTTGTTTTGGACCTAAAACAGTTTAGTAGGCGCAGAATTAATCGAGGGGATACACTTACAGCACATGAGCGTTGAAGAGCGGCTCCAGCATTAACAAAGGTCGCACCGTTCACAGAGAATGGGCGAGTTCCTGCGGAGGAGACAACTGGGGGAGCTGCACCACCGAGAGTACCGGTGAAGGTCTGAACGTTGGCTGAACAATTGTCAGTTATTTTCGGCTGATGTTACCAGCACATGTCAGATATTCTTACCTCCAGAAGCGCTGGTGGCTGCGGTTGCTGAGACCGCTTGCGCGGCCGAGCTAGAAGCAGCGACTGGGGCGGCTTGCGCGGAAGCAGCTTGTGCAGAAGCACCTTTCGCAGGAGCAGCCTTCGCGGGAGCGGCTTGTGCAGAAGCACCTTTTGCGGGAGCGGGGGCCTTGTCAGCCTTGTTTGCTTTTCCAGACGTGGGGGCCGGATCAGCCGGTGCGATAGCAGAGGAATTAGATGCCACAGCGGCGGTGCTGTTGCTAGCAACTGTTGTATTTGCTCCAGCACCTCCAGCGACAGCGGCATCGATTTCAGCCGCAGTCGCGTCTTCAACGAGTAGGTTCTGGCTGAAAATGCAACCTTCAACATCGTCGGCAGTATCACAAGTGTTACCTGCGCCAGTGTTGTCGTTGACCTAGAGAAATGTCAGCTTGGGGAATCTCCAGACAGGGAATTATATCTTACATCTCCAGGAGCGAAGGTTCCCGACTGAAGAGCCTCTTGAGGATCAGCTCCGATAGCTGCAAGCTGGGAAGCAAGAGCGAGGACAATGCCCTTGTTGGTAGCAGCGGCTCCAGCTGAAGCAGGGTCTTGATGAGCTTGGATAGCTTGAATTTCCGGGTTCACAGCAGTCTCGTTGCAGAGAACACTTGCTTGTCCAACCTTTCCAGTGTTCCTCTCCAAAGCGGCGTACATCAGCGCATCAGCCTGACCCGTGACATTTCCAGCCGCTTTCGCGTTGGTAAAGGCCTGATCGGCAGTTGCCTGGTGAAGACAGTCGAGGTTGGTGATGGTTCCAGCTCCTTCCGCCGCGGCTGCATTTCCAAGCAGACCGAAGACAGGATCTGATATATTAGCTGGGTTGTCGAGGTTCAAGTTCGCACGGACACCGTCGAGGAACTTGTTGTGGGAGTGTTCCTGGGGAACCTCACGGCCTCGGAGCATGGCACGTGGGATGGAGAATCGTTTCTTTGGGGCACTTGGAGTAGGAGCCGCCATGGTGAGGCCAATTAAGGCAATGAGGGAAATGCTTTCATACTTCATGATGTCGTTTGAGGCAGAGAGTGACTAAATTCCGAAGAGTTAAAAGGCTAAAGGACCGGCCTAGGATTGTATAAAGCAATAGAGCAATAAAGAATGTAAAGAATCGGAAGTTCACAGAACTGTAAAAAGAGAGCGAATAGTGAACGGAAAGAAAGACTGATGATGCGATGAAAAGAAGATAGATGCAGAGTGGACGACGAAGTCTTATAACATGAATCGCTCGGAAACCATCCACTTCAGCGATTTTGGATCAAACCATAATTCGGCATGGAACCCCACTCCTGTCACTCTTCTTGGTCGTCGTTCCGTTGCTGCGCTGTAGATCATACTTGACGAACATGGCGTTTCTCGAGGAGTTCACACTGGCCACATCCGAAGACCCCCTTCACCAGCCGCTCGCTACCTAGTGACTGGGCATGCGCCGTCATTGTGGCTGCTTGAGGATAGTCCTGGAGGCTGAATCTGAACTCGGTCCGTCCGCCGAGTGGCTAAGACCAAGATTGACGGTTCAGGATGCCAGCTTAGGGCTAGTCCTGGCAAGAGTACACGATGTTCCGGGTCTCAGAGCGCCTCATGCGATCAGACGAGATTGAGATTGGGGATGGCGGTTTGAGCGCACCAGTGAAGGGGCACGAGTGATGGTTTATCCTCGCGACAATTCTGAGGCACAGTGGGCGCATCGCCCGGTACGATTGGCTCAGCGGAAGCAATTGAGAGACATGAAGCTGTATTGCGGGGGAAAATTGTTATCAGACGGTTCTGCAAAACCTTATGGGACGGATGTTGTATCAAGGTTGACTTCTCGAGGTGTGTCAGCAGGGGGGGGCTGAGACGAAGCGAGCTCAGGGGTCGCTCGCCGGAAAATCTCACATACGACCTCGGAAGAAATTTTCGAAATCGCATTCGAAACCCAGCGTCATCCACGACCGCTATTTTGCCATCGTCGACTCGTCATTCCATCTAATATTCTCATGCTATACCTGATACCCTTGTGAAGCTCGAAAACATTCCTCAGACGTTGCACCTCAGATATTGCGGAATGATGGGACCAGGAGCTGGCGCGAAGCCGTTCGCCCAGCTTCCTTACCTGCAACTTCATAGCTAAGGAATAATAGCTTAGAGCCGCTAAAGATGCCACACGCCGATCAGAAAGCTAGTTGACAGACTTCCCGCTGTCAAGTTGTAGCATACTTGAGTTTAACTCTCATCGTTTAGGAACGAAAAGTCAACCTCGGCACTCAACGACAAGACTGGACGAACACCCCCAATGCCGTGACCGAAGCAGAAACTTTGTGGCATACAGCTGATCCTCACGGGGGTCGATACCAGACGGTGATAAGCCACCAGGATAGACCTCGGATCAATGGCATGAAATGCAACCTTCAGACAATATAACAACGCCCTTCAATATCTCTCGTGTCTCAAGAAACTGACACTCGATTCGAGTTGATCATTGCCTTCAAAGGCCACGAGATCTGGTCGTACGAATATTGGAGGGCATGACTATATTACCACGTCGCAAGACTTCTCCAACGACAGTAAAATGCCCTGAAAATACCTGCTTGAGCATTAGGACAAATAGAACATGCCCAAATTTGTTGAAACACAGGGTCAGAGGAGCCTAATAGGGGTCTTTCAAAAGGTCTGAATTAGGTGGTTTCTACAGCATGCAGAGTTTTACGTCTAAATAGCCTCAAAAATATCACGTGCACAGGCTTATCTTCAACAAAATTTGGTCATGTCGCCGAACCTTGCTTGCAGCTGTTCGGAAAATTGGTGACCTCAGTTCCGATCACTGCATATTGTACGTTAGTGATATCATTATAAGCATGTCGATCTTGGAGAAATGGCCATAGCCAGAAACTGTTCCTTATTCAAGCATACAAACTTTCAACTCATGTGTACAGTGCACAGACATAAACTTAATGCTGGGAAAGGAGAAGGTAAGTTTAACAATCTTTTCCATGATTGCATGAGAGTCGTAGACCCCAAAGCTTGGGCCATTGTCGTTGATGTACCGACGGTGCTATATCATGGGTTTGGTTGTCCGACTGCTCATCAAAAATTCTCCGAAAGAGGTGCACAAAATTTGGATTGCATAGTCTGGGGATGTTGATCAGAATTCAACACCCCCACGCTCAGAAGTAACCCCCATTCTCGGAGGCGGACCTTCCTGCGAGTCCGTGGCTTGAATGATCCATAGGTGTTACATATCTTTGGCATGGACTTGTCCAAATGGCACGAGCTTTTCGCTTGGAATCCGAGGAAAGTATGCAGCTACTGTAAACCTGGCTTCCTTTCCGGACTTCGGAGAGCAAGCCTAGTCAGCTTTCAACTAATTTGGAAGCAAACAGCATGGAACATGAAAAGGTGAAATATTTGCCGCTTTTCGGCACTTCTTGGAAAACATGAAATGAAGATATGATGTTTAGATTTGTGCAATTATATATGTAGTTGGTATGAATGAACTATTAAGCTATACATTAGATTCGTAAGGACGCAGGCCAATCGTCGCTGATCTGCCCCATTAACATGCCATGAATTGAGATGTGAGACGCCTAAGCTTATCCTGCCTGGTACAAGAATGGACCAGCAGCAACGTGTGGGTTGACAGCGCTAAGATTGAACGCGGTGTACGTGATGTTGGCGTCAGTGAGAGCAATGAACATGGTCCCTAAAATACATTAGCCATCAATCCAAACCGCATTCACTCCAACTGGAAAACTTACCATTGATAGCTGGATCACCCTCATAGCTGCTGAAATCAGGCTGAATGGTCATACCATAATTGGTTCCGTTCACGGCGGTGATATTGGTCAAAGGCGAGTAGGTGGTGTTCAACTGCGACACCCACAGAACGAACTGTGGTGCGCCTGCCGATGTAGAGGTGATGTAGCTGTTGTTTGGTCCAATAGGCTTTCCTGGATTCTCCCACTCAAGATAAACAGTTCGTCCTGGGTAAGAGAGAGGAATGCTGCGATTCTGCGAGATGCTGGCAGAGCAGTCGAATCCAGTGACATTGTGGCCAACACAACTCTCACCCTGTGGGGGGTCAGAGCTTGGGGCTGCCGGGCCGAAACCGCTGGTCTCATTGAAACCGGTCTGTGTGGCGTTCCAACGAGCAGAGTTAGGCTGGTTGAGAACAGTGAGCGCAGGGAAGTTTTGCCACGCGAGACGCTTGGAATCGGCAGGGCACTCAGAGATGTAGGGTGCGAGTAAAGTCCACGCCCAAGATTGTGGAATACCGGTCTCGAACCAGACGGGCATTGGGAAGAGACCAGCGAACTGTCTGAAAATCATCTGTTGACGAGCCTCGGTAGCAATCGACTGGTCAAGAAGCTGAGCAACTTCGCGGGCGTCCAAGTGGGCCTGGAAGCCCCAAACACCAGACTCACCAAATCGAGTAAGCTTCTGGGTGAAGTCAAAAGCTTCGTGGACGGTAGTGAAGGGGTAATTATATGTGCATTGAGGAGTCGCGCCTCCAGGTCCTCCGAGAAGGTTGCTGAGAAGCGTGGCGTGTCCAGCTTCCTGATCGGCCATGAACTCAATCAGGAAGCGATCAGATGGAGTGAGGCCAGCTGCCGTAAACTCCTCTTCGCTGAAGGTAGCAAGAATGTAGTGGAAGAGATCGAGCTCGATCCATTCCTGGTACAGTCCAAGAAGGATGGATTCGTAGTCGAAATCGGACTGAACGCGGTATACTGGCTCAGTTCCATTGGTACCAAGTCCTCCAGCTGGCTGATAGGGGATTGGTTCAGGCTCGTGGAGAAAGCCATCGGCGATGTAACCAGTCTCTTTGGGATTGGGTGGCAGCACCGGGATGGCAGTCCCAAGGGCTGTGGTAGATACTGCGCCAGTGGTTGTAGGCGACGGGCCATTGTACGGGCCGTGAGATGTAACTCCAGTGACCTGACTGCTGACTATCGGAGGAACCGGGACATAGGCGCCTGGAATTTCAGAGGCTGGGATACCAGCAACAGACGCAACAGACGAGACTGCAGCACTGTTTACTGAGGGCATCTGAGGATATGAGTAGGGCCCAAATGGCGATGAGCTTGCTGAAGCCGGGCCAGTACTCGCTGTGGAACTACAGCTCGTGGTGGTGGTGGTGGTGGTGGTGGTGGGTGCAGCACCAACGACGGCAATTAAGCCGGTGGCAACACTTGCCTTGAACAACATGATGAAGATGATATATGAGTAGGGAGCAAAGGACAGGAGAGAGAGAAAGGAATCTTCTTATACCATTACTTGCCAAGAACTTTGAGCTACATGACGTCCACAGCTCTCCGCGGTGGAGTATCAAGTAATGTGGATAGCTTTCTGGCCAGAAGACTAATAATTTTGGGGGAGCTTAGAAACAACGTGCGCTACTGCAACTAATGATTCCATCAGTACTTCTTTGGAGGCATAGTCTAGCAAGGATACAATTTTCTCGGAGCTCTTGATAGCTTCGTCTTTGAAGAGACTAATAATTTTTTGGAGAAGCTTAAAACAATTCGCGCTCCTGCAGCTAAATGATTCCATCCGGAGCTCTTTTACGTATAGTCTAGCAAAACTACAATTTGGATAGCTGTCCCTGGACCGGACAAGGTGAATGCTGTAGAGGATATTGTAGCTTGGACTCAAAACAAAAGAGAGAGATGGTCGGAGTTTTTGCTCCATAAAGTTTCGTTCGTCCAATAGAACTCCCCTCTGCGAATTGATTGTTGCCGCGCCACCTATGAGTACCCTGCTGCTGACTGAGCAGTTTGGGGTCAAAAGCTTTTCAATCCCCACAACAAAGACAGTATCAGCATATAGGAAGAGCTCCTGCATTTATGATGACTTCAGGACTTTCTTTTCCGAAAAGGTATTTTGGGAACGTCATAATCAGGTACCCATTCGCACTAACGAAAACATTGAGACTCGTTCCCCGGAGACCAGCTTCGGCTATCTGACCTCCTTTCCCTAGCAGAGACCCAATCAACGAGCTTGAACTTCAGATTCGAAATACGCAACTGAAATGTCACTCGATAACCGACACATCCGCACGCTTTTGCGGCTGTTCATGCTCAGAAACCTTCCGGAGCATCCATGTCGCTAAAAGCCACTACCGGTTGATCAGCCCTGTCCTGTTGCTGGATTGAGGACGGGGTTGGGATTCTTACATTCGCGTGCAGCCTCTACTGGTGAGAGATCTAATCAGGAGATCAGAAGAGACTGTACCTTGTTCCTGGTGCCACGCGTGAAACTTGATTACCAGCACACATTGCTGATAACCCCGAACTGCGAGTTTGGCCATGATGATCAACAGCCCCCAAAGCTCTGCAAGTCTCTCATCATCACCTACTGAGTAATCGATACTCCGGCATATATCCATATTACCATATTCCGTTGGCTGTATATATCCGTTCTGTCACAAGCTTGACAAATTGTGTTTCTTCGATGACAACTTGTAAACTTCAATGACGTTCACGAAATACAGCGCTGGTCCGGGCCATCCTTGCAACGCCACGCGCCTCCAACCGACGCGTCGGCGATAAGAACGCGACTTCATCTACTGTACAATTTAGGTGAAGACAATTGACAAATCTTGAATTACACTCTCCAAATGAAAATTTCTTTGGGATTTTAGATTGCTTCATCTAGCACTTAAATCTTTGATAGAAAATTAAGCGCGAAATACTATTCCACAGACGACAACCAACAAAAAACACCTTCTGCTTTGTAGGTTGGTCTCTTTGGTGGCTTCTGCATACTTTAGTTACGAAGGATTCTTAAGAGGCTCTCGCATTGGTATCCGCATGTAATTTAGCTCCAATATTCATAACAGAAAAACAGGTTCTTGTTTCCTGTATGGCTAGAAGAGTATCATACTTACCTAGGTAGTCTAAAAACGGCGTGAAAAACAACGTGGAGACAAGGCGTTTACATGAAATTGTATATGTTCTGATTTTCCCAGCTGAAGGTATCGACCACGTCGCTCGTCACAGAATCTTAGGCGGGGAAACTAACTCCTGGTGGACAGAAAAAGCGGCACTAATCATTGCCAGTTTTAATGTCCCACTCGCCGTGGCACATTCGGAATTAGTGCCGCTTTTTCTGTCCACCAGGAGACTATATCTTCAATGCGTTAGGTTCTCAAGAAAAACAGCTGGATGTCACTGTCAACGTCTAAGTATTAAGTGTCTCTCTCGAATACGAGCATGCTCCACAAGCTAGACGCTCACAGTGACATTCAGCTATCCCACGTGCAAGTCTTGAATATTGACCTCCTAACCATCAAGTTTCTTCTCGGATACGAGCATGTCACCACTAACTACAATACAAAGCTCCGGCGCTGATAGCTCGAGCAGTGGAAAGCACTATTCAGTCCGCCTCCAGTTTTTGGCTCACTACCTAAACAAACCCTCGAATCCCGCGAATGCCGACGCTTTTCTTCTCCTTCTTGGCCTCTGGTACTTCTTTTGCGGGTTCCTTCAATTTCTCCTTATCCTTTTTGTCTTTATCTTTTTTGCCTATATTTTGGACTCCGCCTAGAGGTTTGAGTTAGTCCTCGTTTATATGGGAAAGAAAGGGGGAAGAAAAGCTTACCCCGACCGTAAATTCTGACTTCACTCTGGGGTTTTATCTTCGGCTTCCCATGACCATCCATGGAGTGAGCATCCCCACTATCCGAAGCTCCGGATTTCCCTCCTGAAGCCGATGAACTCTGCGGATTGAAGGGCTGTGGTGACTGGAAATGATATCCGGATCCCGCGGACACAGGACTCCGCGTACCCTTCGATGGGAAAGCTCTGTAAGACGTATCTATTTTTGTAGGCGTGACCGGGTAGCCACCTTCGATGCTCCTCGACGAGCTGGGTCCGGGGTTAATAGGTTGAAAGCCACCTCCACCAGGGCTAAGAAGTGGCTCATCGTCAACTCCTCCATTTTCGTCCTCATGCGACTCTTTGAGGTCTAGATAGGCTGATTGAAGGGAAGTGAAGCGCTTCAGCAGATAATTATGAGCTTTCTGAATCTCGATGACCCGAGTCCTGCTTTCTGCTAATGCATTGTCCAGTAGCTCCTGCGTTATGCCGTCCTTCCTATATCGATAGGCTTCGTCTTCGCTTTTGGGCCGCAAAGCCTCAATCTCCCTCTCAAAAGCCCGCTTGGCTTCCTCGTGTGCCTTGTCACGGGCTTCGAGTTCCATTTCCATGATAGCAACGCGTCTCAAGGCTGATTCCTCGCTTTCCTTCGCTCGCACTGCGTGGGTTTCACCTGCTTCATAAGTCCTTAGCGAAAGTGTCAATTTCTCGACTTGGCCACGTAAATGTTCCAGTTCGTCCAAACTAGCCTCAACAGATTGAACCTTTTGCTTCGATGACAGCTCCCTCGCTTCGCTGGTGATGACCAATTGCTTAAGCCTCTCGGTGCGCTCTTTTGCCTTCTCTAGATCACCTTTCAGCTCATCCCGCTCGGCATGCCATTTCTTTTGTTCTTCCCTCAAAACCTTCAATTTGGCGCTGAGATCACTTTCCCACTTTCTTGAATGAGTTTTGCTCTTCTCGGTCTCTTTCTTCATTTGCATGTTCGATCGTTTTGCTTCCTCCAACTTCGATTTGAGAATCTTGTTTGAGTTAATCAGATTCTGCGTCTCTGCTTCAACTCTTGCTTCTCGGATCTGCTTAGTCCGCAACTGGCCAATATGTGAGAGATGCTGCTGCTTAAGATATCTTTCGAAATTCAAGTCATTGCGAAGCAATTGTATCTCGCGATGAAGATAAGCGACTTTGAGACTTGGGTCTGCATTTGCAGGTCGAAGAGCTGGGGATCTGGGTATAGTTTCGCGGGACAGCGAAGCCAGGTACGCATCCATATGGATAGAACTGTCGTGATGGTGATTAGAGAGAGCGAGTGAGGCGACAGAATCGTTTGTGAGGGTTTGATAAATACTAGCACGGGTGGGCTTGGGACCGTTCAGTAGATCTTGGAGCTGGTTGTGTGATGGAGAAGTAAGCATTTGTGCTGGCAATGTTGGACTATCCGGGAGATGATCGGAAGGGTGTATGCTTGGAGAGTCTGCAATAGATGGCATCGACTGGCTCGTTTGAGAAAGTTTCCTGTGAAGACTCGAGACTCGAAAGCCGTCTGCAGAGGCGACTGCTGTGGATTGTGTATTTCTCCAACTATTGTGCCGGGACGGAAACCGCGTTTGGTCATCCTGCGTGAGCAATGGCTGCTCAGGTACGTCTGAATTAGGTTCGTTCTTTCGTGCGAGGGTCTTTGATCTGGAAGCATGGCCGTCGTGCCCGTCTGCGGGGCTGTACAAAGCCATACATTCAGCCACAACATCAGCTGCCTCACTGGTCATCCAGCGATTACTATCCGTAAGCTCGCTTTCGATTGTCGTTGTGAAGAAGTTCGGATGTAAAAGATGAACCTGTCTAAAGGGCTCTGATCGCTGTCTAATTTCCGTAGGCTCGATATCAAGGTCATCCGCCCCTGGAAAGTTTGCATGCCTCAGATATCGCTGAGGTTTTCGAATGTAACTCATAAAATTGATGGGATAGAGCCCGTACAAGAAAGTGAAATAGTGAAGCAGCTCTGGAACAGTCTCATCTTCTGACTCTAATAAGTAAGACATCTTGTCCCAAGACTTGCTACTTTCTTTCGCTGGTAGAGGTGTCCCATTCTTTTCGTCATCACTACCATGACTCTCAGGCTCGGGGCTCTTGCGCTCTCTATCCCAAAAGAGCATGCGGCTGTATATGTTGAAAAGTGGAGGAAGGTGTTTAGACATAGAGGTGGGAATATGAGGCAAGCACATAATCAGCGCAGTCATGCCCAACGATATCACTCTTGTTGATGTGTCTGTCTGAAGGCATTTGAGAAGATTATCGAAAAGAGGTGTTTGTAGAATCTATAATTGTCAGTAAATACAACACATAGAAACAGTACCAAGCTACCTACCTGGTGTAGATGTGGAGGCTGATGGCGTATGAACTCGCAGAGCAGTGAGAGAACCAATATCCTGTTGTCTTTCTCTATAAAGTATTTATTGATCGTTGTCAGAAAGTCCTACGCCAGTCAGTCATAAAATTCTACTACCACATCCTGTTCATACCTGCGGACGCTTCTTTCCAAAAGCTAGCAAGATCATCTGAATCTGTCCCTCCACAAATCGGGCATGCTCATCGAATTCCTCTGAGGCATGCCTAGATTTTGCCAGCCAAGTCGCCAATAAGTTATGGGCCATAGCCTTGCTCGTCGCCTCTGCATCTTCGAGCTCGTATTCGTCCTCGTCGTATACCAGAATTTCTAGCAGCGTATCCCGAGCTTCCACAGCTAGGCCCTTCTCTTGCCCCAGCTTGCTCAATACAGGCACAGATAGTTTATCCCACCATTGTATCAGCCTGCCCTTTCCACGGATAGCGGGCTTCAGCGTTCGGAGGATCGCGAGAAACGGCGCAAGGCGTGAGGCCTTATCGAGAATGGAGGTTTGGTAGATACTGAGGAGCTCCTCCTGCAAACGTTGGGAATCGACTTCATCGTGGCTCGCGTGCTTCTCGAGGTATGCGTGTATTATAGCAACGAGGTCGTCGGGCAGAGGAAGGGCAGGATTCGAAGCCGAGGTGTTTATGGCCTTGGTGAGGTCCTTAAGGGATCTGCGGAACAATTAATTACGTTTCAATCAGACGAGGGTGCTGGTTGGAGCTGCGAACCCGGAGGACATCGTTTCATAAACAGGGAAAACCCTCCTCTTGTCGATCTCTGAGTTTTGGATCGCGATGTGCGAGGTGATCTATAAGCTCCTCTTCCGCTTTCCAGCCTCGTGACGGCGGGGTTAGGTTATGGGAATGGTTGATCACATCAGCGCCGAGGGGGGTTGATTGAGTAAAGTATGGGTATTCGCATTGGACTTGGCTACAAATGGCCCTTAAAGATGTAGCTATTGTCTCGGCGTCGGCGATATCTGACTCGGAGGTGAATCCTGAAAGCTGTGAATGGAATGGGGCAAGCCGCAAGGTAGCTCCTTGATATTTTCACCGATAAGAGCGTTCAAAAAGCGGCACTGGATATTGCTGATTTTGAAAGGTTCCTCACGGTCAAGTGTAGTTCAAAACCAGTGCCGCTTTTTATGTTATGACAAAAGGTTGTTATCGCCGACTCTTCGGCCGCAACTTACAGCTTCAATCGGCGTCTGGTAGAGCATAAATCAAGTATAAAAGAACATTATTTATCTCAGTATTTCTACTATCAATCTCCTTACCCTCAGCTTGTCTATTCCTTATCCTGTTTATCTTCTTCATTATCATTCGAGACACTCACATTTCAAGAATCTCGAGCTTGAAGAAACTCACTCTCATTCCTTTACACTTGTACCATTCAGCAATCAAGTATCTCACTATGTCAGTCGAAGCAGGCTATCTCCCTCTGAAAGGAAAGACAGCTATTGTGACAGGCGGATCTCGAGGTCTTGGGGCTGGCATGGCATACGAGCTTGCAAAACGAGGAGCAGATGTAGTCTTAACCTACACATCCCCTTCCAGCAGCACTCTCGTTTCAGACCTTGAAGCCAAAATCAGCCAGCTACCTCATAAGCCATCCACAATCGGCGTGATGGCTGATCTTAGCCGAGCCAATTCTCCAGACGAAATCATCAAATCGATAAAAGACTGGAGAGGAGGGGATCTGAAGATCGATATCTTGGTAAACAACGCTGGTACAGAAAAGGTCAAGAAGCTAGGAGAAATTACGCCAGAGGACTTTACTCAAGTCTTTGATCTGAATGTCCGTGGTGTTCTTCTCATGACCCAGGCTGTTCTTCCTTACCTCCAACCACAAGGTCGAATAATCAACATGTCCTCTGTCGGATCCCGTTCCGCCTTTCCCGAGCTGGGACTTTACTGCTCTTCAAAAGCAGCATTGGAAGGGTTGACTAGATGTTGGGCAGCTGAGCTAGGAGATAATGGGACGACTGTTAATGCAGTGAGTCCTGGGCCTGTGGAGAGTGAGATGTTGAAGAATATTCCAAAGGAGATTGTAGCTAAACAGAAGGCTGAGACTCCGATTGAGAAGAGGTTGGGAACTGTGGAGGAGGTTGCTTGTGTGGTCGCATGGCTTGCAGGGAATGATAGTGCCTGGGTGACGGGGCAGACGATTTCTGCGAGCGGTGGTTGGCAATGTTTGTGATGTACCTTGCAGGACTAAGCTGGCACCTTACCCAATAAATAGTTAAAACCGACCTCACGTCAATTTGAAAGCATTTATGCTTCCAAAACCTGTACTTTCCCCAACAGCAATTGAGAATTTGAGTCGTAGAAGTGTTGTGAGAAAGTCGTTCATTCATGATACTTAACACACATAGCCATTTGTCGAACAACGACCGAGGCAACTACCAATATACATCTTCAAAGTCGTTCTTTAGTGACCGTAGGTAGTCAAATCAGGTACTCATCAAACCACTGCACAGCCTGCAAGAAAGCCTTCTCCTTTGCAAATCTCTCATGCTTAACGCTCACATCACAGCGAACAGAAAAGCCGTGGACAACACCACTGTACAAGTTGATCTGGTATGGCTGCTTAGTCTCAACCAAGATTGTTTCGGACTTGTGACGCTTATCGGCGGGGAAGATTTGGTCGGTCTCGGCGGCGGCGATGGAGAGGGGCCCTTCGATGGCACGGAGTTCATCTTCTTCGACAAACCTGGAATATATCAGTTGAGTTGAAGAGACGGGTGGGACAGGTGTGACAGAGAGACTTACGAAGGGTGTGCAACATATCCGACGTCGATTCCCTTTCCTTTGGGCAGGAACCGGACTACGTACTTGGCACCCTATTCATCATTAACTTTTTGTCTTTCGCGGGAGCATTGGAAAACTCACAAAGCAGTAACCGACGCTACCAATTTTCTTGTATCCTTGTTGCTTCAAGTAATCGATGCTCTTCTGGACAATAGGATCGACATACTCGAAAGTATGAGGGTTCTTTCCATCAGAGCCCTTGGACAACCAAGCCATAATATCGAAACCCTCAGGTCGGTTAAGGGGAATTGGGTCGCCGTTGAAGAGGTCGGGGATGATGGTATAGTAGCCGTTGGCAGCAAATTGATCTGCCATCAATTGGCTGTTTGCCCAGATCCCAATGACATCTGGAAGGTAGAGAATAGCGGTATCCTTGTGGACGGTCTTGCCAGTGGGTTCAGCAACGTAGGCGTCGATGTCACCGATTTTGATGGATTTACCAGTTGGCTGGCCACTTTAAAGCTGATTAGTATTTTTAATCTTCCCATTAATTTGGAGTATTTTTGAGGGGAGCTTACTCATGCTTGACGCCAACGGTACAGCACTGAGCCGGGGGGTTTGATGCCATTGTGGATTGTGGATTGTGCTGTCTGGAGAATTGGAGAAGCAGATGAAATTGGAATGCTCAATTGAATCGTTTCAGATCTTTGATACGAAGAAAGAGAAAATGTTCTTCTTACATAGGATTCTTTTTCCCGTTTTCGGAGCTTCAAAAGAAGGAGGGGCACTGGATTCCACGTACAGGGTGGGTGGGGTTAATTTGTCATTCTGACGTTACCTCTGATGCCTGTGATAGGCTGACGCCGAATACGCGTTAATCCACGAAAAAGAAGCTTTTCCGAAGAACAACCTGCACGGCTCCACGATTATCTCCTTTAATCCCGGCGCGCGTAAATTCCCCTATTTAAGCGCGCGAATTTTGTTTTATCGCGCTTGTTTTCCGATTCGAGACGGCAGCGAGAGCTTCAGCTTCCGCTCGACTTCAAGATTATCACCGACTTCTCCATCAATCCGCTGCAATGGCGACCCGGAAATTTGTACACGCAGCGCCCAAAATGGGCAGCAAACAAGTTTTCCTGTTCGTATTTCTTCTGCACTCCTGCGTCCGGCCTTCCTAACCCGCATCTCACAGGCCAAATTTTACTTTGACCCTTCTGCGGACGCCGCAACTACCTCCCACCTTCGCATCTTTCATCGTACCCCTAAATCTCAATAAGCTCGATCTGCGCGACTACCTATGGAATTGCTACGGGGTGCCCGTCAGGGGCGTGAGGTCGTATATCCAGCAGCAGAAATTACGGCAGGACAAACCGAATGCCAAGAGACCGTCGCCCAGGAGGTGGTTCCGCCCGAGGAGTATCAAGAAGATGATGGTGGAGCTGGAGCAGCCGTTTGCGTGGCCGGAGGAGCCAGAGGATTATGAGCAGTATGTTCAGTCTTTGATTCGAGTTTGCTTTGTTATCCTGGGAAAATGAGATGGACATGGAGGTTTGAGTTGGAAAAGAAGCTAATGCTGTGATACAGATGGGACAGGGACACATTTAACGCTGCAAAAGAGGAGCGCGAGGAGACAGAGGCCACGTTTAGACCTGATTATCGGGAGAAGCCATCGCCGGAGCGAGGAAGCATAGCGGAGCAAGCTAAAGCACTGCTGGAGGGGAGACAGGCTTGGAAGCAGAAGGCGCCAGAGTGGGAAGATGATGGGGAAGCTGTAGAGGTAGAGAAAGATATGAAGATATGATCGGTGAATATAGTCATGGATTGGTCGTTGCGGGTGTATATTATGTATGAATATCCTGTTCAAAGTATTCAGGGCCCTGCGTATTGGCTTCTTCTATCCAATGTTCATCCGTTTGGAATTTCAGCGCTTCGTCTCCCCATGCCCACCACCCAGCCGTCAAATTCCTGGCGAATATTTCTAGTGCTTCATACTTCTTCTCATTATCAATCAACGCCTCCAAGAGTGCTTTCAGGTTCGGCTTTCTAGAATGCAGGTCAGGCACTGCAACGATAACCCTTCTTTTCACCTCTACCTGATCTGCTCTATTCAATTTCTTCCGCCCTACAAGCAGAATCTCATACGGTTTCCTCCAAAGGGAATCCAATGCACAAATCGTATCGCCATGTGCAGTGACCTTCACCCAAACCCATTCCTCCATCAAATCAATTCCCCATTCTTCAAAGAGACCTCCCTCTTCGAGTAACATATCACGGAAAGCTGGCTTGTTCGTGACCCATACTGTTACCAGCCCTTCTTCAGCAAGATGGTCCTTGATAGGAATGGAAGAAAGGAGATTTTGTATGTCGCTGGAAGAATATGAGGTAGCGTATGAGCTTTTCCTCCGAGCTGAGCGATTTGGCCATGGAGGGTCCATGGTTATGATGTTAAATTTAGGTGCGTGAGAATTGAAGGTCTCAATAGTGGCGGCTATGTCTCCTTGTAAAACAGTTGAACCAGGAGGTATTCGAGCTCGAAGTCCCTCTGACGTGATATATATGGGTGTAGAAGTAGTACTGTTGAAAAAAATTGGAGACTTGGAAGGCTCTCCTTTCTGCAGGGCTACTTGTTCAAGGGACGGCGTCTCAATCTGGCCATTTTGAGCCTTTTCATCTGAAGATACTGCTTCCCTTTTGCGCTTTTTTCCCGGTGCACTTCTCTCAGCTTTCTCGGATATTCGAGGAAGGCACCAATCCCCGTGATAAGCTTCTTTCAAGCCATCTAAAGCAAGTTGCAAATGCTTCTGCAGCAACAAATCTTCTATCGAAACATCTCCCAGCTTCGATCTAGCTTTCGCCGACTTTGGCTCCACTGAAGGAAACGGTCGTTCTAATGGTTCCGCAGAGATGATCCTCCTGGTCGAATCTCCTTGAGCTAACTCGATGGAACGAGGAATGTCGAGTATGGTAATAGTTGAGTCATCGTTTTGGTAAAGAATACATGATGATAATGCCATTAAACCACCTTATATAGATATTTAAGAATGGGTAGACTCGGAGTAATTGAAAAGTGAAGGAAGAAGGAGCCGAGATTGAAACTTTAAAACGGAGAGGTTGGCACTCACGTGCACATAGGTTCTTCTTTTTTTGGTTGAGCATCTGAAAGCTACAACTTACTACTCGTATTGGGTTGTTCTGAAACTGATCTTTTAGCAGTAGAGCATTTCCTTTTTGGCCCCTGTCCGCCATAATTTGAATGGAGTCATAAGATCATGTGACTATTTCGATATTTCATTCCTAATTTTGCTCCAGTCTTATCCCAACCTATTTTGGTTGGCTATTTTTTCTCGTTCGCTAAGGCTTATGAGTGGGTAGAGCACGGCGAAACTATGAAGGTACGCAGCTACTCTCAAGTCAACATCCTTCCACCTTTTCACTTAGACTATCTAGTAATCATATTCCGATTCATGAGTGTCATCAATAGGAAGTATTAGAATCGTGAAATTTGCCACCATCATGGGTTGCCTTCAGATCAAGAGATGGCTTGTAGGACAAGAATACACTGTGCACACCCTGGGACTCTCAACACCGTTATGACTTGAGATATTATTAACTGATATATCAACTCTCAAAACGGCTGTAATGGCTGCTGACTGCCTTTATGAGATAGAAGAAGATCTTTGTCTGGAGGGCAGTTAGAAATAGGTGAGGAAGTCATTTCAAAATGAGTTTAATTCGAGCGCCTTCCCGACCCGTCTCAATAGTCCAATTTCATGATTCCGGAAGTAGCCTTAAAACGATTGTTTGGTATTTAACGTACAGCCTGCCTCAAAGAGAATATACACCTCAAAAACTCAATTGGAAAATACCTCTCTCGCTTCCCATCCTTCATACTTGCCCTACAAATTCCCTAGTCGATTTCGACGCCTCTCTCCCCTTCTACTCGGCGGCTCCAAGACAACAGGTGCAGTTGGTCTAGAATCGTCTGCCGTCCACCAAGTAAAGCTTCCCGTGGGCTCACCTAATACTTGTCTCTTAGTTGGACCGGCCAGGGTCACTGTTGTGGTCAATCCATCATCACCGCTAGTATACCAGGTCACGCTACCAGTTGGATCGCCGAGCACCTGTCGTTTCTCAACATCGTCCCATTTTGAGGTTGGGTGCGGCTTCTTCGATGTGTGTGGCTTCTTTGATGTGTGCGGCTTCTTGGTGGTCGAGGGCGTGGGGAGGAGTACGGTCCTGGTCGGGCTTCCCAGAACTTGAGGATCACGCTTGCTGATTGGTACCGTGAATGGGGGCACCGTACGAGTTGTAGGTTCCGGGTCGGATGTCGGATACCTAGTAGTATGCCACCACGGTGGGCTAGGTTTTGTTGGCCATGGGTGCCAGGGTTCGGTCGGAAAGCACGTGGTTGTCACTGTGACTGTAACCGTGGGTTGCGGAGTAGGGGATACAAGAACAGTCCGCGTAGGCGAGCCGAGTTCTTGTCGTTTCTCAGCATCACCCCAGGTCGGGTGCGGCTTTTTTGAAGTATGCGGCTTCTTGGTGCTCGAAGGCGTGGGGAGGAGCACGGTCCTTGTTGGTTCTCCCAAAACTTGTGGCTCTCTTCGGTCGAGAGGTACAGAGAGTGGCGGCACAGTTCGGGTCACGCCTGGCGTGTAATAATCGTCGGTGTTAGAGGTCGAAGGATGAGGAAGCTGGGTGATAGTCTTGGTGACTGTGACAGTAACGGTGCCATGAGGCCACCATGGCCATCCGGGAAAGCTCCAAGTTGAAGTCGGACCCACAATCACAGTTCGAGTAGGGCTTCCCAAAACTTGTCGAGCATCCACGGAAGGGGTAGTGTGATGGTGCTTATGAGTTGACGTCACAGAACTCTTCTTCGTGCTCGATATAGCCGTGGTATGACTATGTTTCGTCTTTGAATGGCTCTTCGAAGTTGGCGCTGGAGGTGTGGGAAGATCTACGGTCCGGCTCACGGTGACTATCACTTGCGGGTCTCTCGGAAGTAGTGTCATCGGATCATTCCAGGTACCACTGTCACCCGCTACCATCGTAATAGTCCTTGGAACACAGCCATTAGTGCCTGGAGCACACGGAATGACAAAGGTATATGTTGTAGGTCGAGCTGACGGCAATGGTGACCCAATCACCTGTGGCAGAGCAGCACCATGACATAGAACAGCGAACGCAGGCAAAAGGGCAATGATGGACCTCATGATGATGCTTGATTGCATTAGCGACTTTCATCTAAGGTATAGGGTCCGGAAGTACCTACCTTGCAAGCTTTTGACTTGAGAGCTATAACATGCGTGAAGATCGACTTGAGTCCAAGCGAGAAGAAACAGTCCCCCCTTCTTGTAGAAAACCCAGAGAAATATAGAAGCAAGGTCTTGTGATATCCGGAACGCCACGATAAGGATACGAGCAAGACAGAGCCAGACATTGTGGGTAGCGTGAAGGCAAGATGCAGGTAATTTGCAAAAGAAACCGTTGCAATATAGAAACTTTGGAAGATAATTAAGTATAGATGAAATGGATCGAATATGCATAAACAAGCGAATGGTTAATTAGATGCCCAAGGCCTCAGAATAGAATGAAAATCGGTTCTGGAGTCTGGACGTATCGAAAAGTGCCATCTAGTGTTTAGCCAGGTGCCGAACCGGTAGCCTGATTAAATGAATTGAACCTTATCGTATGAACATGCCCATAACCCACTCAAACGCGAACTTTCTGAACATAATTTTTCGCCACGGTGTAAAATATGGCTAGGCTTCCACCTCCAGGAGGACCTTGACCCTCAGCCCCTCCTTTGAAAATTTTATAGTAAGCAAAATATTACGGAATGTGGTGGAGTGAGCTCACCACTGACATATATCTGCGTATCCCCAACCAACCCCGCAATTAAACCGCCTACAGCCGCTCTTGCATGCCTCGTGCTATGAATGTCGCTATCGTTGTTCATAGTATGGCGCATTCCCCGAATGTTGTTTCTTGGGTCCGCCTCTGCCTTCGCGAATACTTGCAGAACTTGACCCTGCTCAATTTTGACGCGGTTCATGATTTTCAGTATTGCCCCTGCATCAATAGCATCATCCATGAATGCAGATGCAGCTTTAAGGTTGCCTGAAGAAGGGTCTGATGCTATTATAAGGATGTGACAGTCTTCAAGTTCGGCGCCGGAGCTGCAGCTTGCCCTGGAGCTCCACGTTATATTATTCCGCATTGCCTCATTGAGATGGCTTTCTTGGATTTCTCCAAGAGCAACGGCAATTCCCAGAGCAGATGCATAGCGGGATTTCGCCATCGATTCATAGGTGTCCGTCGTGATTGGAGTTTTGGACGCAGCCCTAGTCACTTCCACCTTCTCTGAAGTCAAGAGAGGGCATTTTATCAGTACGAGATTCACGTTTTCCCTAGATATGTTTGTCCGGTCTAGGATTTCCCGGACGGACGAAGCTACTTGCAAGGCATGGTCCGAAGTTCCAATTTGGTGAGGTTCGAGGACTCTTGTCCTTCCGGCTGCTGCCTAACTCTCAAATCAGCAGTCATTCACAGGAAAGTTGAGCAACCTTTTTCCGGCCACTCATCCCAGACCAGGTGGAATTTTCACTGAAGAGAGCTTACCTGAAGGCCAGTTGGTTCTGGTTCTCGAACAATGAACGTCACGTGCGGTGACAAAACTCCCTCAGTCCCTTCTGCCATAAGCATGCATGTTCAAACGGCGGTTGCTCTGGAAATACCTCCAGAGAATATGGTAATCGCTGACTCGGGAATCAGAGGCTCCCAAACATGACTGCTGAGAGTTCGCGAGAAATCGTTCACGCAACCGTTGCCTTAAAATGATCAATTAGCTATAACGTATAACACAATGTGAAAAAGTTGAAGTCGCGCAATGAACCCGAAAACTGATACATATAAGCGACGGGGGAGAATGCCATGATGACAAATGAAGGCCATACTTGAGAATTATCAATCTACCAACTTGACATCGACTGCAAAAAAGCTACTTTTTGGTGGAATAGGAAGGTGCTTACCCTCCGACTTTCCAATGACTGCCAATATGCTGCTAGAATCATACCCAGCAGCTTTTAAATGCTTCAAAGGAGAAGTATCCGAGGGCGACGAGACGCCAAATTTGAGAATGTTGACGTGAGCCATGAGCGCGTAAACAAACAAACAAATGCTACTAATTGAGTTTGTAACCACAAGCCAATGCTTCGCTTGAAAGTCTTGACGAGGCCTTTGAATATAGATTGAAGGCGATATTGTGTAGATGGATGTTCATTGAGCTTATCTCGCCCTCGCCGGCGGGCCGTGGTCATGGCCGTCGCTCAGAGCAGCGCGACTCCGCAATGACAAGCGAATCTTTAGTCCTTCTCCATCTCCTGAACAACGATACCTAAGAGCAGTACAATCGCAATCGCACCGCTTGATGGGGTTCCAAGTTCGGGCGTGGAATACCGATATTGGCAGCGGTTGCATTGTATTAAGGGACAATGTCAAACGCCGCCAGATGTCATTGCGGCTCATCGCGTTGCAGGTTGACGAAGAGCAACGATCGCCTCCCGCCCCGGCACAGCATGGCATCCTCAGCATTTTTACCACGTCTACGGCTTTCATTTATTCCTGGATTCCGGCGGACTTCAACGGACCATGCCTTGAGACGTAGCTGCTCGCTCCAATTCTTATCCGAGACATGGACCTCAAGATTCATCCTGTGAAGGCTGTGGAGATCTAGGAGGAAACACCAAAATCTGGACCAGAAATGCATGGGGCAAGTTCATGCCATCGCCTGCAGATGGGCATGGGAAGTACATAAACTCTCTCCTGCCAACTGCGGGCCTCTTTAGTATTGCTCTCTCTTGTTGCCTGTCTGTTCGAATTTCTGTCAATATATTAATTTCTCTCCTGAATTCTCTTCATTATGCTCGTCTCTACTTTCGTTCTTCCCTTTCTCTTGCATGTGGCATCTGCCCAGCTTAATACTCTCGCCAAAGCAGCTGTAAGATACTCCCTGGACTGCTTTGAACATGTGGGACTAACATATTCATACATAGGGACTGAAGTACTTTGGCACAGCGACAGACAACCCCGAATTTACAGATGCGGCTCTCGTGGCAGCGCTTTCCAATACAACCGAATTCGGTCAAGTAACGCCGGGCAATACACAAAAAGTTGGTCATTGCGCCATCTTCGATGCGGACGGATGGACTGTGGCTGACAAGTCTGTTGTAGTGGGATTCGATAGAGCCTAGTCCCAATGTGTTCTCTTTCACCAAGGGGGATGCTGTTACTGCTCTTGCGGAGAAGAACTCTCAATTATTGAGGTGCCACAACTTGGTCTGGTTCCAGCAACTGCCGGCATGGGGTAAGGATACTTTGAGAGTCAGATGGGACGAAAGTTGACATGATCAGTGACGAACGGCACTTGGACAAATGCTACCCTTACGACAGCTCTACAGCAGCATGTCACATCCGAAGTTACACACTACAAGGGCCAATGCTATTCCTGGGATGTTGTGAACGAAGCTTTGAATGATAATGGAACATTCCGCAATTCTATCTTCTTCACAACAATGGGTGAATCATATATTCGAATTGCCTTCGAAGCTGCAGCGGCTGCTGATCCTGACGTGAAACTATACTACAACGATTTCAGTATCGAAACTCCGGGAAAGAAAACTACCGCTGCTTTGAATATTGTGAAGAACTTAAAGGCTTCGGGCACTAAAATCGATGGCGTGGGATTTCAGTCTCATTTCATTGTCGGCTCTACTCCTTCGAAAGCCGTACAGGTTGCAAATCTGCAATCTTTTACTGCTCTCGGAGTTGAAGTTGCTATAACGGAACTCGATATTCGGATGACTTTGCCAAGTACAACAGCTTTGCTTTCTCAGCAAAGCACGGATTACCAGAATACAGTAGCAGCATGCCTCGGCGTTACCAACTGTATAGGAATTACTGTTTGGGATTTCGATGATAAGGCGAGTCCATCAACCTACACGGCAATTCGTTCTAACAAGTACCAGTACTCCTGGGTTCCTTCGACTTTTCCCGGCACCGGGTCCGCTTGTCTTTTTGACGAGAATCTTGTTCGCAAGCCTGCCTATTATGGTGTTGTGGCTGCTCTTACTGGTTCAAATACAACCAATATAACCCAGGGCGTCTTTTTCCAAACCTCCAACGGGACTAACTCCTCTTTTGGCACATCCCCTTCCTCGGCGCCATCGCCGAAGTTCACTGCATCGGCCGTGAAAATGGCACCAAATGGTGTTCTCTTCTTCTCCGTATTTTTGGGGCTCCTGTGTATATCATTCTTTTAGATTATAATGAATATGGAAACAACTTGTTCCGACTGACAGGTCGTTTTCCAAAGGTCGTTCGTACTTATTTGCAGAGGCCTATCTTGAGTTCGTCCTCTGGGAGTACGCCAACTCCTTGACCGCCTGGTGGCAGCTTCCCAAAGGCTTTACTCTTGTGCTCCAGTGAGACGTCAGAAGGCCCTGGTAGTTGCGCCTTCCTTCCATGACCTGAGCATACATATCTTGGCAATCTAGCGAATTCATCCAACTCCAACATACAACCACTCCATCCAACATGAATTTCTCCGTCTTGTTTGCACTTTTAGCCTACATCATTGTTACCGCGGCTGCTCCCATAGAGCCCAATACCACCCGTAATAGCTCCCTTCCTTTGTTTCGCTGTCTCTTGCTTCCCCAATTTGGCAACGTTATGATTCTCGATCTACGCTTCATCTTCTGACTCTTTGCCTGTTGTACAAAACATATTGCTAATCCTTCATAGATCCCTCTCTATCCACCTCTCCAGCATGCCGCCGTCCCATAAAACGACAGGAATGGAGCTCAGTTTCCCAGACCACGAGGGAAAGCTACATACAAGCCGTTCTCTGCCTCGCCAAGCGGCCGTCTGGGATCGGACTCAATACAACTCTCTATGACGACTTCTCGTGGGTGCATATGAAGTTGTTCGAACACAGTATGAGTATTCGGAGCACATCAGCTATGCAAATTTTGACAATGAGCAGATCATTATCCTTTTGCCTCATTTCTACCCTGGCATCGCTATTTCGTTCACATCTACGAGAAAGCTTTGCAGGACTGTGGCTACGAGGGAAATGCACTGTAAGTTGCCTCGCGCTATTGGGTTCAAGCTCTGACTACACAGATATTGGGACTGGACCAAAGACGCCGCTGAACCGGCAAATGCTAAGATTTGGAGAACAGGCTTCGGAGACGAAATGATTGTGAGCCCAGGCTGGGGGGGCGCAGACACACCGAGCTTCAAGAACGTCAGCGGTAACACTTGGGGCCTCCATTGGGGTGGCAGGTCCTGGAACATCTCAGGCCCGTTCGCTTCGCTAGTGCCTGCGTATCGTTATACTGGAATTGATTCATTTTATTACGATCCCCATTCGATCTCTCGAAATTTATATTGGGGGATTACGCTGGAGTATTGGAGCCGCAACTTTACACAGGACGCAGTAGATAAAGTTATGGCAGAGCAAACTTTCGACGCGTTCCAAGAATTATTCTACAGGGGACCTCATACTGCTATCCACGAGGGCGTTGGTGGCGATAGTATGTAGAAAAATATCCCCACACTCCTGGAGGTTCGTAGCTGATCCAATGTTTTCAACAGTGCCAGGGAAAACTTCGCCCAATGGTAACTTCATGGCACTTCTCCGACCAGCAGATATTGACTAACTATGCTTTTCAGATCCTTTGTTTTTTGTTCACCACACTCAAGTCGACCGTATCTAGTGGTTATGGCAGCAAGAGAATAGGACTGATTCGTATAACGGCTTAAAATATGTTCCCGGGATCACTATCCTCGACCCCTAGGTGGACGATGAGGATATTCGGGCCAAGCCAGCAGATTTGTCGGATATGCTATCGATGCTAGGAATGGCTCCCGAAATTCCAGTTTCCAAAGTCATGAGCACTGAGATGGCGTTGCTGTGTTACACTTACTGAGAGGCGTTGAGCATAGATTCAGGTTTGTTTCCCACGGCAGAAGAAAATTTGATAATGCGGATCGCCGTTCGTTTCCGGGGTTCCCCAGCAATAAAAATTAAGAAGCACTTGTTTAATGCTTCTCGGCTGCAGGTGCCCCAGATGGCCTGGGCAATAAAAAATGACCTCAGTGTGCTATGTGTTCAACAGATTATAATTTGGACGCGAGTTTCTCAGCCAGAAAAGATGCCGAAGATATCCCAACATCTGTCGTCATGATCTGTCGCACCCTTTGCGGTTGCTTTTCAAGGTTCTTCCAAATGCCGGTAGTGCTTCGGAAGAGGCTTGACAAGTTGACAGGGGGTAGAAAGGGTTTTTCGTGCACGGCCGTCATTTGCCGACGAGCTTGAACTTCAACTTCAACTTCACAAGGAAATTGAAATGGGAGCTGCCCAGCTCTTCTGGCATTCATTCTCTTGCCTAGCTATTCATTGTCTATCACCTCAATCACAACGTCTGCCTCAACAGCCAGTGTGTTGGCACTGCTTTAGATCCAAGTGGGACGGCAATCTACGCATCTCTAAAGCCTCGACAGCACCAAGTGGGCATTTGATTGACCGGACCTCTTGCAGTGGGGCTCCCTAGAGCAAGGCTGCAACCTTAATGCGTCCAAGCCAGCCGCCAAGCGCAGTTGAGGCTCATTGAGATCTGGATATTTTGCGGTGCTTCAACTTCGATAACATCTGATTATCAATCCAACACATGGGACCCAGATCGTCTGAGTTGGAGCATCACGCAATGTGGGCAAGAGACAGCGAAGATGCTCTCAGCGTCGGAAGAGCTTGAAGACCAAGTGGTTCTCGCTTTTGTTGTCGGTCGTACTACGGTGGGAACCCACGAGACCCGATTTTCCTCGATAACTTCAGACCATCAGAAATACTGCCGCATTTCCAAGTTCGAAACGCTCGCCACTTTTTCAACAGCCACGCTACCTTCGAGCCCCCTAATTCGTGACAAAGACGACGAGTTTTTTTCCGTTACCCGAGTGCGAACTCGCGGATTCTCAAGCAGGGTAGGAAAATCTCGATACGGGCACTTCAATGGGTCCGGGCTCCACTTTCCTGATCATGATGCGAAAAACAATGTTCGAGAAGGAAACTTCGAGCCGGCCTCCTGGTGGACAGAAAAAACGGTACTACTTCTGAATGTGCCACATCGAGTGGAATATCCAGATGATATTCAGTGCCGCTTTTTTTGTCTAGCGGGAGCCGGCCCAACATGCCATCCATCACTCGGTCCCTGATTAGCTACATAATTTCTGTCGATCCAAGGCTGTCCTTTTATTTCTACACCCCAGTAGGCTCCCTTCATAAAAGTACCGCCATCCTCTCTTCTCTTTCCTCTGATACAAGTCTTTCTTTTCTTTAGAATGCTTCATTAGTTGTGAGATAAAATAAGTTCCGCATACATTTTCAAGACTCATTGTGCATCATGACTCTATTCAGCAGAAAGAAGGTGGATGCCACCACTACTCCAGTTGAAAAGGCATCTCCTACAGAAAGTCCAGTCACCCTAACTCCGGAGAGTCAGTCTATTGCTTCTGCAACCCATGGAGCTGGACAACATAGAGCGGAGCCAGAGAAGCAAAAGGCCACTGTTCTAGCCATTCTTCTTGGTTGCATTGCCTCGATTGGAGGCTTCATGTTTGGATATGAGTCTGGTCAAATCTCCGGTATATATCTCCGACTCAGGATTTCCTGACGTTCACTAACATCTTCGTTCAGGTTTCCTCCAGATGTCAGATTTCCTCGAACGATTCGGAGAAAATGGCAAATTCAGTGCCGTCCGCCAAGGAACAATTGTTGCTCTTCTATGTGCTGGAACACTCGTCGGATGCTTGGCTAGTGGAGTCATTTGTGACAAGATTGGTCGCCGATACACCATCTCAGCTTCGGCCTTCTTCTATATTATCGGTGTCGTGATTGAAATCACCAGTGAGACACAATGGGTTCAATTTGCTATGGGAAGATTTACTGCTGGTTTGGGTATAGGTGCATTGAGCACGAGTGTGCCCATGTATCAAAGTGAGAGTGTACCGAAATCTATTCGAGGTGCGGTCGTCGCTTCGTATCAATTGCTCATCACTTTGGGTATCTGGACTGCATATATGGTATAACTTTTGCTCTTCTTAAGACTACATCTACTAACAATCTGCAGATCAATTATGGCACTGAAGGAGCCTACCAGAACTCTGCTCAATGGAGAATTCCAAATGGTCTCTCCGCTCTTTGGGCAATCATCCTCGGCACCTCCGTCCTATTCATGCCCGAATCCCCTAGATACGCATATCGTATGGGCTGAATTGACGAAGCTCGCAATAACATGGGTCGTCTCAATGGCGTCGACCCCTTCTCTCCTTTGATCGATGATGAAATTTCTGAAATCGAGGAGAAGCTCGCAGCCGAGAGAGCAGGCGGCGACCACCCTTGGTATGAGATCTTCACCGGACCTCGCATGTTGTACCGCACCCTTCTCGGAATGGCTCTTCAGGCAGGACAGCAACTCACTGGTGCGAACTTTTTCTTCTACTATGGCACAACCATCTTCCGCTCGACTGGTATCTCCAACAGTTACGTGACATCTATCATTCTCGGCACCGTCAACGTTGTCGCCACTATTGCTGGTCTCTGGATTATCAAGCACTGTGGACGAAGAATCAGTTTGATGGTCGGTGCCGCTGTCATGTGCGGTTGTTTCTTGATCTATTCCTTCGTTGGCAAATACGTCCTGTCGCCCACTGACCCAGAGGGCACACCCGAAGCGGGTTCCGTGCTCATCGTATTCACCTGCATCTTCATTGCAGCCTTTGCTACCACCTGGGGTCCCTTGGTCTGGGCCGTCGTCGGAGAGCTCTACCCAGCCCGTTACCGCGCCACTGGTATGGCCGTCGCCACCGCTTCGAACTGGCTCATGAACTTCCTGATTTCATTCTTCACTACATTCATCACCGATGCCATTGGATATTTCTACGGTCTCGTCTTCGCTGGCTGCTGCTTTGCCCTCTTCTGGATCGTCTATCTCTTCATGATTGAAACTAAGGATCGCAGTTTGGAGGAGATTGATACTATGTATGTCCTTCAGGTAAACCCAATCAAGAGCGCAAAGTGGAGCCCAAGCGATCTGGGCAATGAGGGCATGGGCGGTGTTGGAACGGATGGACTGTTCTTGAAGACGGGTGGGAAGGAAATTAAGAAGAATGAGACGGCGAACAATGGATTATTTGTCCAGGATGAGGAACGCGCACCGGGAAATCCCCAAGTGGGGAGCAGTGTATGATTTGTTTGATTAGCGTTTAAGATATAGAAAGAGACGACTGCGGCTTCCAGGTCGTGCGGATGTACAAATTCGCTCAGTAATAGTAATCATACTTAAATCTGAGCAGACTTCCATTATCGCTTCACGACCTCGTTTTCCTCCCTTCGTCCATCTGCGATAATCAAAACAGCCTGATTTCACTGGTATTGATTGCCTCATTGGGAAAATACGACTTCCATTCCGTGACTGTGCATGCAGAGTACGATACGTGGAGTCCACCGCTTCGGGTAAGATACGGTGCAGGGTCTGTGTGTGGCTCGACAGACCAAGTCAGCACCCTTCCTCGAAGCTGACTCGTCAGAAACGCGACGGGTCGGATATACGACTTGCAACAAACGCAACATCTGCCCGATTCAACACCGGAACTTGATTCAGGAACGAGCATGTGTTACTTCTGCAGCTTGTGTCACTGGAGGGCTAAGAGACGGGATTGTTGGATCTATGCCAAGTGTTACCAAATTGAGAAACTACTGCGAGATTGCAGTAGAGAGGCACTTAGTCATTCAAATCTACTGGTTGTGAGTGATGGGTTCGTATGGTGCGACTTGCAACAGAAATTGAATTTTGTTGACAATGCGAGGCTTGGTCGCTGAATGGTTAGAGATGCGAGAGAGTTTCGAGGAATATACGAGTTCGTGAAGGAAAATTATTGCTTCTAGATGCGTGCGGTGCTCAGACGCTGGTCGGACATGTACATGGATATGGATGGAACGAAGACAGATGAAGAAAAGAGAGGCGAGGTGGGTGGATGGAGAACACGACAGCGAAGTGCGACAAAGTGAACTTCGTGTTCCATTTCTGGAAATGGTGTGCTGGATGCAGAGATGGAACTAGACTTTAGAGTTGTGATGGACACCCGAGCTGATATAAGTGCACAAATTTTGAGTCTCTTGTTTTAAAAGCCTGTCTGAACAGAATTTACCACAAACTCACATTCTTCTTGAAAAGACTGCGAAGACAAGACGATAGAAAAATGCCTTACTATAGAGATAATCCTACGCCAATGAGCCGCATCAATTTCTCATCAACAAAAACTCAATTCGATCACTCCACCAACCCCCCTCATTCCACCTCTCTCCCATCCTCACAGCCCCTTCGTATTTACTCCCCACCTCCCTCCTCCCGACCGGCAAAAACTAACCTCCCATTATCTCTCTCCCTCCCCTCCGGACTAGCAGCGCACCACAAAGTATTCCAACATCCCTTCTCCCGACCCGGAGCCCGAGTTCAACTAGTATGGTTGAGCGCGGACCTTTGGAAAGACTTTTGATCCTTCTCCAGTATCTTGTAAAGATTGTTATTCGAGGGGCAATTTACGTTCGAACAGTACCAGGATGCAAACTCAACGCCATAACCCCTTTCCCACCGTACAATCTCGCCAGTTCCCTTTCAAACAACACGCCTGCTAGTTTACTTATGCCATATCGTGTCCAAGTGTCTTTTCTTTCTGCGTCCATGTTCTTGAATAGTATACCATCTCTGGGAGCTAGTTTCGAGGCCGCGTCTGAGGAGGCGGTGATTATCCGTAAGGTCTGGGGAGGGGCCCCTGTGTGCAGCTGTGGAGGCGAGGAGGGGCAGCAGGAGGGAACCGAGGAAGGGGAAGAGGTGGTTGACTTGGAGTTGGGATTCCTGTGAAAGGGAACACATTATCTGGTAGGTTGACTGAGGTGGTTAAAGAATATTAGCATAGGAGGGTGACTTTCGCTAGAATCGTTGATCAGAATTTAGAGCGTGGTTTTCTCTCCTGGATAACGAGTAAGTGTTCCTCTAAGTGACACCCCTACTATCAACATACAGCCTACTGGCCTTAGGAATTGTTTGGGTGCTTTCTTCACGCTGTTCAAGTCACTCAAATCGCATTCCACGAACTCGACATTAGCGTTCTTCGTTCGCTCTGTGATATCTTTGATAGCAGCCTCAACTCTCTGCTGTGACCATGAGAATATGTATACTTTGGCACCGATTTTCAGCAGCTCATTTGCTGTGTAAAGACCCCTGGTTCAGGACTCCATTACTTTCTACCAAAAACTTTCCTTTGTTTAGACATGGAGGTACAAGAGACAAGGATGGTTACTCACAAGCCGGAATGGCCTTCTGTGACGATTATTACCAATCCTGTAAGGTCTCGGTGTGACTAACGAGCGAAGGATTGATTCTTGATCATCTTGCCCGCTTCAATTGCGAACCTTGGAATGGAAAACTCAGCGCCTAACCTCAACATAGATGTGGTGTTTTCCTGATCCACAGAGTTATAAATATTTCAAACATCTCGAACAGAGCACCTGGATCCGAAATCGGACCCAACACTTCATCCGACTCAGAAATCCAAATTTGGATAGAGTTTGAAGATCCAAACTATGAAGATCTTGATGCGTGGATAGATCTCACATAATCGTACGGAAGCTGACATTACCAGAATCGGTAAATTTTGTGTATATGACATACTGAGCAAACCAGAACCCGGTATATTTACTTTTTGCGAAGTGCAACAAAGAGATGATTGTTAATGCTGTCAGACTGGGGTTGTATTTGGGTTAGAACTAACGCAGAGTAAGATCTGTAATCACAAAGAGCCGCACTCGGCGGAGAAGGATTTGCTGAAGTAAGAGAGATAACATTGATGAAGAAAGCCAAATACGGATGCTTACATGCAGAACAGCTCACAACTTAAGCACCAAATCGATATTCCGGCAATAATGGGACTACAACAAAAAAATCCGTAACTCCATTGTATCCATGAAGGCCCCGTCTAAATGCCCAACCAAGTCTTCCCTCTCTCATAAACATAGAAGCTGACAGCCGCCATGGGCACAACCTTCACGTATCCAATCGTTAGTCCAACGAAGAACCCCTGGACACCTCGCTCTTTTATAATCAACCTTGCCGTCTCCCCAATGCGTAATCTGTGACCATCTCCAACTGTACCTCCGACTTGCATCCTTCTCCTTATCACTTCTAATGGGTATGCTGATGTCTGCGATACAAGTCCCGCTATGCCACCAGCTAAGAGTTCTGCCCAATAGCGGAGAGGCGCAGGCTTATTTGCAGGGGAATCTGGGCGCTTAGGGAGGGTTGTGTATTCGGCAATCATGGGGTGCCGCAGAACATCACCCGCCGTGTCGTGCGTAAGAAAGGACATTCCGGCATACGGAAGCATGCCCAACATCGTCGCAGAAAACCCCCTATAGAAGTTTGCGAGCCCAGCTTTGGGGGTCACTGCTCGCACAGCCGTAGCCGTAACAGCTACCACAGCCGGCGCCGAAGTAGTTGGCCGAGGAGGAGGCGGAGCTTCGTTATAGATCCGCTTGCATATTTCAGATAATGAGGACCGAGAATCGCGTTTCGTCTCGAAGGCCAAGCGTACACGGATAACTTCGAGTGGGTAGGTAAAAAATACAGAAGTAACACCGGCTATAGAACCAGATATAAGCCGTCTCCATGGAGTCTCATGTTGCGGCCCTTTTATAAACACCGAGCGGATTTGCTCATAAGCCAAGAATTTGATAGCTGCGTAGGGAAATATGCGAAGAATAGTAGCAGAATGGCCGCGGAATAGTCCCCGAGTTCCGTCCTCTTTGTAGATATTCTTCATCGCCGTCGCGACGCCGAACCAAGAGCCGGTGTATTTCGCATATTGGGGATTACCGGCCTGGAAAAGAATCTTTACTCGATCAAGAGGAGCGACAACTGTTTTGGCCTGTATACATCAGTACTACCCATACACAGACACAGCTTGTGGGCTCAACATACGGCAGACCCCGCTAAACCTCCCGCCACGCCGGTCCTCCATATGTAGTCGAAGCTCTGCTTGTGGGGTTTCGCCTTTGGGGCTATCGTATCGTCGTCTGTGGGACAGACAGCGAGTTGCTTCCTGCGCGCATCGTCCATCTCTCGTGATTCGTCCTGGAGCATCGCGGGAGGAGAGGCATTGTTTAAGAGGGCCGAGGGCATTCCTTGCCGCCCGACAGGCTCTTGGGTATTATCTTGGGGCGTGAAATAGATTGTTCATTCCGTCGTGATGTTTTGGCCGTTGAGAAGTAGAGAGTGGCTGGCGGAGAGAGTGTGTGAGTCTGTTTGCGGTGAGATATGGGAGATGTTTTGTTAATGGGGGACGCCCCGTCGGTTTGCCGCGGAACGTCATGATCTGAATCCCGGTTTCGGCAATAAAGAAGTCTTGACCCTGCCCATTCCGCTCCTTGAGGGGAAGGGTTTTCTAGGGTTACAACAGACCATTTTCTTCTCTTTCTGATTTTATCCAAGTATACATAATCACGGGAATGCGTTTAAAAACCATACTGAAATTGCAGAAATATTTCGAGATTGAGAATAGCAGAATTTCCCGGTGCACGTGAGCACCAACCTTCCTCCTTTTATGTTTTTCAATGTCAGATCTTTCTTCCTTACTTGCCCAGTTACGGATGTTTCTCCTTGCCTCGAACATCGGCTTTGACTCCTTTTCTATATACTTTCTTTTATGGCGTGGTACATGCTTCGCTGAAGCGATCAAGCCAAACGTGGCTGGCTCCAAGGACGGCGGCCTACCCTTAATATCTAAAGATTGTTTAAGTCCAATTCAGTATCGCTGCCAGTATTTTCCAGGACTAGTTTATAGCTGTATTGTGATAAATGTCTGTACCGAATCGTTTCAGGACTGATTGCGTTGATTCCGGTAGCAATTTCGGAACGCAGGAAGCAGGATTTCTGATGCTGGGGCAAGGAAGGAAGTGTGTTCGTACACTATGAAGTACGGGACACTGAGAGACGTTTAGTGTTCTAGAGAAGCCAGTCGGACGCGCCGAAATAAAGGTATTTATACAATGCCATTGAAGTCTTCGTCTCGATGATTCGAGGAGTATGGCAAATCATCATGTTTATTGATGTGAGTATGGAATACAGGTCCATGCAGTATCTCACTCTTAATTGTAGGTTTTTCCGAGTATGTCAATTTAATAAGGAATAGTTTTCTTTGGACCATTCAATGTCCCTCTCCTTGTAGAGATATTGTCATGACTCGTGAGACTAATTCACTGTACTCGCCTTCTTGATACTTGGGATGGAAGACATTGTATGAGGTTTGGTGCTAATCTTCATAGCTATCTGACTATAAGATAGAAATGTCTGAGACCGAGTGGGTGATTCTAGAGTCTCATATGGCACCGGTGAGCCGTTCCACTGGATTTCAATCCAATACGAAAAGGCAGCAAACATCAACCGATGAGGTTGATCACTGGCAAACTTGGGTTGATATCCGTAAGTTGTCAGAATTGAGCGGATAGTAGCCTCTCCGCCATAATGTGCCATTTCAACTAGCAGATTCTGCTTCGATTTTCGAATAAGCCTTACATGAAGGCTCCCGGCACAGCCACAAGTATGAAGGAGGATTCTGTTGAACCTCCAACGCACTCATATCTCGAGATCTATCCATTATGCAAATATTCTTCAATTCACTGCTCTGAATCATATTCTTGAGAAAGGATAGACCAGGAGCTCGGTTTATCTCCCTTCTCCGAGCCTCAGGCGAAGCCCTTCGTTTCATCCACGAAACAAGAATACGCAGAATCCAATACAGGAGAGCTGAATCACATACACAAAGGTAATTATGTAGCCTAATAGTAAGACTAGAAGTTGAAAATGTGTTTAGTGCAATGGGTGATTGAAAGAATTGCAAGTGTTTGCTATCGCTAGGCTTCTAGTCTTATAGCTATTTGGACAAACTTTGAACAAGGCACTTTTACCAGTCTTCCGGCATTTTCTCAAATCTTCTCCCTCAAGCAAGACATTATAATCGTACAACGGATCCGGCATCTATTCCCGATGGCATTCACATTCCATAAGCCGGGAGGGTAAGGTGAATTTCTAAATGCATCCTCGGGGGCAAAACAATGGCCTCTAAAATTCTAAAATATGAGGCTTGCTACATTGCTGGTGTGAATTCATAAGATTAGGGCCAATATCAAAAGCAATGAACAGGGCCTTTATTGAAAATTACCCCGCAATTCTCGCTTATCTTCAGGTGGCGTCAACACAAAAAGCATCGAACCCGGAAGACGAGATCCGCTAGGCAGGGACAAAAGTTGACCTGGAGAGTTCAAGAACAGCAAAAGAAACCTTAAAAAGGTGAAGGTCGTACCCGGGCTCGAACCGGGGATTCGGGAAATAAATGATTTTGATGTTATCAAAATCCCACGTGCTAACTTTTTGCTCATCAGTTCTGAGTACTACAAACAGGAGGATGGTGAGAATTACCCGCTACACTATACAACCTATTTAGATGGTTTGGCCCAGAAAATCCTTATTCTAATATCTATTTGTAGTTTACACATTTGCATACTGATTCGGAGACTACCCAATGAAATAGAACGTCTTACCCGAGCCCCACAACCACAATCAATGCTAGGACAAGGACACATACAGTACAGGGTCCAAATACAGTTATTGAGAGAAGCTTCAAATTTGTCAAGAGACTCTAAAGTGATGTGGATGATTTTCGTGCCCAGCAAAGCTGAAACTTCCGACGGACAGACGGATCAATATATCTGCGGTCTTAGGCATAATAGTTACCATCTCGGATATGCATAGGCTACTTGTATCATCTACCTGTAGCTTTCTGACACCAATAAAAGATAGCCAGAATAACGGGGTGGGAAGAAATAACAGTATATATAAACACGTGACCAGCCTCCCCCCTATTGTGTTACCCGAATTGGCAAGATCTGCTTCGGACTAGTTAAAGGTGTGGCTTTGAACAAATAGGCAATTTTCGATCAAGAAATCTAGATTTCAGGAAAGAACTTAAAGTTTTTTTTTGGTGCAGTAATGAACTAGATCCTTTAGAAGCCTTCTTGGGATCTGAGTGCCGCCTCAAGGTCCACTATCAGATGTAATAATGTCCCACTACACGAGCATGAATTAGATGCACGTTAAAGTACAAGGAAAAACCAGATCTCCTAAACTCATCATCTTGCCAGACCTTAGCGCATTCCACCGTGTCATTCCTTGTGAGAGATTGACTTCAGAACTGAACGTAACAGCTATGGATTGACTTCATGATAATTTCTCATTGAAGGTGAGACAATATGGGGAGGTTCGTAATCAAATCTTTACAAAAGGGTTTTCATGTTCTTGTATGCCGCAAAGAACCCAGTTGCCCTGCATCTAAATTTCAAAATTCACCCTCACCCTGTAAATCTTGACACATGGACTCCCGCTACATTCCATAGAAAAGCTGGTGAAATCAAAGCAGGATATTCAAGTCGAAGTGGTACTTTTTGGCGGAGAAATATGCAGGATCGAAATTCAATTTTGCGGCATATCAAATTCTTGACGTCTTTGCCTAGCAAATACTGTAGAGGTCTGTATATAAGTCTACCAGAAGTCTCGCTTCCAATGGTAGACTCAGGTACGGAAAATGTTCTCTTTTGGAATGGAAAACATATCAATGTCTCACTTCTGGAATACTGCTATGATTTTCGAATATGTTATCGAGCTAATTTTGGAGTAATGTCCCACAAGATGTGAGACATTGTGATTGTTTGATGCTACTGGTCTTGCAAAATTTTGCACCTTTCCCTATACGCCAAAGATAGTCGAATTTCTTGACAATTCTTTCTAGGTTCAGGAATGGAAAGTGGCATGGAGACAAGATAAGCGGACACTCAAGGATAAGAGATGGAGATCAAATCTGAGGGATCAAAATTCCAAGAGGAGATATTTTGTCTAAACCCACACATGTTCCAGATCCAACCAAATCCAAAACTAATATCCTACACTCTACGAGGTCTCTCTCACCACCTTGTCTACCGCCTTGGCAAAGTAGTCTACATTCCCGGTATTCAGTCCCGCCATACTGATACGTCCATTCTTTGTCATGTAGACATGTGCCACATCTCTCAACTTCAACACTTGAGCCTCGCTCAGACCCGTAAACGAGAACATGCCAATCTGGTCGGTGATGTGGTTCCATGTACCAGGTGTACCCATCTCCTCAAGCTTACTCCGCAACGCCTTCCTCATACTGATAATTCTACCGGACATAGTCCTCAGATTATCTTCCCACTCTTTGAATAACGCCTCATCGTTCATCACCAGACCTGCAATCCGAGCTCCATACGCCGGTGGATTCGAGATCTCAGAGCGCTGAAGAATAGCAAGCTGCGAAGCAATCCTGCCAATCGTCTTCTGTGAATCCGCGCCAGCTCCAGTGACAAAGTGGAAACACCCAGCACGCTCACCATACAAGCCGAAATTCTTAGCAAAGGACTGGGCAATACACAGCTCAAACCCTTGCTCCACAAAATATCTAACAGCCCAGGCGTCCTTGGCGAGATCCCCTGATGCGAAACCTTGGTACGCGCAGTCGAAGAAGGGGAAGTGTGATTTCTGTCTTAGCAGAACGGCGAGTTCCTTCCACTGGGCTTGTGTGGGGTCTACGCCGGTAGGGTTGTGTGCGCAGGCATGTAGGAGGATAATGCTGTGGTCTGGCGCATCAGCAATAGCTTTCTTCATGCCGTCGAAATCGAGCCCCTTTGTAGATTTCGAGAAGTAAGGATAGGTTGCGATAGGTAGTTTGACATTGGAGAAGATTTGGTTGTGGTTGGCCCATGTTGGGTTGCTGAAATAGACGGTGGGCTTGCCAGGGTAGAATTTCGAGAGGAAGAGGGCGCCGAGATGTACAGCTCCTGTGCCGGAGATGGTTTGGACGCTGCATGCGCGCTTTTCGGTGAGAGCTGGAGAGTCGGCGCCTAGGATGAGCTTCGCGGCGGCGGAGGTGAAGGTCGCGAGACCGGCAATGGGGAGATATTCGTGGTTGAGGGCGGGGTCTGAACGGAGGATCTCGTCGGCCTGGAGGATATAATTAGCTAGAGAAATTAATAATTTATATATTTCTTTACCTTCTTGACAACTGGAAGCACCCAAGGCTTTGCAGTGTCATCTCTGTAAGCTCCAATCCCGAGATCTACTTTCTTGTCGAAGGTGTCCGCCCTGTAAGCTGCCATCAGTCCGAAGAGTGGATCTTCTGGAGCTTGAGGCACGGCCTCTGCGGGGAAACTGGTTGCTGCTGCGGAAGACATATGGCCGGTAATGCTCTGTAGTCTAAGGTTGGGAGAAGAAGAGGAAGATGGAGAGGAAGAATTTTGAGGTGAGGCGGAAAAGGAATGTGAGGGGTTATTATTGTTACGGGAAGAAGCATTCGGAGACATGTTTCGTTTGTTCTCGTGCGGCAGAAGCAGCTGCAGCCCGCGATTTTGGTGGGGGCTTAACTTGGCGAATGGACTGGGGCTGAGGATGACATTTTCTCCGCGTGGGCGAACGGGAGACGGCTCCCTTTAATACATTGACGGACCGAGGCAGAAGGGTGGAGGGACGGCTAACAGCTATCGTCATGAAACAAGCTTCTCCTCTCACAAAGTAGAGCCCATGTTAGTATTTCTGAATATGAAGATCGAGCATGTGCCATTTATCTCACGAGGGCAGGTCGTGATGCGGCCGATGATCCCAGAAGTATTTCAGATTCACATGCAAAAAAAAAACAAAAAAAATGTGCCATTTTTATCCAGGAATTCGTTTTGAATTATTTGGTTATATCAGAAGACCAAATCCCAAGCCACCAAGAAGAGGCTCAGCGAACAAGAAGCGTAGAAAACGTATTTCGCCGTCGACTTCCGCTCGGCAGCTTTCTTCAGTTGCTTGTTCCCTCCGCCCACATTCTCTGTCGTATAAAAGGAATCTGACACCAATTGGTCAATATGCGCCGACTGTACTGCAAGATTATTGACCAGTTGCGTCTGCAGCTCCGATATCTCGACCAGGGACTTCTCCGCAGTCCTATATATCTATTAGAAATTTGTTCCACCAATGTGAAGTCTGACGCAACATACCTGACTTGATCCAAAGTACTCTCATAGTGCTTCAGCATATCTTGATTTTGCTTTTCAAACATTTGGATCTGCTCCGGACTGAACTCTGGCTCCGGCGGCGCTTGTGGCTCTGTATACGTAGCCGCGGTTCCCTTGGGTTTCGAAGTAGGTACTGGCGCATCGTCGAATCCCAAAAGATCTGACATAGTCCCTGGTCGAGCATTTGCCAATACACTCCGATTCTTTTCTACTTCACGGAATATTCTCTTCTCCATCATCGATGCCTGGAAGCTCCCGCATTCTTGCAACTTCTGCCTTAGATACCATAACACGCTCTCCCGATGCCCACTGACGGCGTTTGCGCGCAATTCCTCTTCTTCTTGCTCGTATGACTTCGACTGGGCAGCTCCGCCAGCCGCCCAGCTCCCTAAAGCTCCTAGCCCTAATCTGGCGTATTTCTTGCGCGTGATGGTCGTCTCTGTGTTCTGCCGTAGCTGTTCTGCGTCTGCCAAGTTTCGAATTCCAGCATTCAGCTCCCGTAATAATTGTTTCGTCTGGGCATCAATTTCCTCTCGTTGCCGATCTGTCAAGTACTTCCACTGCCTGTCTTTTAAATTTGTGCGTCTTGGTGGAGGAGCCGTAGAAAGGTAGGATTGCCGTATGCTTCTGAGGTAGGCATTGAGGGAGGCTATATGCGCATTCTATGTCGGGGATATCAGTAAAAGCCCATGCTAATTCGGAGGGGCTCCTACAATCCGATATGCTTCCTTTAGAAACTCGTCGATATTCTGGAGGGTCAAGGACGGGTCTGCAGTTGGCCGAGCATCGTGGCTCTTCAGAAGCTCGTTGAATACAGGTGTAAGGTCTGTCATCGTGACGGCCCTTCAGATATCAGATTATTGGAATTAGCTTTTGAGCTAATTCAAAGGTTCCCATGGGAAGACTTCAGCTGTCCGATAGATTGCTGGCTTGCTTCGGCGAGATTATTATTTCATGATGGACAAGACATCAACCTGGAGCTTGCTGTCCAAAACTTGGTACTGTGGCTTGCCGCCATGGGAACTTTAGTTGCTGTGGCTGGTGAAAACACTCGGCTAGCCTTAAGTGCAGGAAGGAGCCCCGTCATTCTCGATCTCGATCTTCCAAAGTTTGTGCGACTCCCCTCTTCACTTTTACTTTTACTAGAACAAACTTCTCATTTTCCAATTTCCAGCCCCGTCCTTCTTCTGGACTTGAAAAAAAATCTCTTAATCCCACTTGTGAAATTGGCCCCTTCTACTTTACAATGTCCGATCGTGCTACATTGCTATCCCCACGGCAAATGGTCGTATCTTCGGAGCTCCTTCAAAGTGGCAGTCCGATAGCGCATCACGGATCCTCTTTGCCGTAGCGCTGTCGCCCCGTTCGGCCACTTACGTTGGACATTCATGGAAATAAGGGCAAAAGGTGTGGATCTACTGGGTTTTTTGCCCTCTGCGCTCCGCATTGCTCTGGATATATCGCGAGTAGTTTCGCAGATCAGCGGTTTGTGTATTCTCCTCTGTTTCCTTCTTCACATCTCCCTCTCACTACTGTCAGTTGTACTTCTCAGTCTGTGCCATGAACTGTCTGTCTCTACTCTTATGGCTCTAGATAACCCCCTCAAAGATGCAGAGAAAGCAGAGGAAATAGGCGCGGGCAACCAAGGTGCAGTCGACCCCGCCGAACCAACTTCCTCGAGTCCTGCAGAATCTTCACACCCTCCAACAGATATGGAAGAAACACAAGATGGCGGTCCTGATCTCGAACAGTTGGCAGCCGTCACTACCGGACCAGTCTATTCCGCCTTCAGCACATGGAAGAAACGATATATCGTTATTATGGTTACTTGGGCAGCCTTCGTTTCTCCAACATCTGCCAATATATACTTCCCGGCCTTGAATCCTCTCAAAGACGAGCTCCATGTCTCGACCACCCTCATCAATCTAACACTCACGTCCTACATGATTTTCCAAGGCTTGGCGCCAACAGTGTTTGGAGATTTGGCAGACATGGCGGGGAGGAGACCAGCATATATATCGGCATTCATTATATATCTGGGAGCGAATATAGGGTTGGCTCTACAAAATAGCTATGCCGCTCTCTTCATTCTTCGATGTCTACAAAGTACGGGAAGCAGTGGTGCAATTGCCCTTGGATATGGCGTAGTTGCCGATATTTCAACCAGTTCCGAGCGCGGTAAATACATTGGTATTGTTGGAGCAGGAACGATGATGGGCCCGGCGTTTGGTCCAGTCATTGGAGGTATTCTTGCTCAATTCCTCGGATGGAGGTCTATATTCTGGTTTCTGGTCATTGTTGCTGGGTGTTTCCTTATCCCATTCATTCTGACTGTGCCTGAAACTGGCCGCAATGTCGTTGGAAATGGTTCTGTACCACCTCAAGGCTGGAACATGAGTGTTCTTGAGTATCTCCGCTTCCGAAAAGAGCTCAAGTCTGCGAACGGCCTTTCGAGGTCAGCCACTGCCGAAGGGCGACGTCTTCAGCAAGCGGAACTTGCAAAGCGTCGAAAACTACGCTGGCCCAATCCGCTCAAGACCGTCCATATAATTATGGAAAAGGACATGGCTGTAGTGCTCTTCTACAATTCTCTAATCTACACGGCGTTTTACGACATCGTAGCCTCGATCCCACAATTATTCCAGGAAATATATGGCTTCAACGACCTCCAAATCGGGCTTTGCTACCTCCCATTCGGCGTCGGTTGCGCACTCGCAAGTATCATAAACGGTAAAATGCTGGACCGCAACTACAAAAGAGTTGCCAGACAAATCGGATTCGCCATTGACCGAAAGCACGGCGATGATCTAAGGCACTTCCCCATCGAGCGAGCAAGACTAGAACTCATCTGGCCACTCCTGAGTTTCGGTCTCGCCTGTTACCTCTGCTATGGCTGGGTCCTCGAGAAGAACGCCAATCTAGCCGCGCCCCTAATCCTCCAATTCCTCATCGGCCTAACAGTAAACGGCTCTTTCAACATTCTCAGCACGCTAGTAGTTGATCTATATCCACAAAGTCCATCCACAGCAACAGCAGCTAACAATCTAGTCCGCTGTCTTATTGGAGCCGGCGGAACGGGTATAATTAACATAATGATAGACCGTATGGGGCGAGGCTGGTGCTTTACATTCATAGCGCTAGTTTGTATCGCTGCTATGCCGATGTTGTGGGTTGAGCTTAAATGGGGGCCGGGGTGGAGAGAGGAAAGGAGAGTCAGGATGGATAGGATTGCTGAGGAGAAGAAAAGGGCTGAGGTTTTGGAGGAGGAGCAGTCTAATCCCAGTAGTGCTGCGAATACGGAGGGGGAGGCTGAGGTTGATGGACGGAAGAATGAGAAGAATTAGATTTGCATTGCATTGCGTGGTGTTTGGTTGCATGTCTGGGCTGCATTTTGCCTTTTTGCTCGGTGGCGGCATTATCATATAGAGGAGGCAGTATCTCTACAGTGCATTTTGAAATTCAAGAACTCAGTGTCTCACTTTGAGCGTTGAAATCAGTCTATTCAATAACTTCATACCAATTTCTCACAGCCGGTGAGACATTCATCTTTGAAAGAGGAAGAGAAAGGGAAAATTCCAAATATCCTCACTCATATTCGCTCAAAAATCATCACGCAGAGTCTTCACTGCCAGAAATTGGATGATCACCAAAGGCGAAGCAAATACGTAGAGATATATGTAATAAATGATTGTATTGGCACCAAAGCCCATATTATGCAACTATTTCCATTTTCTCACATCCCATAATTATCCCCGCAAAATGCAGAAACAAAAGCCAAGCTCAACTTAAAGAAAAACCCAGCCCACAAAAACGCCATCCAATTCCCTCATCTTAACTCATCATAATATAAACTCGATATTCACACAAATTTTTTAATACATCTTCCCCCCGCCACCTCACATATTAGCCAACTCAGTATCAATCATCCGATCCAAGAACGTCCTCCTCTCCCCTACAAGCTCAGTCTGTAATCTCTGCTCGACCAACGCTCTGACTTGCTTCTTCGTCACGGTATCTAGATCCACCTCTCTAAGACAAGCCTGAATAGCTTCTACGATCATAAGATCATCAGGTCCCGCATTCCCACGCTGGAAGTCAAATTGAGAAGGTGGACGCATAGCCGCTTCGTGGCTCATGGGCGTGCGTGCTCCACCTTGGAAACCGAGGCGGGATTGTGATTGCGAGGGGTACATGTTGGGAGATGGGGAGCCAGCGAGGAGGTTGTCTGTTGAGGGCACCATTATCATGCTTGGTCTGGATTGTGGGTAATCCTGGTAAGGCGACGCAGAACGGTCGTGGAGACCGCCGCCGAGGGACATCATTGATTGTTGGCGTCCGTGGTCGGCGTAGGGGTTTGTGGAGTAGACGGATTGGCGTGGGCCGCCGAAGGCGGGTGACTGAGGCGGCATGTATTGGGCGCCACGGCCGGGGAAGCCGGTCAGGATTGTGGATGCAGGCTTGACGGAGGAGTACATGGATTTCATGTCGTCCATCTCGTAGGTGTCCTCATAGGTGTCGTAGCCGTTCTTTTCAACATGCCCACCGCGGCGGCCGGGTAGGTTGTTTGTTAGGGCGTAGTCGTCCCAGCGTTGAAGGGGAATGCTGCGGGGGTCGAAACCTTCGTCCTCAACCGCGATTACTTGCTTGCCGTTCTTTTCGCCGACGACAATACGCGTGTTACCCCAGGAGAAGTTGTCTTGGTTCCAGAAGGAGTAGACGGGGAGGATAAAGGAATAGATGGGGAAGGCGATGAGGTAGATTATCATCCATCCAATGTGTTGCCATTGTCGTTTAAGAATGAAGACCAAGGCTTGAAGAGCGTACACTGCTCCTATCATGATGATAGATATCAATGGGAATTGGCCTTTGTGAGCCGCGGCTAGATAGATAATATAACCGATATAAATAGCACTTCCAGGGAGAATGATGGTTCCGAACAGATCGATGAAGACGACGAATCTCATGCTGAAGCAGCAGAAACCACACATATCCTTGAGCCAGACCAGCTCTGCCAAGTTGTGGATCGTGGAATTGATCCATCTTCTTCTCTGGGAGAGCAGAACACTCCACGTTTCAGGGGCAGCAGTACTTGCGTATGCATCCGGAATAAACTTGTACGACATGGTGGGGAAGTACTTGGTCATCAGCGTAGTGAGGAATCGATCCTCACCAAGAGACAAGAGATTCTTCTTGTGCAAGGTATCAACGACGCAATCACTGTACTCATGGATCACGGCATCGGAAATGAGGAGGGGCTTGCCCTTGTCAGCTGTTCGTAAACGGTACATGGAGAAACTAAACGAGTTAGCATCGTTTTGTCGTGTTTGTGGGGATTTACTTACCATCCAGGCAAACAGGTAACACTGCCGAAGAGCGACTCGAAAGCCTTTGCCAGATGATGAGAGATAAAGTACTCGTAAACTTGCATCATAGTCCACCATGACCGTTCCTCATTTTCCAGACTGGTCTCACCACAAATACCGGCAATTTTGGCATCATTTGCACAGGCCGCCACGAGACGATTCAAAGAGTCTTCTCTAACACTGGTATCGGCATCAATCATCAGGAGATATTCATACAACTCGGGATCGACACCAATGATGTTGTTGACTTGGTGGAACATTTCCAATTCGAGAGGGTTCATAGGTGATCGATGGTGGACACGATTAAGGAAGCTCATTAGAAGAATCTGAGAGTCTCGTTTTCCACGATTACCAGGCTTGGCTTTCGATTGTTCGGATTCCTTGCCAACCTTGACAACGACGAGATAGGGAACGACATTTCCTTCATATTCGTAGAGACCAGAGTAGACCTTTCCGTAGTTGAGCTGCTCGCTGCTTTCTCCGACTGACTTGAAAGGCAGGGCCGGAGGATCAATCTTGGGATCCACTCCGAGAATGTCGAGTACAATTTTTGGAGTTGGGCGATCATTACCACCTCCGACAATCATACCGTCGCAAATGACGCAAATCAACTTCCTCTTATTGTCGTATTCGAGAGCTGTCAATGAATCGAGTGCCTTCCGCAGCGAATCCTCGCCTTCAGTGTAGGCAGGGACTTGGCAGATGACGAACTTATCTTGAGGGCTCGGACGCCGTTTAGAACCGAATTGCAAAGCAGCCAAGAATTTGACTAAAATGACCGAACAGAATATGATTGTGAAAGCAAGCAAGACCCAGCGAGTGACTTGGCATTTCGGCGAGTCACGGAAATCAGGGATACCGACGTAGAAGACATTGTTGAAGCAGTTGAGGGTGTTAGAAAGAACAGTTTGCTGGGTGGCGTTGGCATTCTCAAAGTTCGCATTCCAATCACTTGTGATATCGCCGCCGGGGTTGCTTTCAATCATTTTAGTAACGGTATCGTCCAAAAATGCGTAGCGAGCGAGATTGTTCATGACATCCTGGGTGTGGAAGTAATTGGTTAGATCGTAGATTTTACCATTCAGAATGACCCAGTTATGATTTTCATTCTCGCCTTGACTTTGCACTGTCGATTTCTTTGTGACAAGATCGCCGTGGTAGTACTCCTTGATTTTGGGCAGGAAGCTACCGCTATACCAATTGGGGTCGGCCAGCGCGCTCCCGATGTATTGACTTTGACTGCCCGAGACGTGAGCACCGTTGGGGTATAGAAGCGTAGTGTTGGGTGTAAGAGTGATGGTGGCGTCGCTAACAATACCAGGGCAGCCAACCGTGAGTGGAGGCACAAAGTAATCATCAAGGATCAAGCCACCAAAAGGTTGCATCGTAGCAGGGGTAGTTTGAAGACCGGAGACATGACTATGATCAAGTTTCCAAAATTTGGACATGTCGTAAACTTTGCCATGGATACCGACCCACCAGTCATTGCCGGACGCGTGAGTAGATAAGTCCTGCTCATTCCAGGCCTTGTCGGCGTTCGGACATAGAAGTCGTCCAAACTCAATAATGAAGAAGATGACGGTAGCATTTATCATGAAGATGAGAAATACCAGGACAAGTTTTTCTCTCCAAGCCATACGGACGTCGGGTCGTTTCATGCGTCCAACAAAGCGTAGAACGAAAGAAGGAATCCAAAATGTCAGTGCCCAAGTGACAGTAACCCAGACACGACGGCTAGTTGATGTTGTGGCTGTTTCGATACTCTTGGGCTCCGCAAGTTCGGGATCCATACCATCCATAAGTTCTCCAGTTTCGTTGTTGTAATACACCTGTCCCTTTCTGTCATCGCCCTTGAATCCGAGGCCATAATCACCGGCGCTGACATTCCTTGACGGAGCGACTGAACGAGGGGCGCCGAGGGCACTGCGAGTCATTGTGGCCATGCTTTGTTGGCGTTGAAGAAGCTGATCTCGACTTCCGTGGGGGGTCAGTTCGTCCATTTGAGGAGGAGCAAAGAAACCACTCTGGTTCTGACCAGCTGCGTATCCAGTGTCCATTCCGTTGCCTCCCATCATGCCCAGGCCGGAGAAGTCTCCCTCATCCGGAGGTTTCAAATCGAGCATTCCCTCAGCCTCCCACCACGCACTCTCCCGCATCCATATGCGTTCAGTGCCAACAACTACTTCTCCATTGCTCCAACCGCGTTCCATGATCCAGCTTTCGACGCCATCTCGGCCATCTTTGCAGCCGAGTGGGGAGTATCGTTGACAAAATTCTTCGAGGTCGAAGTCTGCGGTGAAGTCGAGATTCTTGTTCCGGCGATTGGCCCATTCAGGAAGTCGCCATGACCGTAATTGGCGGGAGACTGTGCCTGCAGACCAAGAGGAGGTTGTGGAAGGAAGAGCTGCTAGACTAGCGGGGGATTCATCAGTCGGGTGAAGTGCGAGATGATACCACACACGACTGCTTCCGAGAATAGAGGGTAGGTCAAGACGTCCTTCTCGGCCTAAATTGACTCCTTGGCCTTCAACCGGGAAGAGAATCTTCTTCAAGAATCCATCATCTTCACCCTCTCGGCCCACTTTCTCAAGTACAACTTCACGTCGTTCGCGTTCATGCTCTCGATCTCGTCCGGCAGGCCCAGTCATAATTCCAAGGTCCGGGCCAACTTCCGAGACGGCATTCTGCATTTCTCGTAGAACAGAGGATCCTGCAGTAACAACTTCAACCCCATCTTCCTTCATTTCAGAATTGATGCCCTGGGTGTCGTCAAAGACGCCACGCATGGCTGCGGCCTTGCCCAGAGTGGCATCCGGAATCTCCAAGACTGTGATGCAGACGGTGTCTCCATTGTCTTCCTCGGTGTTGGGAGTTCTAGCGCCAGGTCCGCCGTCGATGGAACTGTCACCATCTCGGATTCTTTGCATTTCACTTGCGATGGACTCATTCGCTTTGAGGATCACCCAGTCGACCAACGCTTCATACAAGCCACCAATTAGAGTCTCTCGGTCCGAGGTCGAGCATTGGTTGATTAAGACTTCTGGCTCGAGGCCTAACAAGCCACCCACGTCTTCGCAGACATCCTCTAAAGCCTCCTCGTCTAGATGAAAGCTCAGGGTATCACCAAGCTTCAACAATCCAGCCAAAATGGAGATCAAGTTTCGATGGGCAGCGCCCTTGATGCCAATCTCCTTCAAGGCAGCTCTAAAATCATCTGCAGCTGCCGCGTCATCTGCTGTTGGAAGATATGAAGGGGGATCATAAGTTCCGGATTTGGCCAGAAGGGCGTAATTAGAGGCATGTTTCAACCCCAAGAATTCTCTTTCCGCGGGAGTTGACGCAGATGTCAAGAGATAATAGAAAACATCGAAGGCTCGGTAGCCAGATTCTGCCGGCACATTCAGGAGTCCCTTTGACGTATCAATTCCGCCTTCTGACAAGGCCAGTGATGCAGCTGTAAGGTTTCCGGCAAGTGTCAGAGTCAGTGTCACGCCCAATGCAGACTGTCTCGGCGTCGAGGGGTTTTGAGGGGCAACGGTGTGGATAAATGGTTGGAGGGCATTAAGGGCTGTGTATAATGAAGGGGGGATAGAAAGAGGAAGTGTTCCTAGAAATGGAACCAGAACGGAAGGCGTAGATGGGTGCAGTGACCTAAATCATATGTTAGAAAGTGGTTCATGTGAAATAAACTGAAACTCCGTACCCCAAAACGATGCAACCATCCTCGGCACGGCGTCTTGCATGTTCCCAGGCTCGTGCCGATAACGCAGCATCAATTGTACCACCAGTCCGTCCTTCATGATCGACTTGTGAAGCAGTTAACCAGGTGTTCACAACCAAACTAGTACTGGCATCCAGCCTGTAGGGTTGGCCGGAGGTGTATATTGTGTGGACAGCGTTTAGGAGAGTGGTCGTAGAGACTTGTGTCGACTGCTGAGCAGCAGAATTGATGTTTCGAGCACCTCCTGGTGCTGAAGATGTAGTCGAATACATCGACATACGGTGGTTTCCCGCCATGGTGTGCAGCTTGGGATACTCTTCCCACACACTGGCTTCCAAGCCTTTCTGTTGACCCTGGGTAGTCCCACCACTGGAAATGGTCCTTGTCTTTCTTCCTCCTAGAGCTTCGAATCAGAATGTTCGATGGGATAGATTTATTCGTTCAAAACGCGTGGATATTCGAATTCGAGTGGGTGAGGATTCAAAACGGGATGGGTTATTGAGGTCGTCGGTCGCTGAGCAACAGACCGTGCAGATTCGGGGTCAGCGAGCGTGGAAAACGAGGGGATGTATTAAAAGGGGTAAGAAAGGGCAGAAGAGCAGAAACAACCACCAAAGCGAGTGAGGCGGTTCAACAAGAGATAAGACGTCGAATCGAGGAAATTGACGGAGGAGAGGCTTTAGACACGAAGCACGTCGGACGCTGGAATGTCATCTCATGGAATTCTTTCGTACTGGGAGAGTATGTGCATCCACATCCACCACGATACGGTAGTGTGGATGTGACAGCAGCGCAGCGCAATGGCAAAAACCCCTGATTGAAAATTTCGACTAAACGCAGATCTAAGCCGCACCTCATGCCCACCCGATACGAGGAATCGAGGCTCGCTGCTTTCACCTCGCCCCGCTGTCGCCTTGCCACAGGCCACTACAATTTCTTGCGTGTCGAGCGCCGGTGGCGAATCATGAGGCCCTCATTGCATGTTGTCCGATATGCCGAGATTCCAAGCAGCGTCTCTTGAAGTTATTTTAGGAGTCCGTCTGGCTTTTTGTCACGACTCCACAGCGTACTTTTCCCACGCATGAGACCAGTGGTTTCAACACAAAAGCCAGAACGCCTCCCAACAAACATCAGATCGTGCAAAAGAAACATCATTTATGGCAGGGAAATCCACGGGAAAGGCCACTCTCACCATTGGAGGACACGGCATTTGCAGATTGCAAAGCGAAACAGAAAAAATAAAATTGAAAATTTGGACCAGGGGGTTTTAACGTTTGAGATGGTCTCTAGTCAATCTAGAAGTACCTAATAAAATTGTGGGAGACACGCTACGCCATTAGATCGAGATACTCTATCCGTAGTGCCGTACCCACCGCTACCCCAATTATGCCCCGATATGCAACGGCGTCATCATCTGGGAATGGAACAATTTCATATGTAGAGGATATACAGTTGGGTCATGGCTCTGCCGGTGCTGTTGAATATATCTCGCGCAATAACTACATATTGCAGTACCGTACCGTACATAATTAATCAACTCCGTGAAGAATCCCACCTGCAAGGCTTTGCCGCTGAATGACACGTGAATCTCACGGCATCTCACGGCACATTGGGGTATTTCCGCTGAAGCAGTGAAGCAGTGAAGCAGTGAAGCTCGTGTTCGCTGGGCACTGTACTCGCTGGGCGGCCCAACCGGCATTGAGCAGTCGTGCCACAGCGTGAGCGCCAGCCAGCCAGACCTTGAAGGATGGATGCAGATTGACCAAATGTTGGATGGCGGTGCCTGTAGATGAGGCTGCGCAACAGCTTCGGGACCTGGAGGGACCAGTCGTTTTGCCCTTCTCCTTCTGCTTCTCGTGTTGGCGGAGACTGGTTGCAGAAGTGGCGATACCCATACCGCTTATCACCGTAATTATTATGCCACCAGGCAGTTTTGCAACGTTTTCTGCTGGGGCACGGAGAAACGAGCATCTGGCTGCTGAAGTCGTAAACGTGTGGTGCAATAGTTCTTCCAGTAGTTGTGCTTCGAAGTAGTAGGGCATTCAGGCATTCAGGGGTATCCGCAGACCCAAAATAGACTTCGACTTCGACGTCGACTATTCTACGGCAGTCGGCAAGAACAGCCCGTCGCTAACAACACGCCCTGGTTCTGGTCTGGCTTTGCAGATGTTCAACACCTGTGACCCGTGCTGGTAGAGGAAAACGACGCCCTTTTTTTTATCCCATCCTCAATCTTCAACTCCTCAAGGGCTCGCTCATCCCTGGGTACTCTCGAACCTACGACATTCGCTCTTATTTTTCTAACGACACGCTCGCTATTGTTCTTTTTCGAAAACGAGGATTTCACGCACGCTTTTCGTGATCCCTTTACCCCTTCCGTTACCCAGGGGACTGTTTTGTGACCATCCTCGGATTCGACACGCATTTCCGAATACAACAGTTCTATCCAGACCATCTCTGAGATTCACGGCCCCTAGAGCGTAACTTCTTTCGATCGAGGGGTTTCGACCCGTACATACATACACCATGGCTCTGAACAATCAGGGCAGCGGAGGGGCCCATTCGCAACCTTCACTTCCTGCCCTCCCAGCACACCTTCAATCAGACACCCATCTCACCGCACACCTTGCCAGTAGATTTCACGTTTCTTTGCCAACTGCACAGCTTTCTTCCCACGCGTTAATATGCCTTAATACATATGCTTCTTCCACCAAGGGTCCAGATGGAGGAAAGGAGGGTTCGGCCATGGGAGGCGCCGAGGAACTGGCAGACAGAGCCTTCACCAGACTCGGAGCACGCTCTGAAAATCAAGCGGTGGTATTCCTGTAAGTTTGCAAGTTGGATCAATGTATAACTCCCAGCTAATTCCTCCCAGTGGCGAGTCTGGATCCGGTAAATCGACTGTTCGTTCTCACCTGTTATCAGCACTGCTCAACAAGTCTTCCACGCCACTGTCCACAAAATTGTCACTTGCTGCCTATGTCTTCGATACATTGACAACCACCAAAACTGCCACCACTCCTACTGCTTCGAAATCGGGGCTTTTCTTCGAGCTCCAATACGATACTGCATCGACCATCAACCCAACACTCATTGGTGGAAAGGTTTTAGATCACAGACTGGAACGGAGCAGAGTGGCAGCTGTGCCAACGGGGGAGCGGAATTTTCACGTCCTTTATTATCTTCTTGCCGGAACCAGTGCTGCAGAAAAGTCCCATCTTGGCCTTGATAATCCAGGGGCTCTGGCAACTGTTCCAAATCCACAGAATGTCAGGAATTCCGTGGGAGCTCAGCAAAAGAGATGGCGGTATCTTGGACACCCAACCCAACTAAAGGTTGGCATCAATGATGCCGAGGGGTTCCAGTTGTTTAAAACGGCCTTGAGGAAATTGGAATTCCCTAGAAGTGAAATTGCGGAGATTTGCCAGGTCCTGGCCAGTATTCTCCACATCGGACAGCTCGAATTTGAGACAACTTCGGATACTATGGCACAAGCGGATGACAGCGGCGGTTATTCGCATGAGGGAGGTCAGACTATTACAGCAGTGAAGAACAAGGACGTTCTTAGCATCGTCGCTGCATTCCTGGGAGTCAGTGGTCAAGACTTGCAAACAACTTTGGGCTACAAGACCAAGATCCTCCAGCGAGAGAGGGTTACTGTCATGCTTGATCCCAAGGGCGCCAAGAGCAACGCTGATGAACTTGCTCGCACTCTCTATTCTCTACTAGTGGCGTATGTCATCGAAAGCATTAACCAGAGAATTTGTGCTGTAGAGGATACCGTTGCCAACACCATTTCAATCGTTGATTTCCCCGGCTTCGCCCAGCAACGCTCTACAGATTCCACCCTGGATCAATTACTCAATAATGCCGCCACGGAAGCCATCTACAATTTCACTCTCCAAAGCTTCTTTGAGGACAAAGCAGAAATGCTGGAGAATGAGGAGGTTAGTGTGGCGGCAACAAGCTACTTTGATAACTCGGATGCCGTCAAAGGCCTTCTCAAGCACGGAAATGGGCTTCTCAGCATCTTAGACGACCAGACGAAGCGAAACAGGACTGACATGCAACTTCTCGAAAGCCTTCGAAAGCGGTTCGAGGGCAAGAATCCAGCCATCGCCGTAGGAAGTGCAACGGCCAAGCTTCCTGGTAGCAACTTTGCAACTCACAACGCCTCCGCTTCATTTGCTGTCAGACACTACGCTGGAGAAGTAGACTACCTTGTTGCTGGACTTGTTGAGGAGAATGGTGAGGTTATTTCTGGAGATCTGATGAATCTAGTTGCTTCAACAAAGAGCGATTTTGTTGGGCAGCTTTTCGGACAAGAAGCTCTCAAGACTGTGGTACACCCTCAAGAAAAGACGACAATCATGCAAGCACAAGTCAGCTCAAAACCTCTACGACAACCAAGTGTCATGCGCAAGAAGGGTGACAGGCCTACCAGATTCGGAGGCCGTGATACCAAGACCATGACCGAGTCCGTTGATGATGTGTCCGATGTTGGGGACAGCGGCGAAGCAAAGGGTCGCAGAGGTCGGAATGTCGATCAAGGAGCTGCTGCTCAATTCCTCTCGTCACTTGACAACGTCACCAAATCTCTCACTGCCCAGAACACCAACCCCTACTTTGTATTCTGTCTCAAGCCCAATGATCGACGAATAGCGAATCAGTTCGACAGCAAATGTGTGCGAACGCAAATTCAAACGTTCGGTATCGCAGAGATCAGTCAGCGACTCAGAAATGCGGACTTCAGCCTGTTCCTTCCCTTTGGAGAATTCCTCGGTCTCGCTGATGCCGATACAGTCTTGATCGGTAGTGAGCGGGAAAAGGCCGAAATGGTCGTTGATGAGAAGAGATGGCCTGGCAATGAGGCTAGAATCGGTAGCACGGGAATCTTCCTTAGCGAACGATGCTGGGCAGAAGTTGCAAAACTTGGCGAGAGAGGTTTCACTCAGGCTCGATACCCTGCTCCGTCTGATGATGGAGGGGAGGGAATGCTTACGCCCGATGTGCATGGTGGCTATGGTCAATCGAAAGAGAGACTCCTTGGTTCACCTTCAGGGCTCACTCCGTCTCCAGGTGCCTACATCTACGGTGGCGATAAGAAATCGGGTTACTTCGGTGGTGCTGATGACTCGCGCTCTGACGCAGGTGCCTCTGCTCTTGGGCAAGGAGATATGTTCAGAAACCTTGACACAAGAGAGCAAATGGCAGAGAAAGGAAATGAAAAGACCATGGTCGAAGTCGAAGAAGTAAAGACTAGCTCTAGCCGCAAGAGATGGGTGACCATAGTCTACATGATGACTTGGCTGATCCCAGACTTTGTCATTCGATTGGTTGGTCGGATGTCGCGCAAAGACGTGAGAATGGCGTGGAGAGAAAAGCTTGCAATCAATATGATGATTTGGTGGGCTTGTCTCTTCGCGGCGTTCATCACAGTTGTTTTCCCAAAGCTTATTTGTCCAACACAACACGTCTACAGCGCAGCGGAGTTGTCATCTTACAATGGCAAAGGCGGCAAAAATGCTTATATTGCCATTCGGGGGCAGGTCTTCGATTTGACCGAATTCGCACCCGGCCATTACCCAAACATTATTCCTCAAAAAGCTCTTCTTGCATATGCCGGACTTGATGCCACTTCACTCTTCCCGGTCCAGGTAAACGCTATGTGTGCTGGCGTAAATGGTACTATCGACGATTCTGTCCAGCTCGACTACACGAACTCGAATATTACCGGGTCTGCGAATGTCATCAGCAAAGCCGATCCGAACGCCCATTATCATGATTTCCGCTGGTATACTGGTGATAGTCGCCCGTACTGGTTCTATGAGCAAATGATTATGTTGAGATCATCCGGCTACCAGAAAGGCAATATTGGGTATCCACCGAAGTACATTGCAAAATTGGCCGACAAACAAATGGCAATTGCTAGTCTGAACGGTCGAGTCTACGATTTCACCAAGTACCTTGCGGGTGGCCGCCGAATACAGGTTCCCGAAGGAAACCCTGTTCCCTCGCCTCCACCCAACACGGATTTCATGGATCAGACTGTTGTCGAATTGTTCCAGCAAAAGGCTGGCCACGACGTCACAAAATACTGGAATAGCCTTCCTATTACTCCCGACATGCGCTCTGCAATGCAGCTTTGCCTGGACAATTTGTTCTACGTTGGGAACGTCGACACAAGAGACTCCGTCAAATGCCAGTTCTCGCAGTACTTTATTCTTGCCATCACTATTATGCTTTGCAGTGTGATTCTTTTCAAGTTCTTGGCAGCTCTTCAATTCGGTGGCAAGAACATCCCTGAGAACCTGGACAAGTTCGTCATCTGTCAAATTCCTGTGTACACAGAAGATGAGGACTCAGTCCGCCGTGCCCTGGATTCTGCAGCTCGTATGAAGTATGACGACAAACGCAAACTATTGGTTGTCATTTGCGACGGTATGATTATTGGACAAGGAAACGACAAGCCTACTCCTCGTATCGTGCTTGATATCCTGGGCGTCGCCGACACCGTGGACCCTGAGCCACTGAGCTTCGAATCTCTAGGTGAGGGTATGAAGCAGCACAACATGGGTAAAGTCTATTCCGGCCTCTACGAAGTACAGGGCCACATTGTGCCCTTTATGGTTATCGTCAAGGTTGGCAAGCCTTCCGAGGTTTCTCGCCCTGGAAACAGAGGAAAGCGTGACTCTCAGATGGTGTTGATGCGATTCCTGAACAGAGTCCACTATAACGATGCTATGAGTCCCTTGGAACTAGAGATGTATCATCAGATTCGTAACATCATCGGCGTCAATCCAACATTCTACGAGTTCATGTTACAAATCGATGCCGACACGGTTGTCGCACCCGATTCCGCTTCCCGAATGGTCGCAGCATTCCTGGACGACACTCGACTGATTGGTGCATGTGGAGAAACGTCTCTCACCAATTCTAGATCCTCGATCGTTACTATGATCCAAGTCTACGAGTACTACATCTCTCACAACCTCGCCAAAGCCTTCGAGAGTTTGTTTGGTAGCGTCACTTGTTTGCCCGGTTGTTTCACTATGTATCGTGTTCGAGCAGCCGAATCCGGAAAGCCATTGTTTGTCAGTCGAGAGGTCGTTGAAGCCTACGCCAACATTCGAGTAGACACACTCCACATGAAGAATTTGCTTCACCTGGGAGAGGATCGTTACTTGACCACACTACTTCTCAAGAGTCACCCGAAGTTCAAGACGAAGTACCTTTTCAACGCCCACGCCTGGACAATTGCTCCTGACACTTGGACCATTTTCCTATCACAACGTCGTCGCTGGATCAATTCAACGGTCCACAACCTCATGGAACTTATGTCCATCTCACAGTTGTGTGGTTTCTGCTGTTTCAGTATGCGCTTTATTGTCTTCATCGACTTGCTCTCGACCCTGATCCAACCTGTATTTTTGGCCTACATCGTCTACCTCATCGTCGAAGTGATCATAAGTCCTGGCATCGTCGGAGTCTTATCCTTCATTCTCCTCGGCGCTATTTATGGTCTCCAGGTTATCATTTTCGTTCTCCGCCGAAAGTGGGAGATGATTGGGTGGATGATTATCTACATTTTTGCTACTCCTGTCTTCGCATTCGCATTACCTCTGTACAGCTTCTGGCACATGGACGACTTCTCCTGGGGTAATACCCGTGTCGTCACCGGAGAGAAAGGCAAGAAAGTCGTCATTACCGATGAGGGCAAATTTGATCCAGCTTCTATCCCACACAAGAAGTGGGAAGAATATCAAGCCGAGCTTTGGGAAGCGCAGACCTCCCGAGACGACCGCTCAGAAGTCTCGGGCTATTCCTATGGCACCAAATATCCAGCTGCCGTATCCGAGTACCAATTCCCGCCTTCGCGACCAATGTCTCAAATGGCCGGAAACTACCCCTATGACGCCCGTAACGCCTCTCGCATGTCTATGGCGCAGTCTGAGGTATTACTCGGTGACGCCCGCCAGAGCCAATTTGGCGGCAGCCAGTACTTCAACCAGCAAGAGCTTGAACTTGCCAATCTTGCGGGCCTACCTAACGATGATAGCATCTTGGCTGAGATCAGGGAGATTCTCAAGACCGCTGACTTGATGACGATCACTAAGAAGAGCATCAAGATGGAGTTGGAGAAGAGGTTCGGTGTTTCGCTGGATGCCAGAAGGGCTTATATTAATTCTGGTATGTTCCGTCACATCTTGTTACCTCGACGCGTTTGCTAACCTTCTCATAGCTACTGAAGCCCTTCTTTCTGGACAACTGTAGTTCTGACGCGGAGGTATCTAAAACGGTTGCATATACGGAGTATGAAATTTTTGCTTGCTCGCTTGGGCTGTAGTGATATGTAGTCATGTCCGTGGGAAGGAACGGGATTTGATGATTTTGCGGCGCAATTGGTTGGGAAATATGGAATGACACATTATCAGAATGACTGGATACCGTAATAATATCAAATTTTCACTTGAAAACAAGTTTGTCCTGTCTTTGTGGGGAAGCAAGAGATGTGAATTAATGTATTTTGATACTGACGTCTTGTGAACCCAACTCTATTGTCGTTCGTTGAAGGACTACCTAGGTATTCATTAAGGGGCTCGCTTAGCAAACGGCTTGGTAGCAAATCTCATCTATTTAACACTGGTACCTAGGTACCTAATTATAATATATATAGCTAGCTAGCTACAATCCCGTAACAGTTAGCCTTAACCCTCGATCCACCTTCCGCACCGCAGATACGAGACCCATATGACATATCTCATACCCAAATGCTCTGTCAAGATCTAAAAGCACGGGGATTTCTAAGTTTTGGTCTTGTTGTTTCCGAGGCGGGACGCCTTCTCGAGATACTGCCACTTGAAGAGAGTGATTCCGATACCTTGCCTGAAAGTCGTTTGGCACATCCCTCCTCGGCATTAGCAGCCGGTATTGGAACAGAAGTCAGATCCAGGGATGGAAGTGCAGGGTACAAATCTGTCGCGTAGAGCGCCAGGTGTGGGAAGGTGGGGAGAGAGTTCTCGGTTTAAGAGGACAGTAATAGAATGCGCCCTGAAGCCTTTCTAGGTGAAGAGAGGACGAGGTGGATTTGAGAGAGGGGTGTGGGGGTGGGGAGATGGCCTGCTTCTTGGAGGGCGACGAGGTGGAGGCGGGGACGTTGAAATCGATTATGGGCGTGGCAAGAACAGAAGATTGGTAAGCCCAGTTACTAGAATGATGTTTGAGAAAGCTTCCGCGCTGCATGACCTCTCGCAGATATTCAAGCAAGTTTCGCTTGACGAGCTTCCAATTTAACGACGCCGCCGTAACGATGTAGAAGACCGGTCAACAAAATATTGCTACTTAGAAATAAGAACTATAGTGATAATGAGGAAGCATTCAACAGCAGCGGAATTGTTCGGTCTCTGGTTTTAAACTTGCTGGATGGGCATTTCAACGTCACATCTTGGCTTGGAAAGTACCAAGTTTTGAGGGACGATGGCTAGGAGGTCCTCTCTCCTGCTTCCACTCACTAGAAAGAAGTATTCCCAGAAGACAAGACTAAATATCTCAAAAGCAACGAACTAGGCTGTATCACTCTTGCTGAGATATGGGCCACTCAAAGAGATATTCGAGGACATGAGAAAAGGAGAGGCTTGATTGACGAAGGAAGAGCACGAGAGGATTGAGAGTTTTCAGGTGTTTCAGGTGTTCCGGGCGCTCCTGTTTGGGGCTTTGCTGGCCATCAGGGGCAGACATTTCATGCTTATGAGTTTAGAGAATACCCATCAGGTGGTTCCTATGTTGTGAAGACTAGAAGGCTCGTGTGATTAAGGAATGTTGATATTTCGAGTAGTTTTCCGTATAGAGTGACGAATAGAGAACCTATTATAGTAGACTAGCATACTATGGAAAGCATTCAAAACAATTTAATGTTTCACTGGAAAGTGAGACACTCGAGACATTCAGAGACAATATTTTTCAATCTTGGGTGATCTTGAATCTGCTACTCAGAGAACCGAAGCGAGAGAGGAGCTGTGAAACTTACCGAGCTCTGAATTTGTATGTTGGCATTTATGCAGAACTTTAGACTGTAGAGCAATTGTTTTGGTCGCCGTCGTCTGAATTAACAGGGACATGTAGGAGTCGACTTTCGGCGGTGACTTATCAATTTCAACTTCACTTTTTCCCCTACCGGTGTGGCCTCTCAGGTCCTCTGTTGCTCCGGAACAAGTATTTGTAGATTAAAAGTAAGACTCTTGTAGACCGCTTAATGTAACATGAAGTCTTTGTGCGTCCATTTCTCCGTCGCCTTCCTCTTCGGCTTCTTCGAGAAGCTTATAGGCCGGCGGCTCTCAACCTTGCCTCTCACAAGAAGATTCCTGTATCTGTCCTTCAATAGATTGCCCTCCGGCTTCAGCAGCCTCAAAGATTCCTGCAACTCGTCTGGTAAGACAAGCTCCAGATCTCTCTCAGGTAACGCAATCTTGCCCAATTTCCTTCTTCTCAGTTCAAGATCATCACCCTCACTACTATTGTCCTCATCGTCCTTAATCAGAGCCAAAGCTCGAGCCTCCTCCTTCACAGCCAACGCCTTGGCAATCTTCTTCACCTGCGACGCTTGCTCATTCTTCTTCTTAATATCAGCGGCCATCTTGGCCTGGCGCTCTGCTTCCTTTCGACGCTTAATCTTATTCCTCTGAACTTGAGTCTTCCTCTCCGGTCTCTTGGCAGTCAACCTCACATCTTCAGCCCCGCTCTCGAAACCCTCCCATGCAGAATCTTCCTCCCATTCAGACAAATCTGCTCGAGCTTCAGCAGCTTCTGCCTCTGCTGCAGATTTCGTAGCAGCTTCAAGCTTGACACGCTCAGCTTCTGTAGCTTCAAGGCGTTTTCTCTCAGCTGCGACTTCCTTCTCGCTTTCAGTCCTCAGTCGCTCTTCGTAATCTGTGAACATTGGGTTGTAGCTGAATCCACCTTCAGGCTTCTTGACAGCTGGGATGTCCTTCCCGCTGGCCGAAAGAGAAATTGGCTTCTGTTTCAAGGTCTTAGGTGCGGTTTTCTTCTTCTTCTTCTCGAGGAACGAGAATCGCGGGTCCTGCTTCTCTTCTTCGGCATCTCGTTGGACGTCCCAGGGATCATAAAAGGCTTCAGTGACTTCGACTAGGCCTTCACTTTTCTTTCCGTCCGCGATGTCGCGGAGGCGGGTGAGCTCTTTGTGTGAGACGTAGCTGGTCTTCTGTCGCTTTGGTGCAATAATTCCATTCGTAGTGTTGTCACCAGGTCGCTTGCGGACCGATACTGCTGGGATGGCGGAGCGTTGGGCAATGATCTCGTCGGCTTTGAGGCGTTTGGTTTGCTTCAAGTATTTCTTGGGTATAGAAGCATCGCCGGCGGTATCGAGTTGGAAGAGCTCCGAGGAATCTTTCTCGGCGATAACACCTCTGGCTTGGGATTAGCTATGATCAATGAGCCTTAGAAGAATTGATTTACCCTTGGATTATCTGCTCCCGCACTTCCTCGAGCCCCTCTTGGATTTCTGTAACGTCGACATTTTTTCTCCACGCTTTCTTTCCTTTTCTAGAGGGCTGTTTGTGCTGCTGAGGAGCCGCCGGAGAGACGGTAGCAGGCTTGATAATAGGCATGGCTGTACACACGATTTGAAATATTCCCCTTGTTGTTGAAAAAGTCCTCCACCGTGAATTTTTGATGGCCGAAAATTAAAAATACTTCCATATCGTTATCGTACGGCGGCCCACTAAAACCAAGACCACATACCTACGTCTCCTAGCGTACATTATCCCCAAGCCGCACAGTGGCAGCTCTCCTTTTCTTCTTTGTCCCATTACTAGTACCCCAACGCCTCAATCCAACACTCCGCGAGACACCGAATTCCTTGTACATAAATTCAACCTCTTAGTACGCCATCTTCGCCATACTGCAACACCTTTAGCAATCGACCACCCCCCCTATAATCTAGACATCATGGCGCAAGCAGCCGGCTCTTACAATAACCCCTTGAAGAAGTTCAAGTACGTTCTACTCCTCGCAAGGTATGCGGGACGGGTGGCTGACTTTAGAACAGATTAGTTTTCCTAGGCGAACAAAGCGGTACGCAGCATGTTGAAGAGAGGGGGAAGAAGCATTTGCTGATATGGGTGAACAGTGGGCAAGACGTCTCTCATCACACGCTTCATGTATGACTCGTTCGACAACATGTACCAGGCGACAATAGGCATCGATTTCCTCTCAAAAGTAAGCAGGTCTGGGAAGTGGTAAAAGTAACTGGACTGACCCTTACTTGCAGACCATGTACCTCGAGGACCGGACAGTGCGGTTACAATTATGGGATACGGCAGGGCAGGAGAGATTCCGGAGTTTGATTCCTTCGTACATTCGTGATTCGAGTGTGGCAGTGGTGGTCTATGATATTTCAAGTAGCACCCCTTTATTGAGCCTTGGGATAATTCTAACCTTTCGCAGACGCCAAGTCTTTCCAAAATACACGGAAATGGGTGGATGATGTACGCGGTGAGCGAGGTAACGACGTGATAATTGTCCTGGTGGGAAACAAGACGGATTTGAACGACAAGCGCGAGGTCACGACCCAGCAGGGCGAGGAGGAAGCTAAAAAGAATAATCTCATGTTTATCGAGACGAGTGCGAAGGTGGGCCACAATGTCAAGAATCTGTTTAGGAGAATAGCCCAGGCTTTACCGGGTATGGAGGGGGCAGAAGGAAGTGCGGCTGCTGGGAACCAGAGTAAGTGTTGTTGGAGTGACTTATGCTTAAATTGCATTGCTAACCACTGAATTAGTGATCGATGTCAATATCAACCCAACACCGCAGAACCAAGAAGGATGTTCTTGTTAAAGCGTTGCCATGGGTGGCCTTCTATTCATCGTCTTGTCTTATAGGAAACGTTATTCATGGATATCGAGCATAGCGTTCAGCGGATTGGCGGCATTGTATGATACCAACGCGGCCCTTTTCGGCGTACGAAATGAAATAATGTAGTAAATATTGTGACCACAAGGATCCAGTCGGCATGTCGATTAAAGTACAGGAAGTTAATGTATCGTTCTGCGTGGCGCTTTGGTGGAGGGCAAATTGAGAAACTAAATCTTCAAGAGAAGTAAAAAATGAATCTTGTGGTTTTCATGCTATGACGAATAACGAATATTTCTATAACCGTCCTGCCCTACCAGATGAAATCCAAAAAATCAAATTAAAGTATCCAACTCCACGATCCGTGTTAAATTCCACACGACTCAGTTTTGCGAAGTAAAATTGCAGCAAATTTATCCTTGAAATTTCAAGGATTTTGGGCTGTGTTGGATGCCAAGAATTCTGACGATCTTCAACCCGAAGAAGCCGGCTATCTTTGTAAACCTTTCAATCCTGACGACAAACTCGCTCTCAGCCCAGACAACAACCCCTTCCGAGAGAGCACGTCCACTGCACGATACCGAACGAGAATTTGCACTGAGTCTTCAAAGATGGTAATGATGCCGCGATGGTTGCGCCTGCGGGTGCCGAAACCAAGGGTTCGTCTGAGCTTCCAGCTTCCTCTCACAAATCAGGGGCCTCGAGAATACAATTTTTAGGTCCGCGCAATCACGATGGATCACTGGCTAACGAGAGAGATAGACGTTTCTAGGTTTCCTAAGTCTGCGTATCGGCGTCGAGATGATCTCGCTCTCCATGATTTTCAACAAAGTAACAGGTTTCTACGGCCTCCTCGCCATCCTCACCGGCCTACGATTATCACCTCTCCAACTTTCTATGTACATATATTCCTGCGGCGCGCTTGTACTGCTCGCCTATCTCATGTCGCATATTCGAAAACAAAGCCCCTTTCATAACCTAGCGCTGGCTTGGTTCTATCTCCTCGATACGGTCATCAATACAGCTTTTACTTCTGCCTTCGCCGTGACGTGGTTCTTGGCCGTCAGCGCGGATCACTCGAATTCAAGCATCCCTAAGGGCGCGCCCGGGAGTGGTACCATTGATGATACGGCCGGCTTTACGAGTCCCAAGGTTAATGTTTCCAAGGTAGAGGTTGTCGCAAGTCCGGCGGCTGGAATCGCAGGGGGCCAAGAAGCAGTTGCTTACGCTGTAGCCGGAGGCTCTGCAGCGACGGCCTCGAGTCCAAGTCTTGGTCATGCTGTTGGGATCGAGGAGAGCATCCCGAGTATCTTGGTCGTTGTGGTGTTGACTTTGATCCGGGTGTACTTTATTTTGGTTGTGATGGCGTACGCTAGACAAGTTCTGCGACAGCATGTTTACTCTTCCTCATCGACGAAGTTGCATCTTCATACCGATGGAGCAGCCGATACTTCTGCCGATAATCCTTTTGCGGAGGGGTCACCTGAGGGTCAGGGATGGAAAGGCAAGTTGGGCAGGATTATGGTTAGTGTTGGAAAGGGGTACTGGCTTGGTGGGCAGGCTGACGAGGATTGGGCCAAGGGATTGGATGGGCGGTTCAAGGCTACAAAGATGGTCAGTGGACCACCAGGAACTTTGGAGAGGGAAAGGAGGGCTCGGAGTGGGACCGGGCCTTCAAAACCGCCTCCAAATCTAGGGAAGTTATAAGATGTGACAAATAGAGGGGATACGTTGTACAGGATTGAGAGTGGATACCATTTGGTCACGTATATCGACTATTGAAGACGGCGTTCTGGGTTGGAAGAGGTGGCATTCTCTGGTGTATTGTTGAGCTACGCAGTTGATACATGGAATCGCTGGGTATGCAGATATATATAATGGTTTGGAATCTAATACGATATTGTATGCTTGAAATTTTACTTTGTCACTTGTGCATCAGGAGGTGAAGAATAAACAGGGGTGCTTGTAATATGCTGCCGGAATGACCCTGTCCATAGACTCAAATGGGAGTCAATCCCAGATAAAATCTTTCTCTTACAAAAGGCCGATTATATGTCATAAGACTATCTTCTTTGAGTTTGGTTCATTGATAGCCTACATTGTCATCCAGACAATAATAGTGAGTTTGGAGACGAAGAGAGACGTTGCTTCCAGAGAGAGAGCGCTTGTAGGAATAGGAATGCACCCAAAGTCAGTTCCAATTCGGTAAAAGAATACCCGTTAATAAAATTCTGCAATAATGTCATCTTCAATGATGATTCATACAAAATACAGCTTTAATTTCAAAAGCCTCGGCGTTTGCTTTGTACTAAGCCAGCCGTGTTTGCCTCCGACGAGAAAGAGGTGTCAACATATTCACTTAGAGATATTGCGTATAAAATGGCGTGCTCAATGCTGCCCCTCTTTGCCGGCCCCAAGCTCCCCCCGTTCTTGGTGATTCGCCCCTCCTCATTTTCTTAACCCCACATATCAAGTCACACACCTCTCTCATTCATAACTGCCACACCCATATTCTTACTTGCACCACCATGCTGGGTAATTACAGCAGCTCCCACTGGCTCAATTGACTGCCAGACGCCTCTAGACCCCTGCTGCTGCCCCGGGTATGTCCCTAGAAGGTCCCATCACTACTCCGAGTATCGCCCTAAGAAGAAAAAAAATATGGCCTTGCCTCTTCTCTTCCGTCGTTCTGAGAACCACTCCGCATCTCCATATCCTCCCCCTCCCACCTCTCCTCACTCAGCGCGGAGTGACAGTCATCACATTGGAAACATGGCGACGGCATCCCTCAATATTCGTACGCCTGAAGAGGCCGGTATGTGATGTTACCCTTCAGTATATCTTCCGGGACCCTGGCTCCGGCTTGCTGCACGCACCCCGCGTTGCCCGAGAGTTCTCCGCCCTACTACTACTTTTGACTGACTCTTTTGCGAATAGTGGCAAGAATTGCATATTTGTCCAGCGATGTGATTGTATCTGTGCAGCCGGCCCAGTCAATTGAGTCTGAGTTCTCTTTACACTTGCATAGATATGCTGGCCGTAAGGACCAGAGTCTTGTGGCTGCCACCGAAAACGGCGTCCCTGAGGTATGTCAAAACAACAACAAGTGAAAAATCACAAAATCTTATGCAATTCTACAGATTCAAACCATTAGACATAATGCCGACCCTCTGTTATCTGTTTTCGCCCCCATTCGCAACGGTAGACTTGTTTCAGTCACCACAAGCTCCTCCATCCTCGTCTCTTCGGTCCCCCACCTCTACCGACTTGCAAACCTCCCAGTGGTGATCCATGTCTCCCTACAGCCCGCCCATTACCCCGATTACTCGTCAATCACCTCCATTCGAAATTCTGGCTTCACATTCCTCCAGTCTGAGACATTACAAGAGGCGCAGGATATTGCTTTGACTGCTCATGCGTTGGCTATTAAGTCGGGCAAGGGTGTTATACATTTCTTCGACGCTGGATCAGCTGCACTCGACAACCATATTGATTTCGAGGATTTGGAAGTAGTCAATGCTGTTCTGAACTTAGAGGCAGTTAAGACTTTCCAGAGCAGCAAGATCGGCGGCACGAGCATATATGCCGACGATAGACGGGTGACGACTATTACCGAGACCCCTGCGGCTGCCCCAGCTCTCCCTGGTGCTATGGAAGGAGTTGAAGCTACTTCAGCCCTACCAGTAGAGACGGTTCAGTCCGAGGTTCCTTCCAAGGTCTCATCCGTTAGTTCATCGAGATCTGGCAGAGAGAGCAGCGTCGACAGCAAGGACACTGCTTCTTCGGCGACCACTGTGGAGCCAACTACGGTGCGACCAGTTACCTCTGACGACATCTATAATTTTGTGACCGCAATCTGGGCTCAATTAAAGCAAAGTGTGGGTCGCGAATATACTCCATTCCAATATTCCGGTCCGTCGAACGCCGAGAACGCTTTGTTCATTTTTGGCTCTGATGTCGGCCTATTTGCTCAAGCTATTGATGCTGCAAAGTCGAACGAGGTTTTCGCAAAGGCGGGTATCATCACAGCACGACTATACAGGCCATGGCTGGGATCGAAGCTCGCGGAGACGATTCCAAAATCTATCAAGAGATTGGCAGTTTTGGAACAGATTCGGAGAAAGACCACCAAATGGGGCCCTCTGCTCCTCGATCTACTCACGACTCTCAAAGCTGGACCCGGGGGTGGTGTCCAAACGATTGTTGGTCACCAATTGGGTTACATTTCGCCAAATACTGTGAGGCAAGCTCTGCGTGGCGTTCTCCAGAATTTGAAGTCAGAGAAGCCGATTCAGAACCTTGAGGTTGGACTTTCCGAGGGGCCTACAGAGTCGCTGGAGGCATACAATCTATCGCAACCTAAAGTTGAGTCAGCATATATGAAGATTCTGGATCAAATTTTTGGCAATAGACTGTATCTGGCAAATGCCATTGGATCTCAGAATGCGGGCGTTTCTGCTACCATTTCATCTACCCCTGAATTTGGCTTCGGATCTCTTCTGGCTAGAAAGGAGCATCGTCAACGATTTGTTAGCAATGTCCAAAAAGCTGCAACTTCTAACTCATTCATCACCGAAGCACCAAAGCCTTGGCTTTCGAAGTGGGCCGCGAATTTAGGCGACGAGAAGAAAGCAAGCGAGTTCGCGGATGAGGTTATTGCTCGCCTTGAGACGGATGGTTCTGCTTTATCAAGAGAACTTTTGTCAAGCAAGGGCCTGTTCCGAAAAGAATCCCCTTGGCTTGTGGGTTCGGATGCTTGGGCCTATGATCTGGGGAACTCCGGTGTGCACCATGTTATTGCATCGGGCGAAAACGTCAATATGCTCATCATCGAATCGACTCCTTATTCGGAACGAGCAGCAGCCGACGCTGCTCGGAGAAAGAAGGATATTGGTTTGTATGCCATGAACTACGGGAACGCTTACGTTGCATCTGTTGCCGTATACAGCTCATATACCCAAGTTCTACAGGCAATGATTGAGGCAGACCAGTTCAATGGCCCGTCAGTGGTTGTGGCTTATCTGCCATATTTTAAGGAGAACGACTCTCCCTTGATTGTTCTTCGAGAGACCAAGAAAGCTGTCGATCTTGGATACTGGCCGTTGTACAGATGGAACCCGCACAATGAGGATAAGGGAGAGCCAAACTTCTCATTGGATTCTGAACGCATTAAGACTGAACTCAAGGATTTCTTGGCTCGCGATAACCATCTCACTCAACTTATGAAGAGAAATCCTGAATTCTCTTCTAACCTATCCGAAGATTATGGAACTGAGGTCCGCGCACTCCAAAAGCGAAAGGCAAAGGATGCCTATGCCCAACTACTCGAGGGACTCTTTGGAGCCCCATTGACCATCCTCTTTGCCTCCGACAACGGCAATGCAGAGTCACTATCTAAGCGACTGGGCAACAGAGGCAAGGCTCGTGGTCTCAAGACTCTCGTCATGGCCATGGAAGACTACCCGATTGAAGACCTACCGAACGAAGAAAATATCGTTGTCCTGACTAGTACTGCCGGTCAAGGAGAGTTTCCACAGAACGGGCGCGCCTTCTGGGACGCAATTAAGGACAACACCGAGCTCGATCTCGCCTCTGTCAACTACTCTGTTTTCGCACTTGGAGACAGCCATTACTGGCCCCGCAAGCAGGATAAGCATTATTATAACAAGCCTGGAAAGGATCTGGATCGTGTAATGGCGAATCTTGGTGGTAAACGTCTTGCGGAAATTGGGCTTGGTGATGATCAGGATCCTGATGGGTATCAGACTGGCTACCAAAACTGGGAGCCACTTATCTGGCAGGCGCTGGGTGTTGATAAAGTTGAGGGCTTGCCCGAAGAACCTCCGCCAATCACGAATGAGGATATCAAGCTGGCGTCCAACTTCTTGCGTGGTACGATCGAGGAGGGTTTGCAGGATACTTCAACAGCTGCTATCTCTGCACCCGATCAACAACTGACGAAGTTCCACGGCACCTACATGCAAGATGATCGCGATCTTCGAGACGAACGCAAGGCACAAGGTCTTGAGCCAGCGTACTCCTTCATGATTCGATGCAGATTACCTGGTGGTGTTGCAACTCCAAAACAATGGATCCAGATGGACGACGTCAGCAACGATTTTGGAAACGAGACCATGAAGTTGACTACCCGTCAAACCTTCCAATTCCACGGCGTGGTTAAGGGCAAGCTGAAGTCTGCTATGCGGGGTATCAACAAGGCTTTGATGACGACCATTGCTGCTTGCGGTGATGTGAACCGAAACGTCATGTGCAGCAGTTTGCCAACAGCCTCAAGGTACCACCGAGAAGTCTATGCATGCTCGCAAAAGATCTCCGATCATTTGTTGCCATCAACAACCGCATACCACGAGATCTGGCTTAAGGATGAGAATGACAAGAAGACCTTGGTTGGAGGCGACGCCGTCCAGGATTTCGAGCCTTTGTATGGTCCTACATACTTGCCCAGAAAGTTCAAGATCACAATTGCCATTCCCCCTCACAACGATACCGACGTCTATGCACACGATATTGGTTTGATTGCTATCAAAGATAAGAAGGGTAGCTTGACCGGATTCAACCTTCTTGCCGGAGGTGGTATGGGTGTTACACACAACAACAAAAAGACCTACCCCCGAACTGGAAGCATGCTCGGTTACGTGTCAAAGGATCAGGTTCACATTGCTTGCGAGAAAGTGATGCTCGTCCAGCGTGACCACGGTGATCGTAAGAACCGAAAACACGCTCGCCTAAAGTACACCATGGATGACATGGGCGTCGATGTCTTCCGCGGCAAAGTCGAGGAACTCTGGGGCCAAAAGTTCGAAAAGCAAAAGCCCTTCAAATTCCAAAGCAACATTGACACCTTTGGCTGGCAAAAAGATGAGACGGGATTGAACCACTTCACATTCTTCATCGAGAACGGCCGTATCGAAGACACAGCCGAGTTCCCAATGAAGACCGGTCTCCGCGAGATCGCAAAGGTGCACAAGGGCGAGTTCCGCTTGACTGGCAACCAGCACTTGATTCTTAGCAATGTCACCGATGCCGATCTGCCAAAGATGAAAGAGATGATGGCCAAATACAAGCTCGACAATGTTCAATTCTCCGGCCTGCGTCTCTCATCCTCCGCATGCGTCGCGTTCCCAACCTGTGGTCTTGCTATGGCGGAGAGCGAGCGCTACCTACCCGAACTGATCACCAAGCTCGAAGGCGTCATCGAGGAGAACGGCATGCGTCAAGAATCCATCGTTATGCGTATGACCGGATGCCCCAACGGCTGCGCTCGTCCCTGGCTTGCGGAAGTTGCCTTCGTTGGCAAGGCGTATGGTGCTTACAATATGTACCTTGGTGGTGGCTACCACGGTCAACGTCTTAATAAGTTGTACAGGAGCAGTATCAAGGAAGACGAGATCCTGGAGATCATGAAGCCGTTACTGAAGCGGTACTCGCAGGAACGGAAGAAGGGTGAGCACTTCGGTGACTTTGTTATAAGGATTGGGGTTATCAAGGAGACGACTGAGGGGAAGACTTTCCATGACGATGTAAGTTGATCTCTCCCCATCTCAAACGGAGAAAGAGAATTTGTTGCTAACGGATTCATTATAGGTCGCCGAAGAGGAATCTGATGAAGAATAGTCGAGATGTAGCATTGCATTTTCCCGTTCGATTTTGCATGCACGGCGTTGAAATGGGTCATTCATCTTGGGATGTATTCTGTTGTATTGGATGTGGGTGGAGGGCTTTTTTGCTGCTTGGAGAGGAGACAAAAAACCTGTAAATATGAGAATCTATGCTTTCCAAAGAGACGGAAGATGAATTCAGAATGCATTTCCGTGTAAAAGTGATGAAACATATCGTATATTTCTTGGGGAAATTCGATGGATGGGTAACTTGAGAATATAAATTGCTTTTCACTCTTCTTCGTATTATCATTTTGTCATGCTTCATGTATTCAAATAACCTTGTCCAATTTTGCCACCTTCGCCACTCTACCAATGAACCCTCTACTCTCAGATATTTTGCACCCCAAGCCCAAATCGTTCTCGTTGGAAAATTATATTAAAGTATTCGAACCTGGCTGAGCCCTCATTCTAGTCGAAGCAGCTTCTTGCTGCCTGTTATGGAGTCATCAGCTTTAAGTTGATAAATCACATAGAAGTTTGATTCATTTCACTGACGGTCGTAGAAGTCTGTGCCTGCCCAAAATTTGCTCCAGTCAAGGTAGCAGTCGGGCTATCTTCGCTTGTAGAGACAATCCCTTCGAAATCAACGCGGCCATGAAATGGCATACAAATATGCATATTGAAAATCTCGTGGGGGTTAGATCAAGTCGAGATTCTTGAAGTCAGACTGGGCATAGCTAGCAGCTTTCAAGAGCTCGTGCCAACATGGACGGTAGGACTCGAGATCGCGGTGGGAACGAGTAAACAAGTCTGGGAGCCCCCGAGATATTTTCGCTGAGATATTGTCGATGACGAGCGAGAGACACAGGATCACTTTGATACCGGATCGAAGTTGAGACGGTGGCAACTCTGAGGGTAGCAGAGGACTTGCCACTGGATAATTGGAATCTGTGGCAGTGGCCGCAGATTGACCGGCACAGCGCTGAAGGTTGGCCTCGAGACGGATGGGAATGGAAATCCAGTCACGTATGCCTTGAATGTGAGAAAGTAGTGCCGAGTCGTCTTCAATTTCGGATCGCACAGGGGCTTCTCGCGGGGCGAACAATGCCATTTTGTCTGCTTGTGACTTGGAGGTCTCGGTTATTATCTTCGACTCGTCTTCGAAACCAATGCTACCCCAAGGAAACCATGGTCGAGCAGCAACACCAGAGGCGCGTGCAGCGAGGGCTATGGTCCCGCTCCTGGGCGGATGCAATGGCGAAAATAAGTTGCCTTTTATCGTTGAACGACTGAAATGGACAGAAGAGAGCAAAATGAAAGACGATGACGATGAGGTGTCAAGCTGCATTGCGAGATAAAATATTAGGATATCGATTGAGGACTACTCTAAGTGATATTGTAAGGGTGGATCCAATCATCTCTTGCCTTGCATTGCTTCCTCCGACACCTCATTCTCCTATGCCCCATATAATTTCGAGATGGGCAGAATCCTCAAGGGCAACGGCAAGGCTGAAGAAGCCGCCTCGAGCTAAGTACTGGCGGAATCCGCGTAGAACCCTATTAGGCATTAAGTCCGGGCATGACGGGCTGTCAAACGGTCACAACCCTTTCTTTTAAATTATTTCCATCGGGTACCTATGTGAATGACTTTAGGGGTTCCGCCATGCTCAGCAACCAAAATATTTACGCTCAATCCAGCGCGCCTCAAAATCTGCAACAACCGTGCCAACAACAACCTTCACACCTGGGAAGACCTTCGTCAACCGGTTTAGTCCTATTCTTCCGGCAAAGTAAGTGACGAAGACTATTTTCTCTTCTGGGACACCATGATCCACGAGAACCTGTACAGCCATCAGTGCTGCTCCGCCACTTGACATTTGCGGATCGAGAATTAGCACTCCGTCATGTGTCTGAATCTTGTCTGGTAGCTTCAAATAATGAAGCTCTGGTTCTCCAGTGCGAACGTTTGATTGGATTAGAAGCCGGCCTGTTCTACAATCCGGTAGGACCCGCTTCAAGCCAGTCTCGAAAGTGGAGCCAGCCCGAAGGATTACTACTGCACTGGTTTCTCCTGTTGCGAGCAGGCCGTGATACTTGTTGCCTGTTGGTGTTTCGACCGTCGCTTCCTTAAAGTATACATTATTCAAGGCACTGTAGATATTTAGCTCGTAGCTTCAGCCATGAAACTATGAATACATACTTTTCAACAAGCAAGGTGGTGATGCGGTCGAAGTAAAATATGAAATCTTCGGTCGACGTATCGATATCTTGTATGATTGTGTTCTGCAAAGGAAGGGGAGTCAGCCAGTCAGTATTTAACGAGGGACTGTCAAAACAAAAAAAAGTAGTCCAAACACAAGAAATATGAGTTTAGAAGGGTCATGAGATATTTTCCTGGATTTACATACCATTCCCCGCACCTGTGACGTCTGTTGGAGAAGCAAGACCTTGTCGGACAATGCATCGTTTTCCGAGCTCTGCCCCAACTTCTTGAGCGCCGCTCTGTGGCTCTTAGACTTTTGAATAAGCTTGCTGTCGATGTATTGAATTACCATCACTTGGACAGGTGTTAGATGGAAAGATTTCATGGGTTGGGAGGCACTGACCAATTGCGACTCTGTTTTCCACACCTCTGGGCACAATGATATCTATTATTGATCAGTGTGAGGGAAGCTTCAGTTGGACGCAAGTCTCACCGGCAACCTTCCGTTGAGGCTCAACATAGCGCTCAAAATTTGGCTTGACAAATTTGAACCACTGCTTGATACAGCCTTCAATGTCTCTACCACGCTCGGCGACATCCCTGAGAACTTGCCACGTATTAGTTGCTGATACGAATGTGGATTACTCTCGATTCTTACTTCTTCTGGACAAGCAAGTGTCTGCATCCGCCTCGCAAAATATCTGGAAAGGAGTTATGATTGATTCAGGGATTGTGGGGGGCCAGGTCCAGGAAAACATACCTTCATATCAAGAAGGTCAAGAACTCGGGGATCGTATAGTGCCAAAATACCTTCTAGGATGAGGACATGGGGAGAGTAAATTGAGGTGGTTTCTTTCTGGCGGGCATGTTTTGCAAAGGAGTAGATGGGAATCTCGGCTCTCTTTCTTTGGGGACATTGTCAGAAATCTCTCACACACAAATTCCGAGAAACACATACCCAGCTTTCAAATCACGCAATCGATCCACAAGAGCATCGAAGTCGATCGCATCAGGGGAATCAAAATCGTATTCGTTCCGAAATGCTTTTCTCGAGCCTTCTTCATCCAAGGTCTTGTAGAACGAGTCCTGTAGAGGTCTTAGCTACTGCAAATAACCCACCCAGCCCAGATCAAGTTACCATTGAGAGAATGACAACCCAGGGCAGATTCAACTTTGACACAATCGCATGGGACAGTGTAGATTTACCTGAGCCTGAGGAGCCCGCTATTCCAATGATGGAAACATCCGCCCAAGGGGGACTGTAGTGAAGACGCTGGCTCACAATGTCCGACATGGTCCCAGTTGAGCCTCAAGGCTATGTTTATGTTCTGGTTCTGGGCAATTCGATGAAGGGGGGGGGAGGGGGGTCGCGTGATTCTGGGATTGAGATTGAGATGGTCTGTAGGAGACTAGGAGGTTGTTCCCGTATTCTGATCAATCTCCTTGGCTCATAGCTAGAGCTCAGCCATGGTTGAATATGCCGGTCGGGGATTGAATAAGAGATAAAAAAAAGCAAAACAACCCGATTCACAGATTTCAAGGAAAACAGAAAACAGAAAACAGAACAGCGGTCCGTCCGTTCGTGAATATAATGGAGGAGGAAGTTACGAGGATCACGTGCGGGCCGGGATTCACAGCTTTCTTTATGTAGCTAGCATGTTTTGGTGTTAGCTCCTTCAAAATGGCTTTTCCATTTTCCAACGCACCTCTTCCTCTCGCTCTCGCTCCTCTTCTTCCATAATAATATCAATCTTCCATTATCTTCCCTTCCACCTTCCCTCGAAAGAGATCCCTCTCGCTCTTAGGCAGGTGCAGGACACCCTCGCCTTCAGAGTCCTCTTTCCTGATCCTATGTATGCTCGTACTGGTGTCGCACTGCACATGGGGATTAGAATTAGATGGTCAGCCTGATAGCAAGAATGGTCAGTATTGAATGTCCGCGCTGCCCTCTCCTTCATCAACGCTGACATAGCCCTCCAGACGTCCTCGACGGCTTCTACCACCACTCCCTTGCGGCATGCTTTCGAGAGACGTGTCGAAGATGTCAAACCTATGAAAGAGTACGATCCCCCACTCAACGAAATTTTTCTATATCTTGGTCTGCGGGGCCCACCGCCATGCCCACTCTTTATGATGACTTTTATCAACTGGGAATCTCTCCTAAAAATTACGCATGCGGAGAACACATTTAGTTGTTTACCTGATCGAGTGCTGGCGACATACTGCGACGGGCCTTGCGGCTTATAAAACTCTAGTCTTGGTACCTGTGCTGACTCGACCTATCGATAGTGACATCAACAAGCTCATCTTAGACTACCTCACCACCGAAGGCTATCCTTCAGCCGCGGCTAAGTTTTCTAAGGAGGCCAACCTGGGCTCGCAGCAAGATGAAGACTCGGTGCGATCTCGCCAGGAGATCCAGCACTCGATCCATTTGGGGAGCATCCAAGAAGCCATCGATGCCCTGAACGAGCTTGAACCACAGGTCAGTCTCATCGTCAATTTCGTTTTTCCCCCTCGTTGCTATGATTAAATTCGTTCATGCACCACTCATATAGCCTTCGGGTCGGTGATGAGAAAAATTACCATACTTCAGTCCTCAGTATGAGCAACACAACTATCCTTTATCTTTTGAATGCATTGTCTTGTCATGGCTGCAATACTGACAGGATATCAAGGTTCTTGACAACAACCCATCGTTGCATTTTGCCCTGCTACGACTGCAACTCGTCGAGCTCATTCGAGATTGTCACTCAACGCCGGGAGGTGACATTACCCCAGCAATTACATTCTCTCAAGAGCAGTTGGCAGAACGAGCAGCTTCCAACCCAGAATTCTTGGAAGATCTGGAGAGAACGATGGCTCTATTATTCTTTCCCCAGGACAAGCTAGAACCACAACTAGCTTCACTCATACACCCCGACCTCAGACGGTCGGTTGCTGATCGGGTTAATAAAGCGATTCTGACTTGCCAAAACCAGCGACGCGATGCAGCCATCAGAAATCTTGTGCGGCTTCGTGCTTGGGCTGAGACGACGGCAAGGGACAGAAAGAAGGACTTGCCTGCTCGTCTCGACTTGGGTCTAGACCTTGACGACAGAGATGACAGACACGAGAACGGCCATGAGCCAATGATTACATGATAGAGAGCGGATTTGGCGTTACATGTATTATTTCAGAGGGAGGCGCTACCTGGGTGATTTGGCAAGGCAGTCCAATGCAATATGCTGGGGGCATCATATGTACGACGTTTAATCTGGGGGATTTGATATGATTGGCGTCTAGGATAGGAGCACGACGGAGTGCAGCATCGAGGTTTTCCTCGGGCCATAGGCGTAGAAATGCAGAATGCCCTGGGCTATTCCACATGCTTATTAATCACTTCTCTTTCTTTGTGCAACTTTCGACAGGCGGCAATAAATAGTTCTGCTTAGTGAGCTCTTTGCGTTTTTATTGCATATCGGAGCTTTTTTTTTCTGCGTGCAGCGGGGCGTCAAATCCGTTCGTTCCAGGCGGCTACGTCAGTCAACATTCACCTCGATAAGAAAGCTTGGTCCCTTCGAATTGAAACCTCACAATCTATTATTCCTTCACAGCACATCAACCTAATTGACACTCGTTTTCACTGGAAAATTGTACAAAATCGGGGTAGACAAGATGAGATGATATTACAACCGAATTGACGGCGAGGAAAACCAGAAATGCAGCGATCTGTCGCGACCCTGTCGCGTTTCGGCAGGAGCGGACTCATTTCTCGAAGTTACAATGCGACCCCTCACAAACACTCGACGCTCTTGAGGAGCGTGAACACAAGGCGGACATTCCATTGGGGTCGACAGTCACCCAAGGCGGCCTCCCTCTCTACCCGAACTCCATGGCGGAAGCTCTTCTTTCAACAGCATACACGATCCGTGTCTGGGAAGCCACTGCCCCAACGACGGTCATGGATTCTCAATTTTGGATATAGATCTGCGGCATGGTTTGGAGGCTCAATTCTCTTTGTAGGCATTGGTGTGGTGGCCTTCTTCCTCTACGACGCTTCTACATATCGGGAAGACCTAAGCTATAGGGATATACACGTCTCAGAGATAGCATTGAGTCCGAGAAGAGGAGGCCCCAAGAACCTACCAATTGCAGAGGTACAAATTGACGATGATGATTGTGCTGAAATGCAAAGACAGAAGGACAAGCCGAAGCTGGTCGTGCTCGGAGGTGGTTGGGGAAGCGTTGCGCTGCTCAAGACCTTGAACCCAGAGGAGTATCATGTCACTTTGGTCTCGCCTACGAACTACTTCCTCTTTACACCCATGTTGCCCTCTGCGACTGTTGGAACCTTGGAATTTCGATCACTAGTAGAGCCCATTCGACGTATAGTTGCGAGGGTCAGAGGGCATTTCATTCGGGCTTCGGCAGAGAACATAGAGTTCTCCCATAAACTGGTGGAGGTTTCGCAGAAAGATGCCAATGGACAAGAAAGCAGGTTCTACCTCCCATATGATAAGCTTGTTATTGCTGTTGGGTCGACTAGCAATCCTCACGGCGTGAAGGGCTTGGAGAACTGCCACTTTCTCAAGGATATCGATGATGCGCAGAAGATTCGAAACCACATCCTGACGAACTTGGAATATGCTTGCCTGCCAACTACTCCAGACCAGGAGAGGAGACGATTACTCTCGTTTGTTATCAGTGGAGGAGGGCCAACAGGTGTCGAGTTTGCCGCAGAGCTCTTTGATTTATTAAACGAAGACATTACCGCGCACTTCCCAAAGATCCTGAGAAATGAAATCAGTGTCCATTTGATCCAAAGCCGAGGGCATATCCTGAACACCTATGATGAAGCAGTCTCGAAGTATGCCGAAGACCGCTTCTCACGGGATCAGGTCGAAGTCCTCACCAACTCAAGAGTCAAGGAAGTCACTCCCGACAAGATTATATTTACCCAGAAAGATGAGAATGGAGAACCCATTGTTAAAGAGCTACCTATGGGATTCTGCCTCTGGTCTACTGGAGTCTCACAAACCTCATTCTGCCAGCGACTCTCAGCAGCACTCGGCACAGCTCAGACAAACCGCCATGCTCTGGAAACCGACACCCATCTCCGCCTGAATGGCACACCTCTAGGAGACGTATACGCCATTGGTGATTGCGCTACTGTACAAAACAACGTCGCCGATCACCTCGTGACTTTCCTACGCACCCTAGCATGGGAGAAAGGCAAGGACCCAGAGACGATGCACATCACATTTGGTGAGTGGCGCGAGGTAGCTCAGCGAGTCAGGAAGCGCTTCCCGCAAGCAGCAGACCATCTGAAGCGTCTCGACAAGCTGTTCCAAGCCTACGATGTAGATCAGTCCGGCACGCTTGATTTTGGCGAGCTGAGAGAATTGTTGTTGCAAATCGATAGCAAGCTTACTTCCCTTCCCGCCACAGCCCAGCGTGCGCATCAGCAAGGTCAGTATCTAGGCCACAAGTTCAACAAGATGGCCAGAGCAGCGCCGGGGTTGAAGATGAATGATGTGCGGGACGGCGATGTCGATGATGCTGTGTACAAGACGTTTGAGTACCATCACTTGGGCAGCTTAGCTTATATCGGTAACTCGGCGGTGTTTGATCTTGGTGGTGGATGGAGCCTTACTGGTGGGTTATGGGCCGTTTATGCTTGGAGAAGCGTGTACTTTGCGCAGAGCGTTAGCTTGAGGACGAGGATGTTGCTGGCTATGGATTGGGCCAAGAGGACGCTTTTTGGCAGAGGTGAGTTTATGTCCTTGTTCTTTGAATTAGAAAGAAACTAATTTTGCGGTAGATCTCATGAACTGGTAAAAGAGGTGCAAAAAATGCGAAAAGGAGAGACAGGAAATTCGGTGTATAAAGATTTGCAGAGATTGGCTGGGGCGTTGGGGGTGGCAGAGGAAGATTGTATTCGGTAAATAGACCTAAGAGAGAATTTGAAGACTTCAAATGTTGTTCCCGTCATTTAAGAGAGACTTGAACGTCCTAGGAATTGTATGATCATGGAATGGTTTCGCTTGGAGAGACTATGCACACCAGATGTCTAGCATTACTATAATTCATATTTGTACATCTACGCTCTTCCAAAGCATCTTCTATCTGCCTATAGTTGGGTTTTCGATAGGTCTCGAAGGGCGCTGAGCAGTGATCATGCCTCCGCCTATATGGCTCGGCCTGGCTCGTTGGATTGTATCATCTTGTGGAAGATGGTGTTTGTAGTTTCCCATGATTTTGAAGCCGCCTTCGGGAAATAGATACTTGCAGTGCCATGTTTTCCATAAATGCCATGATATCATCAGTACCATAAACTAATCAGTTCCTCACTGACTGCACTGGGTGTCAATACACCTGATTCGGTTATCAAAGCGGACACAAGATTTGGTGGCTGTTCTAGAGTTAGCATGGCTGGAGATTTTAGGGACTACTCTTACTGTAAAGTCAACAGCATCCACTGCAGTGTTTGTTTTTGGTGGCTCAATAGACGTGCCGAAATACTCCGTTCTCTCATCAATCGTCGGTGTTCTGTTCATGAACTTCCTCTCTTCATCCGTCACGTCAGGCTCGTCTTCCGTCTTGAAGCTGATGACTTCTTGATCGATACCAAGGTCATACTGTCCCAGTGGGTACAATCTGACAAATTTGTGGCTCTCAGCCGCTACATAGAAAGGTTTACCTGCCGCCTTTGCCAAAAGTGCAATCTGATAGGTGCCAAGTCGAGAAATGATGCCACCGTTCTCAACGACGCCTTCAGCGCCCATAATCACCAGGTCGACCTTCCCCATGGCATATCCCACTGCACCCTCGGAGATGGTCGCCACAGGGACACCTTTTGACCTCAGAGACGATACCACGGCCTTGCTTTCCGAATTCCTGGCAACATTCATCACATATATGACTTTGAACCTCACATTACCACCACTAGCACTCGCCTCCGCGGCCTTCCCTAACAACGCGCCGACCACTCTCGAGCCCCCATGTGTCAGAACCACGGTCTCATCCCGTACAAAATGTTTCCCATAATTCGCGATTTTCTCCCGTCCCGCCTTCGCTCGACTAACAAACAGTCTGCCGTTACTCAAAAGATGCTGCCGCACAGTCTCAAAGTTGCCCGTGCTTGATGGTTTTATAGAACTAATCATATATCTCTGGAACAAATCTGTGCCAGCAGATAGGGAAATCGAGTTTGGGACTCTGGATTTGAGGTAGTCGGACTGTGTTTTTATTAAATCGAGAGTCTCGTACACGGTGACGGCGCGGGATTGGACGAGCAGTTCGATCAGGGCTTCGATTGCGGCGACTGGCATTGTGAGTTCTGGGTCCTCGGAGAGTAGGCGCTGGTATGTTTCGACTATGCTGGAGGGGTGAGTCAAAGATGTTTTGGTGAAGACGAACTGAAGGTTTACATACTCGAAGTCTCTGGCTTTGCCCGTCTGGGGCACATTTCCCACCGTGGCCATTCTGGCTAAGGCAGGCGGGTGGCCTGTGAGAGGTGGTGGGGTGGTTGAGCCTTCGTAGGATGGTTGTGATGCTGCTCGAGATTTATCAGTACAAGGCTGAATTAATGAATATCGCCGGCGTTGACACTAGGGACATGGCGCGTTGATGCTGGGTCGGAGATTTGCTTACAGAAACTGTCTGAATCATCCATGGTTGCTTTTTGGAATTGAAAAAGAGGGAGAATTTGGGAGTAAAGACAAGAAGTTGTCAATGTCAATGTCAAAAGAACGTCTTGGGATTCTTGTTCCTGGAAGCTTGCATAGCACGGACGTGGATATGGATATTATCAGGTCACGGGGAATCAACACCACTCACCACTGTCATGAGTTTAGAGCGGCATGAGAATATCTCCTCGCAAACCACCTGCTGTTGCCTGGATCCTGCATATATCAAAGCCGCTTTTAGACATTCAGCTTTCATGCCCCTGCCCCTCCAAGATAGAGTTACGATAGGCGGGGAGGGGAGGGGCTTCGGGAAAGCTACCCTTGTACCTTCGTAAGGTGGTGTACGGAGTAAGGCAGAGCGCGAGAGAGCATGCGCATGTTGTTCTTCACTTTCATGATTGGAGATCAGCATCTACCTTCTTCACTTCCCATTATTTTTGGCAGATAAACCCTCGACCTGCAATTTTTTGCTCTTCCTATGCTATCAATCATGAACCTCAACACATAATCTCATCACCCAACCTCGAACCTCGAACCTCGAACCTCGAACCCCGCACCGTACCTCCACGATGGAAACAATCGACCCCGCGACAGGCAAAGTCCTCCCCGCCGACGCCATCCAAAGAATCCTCTTCATCGCCCCCGCCGTTCACGTCTACAACATCCCTCCCCTAACCAGCACCAAAGGCTACGTCGCCGCTTCATGGACCGCTGACAATAACAAACGCCAGATCTTCACCGCAAGATTACGTATCCTTGAGACTGCCATTCCGACACCGAATAACGAGGAGTCGGTCAAGACAGATGTTCTGCTCGAGGACCCTAGTAATGGCCAGCTGTTTGCCGCGGCCCCGTATACGGCGCCGAGCGTGGTAGAGCAGGTGCTTGACTCCTCACGTTTCTTTGCTATTAGAGTGGAAGGGGAGGGCGGGAGAAAAGCGGTTTTAGGTATCGGGTTTGAGGAAAGGAGCGAGGCATTCGATTTCAGTGTTGCGCTGCAGGAGGTGAGGAAGACTTTAGGAATCGAGGACAATGGGAAGGCCGGGGGCAAAAAAGTGTCGAAAGAAAAGGAAAAGCCGGTAGAGAAGAAAGACTTCAGCTTGAAGGAGGGGGAGACGATCACGGTCAATATCGGGGGGAGAGGAAGGAGGAATCAGCCGAAGAGGGAGGATTCGAGCTCGGGGCTGGGTGGATTCTCGTTGCCGCCTCCACCTGGTGGTGGCTCGTCACTTTTGCCTCCCCCACCAAGTGCTTCAGAGGTCAAGGCGCAGAAGAGGCTCAGTCAGAATATCGAATTGCCGCCCAAGCTTGAAGACCTGGGGTTTGACGACGGAGAGTTTGGGGAGTTTCAGTAGTGCTTGCATTGATGATGATTTAGGTTGGGGCTCCCGCTGAGTTACCAATATTAATGGCTGTCCTTCAGTACTTCTTAGGTCTAATCCGCGTAACATAATATACCATTATGATGTTTCTGTATAACAACTTCGTCGTGTTCCAATTTCGTCCGAGCGACAAAATTGTCGTTGCTCTCTATCACTACTCCGCTTCTATTTCCTTCTTGGTGGGTGCCCATATCTTTGAGTGACCCGGGATCGTAGGTATGCTGTGTCTTTTGACAAGTGGCTTTGGTATACGGAGTGAAGTGCTGGTAGACAGAACATCCAGATCGGCGCTGTTCATAGACGAAGGTCTATGTATCAAGGGAGGCTTCATAGGTTTCTCAATGGAATTGCTCACAGTCGCCTTCTTAGTCTAATCTTTCCTATCGTCTGAGGGAACTTGATCCTCATCATCAGCATCATAGTCGTTGGCTTCAAGCTCGAAAGGGTGCTCTTGAGAATCCCGTGGAAATGATGGCTGTGTATAGACCTGACCTATTGGCTGCAGCCACTGTACGCATGACCATTGTGGGGGGAGTGGAAACTCTTCCTGCTGGAACACTGGTGCTACAGTATTCATACCCGCAGGCTCCAAGCCCTGGAGGGTTTGAAGAGGGGCGTAAAGAAACTGCTGTTCATTAAGTCTTTCTTGCTCAACTTGGGTCCATCTGTCGATCGACTGTATCTCGTACGTCAGCTGTCCAAGACGAGCCAGGATAGCTTTTGCCTGTTGGTCGGTCTCCCCTAGACGGTGCTTCAGCCACCCCAGCTGTTTCCTCATCTTTCTCTGCAACTTGGGCACTCCCTCTAGATCTATACCTGCCTCCAGAGTCAGAATTCGTCCCAGAAGGTCCGTTGCTTTGGCATTTTCTCGCTGTAGGGAGTTAAAGAGATAAGAGCGTTCAGTGATGAGGTTCTCGAGAGACCTTGCTTGGGACATAGGCGTAGCTAAGCCATGATTCTGATAGCTGGAAGCAAATGGCATGGGGTGGTGATGGTTGTGGCTTTGAGCCGGATGAATCTGAGATGGGGTTTCCTTTGAAGCTGGGCTTGTATGCGTGCCTTTTTGATTATTCTTGCTGTTGTTCTTTACTCCGAGGTTGGCGGTTGGAAACATCGAATATGTTCCTACGAGGGTGGTAGATGTTGGCGGATATCATCATTCAACATCCATAGTCATCGAAAAAGTAGCTCATGCAGAAGGTATGGAAAAATATGGAATTCGCTGGGGAGTTCTGGAAAGTGCCCTGGAAGTGTACAGAAAGGATGTAAAGAACATGAAGCCACCATCGGCAGTGAAGATAGAGGCATGCCCAATCTTCTAAATCTTCTCTTCACACAGACAAAGGCAACAAAGGCAACGCCACGTAATTGTCTGCTTAGAGCTTCGCCAAGGTTTCAAAGACGGAGACAAGCTCCGCGCAACAAAGGCATCTCTGCAGAATCTCGAGAAGTGCTCATGTAAAGGGAATCACTTTGTTGGGAGCATGCTTTCAATGCTGAGATGACGTAGGGAAACACATATTCAAGTCGAAACACCATCGCGACAGGACGAGAATTGACCTCTTGCTTCAGAAATTTGGGGGGGTTTTATTCCAAACTTTTCCATGAGACCACTGGGCCCAGCTCATCTCCCCTGTATTGTTCTTGTATGGATTATGTAGACATCCTGGTAATGAAAGACAATATATAAACAACATTACTGTAACCTCGAACTTGTCATCCAGACGTTGAGTAGGTTTGTTGTTATTGGTAGTTTAGGTAAATTTAAAAGATCTTCAAACGGAAACCAAACTTTGCAAGGAAGTACGGGAAGGAAGGAAGGGTCCATGCGGCTAAATATGAACCCCAGCCCAGCTTGTGTTCTGCAGCTGTGCAAGGCTTGGCAGGCTGATGACGGCCACTAGACTTCGTGTTAACTTCATTTTATGTACCTGTCTGACCCTCTCTTGCATTTCTTGCCTCTATCTCCATCTCCACCTGGTCGATGATTTATACGGATCCTACCACTTCGCAGTCTTTTTCGAATTGCTCTCCCAGCCACCAAGTGCATCCGCGAAACGCCCAGATCAAGCCGCGATCCGTATGGCATCCATTCCCTCCACCTGAGCTCTCGAGGAGCACAGGAGTAGGAAGACGAAGCATACGCAATGCCTCTCCCGCCACGCCTGTTCCCCGGTGATGAGGAGCTGGGGAAGCGCGATGATGATCACAGACCAGGAACGGGAATTGGGCTAGGAATAAAAACTCCCTTGGGGAAGGTATGGCAGCACCGCCGCATGTCCCATGGTCCACATCGAAGAACAATGAGGCGGTTAGCCCTGGGCGCCTTGGCCATTATTGGCCTCTATTACTTCTTCATAAATATGCCCACGGATCTCGAGAATCCAAGGCAGAGGCCGCACTATTCTTCTCAAGGCGGCGGAGCTGGGTCAGGGACAGATTTGCGGACACCCCCAGCAGCACAAGGTTCCAGATTTAAACCTGCCCATGACCAAGATGCACAGGAGCCCCTACACAATTTTAATGGGCCCATAAAGTTCTATCAACTTGCTTCCTCGCTACATGCTGTCGCGAACACTAGAGGCGCTGAATTAATCAACCAAAATGTGGTATGGCCATCTATACGCTGCTGTGACCACTGAATGCTAATCATTTCAGCTGTTCGCCGCCGCCAGTGTGAAAAGTGCTGCAACCCTTCTGCCAATTGCCTGCGAAATGGCCATGCGAGAACGAAACTTTGTACATTTTGCCTTTATGGGACGGGATGATATCTCTATGGACATACTGAAGTCTGTAAATGGCATCACAAAGGAGTGTAAACTCATATTTCATGGTACATTATCTCCCGACCCTATGCTTGGATCCTCTGACTCTCTTTAGATGCTCGTCCGGACTTCTCTGTTCATAGCTCTGACTTTCGGATGGAGGTCAGTACCTCCGCCGGCTTCAATCACATCAACAACTTTGTACACCCACAGGCAACCCTGATTGATGGTTCCGGAGAAGAAGAGCTGTTCTTTTTGAAAGGCCTCAGAAACCGAGCAAGCTCTCTTGGGAGGACAGTGATAGAGCTCCCGGATAATGCCGAACAGTACTTGATGTGGGTGACGTTACTAGACAGTGCGGCGCTAAGTGGTATGGTACCTACATTCTCCTGAAGATCTCAACTAACCTTGTGAAGCTTGGAATAAGGTGAGCATTGACATTGTCGTCCATGCCCAACCCTCCGCCTCTGGGTCCCTTATGAGATTGCTTAATTCTCTAAAGAAAGCCGACTTCTTCTCGTCTGCTCCGCCGAGATTGACCATTGAGTTACCGCACGAGATCGATATAGCGACAAAGAAGTATTTGGAACGCTTCAAATGGCCCCCCAAAGCTGACCACAATACTGGAAACCTACTGACTCTCCATCACCGCATTCCTCGGCATGGGCTTAGTTCCGACGAGAACTCGATCCGCTTCCTAGAAGCGTTCTGGCCAGCTGACCCATTGACCTCTCATGTCCTTGTTGTCTCGCCCCAGGCAGAACTTTCACCCCTGTTCTTCCACTACCTGAAGTACACAATGCTCGAATATAAGTATTCATCGAGCAAAATTGGGCTTGACAAAAACCTCCTGGGCATAAGCCTCGATCTTCCCTCGACCTATCTGAATGATTCTGCCTCATTTGCACCGCCTACCAGCAACACTTCTTCTGCGACCCCGTTTCTCTGGCAAGCGCCAAATAGCAACGCTGCTTTGTATTTTGGTGAAAAATGGGTTGAGATCCACGATTTCATAGCTCAATTGCTTGAATCTCAGCACAAGCTGCCCACGCCGACGACTTTGAATGACAAAATGGTCAGCAAAACATATCCTTCTTGGCTCGAGCATGTCTTGAAGTTTGTCCGTGCGCGCGGGTACTGGACTTTGTATCCGAATTTCGAGTCGGATTCTCTGGCGACATTACATAACGAGCTCTATCAACCCCCGGAGGAGTACTCCGACAATCCGAGAGCGGCAAGCCCGTCCGAGTCTGGGGAGCTTACTGCCGACCCTGAACATCACTTGTCACTCAAACGTCCAGAGACCGCCTTAATCACAAAGTCCTTGCTGACGATGTTGCCGTCCGGTGGCGATCTACCAAGGATTATGCAGATGCCGCTTTTGGGATGGAATGGGGAGAAAATTGACTTTGAAATGATTGGGCATCATGCTGTCAATTACAGTCGTGTTTTCAGGCATGAAATCGGAGGCTGTGATGTCTCGGCGCCTGAAAAGCCTCGGCTGGATTTATCAGCCACTGACTTATTTTGTTTCAATGACGAAGAGGCTGAGGACGAAAAGGTCGAGAATGTTGAGGCAGAAGGCGCCGTCGACCATGAGGATGAATCTTAGAACGTTTTGGGTGATATGGCGTTTTATAGTCGGGTTTATATATACCAAGTGTACATACATGTGGTAATGATGGGTGTTCCTGCATTTAGACAGTCGGGTTGGTAACTTGTATAGATAAGGGAGTGATAGGTCTAGTGACTATATACAAGTCAATGTTCAAAAATTTTATCTTCCTCGCGTTTACGGTCTACTTCAGCATACGGTCCCTCGCTCACAGGCTGCACCTTTGTAATAGGCCATGGGACTCACTCGAGTCTAAGCAACAGTCGGCAATTTTCATTGAGAGAGTTTTGGGCTTGCTTCCTCGGCCTCTGCCACACAGCATCTATATGTACTTGGACACACGCTTTGTGCGATGATATAGCAGATTTGCCCCCAAACGTGCTTTCAAGCAGAAGTTTGGCCAGATCGTACCAACCTTCTTGAATTAAGATATACGCTGAATATATGCATTCGGCGATTCATGCCTGAAATGGAGACTTTGGTCGATTCTGAATGGGTTCAGGCGGTAGTGCCTGGCTGTTTTAACATGTAACGCAAATGATAAGGGAGTGTCTAGTCTAATATATACATTGTGGATACAAATGTACAATGGTCGTAAAGTCGTCAAGCAAGCCTTTGAAGCCTCCTGTGCGCTTATGGGTCGTCCTGCTCGTCCGAGTTCCGTTGGTGATCTGGGTTGGGCTGGTTTGATGCGACCTGCTGAAGATTTGCCTCCCCGGTAACAGAGCGCGTCAGACTGCTTGTTCTCGAATACACACTCGTCCCTTTCTCAGTATTCGGTGTGATGATCAACCGGAATTTCTTAGCTTCCTTCTTGGCATCTCGATTCCTATCGACTTCGTCCTCGTTCCCGTCTAGCTCAAAATCACCCCCTAACGGGTCTCCAGGCAATATCAAGTCGACTGTAAAGCCTTTCGTCTTGAAGACTTTGCTCCATAACTTCAGTTTCCTTTTGAAATCCCCATCGTATTGCAAATCGTTTTTCAACCTTGCGATGACCTCTTTGCGTTTGAGACGCCACAGCCACTGTTGACCGGGAACATTGGCTTCCTTGATGATCTCGCTATTAAAGCGTTCCCATACCTCTTCCACGAGACCATATTTCTGCAGCCGCGGGTCGAAAGGGAATCCTGATGCTAGGGAGGCCTTATTCGTCGCTATCCAGATTCGTTTGGAGGTTGCGGACGGGCGAGCCGGTTCGGCGAAGGATATACGACGCTGTGACTCGGATCGGACGGATGGCGCATAATCGGATTTTGCTGAGTCGGGCGCAGTGAGGTGTGTTCGTGTTTGACGCTCGCGAGGTGGAGGAAGGGATTGGGGACGTGTAGTTGAACCTCGTCGGGACCTGGGGAGAGAGTGAGACTTCGAAGGACGCAGCCGAGGCTGAGGGTTTGTGTTTCTTCACAGTGAGGGTACGGTACGTACGATCGAGATTGTGGGCGCCTCTGCTTGGTGTTCGTCGGTCTTTTGGCCCTTTCCTGCTGCTCTAGTAGGTCGAGAGCCGTCAATGCGTCCATATCTTACTGCAAAATAATACTGTGGATGCTAACAAATTGTCTGGTCCCAGAATTCATGGAAAGCGGATTTCCCTAGTCGCCCCGCTTCTACGTAGAACTAGGTACAGTACCTTAGCACCTTAGCACCTCAGCACACTAATGTAGCCTGAACCTGAGGCATTACGGAGTAGAACCTGAACCTGGAATGGAAATGGAATCGCTGTTTCTACTCGGAGTTGTACAACTCCCGCTGTTGATCCCAGTGCGTATTTCTGTCTAACAGTACTATTTAACGGCTCCAGTGGGCTCAAGATAATCTCCTAGGTGATTGATTGTCAGAAGAAAAACTGTCTCCACTGCAGTTGTGGTCGGATCCATAGGCTTGGCAGAAGAGATACCTACCCAGGTATCATCGTATCAAATTGAGAAAGGTTCGAATTTATCTGAGTAGGCTCTTTCCAAGTCACGAAGAAGTAGGAGTGGTTGAAACATATTCATTATGTATAGCCCAGGGCAGGTAAGGGGTATTATGTCTGTACCTACCCTACATAGGTTCATCGTTGTTATCTTCGTCTGACAATTTACCAACACATCCGATAAGGCTTTGACAAAACAACGGAGGAGTATTCGTATTGATATTCCACCCTGACGTGCTGAGGAGTACGCCACTTAGGCCTCCAACAACAATCCACAACAGTTCCTCCTTTGGAAAGAAAGCACACCAACAACCCAACACACATCACAACTGGGTATGGAATCTCAAGCAAATACACCAGATCCAGGCAGCATGTTTTATCACATGCGTATATTGATTCCCACCGTCTCGAAATACTGCTCAGAGAACCGAGGCTGACTTGCACCAGGTCAAGTTGTCGAACGACGGCCCTCCTAGCGCTATCAGGATACTAGATCTTCGAGCGTAAACTCTATCACGCAACAGTTTAGATGGACAAAGTAGACTCGCACCCAAATCTAGCCAACCAAGAACACGTCGGGAAGCGGAAGGCCCCCGAAGAACCGAATACCCCTTCTGCCCACAAAAGAATCAAAGGCTCGCATGATGGCTCTACGCAACCAAATGTTGAACCTCCCGCTACAGCCCCGAGGATCCCTTTCCCAGATAAGGTATGCTAGAATCTGCAATTGCTAGCAAACTTCTGACCGAGTTTCAGCCTGCCGTTTTAGAAGAAAGAAGTGGAGACATTGAATTCAGAGTTGTGAACAATGATGGCGCCAGAGAGAGTTGGATTGTTCTTACTGGTCTCAAATGCTTGTTTCAAAAGCAACTTCCGAAGATGCCCAAAGACTATATCGCACGTCTTGTTTATGATCGAACTCATCTATCCATCGCCATTGTCAAAAAGCCTCTGGAAATTATCGGTGGAATATCATTCCGAGAATTCCGAGACCGCAAATTTGCTGAGATCGTTTTTTGTGCCGTCTCGTCGGATCAGCAGGTGAAAGGCTACGGTGCACATCTTATGGCCCATTTGAAAGATTATGTCAAGGCTACTTCTCCGGTGATGCATTTTCTCACTTACGCTGATAATTATGCTACTGGGTACTTTCAGAAACAAGGCTTTACCAAAGAGATCACCCTCGACAAGTCTCTCTGGATGGGGTATATTAAGGATTATGAAGGAGGGACAATCATGCAATGTTCCATGCTTCCCCGAATTCGGTATCTCGAGGTTGGTCGAATGCTTCTCAAGCAGAAGGAAACTGTTCTAGCCAAAATTCGCGCGATGAGCAAAAACCATATTGTCCATCAGCCAGTCAAGCAATGGGCCAACGGCATTATCACTCCAATCGATCCCCTCTCCATCCCTGCCATTCGGGCAACTGGCTGGTCTCCAGACATGGACAAGTTAGCACGCGAACCACGCCACGGGCCTCATTTCAACCAGCTTCGGCGTTTTCTAGGTCAGCTTCAAAACCACAAGCAAGCATGGCCTTTCCTCAATCCCGTCAACCGAGAAGAGGTTCCTGATTACTACAATGTCATCACATCGCCGATGGATCTGTCTATGGCGGAGGAAAGATTGCACCAGGATCAATACGCCACCCCGAAAAATCTCGTCGACGATCTCAAATTGATTTATACTAACTGTCGGAGGTATAACGACGAAACGACGGTATATACCAAGTGCGCGGTCAAACTAGAGAAGTATATGTGGAGCCTCATTAAGGAAATTCCGGAGTGGCATGATTTATTCGAAGATTGAATTGGCGTCAATACATTCATGTCTTTGGAATTCAGGTTGTTGTTGAATCAAGTATGCTGTTGATATGGTTGGTCTTTGGCGTACACGGATATCGGTACCATTAACGCATGTCATTTGTGGAAAGAATAGGAATCCCTATTTCAATAATCTTGTTTTTGCATTCGAAGTCTATCGAAACGAATGTCACTTCATTTGTCTTGCCCAGAAGCAATCATTCCTAGAGGTTCGATGCTAGCAGGGGGAGCGAAGATTTCATGATATAAGTGGGTGACTTCTTCGGACGCCGGGTGTAGCCCATCACCGACAATATGATAGTGGAAGCTGTTGGGAGAGGAAAGCACGAGAGAGTTCGGGATCGAGTTTAGTCGGGAGTTAAATTAGCTAGTTTGTATTAAAGGAAATGAAGGAAAGTATACGGCTGCTTCCGATTTGAGTTGCCTACCTAGGTACTTGGAAGAGATTCATCGGGAAACGCTGACACAGGATCTCTAGAGGCCAAAACAACGCCATCATAGCTTCCAATCATATGAAAGCGTTCCAGAAACCATAAAGATCATACTTGCAAATAACCCGCGCCTCATTCAAACTCGTGGTTCATTCTCTTTAACTTTCACCGACAAATGTACTTCCCTGCCCCTTGCCCTGTCCCTCAACTCCGATGCGCCTCTCTACTGTCCTCACTATCTCTCATGCGGGATACTTTTTTGATCGTCGCTCTGATTTCCCTCCCAAATCTCTAAACAATTTCTCGCAAAAATCTTTATGACCCAAGCCAAAATGGTTCAGGTACAAAAGTAATACTTGCAAGTGTGATCCAAGTCACTCCATGTCTTTCGGCTGTTACGAACTGAATAATGGCCCCGCAGAGCGTTCATCCCAAGGAAGGGTGATATTGGCTGATTTGCAAGCCCTGGTATGGTGAAGGAAGTCTTTATTTTTTAACACAACGAGAGCTGCAGCGAGGCAGCCAGGGCCCGTACGCCAAAAAAACGATTGATCGTGGTCTTCTGAATCGCGACGCTTTATTATTCGCAACTTCGCAAATGAAGGTACTCGGTTCGCCAGGACGAAGCTCAACGTCATCATCAAAGACAATTGTTGGGACATAGCTTGACCAGTGATATTCATTGCCATTAACTATCTCGATTTTCAGCCCTTCAAGGACGGGAGGGGATAATCTATATCGATAGTCTTCGATATAGTCGTGGTGGAGACAGAAATACGGCGACTGGCTGCTTGTTCTTGGGAGATGAACTGGAACTTAAGTGGGAGCCCAACATTTCTCAGGTTGCTAAATGGATGAAGGTCGATGGTTTCAGTCGGCTCAAAACCGCGACAATCGCCATTGGCATCACCGTAGCTGTAAAGCTCGTTGAGGTTGCGCTGTTGGGATTGAAGAGCAACACCCAACCCTTCTGATGATAGCAAACTTCCATTTGATAGCACCATTTCGTAGAAAGTATGAGAAATTTCGGAAAGTCGCAGCTCGTAACAAAGGTCTGACCACCATAAAAGGACGTTCAAAGCTTTGGGCCATGACAGAAGCGAACCGTGCTGCGGAGGCACAAAGATGTTGAACTTGAGGTACTTGCTTTCTTTAGCGCTGTTCTGTGTAAAGTAATTACAAATTCAAACGCCAAATAGATCGTGTAGCTTCCTATTAGAACTGTTAGGAAGGTCGGGATAAGAGTGGGCATCATTTTTATGCTAAGTGTTCCGAAGATCCCAAGTTTGTGTATCCATGTCGGATCTTTCTGGGATCTCGATTTCCAAACAAATTGAGACAGACATACGAAAGGGAAGGCCACAGAAGCCGGATCATCGGAAGGACCACTTCCCCCTGATCGGGACAGCAGGTGATAGACGCACCAGCGACACAGGACCGTAGACTCTCGTATATGGAGATGGTTTGTAGGAAGAGGGACCCAAATTCTCCGGACAGGGACAAAAAATAAAAAATCTCCCTGTCCTTTCTTATCGCTCAAAAGGGTTCCACCATCTTTTTTATTAAATGCACATATAGAAAACAAGATATTCTTGACCTTGCAATTATTATATTATAATATAATTATATTAATCTTGTTGTCGCTCGGAAATATAAAATTATTTTTATATTTTATATTATATTAATATAATTATTTATATTTATATTTTTTATCTAACTAATTATTATTACAATTGATATTATTTAATAATTATAAAATTTATATTTATATTTTTGTTTTTTTGTTTTTATTAATTCCTGTTTTATTTGTTTTAATTTCCCGTTTTAATTTTTTATTTTATTTTATCTATTATATTTCGATTATATTATAATTTATATCGGTTGGTAAATTTAAGATTTTAATATTTTAATATTATAAAAAAAAACAAAATAAACTATCGTAAAAAGAAAAATTATATTATTAAAATAGAAAAAAAAGAAAAAAC
>Ga0247778_1000238_pt1 | contig 93860 bp, 68 predicted proteins | sample UWRJL049202B5_FD_179939 | JGI IMG/M metagenome (GOLD analysis project Ga0247778, IMG submission 179939) | Plant litter microbial communities from Arlington Agricultural Research Station in Wisconsin, United States - UWRJ-L049-202B-5 | ecosystem: Environmental > Terrestrial > Plant litter >... | reverse complement strand
AGTTGCTGGTGGCGCGCTGGCGCACGCGCTCGGCTTCGCGCACGAGGCTATCGACGCGTTTTACGCGTAGAGGGAAAAGCCGGGGCGCGGTGTCCTGGCTCGTCGCGCGAACGACGATCGTGGTTTCGCCGGGCGCCGAAACGTTCATCATTTGCGCGAAGCGGCCCGTGGGATCGACCGTGATCGGTCGATCGCTGACGGTTAGTGCGCCGCCTTTGGCGGTGCGACCTGCCAGCACGAAATTCGACGTTTCGAGCAGCACGGCCGGCCCGGGCGCGTCGATCACCAGCGGAGTGATGCCTGCCTGCAGGCTCACCGTACCCGTTTGGGGCGTACCGTTGGGCGGCGTGACGACGTACGACAGCTTGCGCTCGAGTGTCTTCACCGAGCCGTCGAGGCCGGTGAGCTCGGCACTGACATCGAGCACATAGCGTCCTTCGCCTTCGGCGTTGAGGGCCACCGCCTTGCCCTCGACGGTGACTGTGGAGCCGGCGACGGCGCTGACCAACACGCGCAGCTCTGGCGTCGGCCCGTCGAGCCCACTCGTGTCGCCGCGCACGCGGAACGCGACCGGCACCGAGATATCGACGAAGCTCTGCTTGCCGCGCGCCCCGACCAGCGTGATGGTCATCGGGTTTTCACCGACCTTGAGCGGGCGCGCCAAGGCCAGGCTCGCGTGATGTCCAGCAAACGTCGCGTTGGCTGCGTCGAGCCGCGCCACGGTGCCGTCGTCGCACGCCGAGCAAGTGAGCTCGAGCTGCTCTTTGCCATCGGCCTGGGCATTGGCGCGAGCTTCGAGCGAGCCGTGACCACGATAGAAGAGCCAAACCACCGCGGCGGCGGCGAACAGCCCCGCCGCGCCGACCATGGACACCGCTGCCAGCGCGGGAATGCCCTGCTTGTGCGGGGCCGCTTGACGCCCCGTAGGGAGCGGGAGTTCCGAAGGCACTGGGTCCAGCGGCAGGCTACTACCCGCGCTGGCCGACAGCGCCGAACGCGACGCGGCATCACCAGCGGCGGAGGCTGGGCCGGGCGCAGCGACCATCGGCTTGGATTGCCCCGGGTTCAGCGGCGCAATGCCAGGCCGGGCAACCCCGACCATGGTCTTTTGGTGGGACGAAAGGTGCGGAACGGTGGCGCCCGGGCCCAGCCGCGGACCGGCTTCGGGCGGTGGCGGCGGGGTGGGGTAGCCGTGCCCTTCCGTCGAACTCGCGGGAATCGAGGGCGTTGCCGACGCTGCCGGCCCCAGGGCCCCGAGCGGCGCCATGCCGATCATCGTCTGGCGCAAGCTTCCGGCTTGGGTCGCGGGCTGCGTGCTGGCCGGTGTGGGCGGGGGGGACACCGGGGCCGGCGGCGTGGCTGGCGGTGCGATGCCGATCATCGTGCCGCGAAAACGGCTCTCGGGCTGAGGCGGCGAAAAGCCCACGATCGTCTGACTGAAGGACTTCAGCGGCTTACCACAGCTCGCGCACCCGCTGGCCTCCGGGGGATTTCGCGTTCCGCAGTGCGGGCACAGCCTCATTGCGCGCACTATAACCCCGGAGGCACCCCCGCTACCAAGAGCTCTCGCGCGCAGCCCGACTGCAAGGTCTTTGTCCAATTACTCCCTTTTCCCCTAAGGGAGAGGAGATTCGAGTTCCATGCTCGCCAAACGCATTATCCCGTGCCTCGACGTTCGCGACGGCCGCGTCGTGAAAGGCATCAATTTCGTTGGTCTTCGCGACGCGGGGGACCCGGTGGAATGCGCGCGCCGCTACGACGCCGAAGGCGCGGATGAGATTACGTTTTTGGACATTACCGCGTCGATCGAAGGTCGCGGCGCGTTACTGCAGGTGGTCGAGCGAACGGCCGATGTGGTTTTCGCCCCGGTCACGGTCGGCGGAGGCGTGCGCTCTCCAGCCGACGTAAAGTCGCTGTTGGACGCTGGCGCAGACAAAGTCAGCGTCAATTCCTCGGCGGTCGCTGATCCGAACCTGATTTCGGCGATCACCAGCGCTTGGGGTCGGCAGGTGCTGGTGCTGGCGATCGACGCCAAGCGGAACGCCGATGGCAGCTACGAGGTGTATACCCATGGCGGCCGGCGCGGCACCGGGCTCGACCCCATCGCTTGGGCGCGACGCGGCGCGCAGCTCGGGGCGGGCGAGATTCTGCTCACCAGCATGGATCGCGACGGGACGCGTGCGGGCTACGATCTGGAGCTCCTGCGCGCGCTGACGGCCGCGGTGGAGATCCCCGTGATCGCCTCAGGCGGGGTGGGCAATCTGGAGCACTTGCGGGAGGGCTTAGCCGAGGGCGGCGCGGATGCCGCGCTGGCGGCGTCAATCTTTCACGATGGCGAGTTCACGGTCGGGGAAGCCAAGCGCTACCTGGCCGAGCGCGGCGTTCCGGTTCGAGGAGGCTGAAGATGAGCGTGACACTTTGCGAGGTCAAACGGGCAGCACGGGCGCACCGCGCGCCCCTGGCAGGCGAGAGCGCCGGCTACTTGGTGTTGGCCATCGCCGATCAGGTGCTGCAAGCCCCGCGGCTGGTGCAGCCGGAAGACATTCAGCTCGGCGAAGACGGTGCGCTACGCGTCGTTTCCGGCCATGCCAGCTCCGATGCTGACGCGGAACTGTCGCTGCGGCGAGCCCTCGATCAGCTGCTCTTGGTCGCGAGTTCCGGCAGCGCCGCGCTGACGCGCGCGAGTCGGCGCACGACGCCAGTGGGCCTGTCGTCGCTCGTTCAAGAGCTGGAAGCGGCCTTGATCCCGGTCAACCGCGGGGCGGCCAAGCGCGCCTTGGCGCGGCTGCACCGTGAGACGGCGCGCGCGCTCGCGAGCGGCAGTTTGCCCGAAGACGAAGCGGTGCCCGCGGCTGCCCCAGTTGCAGCGCCCATAGTCCCCGCGCCGGCGGAGGCTGCGCCAGTGGCGCCGGCGACCGCGGCCGTCGCAGCTCCGGGTGCGGTTGCGCCGCTTGCCGCTTCGCCAATCGTCGAAGCGCGCGAACCCAAACCAGAACCCGAGCTAGCGCCCGACCTCGATCAAGATTGCGAGACCCCGGCGCTGGTCGTGATCGCACCCGTCGTCGCCGAGAGTCACTTGGACGGCGTGGTGAGTGCGCTCTGCGCGCAACTGCCGCTGCCTCCGCAGTTCGTCGAGAGCGACGCTTTGACCTCGGCACTCGCCGTGCGTGCGGTGCCCGCGGGTGGGGCCGCGCTCGCGCCAGAGGAAGAGCCCGAGTTGCTGCTCGATATCGACGTCGAATACGAAACCGATGCGGTCGATTCGAGCGCGGCGCCGACGGTCATGCGCGCGGTCGATGTCGCACCCGTGGCGAGCGGCACGCAGAACATCAGTCAAGACGCGAGCAGCGATCCGCCTCCGCTCGACTTGCCACTCGAAGCGCGCACGCGGCCGGAGCCGGTGGTGCTGCGCAAGACCCTGCGGCCTCTACTCGATTTGCTCGATTTGCGGCCGGCGCCGAGCAGCGACGGCGAGCAGCCGCCCGAGACGCCGACCTTGGGCACGCTCGCGAGCGAATTGCCCATCCTCGACCCGGATCAGATCGCGGAAATGAGCATCGCAGCCAACATTCGCGCCGCGCTCCTGCAGAGTGCCGCGGAACGCGACGAGCTCACCGAACGCATGCCCGAAGTCTTGGCGCTGTCACCAGCGGTCGCGATAATCGAATCGAAAAAGAGCGACGTGAACGAGCTCTTGCAGAGCTTCCAAGTTGCGGAGCCTGACGTGAACCCAGGCCTGTGCCGCGCGATCAAAGAAATGGCCGAGTTGGACCTGACTCCGGCGCCGTTCGCGGCCTTGATCCGCTAGCCGAGATCTGGCACCTTCGAGCCTAATGCACATTCAGAACTTGGCGATTCTGAAAGGGCTCGTCAGTGTGGCGTGGGCCGACGGCCGCATGGCAGGGGAGGAAAAAGAGGTCCTCGAGGCGCTGCTGCAAGCGTTCGAGGCCACCCCGAGCGAGGCGCACGAGCTGCGCATGTTCGCGCGGGAGCCCAAGCAGCTGAGCGACGTGCCGCTGCACGATCTGAGCGCGGACGCGCGCCGTCTCTTGCTGCAGCACGCCGTCTTGCTCAGCTTCGTCGATGGCGAACAAGATCAAAAAGAGAAGCAGATCATCGATGAGCTATGCGAAGTGCTACGCATTCCGAGCATCGAATCGCGCGGTCTAGTCGCGGCCGCAGAAGAGCGCGCCAAGTCGCTCTTGCAACTGCTCTAAGCAACCCTCTCTTCACCGCACGGTGCGCGCGCAGCGCCGCACGCCCTCGCTCGCTCACGGTGCGCGCGCAGCGCCGCACGCCCCGCGCCGGGCGCGCGGAAGGCAGTTCAGCCGCATGCCCGGAACTAAAACGAGCGAAAAGTCTTGGATGACCAGACCACGATCAGCCAATAAGATGGCGGACCTACAAAGGCTGACCGAACAGGCGCGTGCTTTCCACGGGCTTCAGCGCGGGCGGCCCAGCGCCCCCGTCCGAGCGTGCGCAAACGAGAGTCTCTCACCGCGCGCCGCAGGCGCCGCGCGTCCTCTTCTTCTCCCGGCTACCGGTCACGTGGCGCCAGTCAAATTCTTCAACCGCTCGATCTCCTTTAGCAAGGCAATCGGGCTGAACGGCTTGGTATAATACGAAGTCGCGCCGGCTTCGGTGGCGCGATTGCGTGATTCTTGATCGTCCAGCGCGCTGATGATCACGACCGGTACACTCGCGGTTTGTGGGTCGGCGCGCAGCCGGCGACAGACTTCGAAGCCGTCGTATTGACCGGGCAGATTGAGATCGAGCAGCACCAGGTGCGGCGGATCCGTCATGGCCACGTCGATCGCCTTGGTGCCCGAGGCGACCGCGGTCACATCATAACCACGCGCTTGTACCAGCGCCTCGATCATGCGGCGGATCGAGTCCTGGTCCTCAACGACGAGAATGCGCATTACGGACGAGCATAGCCCAAGAGCGCTCGCTCCCGCTAGAGCTGCTCAATCCGGGCGATTCCGGAGCACGGCCCAGACTTCATTGCCGCCCGCGGCCCCGGCCTCACGCATGCCTACACCGCTCCCCAATACCCCGCCAATCACGTCTGCGACGAGCAATGACACGCCCGCTGGGCGGCCGAAACTCGCTGGATCGGTGCGGTGCTGAATGACGGCCGTGCGCGAGGCTTCGGGCACCACCGGGCCGCCGTCTTCCACGCTCAACATCATGCCCATTTCGGTGGCCACGACTGACAGTGAGACCTCACCGCCCCGCGGTGTGGCGGCAATGGCGTGATGCAACAGCGCACGCAGCAAGACGCGCAGCTCCGAGGTCTTGGTCTCGAACGGCGCCCGTTCGGGCAGGCGCTGAGCCAAGCTGACCCCGTGGCGCGCAGCGCGAGACTCTACCGATTGTAGTGCTGCCCGCGCGAGCTCGCTCACGTCCACGCGGCGCACGGGCTCGCTCAGATCACACTCGGTGAGCAGGCCCAAATCGCCGAGCAGCTCAGCGCCCACCGCCATACGCCGGGCGAAACTTTGCGCGAGCGGCGCATGCTCACCCAGTTGCTTTTGCAGCTCGGCGGTGTCCGCGCGCAGGCCATCGAGCCAATGGCGGAGCACTCGCTGCAGTGCAGACGCCGTATTCTGTAGTAGCTCCAAGCGATCGACGCCCGTCTCGGGCGGCGCGGTGGGCGGGATGTCGCTGCGCAAGTCACCCGCGGTGACGACCGCGGCCAGTTCGCGCGCGTACGCTTCACCGAGTTGCTGTGCTTGCTCGAGCTCTTTGCGCAGCTCAACCACTTCCCGTTGATCGCTGGCGCCGTCGGCCGGCAAAAAGATCGATTGCGTGCCGCCTTCGAGTTCGACGCGACCGCCGTAGCGCGTGGCCATGCGGCTCAGCCAGCGGCGTTCGACGTCGTCGGCTGCGGCCGTGTCCGGGCCGAGCTGCACGGCGATCTTCACCCACTCGCCCTGACGGCGAATTTCCACCTCCGAGGGCCCCCCTTGGCCGCTCGGGCTGCTGTCTTGGTTGACCAGCATGTGGAACATGCGCCGCATGTCCGACTCTTCACCGTTCACCTCGGTCCCGGCGCCGGGCTCGATGGCGATGCGGGCATTGGGCGCCACCTCGTACAGTAACGCGGCTAGATCGATACGCCCACGCCGCTTTTTTCCGCGGTTGCCCGAGTTGAGCGCGCTGAGCATGTTGATCGCGTCTTCCAGGGCGTCGAGGTTGGTCTCGACGGGGGGCAACGATTCATTGCCCACGACGCTGACGATCTTGATCTCGGGGCCCGGTTTGGCCGGCAGGGGCTGCTTCAGTTGGGTCACCCCCTCGCGCAGGGCGTGCGCGGCACCGCGCGCCTCTTGGGCGAGTAGCCAGCTCAGCTCATGGCGCGTGAGGCGATCTTTCGACACCGTTCCACAATCATAGAACGAAGCGGGACGCGGCCGCTACCGCGTACTATCGTTCGGTGAGGACCCAGGTGCGAAACGGATCTCGAGGCACACGCAGAAGGCGCCATTTTCTCGCTCGGCTTGCCGCGCCGCCCGGACTCGTCGCGCTCGGGCTCGTCGTAGTCGGGCTCTTGGGCGTGATTTCAGCGTGCGGCAATGGATCGGTCCAAAGTCCGTTCCATGTAGACGCAGGTAGTGAAGCTGGCGCCGCAGGTGCGCCGGATACCGACGGCGGCTTGAATGTAGGACCGGACGCGGGGGACCCAACACTCGGCGGCCCCTGTGCCGACGACGACCAATGCGACGACGCGATCCCGTGCACCACCGACCGCTGCGACCAAGAGCTACAACGCTGCCGTCACCTGCCCGACGACAGCCAGTGCGCCGATGAGGTGTATTGCAACGGTGACGAGCTGTGCGATCCGAAGCTCGGTTGCCGCTCCGGCCCCCCGGTATCGTGCGACGACGCGGATCCGTGTACGATCGACACCTGTGTCGAGAAAACGCAGTCGTGCTCGCGCGCGCCGCGCGATGCCGACGGCGATGGCGATCCGGTCTGGAACTGCAAGGGGGGCGGGGATTGCGATGACAGCGATCCGAGCGTCAACAGCAACGCCAAGGAAGTGTGCGCTAACGGCAAGGACGACAACTGCAACGGCACTGTGGACGAAAATAAGTGTGTCTCGCCCGAGCACGACGATTGCGCCGATGCGTTGATCATCGACGCCAGCGGCTTCAGCTCGCTGTCGCTGGCCGCCACCGCGCTCGATTATCCGACGAAGTGCGCGCCCGCAGGCGAAATGCTGGGTGACGTCGTGGTTGCTTTGAAGGTCCCCGACGGTGACGCTCAAGACGTGGACGTCGTGGTCCGGGGCGACGACTCGTTGGTGTCGTTGGCGACCACGCTCGACCCCTGCGATCATCCGATCGACGTTCGCTGTTCAGCGAGCTTCGGCAGTGTCTCGCGGCTGCGTTTGTACGGCCTCGCCCCTGGTGTCTACCCGCTGTACGTCGCGGGCAAAGCGGGCGCGGATTTGTCTTTGGCCGTGACCTTCTCGGCGGCTTCCACGCCGCCGCAAAACGAGACTTGTGGCACCGCGTTGCCGATCGAGCCCGGCGTTTCAGAAACGGCGATCTTGGCCGGGAGTACTTCGGATCTGACGAGCGTTTGTGATCCGGATGCGAGCACGGACGAGCTGACTTCGGTCAAGTCCGGCGAGCTCGTGTACTCCTTCTCACTGACCGAAGCGCGCGACGTGCGTGTCTTCGCGAACCCACTCGACGACTACGGCGTGCCCGAGCTGTCATTGCGCAATGCGGGCTGTAAGAACGCGAGCAACGAGCTCACGTGTCGGATCGGCTCGCCCGCTTCGGCGCTGTTTGCGCGTGCGCTGCCAGCGGGGCAGTACTTTCTGAGTGTGGCCTCCTCGGGACCGGGCGATGTCGATCTACGGCTCGAAGAATCGGCCGCGACCAACCCCCCTGCCGATCAGGGTTGCTCGAGCCCGCCGGCGATCGTTTCGGGTGAAACGCTCGACGTGGCGCTCTCGGATCATGCGGACTCGGTGGACCTCGGGTGCCTCGCGGGGGCGCCTGATTCGAGTCACGCCTTGAGCCTCGCGGAAGCTTCGGACGTACTGCTCGTCGCGCGCATTTCCGGGAACGATACGGGCGCGGTCAGCTTGGCGGAGCCGACTTGTTCCGCGCAGACTCGGCTTTCTTGCGGCACGTCCTCGACTAGCCCCGTGCGCGCCCAGGCGTACGGGGTGGCGCCGGGCAGCTATCGAGCGGTGGTCGAGAGCGCGCTCGGCAGCCCCGTGACCTTGACCGCGTTCACGCGCAAGGCCGTGCCGGTAACGTTGGTCGCTTTCGCCGATGATTGTTCGACGCCCTTCGAGATCCCGACGGCGGGCGGGCGCTTCAAGGGCAACACGGCCAACTTGCACGCTGATTTTTCTGCGGGCTGCGATTTGGGTAACCAGGCCAAAAATGGCGCGCCTGATCAGATCTTGCATTTGCGGCTGGAGACCAAGAGTCGCGTGGTGCTCGACATGGCGGGGAGCAAATTCAACACCATGCTCAGCGTGCGCACCGGGGACACTTGTCCAGGGAGCGAACTTCCGCTGGCCTGCGCGGCGGGTCAGGCCGCGGCCCGCAGCTTCCTCGACTTGGAATTGGAGAGCGGCGACTACTACGTGCAAGTCGACGGCTACGGCGGGGACGCCGGGGCCTGGTCGCTGGACGTATATGTCACACCGAGCTCGATCTAAAGGTCACACCCGGCACCCCTTACGCAGCCGGGATAGCCCGAAACCACAGAAGAAATTCGCTAGTTCGACACGCGTGGCGGAAACCGGCTAGCCTGTCCCCTCTTCGGCTTGAGTCTTGCTAGTTGCGTGCACGGGTCACTGACTTCCGCCTCGCGCGAAAGTCCGAATCAGGAGAGAGCACGATGCAGACCTCGCATTGGCTGACAGCCGTTGGTTTCGTGGCATTGGTGAGCGCACACGCGCAGGCGGCGCCGCAAGTTCGTTCCGGGGCGCTGAGCCCGAGCGAGCGCGAGGCCTTGCTGGGCGGGCAAGTCGTCGCCCGGCCGATGCAGTTCGAGACCGATAGCGGCAGCTACCGCGGCGGGGTGTCTTACTCATTGGTGAACGCGCCCGCCGCCGCCGTGCTCGCCGCCCTCAGCAACGTGAATACTCTGCCGCAAGCGTTGCCCCACACAAAAAGCGCACGCTTGATCGACGCGCGAGGCAGTTTGGCACGCGTGGAGCTGGTGCATGGGGACGGCACGACTTACACCGTGCACATCGAGCGTTCGGCGCCGCGCTCGGAGCTGCGGTTTTGGCTCGACTCGAGCAGACCCCATGACATCAGCGATGTGTTCGGCTTCTTCCGCGTGGAGTCGTTCGGGGACGGCAAGAGCTTGGTGACCGTGGCGGCGGCACTCGATCTCGGCCCGGGCATCACCAGCCTCTTCTTCAGCGACGCGATTGAGCGCAGCGTGCTCAGCACGCCGGGTCGCATTCGCGTCTACGTCGAGCCCCGGGCCCTCGCCCTGCTGGAAGCCCCGGGCTGGTCACTCGGGTTTTGAGCTAGCAAAAACGCCGCAAGTTTGCTCAAACTGCGGCGTCCATGCTCGCGCGCATCCACGTCATCGCCCTGAACACCTATCGAGAGGCCGTGCGCGCGCGCGTGCTGCACGGTTTGTTCGCGCTGGCGATCGCCACGGCCGGCTATTCGCTGGTGGTCGGCGCGTTCGCGCTCAACTCCAGCTTGCGTGTCGTGAGCGACTTGGGCGCGGCTTCGATCTCGATTTACGGCATCGTGGTCGCGGTGGTGCTAGGCGCGACCTCGCTTTATCGCGAGCTGGAGCTGAAAACGATCTTCCCGATCTTGGCCCGCCCGATTCGCCGCTCGGAATACTTGGTCGGTAAGTTCTTGGGCACGGTGCTCACGCTGGCCGTGTTCATCGCCGCCAACTCGGGGGTCTTGCTGCTTTCCCTCGGGGTGGCGTCAGGGCGAAGCGCTGCGGGGCCGGTGGGTCTCGCACTCGGCCTGACCACGGTGATTGGCGTGCTGGCGTACCGCTCGGCGCGCGTGCGCAGCTTCTTGCCCATCCCCTGGGCATTTTTGATCTTGTGCGCGGGCATTTACTTTGCGGGCAGCGCGCCTGATGATCGCCGCGTGGTGCTCGGGTCGGCGCTGCTCACGCTGTCCGAGGTCGCGCTGGTGACGGCGATTGCCACCCTGTTTTCCTCGTTCTCTTCGCCGTTTTTGAGCGCGGTCTTCACCTTTGGTTTGTTCGTGGTCGGGCGTAGCGCAGATACCCTGGCTCGCTTGCCAGCGCGCATCTTCGGTTCGGGCCTGGCGAGCTTGGGCGCGTTGCTCGCCAAGCTGGTGCCCAATCTGATGTTGTACGTGCCACCACGGCCGCTCTTGACTGGTGAAGCTTCGGGCCCGTCGCTGCCTGCGTACCTCGGCATGGCGGCACTGCACTCGTTGGCCTGGTCGGTTTTATTGCTCGCCTGCGCCAGCATCTTGTTTCGGCGTCGCGATTTTCTATGACGAGCGGGCGCAGCTGGCGGGAGCGATTAGCGCTGTTCGCGTTCTCCAGCGTGTTGATCGGCGCGGTGTTCAGCGCGCGGGTGATCTTGGAAGGCGAGTCCGAGCTGTCGGCCAGTGACGCCGCGTTCGACCGGGGGGAGCTCGGTTCGGCATTGGATCATGCGCGGCGCGGCGCCACGCTGTACGCCCCCGGCGCGCCGCACGTGGAACGGGCGTATGAGCGCATGACCGCGTTGGCGCTGGGCGCGGAAGCCGCCGGACAGCAGAAACTTGCATTTTTGGCCTGGCAAGCCATCCGCAGCGCCGCGCTCGAGTCTCGCCACGTGCTTCTGCCTCGGCAAGCGGAGCTCGAGCGCGCCAATGAAAATTTGGCTCGCTTGGAGGCGCTCAGCCGGGACAGTGCCAAAAGCGATCGCCCACAAAACCAAGCTCAGGCGCTGAGCCGTTTGAACGCCGACGATGCGCCGGCGCCAGCTTGGATTGCGGTTTTGGGCGCGGGCTTCCTGCTTGCGCTGGCTGGTTTGAGTCTATTCGCTTTTCGTGGCCTGAGCCGGAGCGGCAATCTGTCATTTCAGCGAGCGCGCTGGGGTTTGCTACTATTTGCGATCGGCGCGGCTTGTTGGACCCTGGCCGCGTACAAGGCGTAAGCTTGGGTGTCGCCGCATGGCCTCCGTTCCTTCAGTACCTGCACCGCCCGCCCGCGAAGACGAACTCGGCCGGGCTCTGGGTCGCTTTCGGCAGTACCTGGCGAGCGAACGGCGCGCCTCACCGCACACCGTGTCGGCGTATCTGCGCGATCTCGAGGCGTTGGCCCGCTACGTTCGGGCGCGCAACGGGGGCATCGCGAGTTTGTCTTCGCTCGACAAGTTCACGCTCCGCGCGTGGCTCGGCGAGCTCAGCCGCGTGGTGGCTCCGCCGACGATCGCGCGCAAGATCTCGAGCGTTCGCGCGCTGTGCGAGTTTTTGCTGCGCGCCGGTGAGCTGCGCCAAAACCCGACTGCGACCTTGGCCAGCCCCAAAACGCGCCGCAAGTTACCGCGCTTCCTGTTGCCAGAGGCCGCGGCCGAAGTGATGACCGCGCCGCTCGAGCAAGAGCGCGGCCGCGAGGTGTGCCACCTGCGCGATGCACTGGCGCTCGAGCTCTTGTACGGGTCGGGTCTGCGCGTCAGCGAACTCGCCCAGCTCGATCTGGGACAGCTCTCGATCGACCAGGGCGAAGTGCGCGTGCTCGGCAAAGGTCGCAAAGAGCGCATCGTACCGCTCGGCTCGAAGTCTTTGGCGGCGCTGGCCGCGTACCTGCCACGTCGCAGCGAACTCGCACACCCGCGCAGCGGCGCGTTGGATCCTACGGCGCTGCTGCTCGGGCAGCTAGGCAAACGCCTATCGGTGCGCTGGCTGCAAGCCCTGGTTCAGCGCTATGGTGCCCTCGGTGCGGGTCGCTCCGACTTGCATCCGCATGCGCTGCGCCATTCCTGCGCCACGCACATGCTGGAGGGCGGGGCCGATTTGCGCGCAATCCAGGAAATGCTCGGTCATTCCAGCCTTTCTACGACGCAGCGCTACACGCACGTGTCGCTCGACCAGTTGCTCGCGGTATACGACCGGGCGCATCCCTTGGCGCAGGCGCCAGCGGGGGCGCAAACGTCGAAGCGTCGTGATGGGTCAGCCCGCTAATCTTCCTCCTCTTCCTTCTTCTCCGGGCAGCGTCAGCGCGTTCGATCGCCTGTTGAGGGCCAGCTCCGGAGCGGTCCTCGGGGCAACGGTTGGCCTGATCTCGGTCGCCGCACTCGACTGTAGCTATGGCCGTGGTGGGCAGTTCGTCGCCCGCTGGTTAGCCGATCTCGGGTTGCTCGCGCCGCTCTCGCTGCTGCTCGGGCTGGCCTGGGCCGGCGCGCGTTTGTTTTTTCACGGCGGCGCGGCGCCGCATTTGGGGCGCACGTTCGCCGCCTGGCGCGCCCTCGATCCGGGCCCACGTGCTCGGCACAACGCTTCGTTTTTGATCGTGCCCGGCGCGTTCGTCGTTTGGCTGATCGTGGCCGCCAATCTGGCGACTCGCTTGCTCGCTTCGGACGTGCCAGCGCGGGCAGCGGGGGCGGCGCTGGCGCTCAGCCTGCTGGCCACGTTTTGGGTCGGCACTCAACTGATCGCGAGCGCACGAGATTCGATCCTGACCCTGCGCCGAGTGGCCGCGCTCGAGCCGCTGCAGAGCGCGCTGATCGGGCTCGGCACGGCGGCGTTCCTGTTCGGCTACGCGGTGTGGTCGGGCACGCCCGGCGGGGCGGGCGGCCCGCTCGCCGTGTTCGGGGTGTTCAAGCGCCCAGAGCTCGACTTGCGCGCGCCGGGTTTGCTCCTGCTGCTGTCCGCGGTGGCTTATTTCATGCCCCACCCGCGCCGGCGCGCGTCCGCATTCGCGGCCTTGCTGTTGGGGTTCTTGCCGCTGCTTTTGACCCTGCGCGCTGCGCGCTCCGGTCTCGAACGGCGAGCCGTCTCGCTCGCGATCGAGCGCGAAGCGCCGCTCGGAAAGATCTTGCTCGGCGCGCTACGCAAGCGCAGCGATCACGATCACGACGGCTTTGCCCAGCGCTTCGGGGGCGGCGATTGCGACGACAGCGACCCCGGCAAAAACCCGGGCGCGACCGACCTACCCGGTAACGGCATCGACGAGGATTGCTCGGGCAGTGATGAGCCGATCGTCGCGCCGGCGCCGAACGCCGTCGACGCTGAAGCGGTGCACAATGGGCGCAAGGCGCTCGCTGAGCACTTCAATGTCGTGCTGATCAGCATCGACACGTTGCGCCAGGGCGAGGGAGCTTCCGGCGCTCGGCCGGTCACGCCCAACTTGGACCGTTTGAGCCAAGAAAGCGTGGTCTTCGACCGCGCGTATTCGCTGGCGTCGTACACCGCGAAGAGCGTGGGCCCGTTCTTGCTCGGCAAATACAGCAGCGAGACGCACCGCGACTGGAGCCACTTCAATCGCTTCACGAAGAAGGACGTGTTCGTCGCGCAGCGCCTGCAACAAGCTGGCGTGCATACCGTCAGTGTCCAAGGCTATTGGTATTTTTTCGCGAATACCGGGCTCGAGCGCGGCTTCGACGTGATCAACAAGAGCGCGGCGCCGGCGTTGGTGACGGTCGACGGAGACAGCAACACCAACGGCGACAAATTGAGCGACGCGGCGTTGCTCGAGCTCGCCAAGCCCGAGCTGCTCCAGCAACCGTTTTTCCTGTGGCTGCACTACGTCGACCCGCACTCGGAGTACGTAGCGCACGAGGGTTTCGATTTCGGGAGCAGCAGCCGCCAGCGCTACGACGGTGAGGTGGCGTTCGTGGATCATCACGTCGGGCGCGTGCTCGAAGCGCTCGAAAAGTCACTCTTTTACGATCGCACGGTGGTCATCGTGACCAGCGATCACGGCGAGGCATTTGCAGAACACGGCATGATTCGCCACGGCTTCGAGCTCTGGGAGGAGCTCGTGCGCGTGCCGCTGATCGTGCGCGTTCCCGGCGTTAGTGCGCGCCACGTGCAAGCTAGGCGCAGCGCGATCGATCTTGCGCCGACGATTCTCGATCTGTGCGGTGTCGCCTTACCGACCCCCAGCGCGAGTGACTTCCTGTCGGGTAGCTCACTCGTGCCCGATCTACTGGCCGCCGGTGAGCCCGCCGAGCGCCCCGTGTTCATCGACATGGCGGCCGGTCCGAACAATGCCGACCGTCAGGCGCTGATCGAAGGTGACAAGAAGCTGGTCGCCAGCGGCGGTAGGCCGCTCAGCTTGTACGATCTCGGCGCGGACCCGGGCGAGACCCATGACTTGCTCGACGACCCGGCGCAAGCCGAGCCGATGATCGCCAAGTTCAAAGCTTTCCGCCGCCGGCTCCGCGAAGTGTACGTGAAGCCGGAGTGAGAGAGGAAAGGACGCGCGGCGCCTGCGGCGCGCGGCTGGAGACTCGCGTTGGCGCACGCTCGGGCGGGGGCGCTGGGCCGCCCGCGCTGGGGCCCCTGGAAAGCAGGCGCCTGTTAGGTCAGCCTTTGTGGTCTCCGTCTCATTGGCCGATCGTGATCTGATCCTGCCAAAGTCGGCTGACCTCGACGTATTTCCGTGCATGCGGCTGAGCTGTCTTCCGCGCGCCCGACGCGAGGCGTGCGGCGCTGCGCGCGCACCAGGTTCACTCGAACTCGATCAACAGGGCGCCGCGTTCGACCGTTTGCCCGACTTCCACGTGCACCGCGCGCACCGTGACGTCGCTCTTGGCGCACAGCTCATTTTGCATTTTCATCGCCTCGATCACGATCAGCGGTGCGTTGGCGGAGACCTGTGCGCCGACTTCACACAGCACGCGCACGATGCGACCGGGCATGGACGCAATGATGGTGCGTGCTAGCGCGCCTCCCTGGATCGCGGCCGGCGCGCTTTCGCGGTCCTGCCAATTTTCGGCCCGGGCTGCGTAGCGCTCGCCCCGCCAGCGCACCTCGCCCTCGCCGGGCAGCACGCTCAGCAGTTGGCCGTCGACCAGCAGGCTGATTAAGCCCGGCCCCGGCTCGAGCGCTTGCACGACGTACTCGCGCTGCTCTGGCCCGCGTACGATATAGCCGCCCTCCGGGCGAGGCTCGACGTCGAGTTCCAGCGTCTGCTCGGCAATGCTGACGACGTAGCGCATCGAATCGGCGGGTTTTCGCGAGAGCAGGCTCCGGGCGCAGGCTCGGAGCGGGGATTTCGGGGTGGGCGCAGTAGGGATTGAACCTACGACTTCGTCCGTGTGAAGGACGCACTCTACCGCTGAGTTATGCGCCCGAAATTCGGCGGTCTACTTAGCGCGGCTCACCGAATCCTGCAACAGTTCTGAAGGTGAATGATGATATAGGAAGCCGGCTTTGTCAGAAAACTCGAGCATGAGCACGCCTCCTCACCCGGCCCCCGCAAATCCGGCCCAAAGTCCCGATCTCCGTTTCGACCCGGAGCGCCTCGCGCGCCATCGGAGGATGGACCGGCTGCGCGGGCTGGTGATCGTGGGCCTGACCTTCGTGCTCTGCTTGCTGATTTCGGTCTGGGCCAAGCGCCGCTCGCTGCCAGTGTTGAGCGCCCCGCCCGCGCCGCCCTCGCCGGTGGGCGTGATTGGCTTCCCGAACGCCGTGGACACGGTGAAATCGTTGGCGCGCGCGCGTCAGCTCTCGCAGCGCAATTTGCTACGTTCGATCACCGCCGAAAGTGTGAAGAGCGACGGTACGGTCGACGTCAATACCGGCCCCGGTCGCATCCGCTATGCCTTCCAGAGCAACGCGGGAGAGGGCCCGGAGCCGCCGCGTCAGCCCGACACGCTCGCCCGCCATCCGTACTGCGGTCGGCAAAGCATCAATGTGCTGAAAGAGGGCATGGTGGCCGAGCCGGACGTCGCGGACGCAGCGTGCGCCGCGCACCCGACCGACCCACTGCCCGAACCGCATTGCACGTTGGCAGATGTGTGGGCGCACGCGCTCGGCCGCGGCGTACCCAAAGAGCGCCTCGCCCACATCGAATACTACCGAGCGAGCGCGGGCCCGGCCTGGCGCTTCGAAACCAATCACGGTCGCGGTCACTTCGTACTGTACGGTGATTGCCAACGGGAGCTCGACGCCAAAGAAGCGATCAACGTCGGCCTCTGATTGGGGGGCGATCGCAACCCAGCCGCGCAACCCGCGAGCGCGCGGTGTTTCCGCGCAGCTCCGGCCGGTGAGGACTATGCGGGCTCGCTCAGGCTGGCGTGAATGCCGGTGTGACGTTCCAGGGACGCCCACAGGCTGGCCGCCGTTTCCGGCAGCTCGGTGGAGAAGCCGAACACCGCCGCGCCGGGGGCTTTGATCTTGGCCAGGGCACTGGCGCGCTCGCCGGCGCGCAGTTTGTCGAGCTTGGTGGCCACGATCAGCGTTTTGAAATTCGAGCGGCCGCCGCTGGTGCTCCCTGATTCGAGCATCTCGATCAGACCGAAATCATCTGGCTCGAGACCGCGGCGCACGTCTACGAGCACGGCCACCGCGCGCAGCGTGGGGCGCTCCAGCAAATAACCGTCGATCAGCTCGGCCCATAGCTTGCGTTCGTCCTTCGAGCGCTTGGCGTAGCCATAGCCCGGCAAATCGACCAAGCTCAAGTGAATCCCCTGTGCCGTGCGCACGCTGAAGAAGTTGATTTGACGCGTGCAGCCGGGCGTGGAGCTGGTTCGCGCCAGGTTCTTTCGGTTCATCAGCTTGTTGAGCAAGCTGCTCTTGCCGACGTTGGAGCGACCGGCGAATGCAATCTCGATCTGCAGCGGCGGGGGTAGCTCGTTCTGCCCCTTGGCAGCAGCCGAAAATTCAGCGCTGACGATGCGCGGTGCGTTCGCTGCTGGAGCGGGGGGCGGAGCCGGTTTTTTCGCTTGAGCCATGTCGTTTGGGGATGGGGCCCCAAAGGTCGGGGGTGGGGCCCCGATGAAATTCATCAGCGGCGCGGGGGAGAATCCCCCGAAGGCAGCGGGAGCAGTAGCCGAAAATTCAGCGGCGCGCACGGCGGCGGCGAATGCTCGCCACCAGCGAGCGTAGCTCCGGACTTCCGATCAGGTAGGCCACGACCGCAAATACCGCACAGAATACCAAAGATCCGGCAAGCCCAGGGCTGGCGCGCCGCAGCGCAGAAGCGGCTCCGGTGGGGGTCAAATAGCCAGCAACGCCGGCCCCCGCCGCCACACCGGCCAACGCGGCCACGAGCGTTCGCAGCGCGGAGCCCAAGATCTCGCGCGAGTGAAGCGTCGGCAATTTCGTGTGCAGCCGCCACCAGAGCAGCAACATTTGCACGGCGCTCGAGCCGGTGACCGCGAGCCCGACCCCGACGTGGCCGAAGCGACCGCGCAAGAGCAAAGCCAGCGCCACGAACACGCCCAAATCGGCGGCCGCGACGGCGACCGGCGTGCGCGTATCGCCGAGTGCGTAATACATGCTGACGAGTTGCCGCACTGCCGCGACCAGCCAGATACCGAGCCCTTGAGCCATCAACGCGCGCGCGGTGCCGTCCACCGATTCGGCATCGAACTCACCGCGTTGAAACAAGAGCACCACCAGCGGCCGCGCCAAGCCGACGAGCAGCGCGGTGGCCGTGATCGCCACAAACAGCGTCAGCCGCATCCCGAAGGCGAAGGTGCGACCGAGTTCTTCCTTATCACCGCGTGCGGCAAGCCGCGAAAGGCTGGGCAACGCGGCCGTCTGCAGCGCCATGATGAAGATCCCTTGGGGGAAATCACACAACCTGAGCGCCCAGGCGAAGTAGCTCTGCGAGCCCGGGCCGAGCTCGGACAAGAAGCGGCGTGCGAGCACCACGTCCACGTAGTACACGCCCATGCCAATCAGCGCCGGGCCCATCCGGCGCAGCGCCTCGCGCACGCCGGGGTGCCCGAGCTCCAAGGTCGGCGCCTCGAAGAAACCGATCTTCTTCAGGCTCGGCCATTGTGCGACCATTTGCAGCACGCCTCCGCCGAGCACGGCGACGGCGAGTGCGAGCGCCGGGTCATAGCCGTGCGCGCCGAGGAACGCTGGCAAACCGAGGCCGAGCGCAATGAACGACACATTGAGCAGCGCAGGCGCGAACGAAGTCGCCACGAAGCGCTGGTAGGTGTTCAGCGCGGCGACGCCCAGCGCGGCGGTGCCCATGAAAAAGATGTACGGGAAGACCCAGCGCGTGAGGGTGACCGTGCGCTCGAACTGTCCCGGATAGTCTTTGTAACCGTCGGCAAATAGCGAGACGAGGCCCGGCGCGAACACCACACCGAGCACGCTCACGAGCAGGAGCACGGTCAGTGACAAGCCGCGCGCCGCGCGGAAAAATCGGCGTGCGGCGTCGTCGCCCTCGGCCTCGCGGATTTTCGCCAACACGGGCAGGACGGCGTTCTGCACGGCACCTTCGGCCAGCAATTGCCGGAGCACGTTGGGGATCAGAAACGCGACGAAGAAGGCATCCGTGACCGGCCGCGGAAATAAAGCAGCGATGGCTTGATCGCGGCCCAGCCCGAGGATGCGGCTGAGCAACGTGCCGAGCGCCACGATGCCAGCCCGGCCGGTGATCTTTCGCTGTTCACTGACTGCGCTCACCGCACTGGGCTGTACGCCGAGCGCGTCGGTTGGGCGAGTTTCTCGAGTTTGGCTCACTCGATACCGCCGTGCGTCTTCAGCGCCTGTTCGACCAACTCGAGCGTCAGTGCCGCGCAGTCGTCGTTCAGCGGACCGCCGGTCACGGCGCCCTGGAGGAGCAGGCGCTCACGGCCAGACAAGCGACGGCGCGCACCGCCGCAATCGCGGCACACGAGCCCGCCGCGCGCGGCGTCGACGGCCGCTGCCTGACCTTCGGCCGGTGCCTTGCCACAGCCGACACAGCGTTCGAAATCGATGCCCCAGCCAAATGCCGACAGAAGCTGCAGGCCAGTCGCCGCGAGACGCGTGCGCGGCGCAACGCTGTCGTCGGGATCGCCCAGCTGATCGAGCAAGCGAACCATGGCCGCCCAAACTTCGGGCTCTGGAGTGCGCGGCGGCGCGGCTTTTCGCACCCAATTGAGTGCTTGCCCGGCCGCTTGCATGCGCTCGAGGTTGGTGACCAAGAACGGACGCGCACGGGCGAGCTTCGCTTCGCGCAGCACCACGAGCTCGGCACCCGAGCGATCGTCGTACGCGATCTGTAGCGTGTGCATCGGCTCGATCACGCCGCCGAAGCGCTTCGTGCTCTTGCGCGCGCCACGTGCCAACGCCGAGACGCGGCCGATCGTGTCGGTGAGCATGGTGACGACCAGGTCGCTTTCGCCGTACTCGACACGCCGAAGCAGCAGCGCCTGCGCGACGCGAGCTGGACTCGACGTGCGGCGGGCAAACACGCGACTCAGTTGAACCGAGCGTGAGTGTGCGTGGGCCGCGCCGACAGCTCTTGCGGCATGTCGTCACCGCGCGGCTTGAGCACGATGCTGAGCGCCAGCGTGAACAAGATCAAGAGGAGCACGAACGCGATCGCGACGCCGAAACGGCGCGTCCGCGCGGGCTTGGCGGTGCTCGCCATCGGTAGGGGAGTGACCCACGCGACGCGGCGACTGGCGGTGTAACGTGCCAGTACTTCTTCGGCTGGCACACCGAGAGCGCGCGCGTACGCCTTCAAGAAGCCACGCACGAACACTTCTCCCGGCAGCTCGTCGAAGCGATCGGCCTCGATGCGTTCGATGCTCGATTGTGGCATCCGAGTCGCGCGCGAAATCTCCTCTACACTCAAGGACTTCGCTTCACGAAGCTGGCGCAGGAAGGTTCCGACCGTGGGCATTGGGGCCCCCGAGATTACTTGAAGTTTTGCAGCATGGAGCTGCATTCTTTTCCGGGCTCGGTCTTTCCGGACAACGCGACACATCGATCGAGATCCGTCCTAGCTGCAGCGGAATCGCCGAGCTTCATTCGCACGCGGGCGCGCGCGGAGAAGGCCTCTTGCAGCGAGTTACAACCTGGAGCCTCTGTTTCCAGTGCGCGCGTAAAGGCATCGAGAGCGCTCGTGAGCTCTTGCTTGCGTTCGAATGCGAGCCCCAGTCGGTAGCTGCCAACGCAGAACAACGGCTGCGCGGCGACGCTGTGCTTGAGGGCGTCGATCGCGGAATCGAACGCACCTTGCTCCAGGTACGCCCAGCCCAGGTTGCCCCAGGCATTTTCGGGGGTCTGGTACAGGATGTCCTCGGTTAGTGGCTTCAGGACCGCGATCGCGTCGGCGTATTTTTTTTCGTGGATCAGCACCACGGCCAGGGTGTTCTTGGCTTCGCGAAAGTCAGGCTTATTGCGGATGGCGAGTCGGGCTTGTTTCTCGGCGTCGCTCAGCCGGCATTCCGTGGGGCTGCGCGAACAAAAATCCAAGTACAAGAGCGCGACCAAGTGCGCTGCTTCGGCGTTGTTCTCGTCGAGATCGATGGCTTTGAGGGCGTGCGCGAGCGCCTCGCGCGGTTGGTTTCGGCGCAGCCAGAGATCACGAGCGATGTCGTACTCGCTCTCGCTCATCCGTTCTGGGTCCCGGGCCGTTGGGCCGGTGGCGTTGTTCGATGAACATCCCACGAACACTGACAAAAAAGCGCCGATCAGCAGCCGCCGCATCAACTTTGGCCTCGCTCACGGTTGGGACCGCGCAATTGATCTTTCACCCCGAGCAGGCTGTATAGCTCCCGCAGGTTGTCCAAATCTGGGAGCTCGACGCGCTCCTCTTGGATGCGCACGTAACCTCGATCTCTCAGTTGTGAGACGATTCGTTTCACTGTGTCGACATCCAAACCGGCGTGCGCCGAAAGCTCGAGCGGTGACAGCAGCAACGCCACCTGGCCGCCTGGCCGCCCGTCCTGCGCGAGCTGTTGTTGCCCGAGTTTGATCAGCGCGACCACGACTTTGGACTGCGCGTCGCGTAGCATCAGGATTTCGATCTGATCCTCCGCCTCGCGTAAGCGGCGAATCAGCTGCGAGAGCACCCGCGCGGCGACTTCCGGGCTGGTCGCCAGGACCTGATCGAAAGTGGCCTGGTCGAAGGCCAAGGCCACGGTATCGTCGAGTGCGAGCGCGGTCGAGGTTCGGAGAGCCCCTTTGACCAGCGCTCCTTCGCCGAACAGATCACCCGGCCGCACCACGCGCAGGCTGCGCTCCATGGCGCCTGCGTGCTTGATCAGCCGGACGCGGCCCTCCTGGAGGAGGAATGCCTCGGTGGCGGCGTCGCCATCGCGAAAAAGCACACTCCCAGCCGAGAAACGTCGGCCGTAGCGAGAAAGGAGGCGCTGTTCTGCCTCGGGGCCGGCGTCGGGAGCAAGCGGCATCGGACCGGACAATAGCCGAGCCCAGCGCGCAGCGTCACCTGCTATTGGGAATTCACGGGCGAGAGCGCGAGCGTGGGCAAAGTCGCGCCAATCCCGCGCACATATTGGGGCTCCGGTGGACAGGAGGCTTCCTCCAATTGTCCGGCGAGGGCAGCGACCCAGCGAGCGTGGGGCAAATCCAAGAGAGGGCCGGTCGCTCGAGCCAACCCATGCGCCAGCGTCTGGGTCACCTCGCCGACCACCGCCTTGGCCCCCGAAGCGAGGAGGAAAGCGGGCAAGTCCTCGAGCGGGAGCGCGTGAGGCGCGCGCAGCTCCCGGAGTTCCGCGTCGTAGACGGCGGCGAACAGCTCGTTCCGTCGAGCATCCAGCAGCGCACAGCACGGGCCGCTCACTTCGGCCAGCGCTCCGCGCGCCATCGCCAGCAGCGAGCCCACGCCCAAAAGGGGCCGATCGAGCCCCACGCTGAGCCCCTCCGCCAAAGCGATGCCCGCACGCAGCCCGGTGAATGACCCCGGCCCGACCCCCACTCCCAGCCGATCCAAGCTCGATTTCGGCCAGCCGGATTCCGCTAACAGCTGCTCGAGCAGGGGCAGCAGGCGCTCGGCATGAGAGTTTGACTGTTCATGTTCGATGCTGGCGACCAGACGGTCGCCTTCGAGCAGCGCGACCGAGCCGCGTCGACTCGAACTTTCGATCCCGAGAATGCGCACCGGCCGCGTCTAGCACGAAATGCCGGGCCTGACCCTCTGCTAGTCTGTCCGCTCATGCCCTCGATCTTGCCCCGGTTCGACTTTCGGGCCGAATACTCGCTGGCGAGCGATATCGGAGCGACACGCGAGCAATACGAGGATGCCGCGCTGCTCGCGCCCGAACTCGGCCTGTTCGCGGTGGCCGACGGCATGGGCGGCCACTTGGCGGGTGAGGTCGCGGCGAAGCTGGCCATCGAGCAGATGAAGCTGGGCTTGTCCGGCCGCAACGCCCAGCGCGCCCTGGACGCGTATGTGGCGTGCGCCGACCTCAACGCTCGGCGGCGCGTGTTCGCAGAACTGAAGCGTGCGGTCGAGCGGACCAACGCTGCCATTCGTGCCGACGCGGAGCAAAACTCCGAACACCGCGGCATGGGCACCACGCTCGACGTGGTGTGGTTCGCGCGCGATCATGCGTTCATCGCCCACGTGGGGGACGGCCGCGTATACTTGGCTCGCCAGCGCGCGGTGCTCCAGCTGACTACCGATCACACCGCGCAGGGGGTGTCCAAGGTGGACGGCTTCGGGCGCACGATGGCGCCGTCACAAGGCTCGGGCATCACCAATGCCATCGGGATCAATGAAGTGGTTACGGTCGACATGCTGTTCGTCGACGTCAGCCGGGGGGATCGGTTACTCATCTGTAGCGACGGCGTGTATGCGCAAATCGAGGGCGAGAGTGAGCTGTCCGAGCTCTTGCGCAGCGGGTCAGCGCGGCATGCGGCCGAAAATCTGATCGCGCACGCCGCCCGTCACGGTCGCGACAATGCTACCGCGATCGTGATCGAGATCGGCGACCGCTTCGTGAAGCGCAAAGATCACGACCGTGGCCTGAACGCGGCCGACTTGGAGCGCGCTCGGCAGAGCCCGTTGCTCGTGGATCTGCCACTTTCGTTCGCTTTGACCGCGCTCTCTGCGGCGGTGGAAATCGAGGTCGGTGAAGGGCAGGGGTTGCCGCGAGCAGTCGCCAATGACCTGGTCTCCTACATCGTGCTCGACGGCGTCGTGCGCTACGCGGACGAGCGCCGCGTCGGCGCTGGCGCGCTCCTCCATGCGGAGTCCTTGCTGGGCGTGCTCGGTCAAAGCGAAGCGCCCGTGTGTGAGCAAACGACGCGCCTCTTGCGCGTGCGCGCCGACGATTTTGCCGAGATTTGCACCGACCCGAAGCTCGGCACCGAACTCTATCGGCGGCTCGCCATGCACCTGGCGCGGCTCGGCGCGCACGCAAATCGCCGAGCTTAGAGCCGTGATCGATCGCGGATCGCGCGAACGTTCAGCGTAGGCCGTACTTCTTCAGGCGATCGCGGAGCGTGGTGCGGGGCAAGCCCAGGCTGCGCGCGGCAGCGCTCAAGTTGCGCCCCGAGGTGCGCCAGGCGTCCGTGATCATGCGCCGCTCCAGACTGCGTAACGGCTCGGAAACGGGGCCTGACGTTGGGAACGTACCGCTCGCGCTGTCGTTCGAGACATCGAACTCGGAGGGCATGCCGTGGTCGCGGATGGCCGAGCGGATCTCTTCGGCGCTCAACAGGGGACCGGCCGCTTCGGCGGCGGCCTCGCTGAGGACGATTTCGAGCTCGCGAACGTTGCCGGGCCAGTGGTGGCGCAGCAGCACCTCTAGCGCGGCTTCCGACAACCCCAGCGGCGGCTTAGCTGCCCGCGCGGCGACGTCGGCCAGCACGTGGCCGGCGATCAGCTCGATGTCGGGCACGCGATCGCGGAGCGCGGGGAGCAGGATCGTGAACGCGCCCAAGCGCTCGTACAGCTCGGCGAATTCCGGGCTTGCCGTTCGCCGGCGGGTGGCCGCGATGACGCGCGCTTGAAGCGGAATGTCGACCTCTCCGCCCAAGCGCCGGAACGAGCGCGACTCGATCACCTGGATCAGCTTGGCGTGGAGGTGCGGGGGAAATTCGGACAGCTCGCTGAAAAATAGCGTACCCGTACCGGCCAGTTCGAAGAGGCCTGCTCGGCGCTCACGCCCGTCTTTGGCTTCGCTGCCGAATAGCTCGACCTCCATCATGTGGTCGGGCAGGGCGGCCAGGCTGATTGGCAAGTAGCGCCCGCGCGAGGCGGCGAGCGAGTGAATGGCTTCCGCGACCTGCTCTTTGCCCGTGCCGCTTTCGCCGACAATCGTCAAACACAACTCGGGGTAACGAGTCGCGGTTTGCATCTGCTCACGGGCCGCGCGCATGCCCGCGGTTTCCCCCAGGACTTTGCGCAGTTCACTATTGGTTCCGCCGGTCGCGACACCGCTCGGCGCAACGTCGCGCGCTTCGAGCAGACGGCGCAGGCGTGTATTCAACTCGGCCGCGGAAATTGGCTTCTCGAGCACGTCGCTCGCGCCCGCTTGGATGGCGCGCACGGTGGTGGCCACGCTCAGGTGGCCCGACAACAACACCGCGACTGGGCGTGCGAGCACGCGACCGAGCTCGCTCAGCACCTCCACCCCGCTCTGCCCACGCAGCTCTTGGTCCAACACCAAGGCATCGAACTCGCTTTGGCGCAGGGCGCGCAAGGCGCTCTCGGCGGTGTCCGCTGTTTGGACCTGCCAATCCAGCTTGGACAATTCGCGGCTCAGCGCGCGCACGAAAATCTCCTCGTCGTCGACTAGTAGTAAGCGAGGTTGGGTCACTCTCGGGCTCCTGAAGTGCTTCGGCTTGGGGACGTTGATACGAGTCGGAAATCTGGTTGGCGCGTAGGGCCGCGCTCCCCGCTTGGATGCGATCAGTGTACGAAAAATAGGGCCCGGGGAAAACGGGTAAAAGCGCGTCCGCCGCGTCTGTTCATCGCACACACGGAACGAACCAATGCCATCGTGTGGGCCGAATCGTCGATGGCATTGCTGCGTGGGCGGCAGGCAATTGACCGGGATCCGGCATCACTACGCACTGCTCCGCGCCTGGTCCGAAGTAGGGGATCCTGGGGATGGATGGGGTTCGGAGGACCTGGCCGGTGATAGCTGAGCTCGAGGCACCGAAATTCGGAACGTGCTCCCGCTACCCAGGGCCGACGAAAGTTCGATGCTGCCGCCCAACGCGTGCAGCATTTCTCTGACCAGCGAAAGGCCAAGGCCGGCGCCTTCGGTGTATTGACGCTGCCCGGCGGACTCGCCTTGGAAGAAGGGCTCGAAGACCAACGTCTGGAGACTCGGTTCGATACCCGGGCCGCTGTCTTGCACGCGTAGGAAGCACGTCTTGTCGGCCAGCTCCATGCCCACGCTGATTTGGCCCTTGTCGGTGAACTTCAGGGCGTTGGCGACCAGGTTCACGAGTACTAGCCGCACGAGCCGAGCGTCGCTCTGGAACTCCGCGCTCCCTTCGGGAGCTTGCAGGGTCAGGGCCAGGCCTTTGGCTTCGGCTTGTGGCGCGAAGTCATCGACCACGCTTTGGGCGAGCTCTCGCAGATCGAAGCTCTCCACGAACAGCTCGAGCCGCCCGCTCTCGATGCGCGCGTATTCGAGCAAGGACTGAATCATATCCGTCAAGCGCGCGAGCGAGCGTCGCATGCGTACGATCAGCTGCTGCTGTGCGTCGTTCAAAGGGCCACGGTGCTCACCGGAGAGCCGCTCGAGCTGCAGCTGAAGTGCTCCCAACGGCGTTCTGAGCTCGTGCGAAACCAAGCGCAGCAAGCTGGTTTTGAAGCGACTGGCGACCTCGGCGTGTTCCAACGCATCAGTCAATGAGGTGAGCAGCGACTCGAGACGTCGTTTGCGCTCGGCGAGTTGCTCGGCGAGCTCACCGACATCGAACTCGCGGGTCGCCAGCTCGGTGCGTAAAATGGCGCGCGCCCGCCGTGCACTGACCAGGTTCCGCGCCCGCGCGACCAATTCCCGCACCGTGAATGGCTTGGTCAACCAATCTTGCACGCCCGCGGACAGCACTCGCACGCGCACCTCGATGTCGTCGCGCGCGGTCAGAACCAAGACCGGGATGTCGATCAGCTCCGGCTTTGCACGCAACGCTTGCACGAACTCATCGCCGCTCATGTGCGGCATCATGAAATCGGTGACGACCAAGTCTGGCGTCAGGTGTTCGAGTCGCAACAGGGCTTGCTTGCCGTCGAACGCCGAGGCCACGCGAAACTCGCTCGAAAGGCTGGAGCAAACGAACCGATTCATGTCCGGATTGTCTTCGACGACCAAGACCAGCGGTAAGTCGACGGGCTTTTCGGCTTCCGAGTCGGGGACCGGGCGCGGGCGGAGCGCTTGCATCTCGGCGCTGCTGACCGAAACTGGGAAGCTGTCGCGTTCGCTATCGGACGAGGGCTCGGCGAGTTCGGCAGGCAAGCGCACGAGAAAGCGCGCACCGCCGAGCGCAGAGTCCACGACCTGCACCGTGCCCGCACACGCAGTCACGAATTCACGGACGATCGAAAGTCCGAGCCCCGTACCGCTGAACGCTCGGTTGGGTTTGCCGTCGAGCTGGCGAAATCGCTCGAAGACGTGCTCGCGGTCTTCGACGCGAATGCCCGGCCCGCTGTCGTCCACACTGAGTACGAGGGTGCTGCTCGTCGGGTCCGATTCGGCCTCGCCGACCACTTCGGCGCGCAGCGCCACGCGTCCGCCGCCGGGCGTAAACTTGAAGGCATTGGCCAGCAAATTCATGGCGATTCGCTCGAGCTTCTGCGGGTCCACCAAGTGCGATTGCGCGCTCTGCGGGAGTTCGATCTGGTATTCGATGCCGAGATTGATGGCCAACGGGCGGAAGCTGGCGCACAGGGCGCGGAGCAACGACCGCAGGTCGGTGGGCTTGCGGTTCAACTCGACGCCGACGGCATCGGCGCGCGATAGCTCTAGCAGATCGTTGACGTGGCCGAGCAACAAGCGCGCATTCCGCTCGACTACCGCGAGTGAAGCCTGCTGTTCGGGGGCGAGCCCGGCGCTCTCCTGTAGGTCTTGAATCGGGCCGAGGATCAACGTCAGCGGAGTGCGGAGTTCGTGGCTGACGTTGGCGAAGACCTGCGTTTTGAGTTCGTCCAGATTTTGCAGGCGCGCGTACTCGGCCGACAGCTCTTTGAGCACGGCGGTCAGATCGCTCTCCCGTTGCAGGGCCCCCCGTTCTCGGGCGAGTAAGGAATCTATCTGTACGATCACGCTGCCGAGCAAGACGACCGTGCCCACCGCACAGACGGCCTTCAAGAGGCGAAGGCTGCTCGCCACCCAGACCAAGGACGGCAATAAGTCCAGGGACTGCGCGAACTGAATCGCGGCCGTCACTCCGAGCAGAGCGCCGAAGGCTAGGTACGCTGCGCGCACCGGCAAGTCTCGAAATTTGCGGGCCAGATAGGCGAGGCTCACCAACCAGGCCAAGCAGGAGAGCCCGAAGATCACGTTGGTGATCGCAGTGACCTCGACCTCCCAAATCGGGGCCGCACTCGAAATCAGCAAATCGTGCGACACCGGTTCTCCTTCTCCACGAAACATGCGTGCCTGCCCACGCCGAGCGGCACTCTAACCGACGATGTGACAGCTGACACGAAAGGCAATACGCATTCGTCTCCGTCGCGCCCAGGGCCTGGGTTTCACGGCTGAGCAGAGCGGCGAAATCCGCGCTGTTGCAGTTCGCCTCACCGCTAGATTCCAGCGCGGCTACCGAATGCAACAGGGCAAGGACTTCGCGAAGCGTTCAGGCGAGGCAGGCGAGGCAGACCACACAGAAGGACTAGAACGAGTGTGCGAGGTGCTGCAAGTTGGTCGCACGAAGACACGAATGGTGTGCGGAAGTGCTTGCGAGTTGGGTCCCCACCCGCGTACGTTCCAGGATTGAAACAGCACTCATTTCGTGGGGAAGAATCAGAGTGATCTTGAGACCGTCTATCCTGTTCTTGCCAGACGCCAGTGAGCGCATGCGCGCAGAGCTGGACAACCTGGGTATTAGTACCGTGAGCGCATCGCAGGGTGAGCAAGCTCACGAAGTCGATCTCGTGCTCGTGGAACCCAAGCAACTCGGTCAAGACGTGGCGATATTGCGGCGCGGCTTGGAGGAGACGCACCCCGGGGTTCCTGTCGTGGTGATGGGCGACGCCGGCCTCGAGTCGGCAATTGCGGCGATGCGTGCTGGTGCGGCGGACTACGTCGAGCCGTCGACTACTGCGCTCGAGTTGGCATCCATCACCAGGCGCTTGGTCTCCGAGCGCGCGATCGTCAGCAGTCTTTCTGGATCCCCTCGCGACCCAGGTTACGGCTCGGATTTGATTGGCAATAGTCCGAAGGCACGTGAACTGCGAGAGCGCGTGCTGCAGCTGCAGAGCTCGGATGTGACCGTGCTCATTTCGGGGGAGACCGGCTCGGGCAAGGAGCTGGTGGCCAATCTCTTACACCGCAACGGCTCGGGGAAGCTTGGCCCGTTCGTGGTCGTGGGCTGTTCGACGATTCCGGCCTCCCTCGCGGAAAGCGAGCTGTTCGGCCACGTCAAAGGTGCCTTCAGCGGTGCGTTGACCGCGCATCTTGGCTTGGTCCGGGCTGCACACGAGGGCACGTTGTTTCTAGACGACGTGGGCTCACTGTCGCTGGATCTTCAGGCCAAGTTGCTGCGCGTCTTGCAGCAACGCAGCGTGCGCCCGATCGGCGCAACCCAAGAAGTCCCGACCGATTTTCGGCTGCTCGCGTCGACCACCGTGCCGCTCTTGGATTTGGTCAAGCGCGGCGCGTTCCGCGAGGACTTGTACTATCGCTTGGCAGTCGTCGAGATTGCCGTGCCAAGCTTGCGGGACCGCGAGCACGACGCGCTCTTGTTGGCCGAACTGTTCTTGCAGGAAGCCTCTGCGCACTTGGGGAAGACGGTGCGTTCTATTTCTACGGCGGCAGCCCGCGCGTTGCTCGGCTACCGCTGGCCGGGTAACGTTCGCGAATTGAAGAACGCCATCGAGTACGCAGTGACGGTGGCGGCGTTCGATCACTTGAGTGAAAGTGACTTGCCCGAGGCGGTCCAGGTTCGTCGCAGTTCTTCTGGGGAAGTGCGGGCGGACGATCCGCGCTGGTCCGCGGTCGAACGGCAACACATCGAGGCCGTGCTGCGTTCGGTCGACGGCAACCGCGCCCGTGCCGCGCGCTTGTTGGGGATCGACCGGCGCACGCTCCATCGCAAGCTCGATCGGCTATCGATCGACGTGCCTCCGCGCACTCGTCCGAGCCTGCTCCCCGTTGAAAGCCCCACGAAATAGCAGGACCGTGGCTCACGCGGAACGCGAGCCACGGTGACCCTCGGGCTCAGCCCGCGACTTCGTAGCGCTTCATTTTACGATACAGCGTGACTCGATCGATGCCGAGCTGGCGGGCGGCCTCGGAGCGATTGCCGCCGGTCTCGCGCAATACCCGCTCGATGTGAGTTCGTTCCAGAGCGTCGAGATCGACGCGAGTCGAGTCACTACTGCGGGCCTTGTGCGAATCCCGAATGCGCAGCGGAAGGTCGCCCGCTTCGAGGGTTTTGCTGGGTGACATGGCCACGGCGGCGCGAATGCCGTTCTCGAGTTCGCGTACGTTGCCCGGCCATGAGTAAGCCAAGAGGGCGAGCTTGGCACTTTCGCCCAGAACCCGCGCGGCGCCGGCGTTGGGCAGGTTGTTCAGGAAATACTCGGCGAGTTCGATCACGTCGTTGCCGCGTTCGCGCAGCGACGGCAAGTCGAGCTCGAACGTGCTGAGCCGGAACAACAGATCGCTCCGGAATTGGCCCGAGTCGGCGAGATCTCGCAAGCGCGCATTGCTGGCCGCCACGATGCGCACGTTGGTCGCAACTTCCCCGACGGTGCCGACGGGGCGGACGCTGCGTTGCTCGATGGCGCGCAGCAAGCGCGCCTGCAAGCCGAGCGGCATGGCGCCGATTTCGTCCAGGAACAACGTGCCGCCTTCGGCATCGCGGAAGACGCCGGGGTGGTTGCGTGCTGCGCCCGTGAACGCACCCGAGGCGTGGCCAAATAGCTCGCTTTCGATGATCTCGGCCGGCAACGCCGCGCAATTGAGGGCTACGAATGGCTGATTCCGCCGATCGCTGAGCGCGTGAATTGCGCGCGCGAAGATCTCTTTGCCAGTCCCGGTCTCGCCCGTCACGAGGACGGGCGCCTGGTGATTCGCCAGTTGCCGCACGCGATCGGCGATCGTGCGCATCACCGTGCTCGAACCTATCACCCCGGGCACTGGCCGTTCCGAACCTGGCGCTGTGTCGGCGAAGCGATTGACACGCGTGGCTCGTTGACGCCGTTCCAAGGCGCGCCCGACCGCCGCGCCCAAGTCCGAAAGCGAGAAGGGTTTGGCAAGAAAGTCCGAAGCGCCTGCACGCAAACCCAACGACACGGCGCGCGTGTCGCCGAATGCCGTCATCAAGATCACGGGCAAGTCAGGGCGATTGCCGGCAATCTCCGCGCACAGCTCCAGGCCACTCTCGCCGGGCATGCGAATGTCCGTCACCACGATGTCGACGTCGGAGTGCGTGCGTGCGCTGCGTGCGTCGTGACACACCGTTGCATCGTAACCAAGATCGCGCAGGGCTCCTGCCACTGCTTCGCGTGTTTCGTCGTCGTCTTCAACAACCAGAATTCGTGCAGTCATGTTGTGTCCCCATCACGCTTCATGCACAGCACGAGCGTGTTCCCAAAGGATCCGCCTCAGTGTCCAGAATCTAAATCTTATCACGGCGCGCTTCGGTCCCAAACCGACATTTACGGGCGACACCCCCCGGGAGTCGATCGGCTTTACGCAATCGGTAACTCGTGATCCGCGCGTGACCCGCGCATCTTCCCGGTTTTCCGCGCGGGGCGAGCGCACCCGGAATGCAGGCCTTGCTGGCGCCCGTGGCGAGCGTCAATCGCCGCGGTTTGGCCCGGGTTGGCTCGAAGTGGCTCGAAGTGGCTCAGAGTGAGAACCGGCAAAAAATCCGCCGCTCTTGGTGGCGGAATCCGCCACCAAGAGTCTTTGCGCGTAGAGTGGATATCGAGAATATCGAATCGCGGGGAAAGACTCGATGATTGGTGTCGTCGCCCGCGTGCACCGCGTGGCTACTTCAGGTCATAAACTTCTACGGCGTTGTCCACGAAGCGTGGCACCAAGATGCGACTCCGCTTGCTATCGAAGCCGAAATCCGCCGCGCCAGCCAGGCCAGGCCAGGCCACTTCGAACTTGCCAGCCAAGCTGCCACGGTAAATCCCGGGGAGTTTCCAACTGGAAACGAGCAAGACATCAGCGATCAGGGCCATGCCGTCGAGTCCGCCGGCGGGCACTTTGATTACGTCTTGTTTGACGCCCTTTTCGTCCAACCGATACACCTCATCGGAGTTCAAGGTGTTGACCAACACGCCGTTCGCGAGCGCGACCAGGCCATTGGGTCCTCCGAGCTCCTTGCCCTTGGCAATGGTCCTGAGCTTTCCTTTCTCGATCACGTACACGGTGTCGGTGCCGGTAGGTTCGAAGCCGCTCGGTCCGGTCTTGACCCCAGTATCGGAGACGAACACGCGGCCGTCTTTGGCCACCGCAATATCGTTGAGGAAGGTGGCACCGGGCGCTGCAATCTCGCCCTTGGGTAATCCGGTTTTGAGATCGAATAGCCGCACGAAGCTGATGTCGGCGACGTACAGCACTCCCCCGCTGATGCCGGAGCCCTTGGGCGCGTCGAGTTTCACCTTGCCCGCGCCCCCGGCGATGAATTTCTCTTTCAGGACTTTGCCGTCGGGCGAAAGCTCGCTGATGTAGCCGTTGTTGTCGACGCCGTCTGGCTTGCCATTGATGTTCGACACCAAGTAGCGATCGTTGACTTCATCATAGAGCACGCTCTCGGGCGTCGAGATGCCTTCCGTGATCCGAAATAGTGGACTCGGCGGTGCAGGCTTTGCAACCTCGGCGGGCGCTGGGGCGGGCTTCTTGGGCTCGGGAGACTTGCTGACTTCGATCGGTGCAGGGGGCAGGTCGGAAGCGGGCGGCGCCGGCGTTTCGCTCGGCGGGGGCGTAGAGCCAGCGCAGCTCACCGCGACCATCAGCAGTCCTAGACTCGGAATCGATCGGTAATGAAGCATATTCAGCGCAATAGCATTGCTCCGAAGCTCTGCGGAAGAGCCCGCGCGCGCAAATTGCGCTGAGCGATTGCGCGAAGCCGCGAGTTCGGCGAAATTCGCCGGTGTGCGAGAAGTAACCGGGCCCGCGTCAGCCGCGGTTCGAGATGGCCAGCGCTGTCGCCTCGCCCGAGCGAATTGCAGCGTCGATCCCGGAGCCATGAAACGCCGCACCGGCCAGCCAAATCGGCTGCTCCTCTTGGCGTAACTTGGCTTCTAACGCGCTGACGCGAGCGCGTTGGGCTGGATCGAAGACGGGTAGGGCATTGGGCCAGCGCGAAACGATGACCTGTTGCGCAGCCGCCCGAACCGGAATGGCAGAAGCCAAGCCCCGTTCGGCGCGTTCGCCCCAGGCGCCATCGGATAGCGTGGCGAGCTCGTGCGCGCTCGGTCGGAAGAACAAGCGCAGAAGGACGTGGTCCGTTGGTGCGCGGTTGGGCAACTTGCTCGAGCTGAAGGTCACGGCCCGCACGCCGCTCAGCTGCTCGGGCTCGGGCACGATGAAGCCGGTTGCGTCGAGCGGGTGAGCGATCGCTTCGCGGCGGTAGGCGAGCGTCACCGTCAGGCTCGATAGCAACGGGGAATCTTGCAAGGCTTGGGCAGTGGGGCCTAGCGCGCTGCCGAGTAGGCTTGCCGCGCTGCGCGCGGTGGTGGCAATGACAGCGGCATCGAAGTCTAGGGCTTGCCCGTGTGCGTCGTGTAGCGTCACGCCGTTGGGACGGGGCGTGACCCGTTCGATGGGGCGCTGCAAGTGCAGATCGATGCGCCTAGCGAGCGTGAGCGCGATCCGTGCGGGGAGCTCGGCCATGCCTTGCCAAAACGAGCGGATGCCTCGACCCAGGTCGTCGGCGGGGACTTGAAAGCCGAGCAAGCGCCCGGCTTCACCGGGCAACAGCTCGACCAAGCCTTGGCCATCGTAGCGAAACGAGCGTTGCTCGAGCTGCTCGACGATGCGCTCGCCAATGCCCGCGTCGACCGCCAAGCGTGGCACGACTTCGCTGCGCGCGACGAATCCCTCGGCTCCATGCTCGATCACGAAGCCGCCCTGAGTTTCACTCGAGAGCTGCCCGCCGACTTGGGCGTTCGCCTCGAACACGCTGACTCGATCGCCCAGCTGGTCACGCCTCAAGGCTACGGTTAACCCGGCGATGCCTGCGCCAATGACGGCGATCCGTTGCATGCTCATGGCGTAGCACGTCCGGGTAGGCGGCCGCCAAGCACTGCGTGGGTAACCGTGCGCGTCATCAAAGAGACGCCCATTGGGCTCAGGTGAATCAAATCTTTCGTCAGATTCGGCTGGTTTGCCACGGCTTGCCAGTCCGCGATCGTCAGTTCGGGGTGCCGCGCGGCGAGCGCGCGAATGCGTTCGTTCACGTACGGAAAGAACCAGGCGTAGCGCTCGTATTGATCGCGCCCGGCGTCGGTCACGACCTCGGGCGTCGGTTCACGCAGCGTGATCCAGACGAGTTTTTTGGCGCCGCAAGCCTTCAAGTCTGAAAGTAACCGCTCCGCGCTGCGATCCCAGATCCCACTCCAGCGTGCATAGTTCTTGCGCTCCGGTTCGAAGAGCGAATTGTACGCCAGGGCGATCACTACGACCGAGCCGACCGCGCGAGCGTTCAAAAACTCGGGCACTACTTGCTTGACCATCAGCGCCGGTCGGCCCAGGACTTCGACCTTCCACTCGGGCAGCGCGGCGGGCAAGGCGTGACTCAACCCCAGGCCCACCGAATCACTCAGTAGCGTGAGTGTTTTGGGCCACGCCGGATCGAGCGCTAGCCCCGCGTGGGTTGGGCTCGGTTGCGCGACGCTGACTGGCGTTGAAAGCTCGGCGGCCCTGCGGCTGGAGGCAGCGCGCGACGAGGGCACGAGCGGCGCTCTGGGGGCGGGGACACGCGCCGCCGCCAGGCGTGAGCCCGATAGACCGACCAGGGCCAGCGCTAGCGCGGCCAGCGACGCCCCCGACGCGCCTAGGACCCAAGGCCGCGCCCGCAAGCGTCCGAGCGCGCCCCCCCGGATGGGCTGTTCCACGAAACGGTAACAGAGTTCCGCCGTGACGAACGTGAGCGCCAAGCGCAGGCCGAGCAGTGCCCCGCCGCTCAGGGCCAGGTCGAACTCCGGGCGAGTCACGGCGAAGATCGGCCAATGCCAGAGGTAGAGGCCGTACGAGCGCCGCCCGAGCCAGGCGCAAGGCCGAGCGCCCAGTAGCCGAGAGACGGCGGTGGGGGCCACCAAGCCCGCGATCAGCGCGGCGCTGGCCATGTCGACCAAGACAAGACCTCCGCGATAGAGCAGCGGATCGTGACTGCTGAAGCGACAGGCCAGCCAAGCGAGCGCGAGTAAGCCGGTCGCGCCGAGCGCCTCACGCCCCAGCTGCGCACGCCGGGCGAGTGTCCCGGCAGCGGCGAAGGGAGGCACGACCACGGCGAGCGCCGCACCGAACAACAGACCCGACGAACGCGTGTCGCTGCCGACGTAGACGCGCGTGGGATCGACGCTCGGGTCGTACAGCCACGCCAGCCAGAGCGCTGACGAAATGCCGCCCAGGAGCGCCACGCGCAAGACCCAGCGCTGTGCCCGGCGACCGATTAGAGCCACCGCGAGCGGCCAAACCAAATAGAATTGCTCTTCCACCGCCAGCGACCACAAATGCAAAAGGAGCGGCGGCCGGTCGACGTCCATGAAGTAAGAGTGATGGTGGATGACTTGCCACCAATTGCTGACGTAGAGCAGGGCAGCGGTGGTGTCGCTGCGTGTGCCCGCCAAGCTGTCCGGGGCAATCGTCAGCGAGAGCGCCAGAGCGGCGATCAGCAAGACGAGCAAAGCCGGCAGTAGCCGACGGGCTCGACGTTGCCAGAAATGGGGCAATGAAATACGTCCCCGCGTCTGCTGCTCGTCGAGCAAGAGAGCGGTGATCAAGTAGCCGCTCACGACGAAGAACACTTCGACTCCGAGAAAGCCGCCGCCGCACATTGGAAGCTCGGCGTGGAAGGCAATCACGGCCAATACGGCCAGGGCGCGCAGACCATCCAGTGCGGGCAGGTAGCGGGTAGCCCGGGCGCCCGCGGCGAGGCTGCGCTTCTCGAGGGCGTCCATCGGCGTCCGAAAATATCACGCCGCGCCAGGCGCAGGGTTCAAGTTTCGAAGCGGAATGCGCCTTGAACCGCTTCTTCGCCGCTGGGAGCACGGTCCGCGTCGGTGCCCGAGGGTCGCCCGGGCATGGCGGCGCGCCGCCCGCTGACGATCACCTCTTCCCGTCCGTCGTCGCCGACCGTGCGGACCAGGCGATAGGTGGTGTTGCCGTCGGCGCGCGCCACCTCGGGCGCCGCAATCAACAGCTGGAGCTCGAGCGATTGGCAGAGGTCGAACAGCACCCCCAAATTGTCGGGAGATAGGCGGTTCGCCTCATCCAAAAAGAGGAAGCGAAGCGAGCCGTGTTCGCGTTTGCCGCGCAGCAGGTTGGCGTCGCGTTCCCATTCGCTGAGCACGACCATCATCAACGCCGCACCCACACCGATGGCTTCACCCGTCGACAGGCGGGTCGGGTTGGCGAGCTCCCAGGTGTCGCTGCTTTGCCGCAAGATCTCGACCTGTAGCTCGATGTACTCGCGATAGTCCAGAATGCGGTGGCCACCGGCGCGGCCGCCCGCGTAGCGCCGAAATACTTCGTTCAACGCATCTTCGATGGGCAACGTGGGTTGGAAGAGCAGCTCTTGGGCATCGCCTTCGCGTAGCGCACGCAGTACTTGGGCCATGCGTTCGACACGCTCCGCGCGTACGCGAATTCCCTGAATGCTGCCGAAGCGGATGGCCCCGAGGCTCTGGTTCAGTCGCCGAACCTGGCTGCCGGCCCGCCGCAGTTGCACTTCGATGCTGCGCGCGATGTCTTCGGACGCGCCCCGTAGATCGCTTTCCTGGCGCGCCAAGCGGCGCTCGAGTCCGAACAATTGGTCGCGCAAGCGCTCGAGTGCCTCGAGGGGGTCCTGGACGTCTGCGACTTGAGTGGGGACGCGGTTACTCAACCATTCGCGCGTCAGCAGCCAGGCTTTCAGGTAGGCGTCGCCGCGCGCGCTGCGCGCGTCCTCCCCGAGTAAGGCTTTGAGTGCAGCGACCGGCTCCGCACCGCCGTGTGCTGACGCCAGCCGATCGAGCAAAAGCTCACACTTGCTGCGCGCGTCCGCCCAGAGCTCGCTGCTCGCGCGCGGCGCGGGGGCCTCGAGCAAAGCGGCGGTACTGAGCGAGGGCAACGCGCCCTGGGTCAGTGTACTGCGCAGCGCGTGCCACACCTCACGGCTCGGTTGGGCTTGCTGCTCGGCGGCTTTGATCGCCCGAAAGGCGACGTCGGACTCGCGCGCGAGTTCTCGCCGTCGTTCCGCCATCAAGCCGAGGTTCATGCTGATCTCTCGCTCTTCGCGATCGCAGGCGTCGGCCTCGGCGGTCAGCTCGGCCAGCGCGTGATCGTGGGAACGCAGATCGAAGGCGGAGAAGTCACTGACGCCGACGCGTGCCAGCTCGGTATCCAAGCGCACGCACTGGGCGACCAACGCGGCGCGTTCGGCTTCGACCTGCTGCCAAGCGAGCGTGGCCTGTTCGCGAGCGCTCTCTGCTTCTTCGAGAGTGTGCTCCGTCTCAGCCAGGGCTCGAGTTGCCGTCGCGTGCTGCTCCTCGAGTGCGGGCACGAGGGCCACGGATTGTTCCGCGCGCTGCTCGGCATTTGACTCGAAATAGCCGGCTAGTTCGCGAATCTCCGCGAGGGCCTCGGCAATTTTGAACCAGCGATCGCGTTCCGCATCGAGCGCATCGCGCTGCTTAGCGAGCGCCGGCAGGGCATCGGGCGCGCCCGGCGGAAAGCGCAACGCTTGGAGCGTGGCTTCCAGGGTTTGACGCGCTTCAGCGACCCGCGAAAGCTCTCGGCGCGCGGCTTCACCTTCGGCGATGCCCGCGGTCAGCGCCGCGTAGGCTTCGGCGTGGTCACGACCATCGAGCAAGAAGGCATCCACGAGCAGCGCGCGCAGGCTGCTGATCTGCGGTTCGAGCTCGGCGATCTCGGTCAGAGCTCTGCTTTGCACCAATTCGAGCTCGCGCCGCTGAGCGCGCAGTTGCGTCAGGCGCTCGTGGCACGCCTCGCGCAGCGGGCCGAGACGCTCGCCTCCGATCAGCTTGGGGTCCGCGATGATCGGGCGCAGCTCACGGAGAGTCACCTCCAGCCTGCGGCAACGACGCTCGGCGCTGTCCAACTGGGACGCGATGTTCTCGGCTTCTTGGCGCAGGCTGTGCGCCCGGGCCAGCCGCGCCCGGCGTCCAAGCATGGGTCGGGCCGGCAAGCGCGTGATGCGCGAGCCGTGAGCATGCACGACCACCGCGTCGTGTGCGCTCGGATCCGCAGGATATTCTGGGAATCGTGCATCGGCCGCGACCAGCCAAATGCTCTCCAGCTCGCGTGGTCGACCGGCGAGCTTGGCAGCGACCGCTTCGGGATCGCTGACGACCAAGGCATTCAGCAGTGGACCGAGCCGCGCTTCGAGTTCTGGCGCGTGGTCCGGTTCGATGTCGTCGAAGCGCTGCACCAAGAGCTCGGCGTCGAACTCGTCACGCAAGCGCAAGAGCTCGGGGTGAAAGGAGCCTCCTTGAGCCTCGAACTCCGCTGCCTCGCGCAAGGCGGCTTCTCGCTCCGCCGAAAGCTTGCGGTCGGTTGCGCGAAGTTCTTCGTACTCAGCCTCTAGACGGAGGCACAGCTCCCGAGCCGACTCCCAGGTCCAAGGCTCGCTGTTCGGCTCGACGTTGGAGAGCACGGCGTAGGCGGCGCTGCGGCGCGCGGCTCGACCTTCGAGTTCACGCAACTCGGCTTCGGCCGCATCCTGTGCCAACCCCTGCCGCTCGAGCGCCGAGCGGGCATCACGCGTCGCATCCTGGAGGCGAGCGAGCTCTGCCTCCGCCGCGGCGAGCGCCTGAGCGACGACCTCACCCGAGGTATTCTGCTCGGCGCCAAAGCCTAGGCTCAACGCGCGGCGGCGCGCGCTGGCCTGCCGGGCGGCCAGGCCTTCGGTTTCGCGCAAGGCGGCCGCGAGGGCCGGCGCGCGGGTGGCGAGTTCATCGAGCCGCGCCAGCCGCCCGAGCTCGCGTTGCGCGCGCTCGTAGCCGAGATCACTGGTGGGGTGGGCAATGATCAGCGAAAGCGCGCGAGTGGCCGCCGCATGCTCACTGTGACGGAGTTCGATCAACTCGCTGTCGCGCGCGAAGCGTAAGCGCTCGGCGTCGATGCGTTCGAGCTCGCGTTGCGCGCGCTCGCTACATTCGCCGATCTCGCTGACCGGGAAGCTGGGCTCGGCGAGCAGCGCGCGCAGCTCTGCTAGCCGTGTTTTGGCGCGACGTTCGCGGTTGGCATTGCGATGTAGCTCGTCCAAGCCCTTTTGCAGATCGGCAAGGCCTTGCGCGCTTCGCTCGTAGGCCTTGCGCGCCTGGTCGCGCGTGGCGAGCCGTTGGGCCCGCTCGGCGGCCGCGCGTTCGCGCTCGGTACGTGACAAGAGCTCGGCGCGATCACGGGTTTGGCGTTCTGCTTCCAGCGCGCGGCGCTCGACCACCAGTGCCCGCGCGTGGCCGAGCTGGGCTTGGTTTTCCAGAGACTTCTTCAGCTCGGCTCGCTTTTCCGTCAGCCGCTCACTGAGCCGGGCGTGGCGCGCCGTGCGCTCTTGGGCGGTGGCATCCAGCGCGCGCAGCTCCTCTGCCAAACGGGCCTCGCTGGCTCGCGCTGCTTCGACCGCGAGCTCGAGTTCGCGGGCTTCTTCGCGCGTGGCCAGCAAGGCGGCGCTGAACATGCTCTGCCCGACGTCGTAAACACCGGCGATCTCGTGCTCCAAGCGTTGTGCCTCACTCACCTCGACTCGCGTCCGTCGGCACGCATCGAGGTTGCCACGCATGCGGGTGAGGGTATCGCTGAGCCCGCTCTCTTCGCGCAGCAGGAAGGAGCGCAGCTCTGAAGTCAATGCGCGCGAGATGCCGCCGGTCATACTCGTGCGCAGCATCTCATTGAACTTGTTGCGATCCTCGTCGCTGCTCAGGCGAAGTGGGCCAATGCCCTGCTCGAAGAGCGCGGCGAAGTACTCCTTGACGGTGCCGAAGACGTGCAGTGTACCGCCCAGAGCTCGCGCATTCTCGCTCAACTCCGCGCGCGTCGGCACTTCGTCCGCGCCGTCTCGGCGCTGCAGCAAGAGATCTTGCATGCGGTATTCCGGATTCAGACCGCTGATCAAAAATGGCGCGATTTCTAGGCTGGGTTCGCTCTTGCGCGTCAATTCGACGCCCGCGACCACGCGTGCGCCGCCGTGCAGCTCGATCTCCAGCGCCGCATACGACGCGCTGCCCGGCTCGCCCAATCTTCCCCAGATGCCTTTGTCGCCGCCGGTGGCTCCGCTCTCACCCAGGTTGCTGAAGCGCAGGCGCGTGAGGTCGGGCATGAGGACCACGTAGGCGGCGATCATCACGGTGGTCTTGCCCGCACCATTGGCACCCTCGAGCGCCGTCACATTCGGGTCGAGCAGGTAGCGTTCGTAGAAAACGCCCTTCCAATTGACCAGAGCGAGCGCCGTCGCTCGCGCGCGCGTCACGTTTCGTCCTCGGGCGTGTGGGAAGATTCGGGCGCTGTTTCGTCGGGGTCGTCTTCCTGCTCGAGCTCTGCAAATGGCTCGGGCAGCGGCGCGTCCTCACCGAAGTCGTCGAACTCACTCAATACTTCGCTCGGTAGCTGGAACGGCTCGGGGGGCCTCGCCGTCGGCTCGTCGGCGTCGCCCGGCTCGTCCTCGGACTCGTCGCCGTCACTCTCTTCGTCGAGCTCCAACGCGCCGTCGCCGAGCACGATCTCACCGCGCGCGACCAGTTTCTCCAAGGCTTCCGCGGGGGAGCCACGGCCACGCACCGGTTCGGCGAAACGGAGCAGTCCTGGGCGCAAGCGGAGCGCGTCCGCGTCGAGCAAATCGACGAAGCCGAGCGCGGCCAGGCGCCGCAGCGCTTCTGCGAATTTGCCGCGCACGGTTTCTTGGGCCACGCGCTCGTCGACGCGTTTCCGCTTGGGATTGAAGGCACGCGTGAGCGCGTCACTGCCCATTACGGCCGCCAAGTGGGAGAGTGCATCGGCGCGCTTGATCACGCCGCCCGACTGCAAGGTGGCGGGATCGAGGTAGAGCAGGGTCAACGCTTGGCCGACCAGCATTTCCGGCACGGAAAGGTGACGACGGCCGAGCTTGTCGCCGGTGGGCAGCAGGTAGAAATAGCCGTCGGCGGGGTGGGTCAGCTCACAGCCAAAACGACGGTAGAACGCCTCGAGTAGCGCCTGCGCGTCGACGAGGAACGTGTACCAGAGCTGATCTTCACGGTCGATGTGTCGCCCGCGCCGCAGCGCCAAATCCACGTCGGGGAACAGTTCATCGGCCACCACGTCGCCGAGCGCGAGGTAACGCGTGTCAGTCACGGGCCCCCCCTTTTGCTATCTTCCATTCCTCAATCACCAAACCGTCGTGAACGCTGACCCAAGGTCGGTCGCGGTCGACCGTGGTGCGCGCCAAGCGAGCCACGACTTGCGCGACGCGACCCGCCGTGACGAATTGCAGCTCATCGGGTGTATGTTCGCTGACTTGCTGCGTCACCTCGGCCAAACCCGCAGGATCGCGGGACAACGCGCCTTGCACCAATTCCTCCACGATCGCGTGCTGATCGAGCGCGTCGTTGTCGCTCGGTGCGCGCTCACGCTCGGCGCGCGGCCGGCTCACCTTGGGTTTGTCGTCCTTGAAGGGTTCGATCTCGCGCAGCAAACGCGGCGTGGCCGCCGCCGCAACCGCGAGCGCAAAGGGGCGGGCGGTGTGCTGCGAGAGTTGCTCGCGCAGGCGCTGGATCAGCGCGCGTGATGGATCGAGGCGCACGACGTCGCACAAATAGCGGTGCACGTATTGATAATATTCGGACCAAGCGCGCTGCCGTGCGGCGCCCCAGGCGCGGATCCGATCCACTTGTTCCATCACTCGTTCGACGGCCGCCTCCGCTCCTTCGGCCTGGGAGTTGACCGTGATCTCTTGGATGTCTTGGAGCACGGACGAAAGCTCGTGCGAGTCGCGCAGCAGGATTTCGTTCAACTCGGTGAGCGTGCGGCTCGTGCTCTCGAGGAGCTCCAGGCATTGGTCGACCGCGCCGAACCAATCCGATTCCAAGAGTTTGGCGATGCGAGCTTGAAATGACTGCTGCTCCAAATCGAGGCTGCGCTGGCGACGCTCGATGCCGCTCACCAAGTCGCTGACGCTCACGCGCAGCGGCGCCTCGACCCCGTTTTTCCAGTCATCTGGGCCCTGCGCCGCGCCCGCTCGAGTCAGGATTTCGGCCAAGCTGATGCGTAGAATGCGTGTCAGTTGGGTCAGGTTTTCGCGCGTGAGTGACTCGTCCTCCAAGTACGATTCCACGATCCCGGCCGCGAGCCGCGTCAGAGCGAATTCGCCGGCTCGCAGCACTCCCGCGCCGTCTACACGAGCGAGCAGCTTCTGGTCGCGCAAACGCTGAATGGCGTGGGTGGCGCGCCGCTTGGTGTTCTCTGCACGCGGCTCGAGCAGCGCGCACACTTGCTCGAACACCTCGCTCAGCTTCTCCTCACTGAACGCGGAAAGCGCCGCCCCTTCTGCCTGCAAGTGCAACGCGGCCAGAAAGCACAAATCCAAAGTCCCGAGTTCGAGCACGGGGTGGCTTCGCGCCAGCGCGGCAAGCAGGATCCGAGGATCTTTGGCGGGGTCCGTCATCGGGAACGGGCCTTATAGTCTGGAACGGCGGGTCCGGGGGGATCTCGGCGGGCTCGTGCGCCCGCTCGACCGGCGATTTGCGGCCAATCCGCTGAGTTCCGGCGGCCCGTACCGCTCGACCCGTCCGCCCGCGGCGAAAAACCGCCCCACGGGCGAATTACCCCCCGCGAGCCGCCCGTCACCGGGAGCTGGATTGTTATAGTCTCGGGCGATGAGAGCGCGGAACGCATGAAGATCGTTGCAGCTGTCGCTGGGGGGTTCTGGTTTGCGGCGGGTTGTTCGTGAGCTGTCACCCGCCCGTGAAGCAGGTCAGCGCGGATGGAGGCAATGGTGGGCGTCGAGGTTCACCCCCGCTCTGTTTCGACTACCGCGGTGAAGCGCAAGCCACGGACAAGGCCGGGGTCAGCAACATCTGGGCGTACTTGAACAATACCTGCAGCTACGCGGTCGAGTGCTCGATCTACAACGACGCGACCGAGCAGGAGAGTCGCATCTCGGTCAACCCATACAAGCAGCTACGCTTTCTGTTGGCCAGCGGCGCACCCGCAAAACGCGTTCAGCTCAAGCTCGATTGCAGTTGGAACCCCTGAGCTTCGGCGCGTTGGTTAGAAGGCTTGGCCGAGCCCGAAATGGAACGCGACGGGGAGGCCAAGGATGGTGTCCGGGTCACCTTCGCCTGCGGGCAAACCAGGTTCTCCCAGATGTTGCAGATACGGAACGCGCAAACCGAGATCGAAACGCACGGCTCCGATCGGCGTTCGTAACCGGAAACCACTGCCCGTGGAGAGGTGCGGGTAAGTGATGCGAAAGCTGGCCGCTTCGCGCGTGACGTCGCTCATATCGACGAAGAAGACCAAGCCCGCGAGCTTCGAGAGCACGACGCGGGCCTCGACCGACATTTCCCACAGCGTGAGGCCGCCGAGTGGCCGCTCACACTCCGGGGGCGGATTGGCCACGGTGCAGTTGATGTTCGACGGCGCGAGAAAGCCGAGGACCCCGTGCGGACCGACCTCGTTCAAAGCGTAACCACGATTCGACGTGGCTCCGCCCGAGTAGAAGCCGCGGAACAACAAGATCTGCTGGTCGCGAGTGAGAGCGCTCTGGTCGGCCTTCGAGCTTTCACTGCTCAGTGAGTCGCCATAGCAGCCTCGCGAGGGCGAGTCGTGGCAGCGGTGCGGAAACAATAAGCCGACATTGCCACGCCAGCCGAGCGTCCAATCCGCGCCTAGCTTGGCGTAGAGTCTGGCTTCCGGTCGTACGCGCACGTCCTTCGCATCTCCGGCGAGAAGGCCGGCCGTCTGCAGCCCGACTTGAAAATAGGCACCCGCGCGCGGCTCGATCGGATCGTCTCGCAGGTCCAAATCGAGCACCAGCTCCGGAAAAAGCACGAGCACGGTGTCCAGACCCTCGGGTCGTTGACCGAGGTACATGAACGGAAAGCGCGCTTCGAGGTTGTAGCTGAGCCGAGCACGGAGCCCGCTCTGACCAAACGGGCGCTCGGCGCCGAGCACGTCTTTCAACTCGCGAAAGCCGATGATGTTGTCACCCGGAGTGTAGTCCGAATAGAGCACGGGATAGACGTTGAATTCACTCCGTACGTATCCTGTCGTGCGTGGGTCGAAGATCGCGGGTTGCTCGAACTCGATGCTACTCTCGAACTCCGGCAAGACGTGCAGGGGCTCCCCGGTTTTGAGCGGGTACAGGGTGAGGCCGGGCGTGACGTCGAGCGCGAGCTTGCGCAGCCCACCCAGAAAATTGCGGCTCTCCCAGCCGCCGCGCACCGCCAGGCGCGTGCGGTTCAAGTCTTGTTCCACGGCCGCGCCGACGTGCACGGCATGCGTGCCACTCTCGTTCACCACCACTCGGATCGGCACCCGGCGCTCAGTGGGATGGTTGAGCTCCGCCTTCACCTCGACGCTGGAAAATACTCCCAATTCATACACGCGCCGGCGCGCGCGCTCCAGCAGGCGACGTGAAAAGCGCATGCCCGGATCGAGCGCGAGCTTGCCGTAGACCACGCCCCGGTCGAAGGAATTCAAGCCGTCGATTTGGACCTCGCCGAGCACCGCGTCCGGTCCGGGAGTGACGCGATACTCGAGTATCGCCGTCTTGTTTGCGATCGAGACGACAGCCTGCTCATCGACTCGCACGTAGGCAAAGCCATTGTTGGCGAGGGTGTTTTCGATCGCGCGCGCGTCTTCGTGCAGGCGACGCTCATCGAGTGCCGAGCCGACTTGCAACTCCAGTGCGTCTCGGGCTTTGCCGACCAGATCCTTTGGCAATGCTTCGAGGCCGGTGAGCTCGATCCGAGCGACACGCACGGGCGCGCCCGGATCGACCACGATCTCGACCTTCACCTGGTCCTCTTTGTCCGTCAGCACACGCGCTGCGCGAGTGGTGGCATCGTAGTAGCCGCGCGCTCGATAGAAGCGCTGAATACGAGCCAGATCCTTAGCTAACAGGCTGGCATCGTAGGAAGCGTCGGGGTGCGTCGCGATGCCGCGCCGCAGTTCGGCTTCTTCGCCCGTCGTGTCACCTCGAATGTCCACCGCGGTAACGACTCGATGTCCGGGCGGTGACCCGTGAGCGCAGGCAACGCAAAACAGCCATGAAATTGCGAGCAACGCGCGGGCCATGCGGCCTCCGAGCCGGGGGTCGAACCGCTCTTTCAATGCGCCCTTCAAGCAACGCGCGCGAGCTTGCGAGTGCAGGGTGCGCATGTCAAGCTCGGCCAATCTTGCGTTCGGAGGTGTGGGTGAAGGCTCTCCCGATCGCGCTCCGCCGCATCGCTCGGCGTGCGATGCGCATTCTCGGCTTCAGCGCTTTCGGCGCGCTGGTCGTCGCGCTCGCTTCGCTCGCGTTCCTGCGCACGGCTTCGGGGCGCGGGTTTCTAGCCGCGAAAGTCAGCGCCTGGGTCACTCGTGAACTCGTCGCCGAGTTGCGCATCGGGCAGATCGAGGTGCTGTCGAGTGATCGACTCGTGATCTCCGGGGCCACGCTATTCGACGCCAAAGGACGTGCCGTGTTACGCGTGCACGGCGTGAGCGCGCGGCTCGACGCGATCACGCTGCTTCGGAATGCATTCGCGGGACCGTCGACTCGAGTCGACCTGCCGATGGTACGCGTCGAACAGCTGGAGATCGGGCTCTATACTACGGAGTCAGGCGAGCTCTCATTGATTCGAGCGTTCGACAGCCAGCCCCAGCCAGTTCGCGAAAAGCGCTCGAGTACCAGCAATGGGGGCAAGGGACCGTTCGTTCATTTGCCACAAGTCGTCGTCGACCGCGTGTCTGTGCGGACGGATCTCAGTGGCCTGTCGCAGGCGACCGCCGAACTCCGGGCATTGAAGCTGAACTTCGATTGGTCTCCCGAGCTCCTCGCGTTGGGCTTTTCGAGCGACGATGCGCGTGTCTTGCGCGCGCTGCCAGTCGAGGTGACTGCGCGCTTGAAGACGCAGATCCGTGTCCCCGGGGCGACGGAGGCGACGCTCGACGGGAGCGTCGGCGCGATCCCGATCCAGGCGACCTTGCGAGCGCTGGCCGGCGATCTGACCCTGGGCCTGCGTTGTGCCTCGCTCAACCCCGATGCCGTGCGCTCACTCGTGCCCGGGTGGCCGCTGCACGCGCCTGTGAACGTCCGAGCCGAGCTGTCCGGTCATTTCCCCGCGCTACAGGCGCGGGTCGAAGCGGACGCCGGTGCAAGTCGTCTCGAAGCTTACGGCCCCGTGGTGTTCAGCCCGAACATCCAGGGCAAACTGACGTTGACTGGGCGAGAGCTGGACGTGCGACTCGTGGCACCAGAACTTGCGCAGAGCGCGCTCAGTGTCGACGCGCAGCTCGCGTTTTCTTTGCAACCCGAGCCGCACCTCGATTTGACTGGCCGATCTCTCAAAGGAGAGCTGTTCGGGGCGCCACTGCCCGAAGCGGCTCTAGCCGTCGTGTACGCGGGTAACGAAGTCTCCGGCACGTTGCAGAGCCGAGACCCGACCCTGCCCGTGAGCGTTGACTTCGGCGTTTCGAAGCAGGGCAAACTGAGTTTTCACGGGCGCGCGCCAAGTCTCGGCCTGTCGGCGCTGGCTCCCTACGGCCTGCACGCGCTCGGGCAAGTCGACATCGATACGACCGGAGAGCTTGTCCAGGGGCAACTCGCGGCAGCGTTCGAAGCGCGCTTGGCCAGCTTCGACCGCCAACCGGTGCATGCGCAGACCACACTCGTGCGCGGCAAGCTCCACGGAGCGACGGATCGACTCGGGCAGCTCGGTCTAGAGCTGGAAGCTCGAGGCGCAAATCTCTCGCTCGGCGCCGTGAAGTTTCCCGCTTGGGCGATCGAGTCCCAGGGCTCGCTCGAACGACAAGTGGTGTCCGTTCGGGCTGGGCCCGAATCCAAGCCGACGCTTCAGGCCGCAACCACGCTCGCGTTCCAGCAAGGCCTCAGCTTCGGCGAGACTCGACTGGAAGCCGAAATCAACGGTGTGAAGCACGCGCTGGAGCTGAAGTCGGCGCGCCTCGCCGCGCAACTGATCGCGTTGCGTGGGCTGCGCTGGCAGATGGGCGCAGGTAAACTGAGCGGTTCGCTGCTGCTCGGTGCCACGCACCAACGAGCGGAACTCGACGCACAAGGGCTCGACGTCGAAGCCATGCTGAAGACTCTGGGGCGCGATTCCGCTATCGCGCGGGGTCGACTCGACGTCAGCCTCCAGCTCGAGCAGGACGCGCGCGGCCGGCAGGGTCAGCTGAAAGCCCGCTTGCTGGACGGCGTATTTCCGTCGCTCGGTGTGGTGCAAGCAGAGTTCAGCGCGAGCGCAGTTGGCCCCGAGCTCGAGGGCCAGGGCACGATAGAAGCGCCCGCGTTGGGCCAAGCCAAGCTGTCGGGGCGCGCTGAGCTCGTGAAAGGCCCTCTCGACTTAGAATCCTTGGCTCGCTTAGCGGGCGAGCTACGCTTCGAGGTGAGTCACGTCGACCTGGCCGAAGTCAGTCGGCGTTGGTTCCCCTCCGCCGGCCTGGCATTGTCCGGCTTTGGCCAGGCGACAGTGCGCCTCGCCAAGGCGGACGAGCGCACGCCAGCGACCGCCAGTTACGAGCTGAAGACTCGCGAACTCGCACTGCGCAGCCGGCGAGCGGGCGGGGAAGGCAGGCTGTTGCATGCAGAGCTCTCGAGCGACGGTGAGGTGAATGCCAGCGAGACCACGCTACGGCTGGATCTGAATGACGCGGCGGGCCCCTGGCTCAATGCGCGGGCTACGGCGCGGCTGGGCATGGCAGATCTCGTGCAGGTATTCGGCGCGCCAGCCGCACTGCTTTGGGATGCGCCGCTTCACGTCGAGCTCGCGGCATTGCCTCGTTCGCTCGAGCTACTCGGCGCAGAGCTACCGCGCGCTCTGAGCGGCGAGGTCGCGGCGAAGCTCAGCGTCAGGGGCAGCGCTCGTCGCCCTGAGTTCGAGGGCACCCTGAACGCGACCGGCATCGGTCCCGGCGTTCGCGAGCCGAGGGGAAAGCTGGCCTTGGCCTTCGATTATTCCGCGCCACGTGAGCAATACTCGGTCAGCGCGCACTATGTGGAGCAAAGCCGCGACGAGTTCGAATTCGTTGGCGGCGGGCACTGGGGCTGGTTCGAACATGGTTTCGGACGCGATTGGTCGGCGCGAGGTGAGGGGCGAATCGAAGGCATCGCTCTCGGTCCGCTTGGAGACCTCTTCGGGGTGCCCGTGTCAGGCAAGGCCGCCGGCCACGCGGTACTCAACGCGTCGGCCAGTGAGTTCGAGACGAAAATGGAACTCGATCTCGAACAGCTTGCGCTCGATCGTGAGCCGCTCGGTAGCGGTCAACTGCAGCTGAGCGTTCAGCGCGGTTTGGCGCAGGCGCAACTGAACGTGGCTCGCGCGAGCGCAACGCTCGACTTCGCGGGTGAAGTGGGATTGTGCTGGGATGGCGGCCCGTGCATCGATGCCGAGCGCGGCGGCAACGTGGACGCAAAAGTTCGGAACTACCAACTGGCGGCCCTGGCGCCGCTGCTTCGTTCGGTCGCCAGCGACATCCGAGGCGCGCTCAATGGCTTCGTCACCCTCGCTTGGGGTCCTGCCGACGGCACCGGCCAGCGCAACACCAAGGTGCGCGCGGACGCGATCGTGTCCGACGGTAGCGTCACGCTCAGCGCGGGCGCCGGCTCGGTTCAATGCGCCAATCTGGCCGCCACGGCAGACGGCAAGAACACGCTGCGTATGACGCTCCGCGGTTGTGCCCGTTCGAATCGGCCGAATCTCACGGCCTCGGCGGATGTGCGGTTCAACGGGCCAGTGCCTCGAAGCGTGGCCGCAAAGTTGTCGGGGAAAGAAATACCGGTGTCCTTCGAGGGGGTCATGTTGGGGACGGCCACCATCCCGGACGCGCAACCGATGCAGTTGAAGTTGGACCTGTCAGCCGCTCGGCGTGCCGTCGAGACCAGCATTCCCGCGCTCGACTTCCAGCTACCGACGAGTGACGACACTCGTCTCGTGGAGTTAGCCGAGGATCCGGCCATTCGCGTCACGGACGAGAAGGCGCCGCCCAAGATCAGCGAGGATGCGGAAGACAGCACTCCTTGGTCGATATCGGTTCGGTTGGGGGGCGCCGTCAGCATCAAGCAACCGGGCATGCGCGTTCCAATCACAGGCACGCTGACGCAAAGCCCGGATGGCCTGCTCGAGGGCACCATTTTCCTGCCCGAAGGCGGAGTCGTTCCGCAGCTCGGGCAGTTGTTTCGGCTCAAGCGCGGCAGCGTTCACTTCGACCACCAGCCGTTGAAAGCGGGCGTGCTGAACATCGAGGCCGCGACGCGGACTGCCGACGGCGTGGTCGTCGACCTGTACGTGAGCGGAACCATCGAAAAGCCGGTCATTCGCTTGCGCAGCGATCCGCCGCGCAGCGAAAACGATATCGTGGCGCTATTGCTCGGACTGCAAGCGAGCGATACGGCCACGACCAACGGGCAGCAGGGCGCCGATCTGCGCAGCAGCGCGACAGCTTTGGCCATGAACCAATTGCTTCGCGGCTCGCCACTCGCCGGTTTGCAATTCGGCGCCGGTCAAACCCACCAAGGGGATTCGGTCAGCACGGTGTCCGTGCGTGCCGGCAACACGGTGTGGCTCGAAGGCCGAACCGTGCGCAGTACCACTCAGCGCGCCGCAAGTAGTGGTGTTCAATCGAGTGGTGTAATCGATTGGCGTTTTGCGCGGGGTTTCAGCCTGCGGACCCAACTCGGGAACATCTCTGGGCTCGAGCTACGTTGGTCGCATCGCTACTGACGCCGCATCCAATCTGGGTTACAGCCAACCCGGGCCTTCAATTGGTGTGGCGTTCTAGGATCACGGTACTGCTGGCGCTGTCCGGGCTCTGCAGCGCGGCGCGGAACGCGACCGCCGGGGGAGCCCTCGGTTCGAACGGCTCCCAGATCCACACCAGCAATTACGCGCTCGATCTCTTCCACGGGCCGGTCTTTGCCGGTACTCGCGTGACCGGTCTGGGAGGCGCGTACGTCGCGATCGCCGAAGACGTGGACGGCGATCTGCAAAACCCAGCCGCGCCCGCCGTGCGGCCGTTCTTTTCCTACTCCCAGTTCGACTACTGGCTCGGCTTCGGGATCACCTTTCCCGCCACCTTGTCGGGCGTGGACTTCTTCAACAGCGGCACGAAGACCAATCTGACGAACACGCCCGACGCGTTCGTGTTCTTCACCCCCGCCGTGAATCTGCAATGGGGCGAGTTCGGACTCGGCCTCACTTTGGAAATGCAGCAATACGAGCTCTCCGGCCCGCCACCGGGCGGCTCGATTCGAGTCACGATCCCCACTACCCACTTGCAGCTCGCGCGCGGCTTCGATCACAATCAATTAGTCATCGGCGCAGGCGCACGCTTGGTTTCGATGTCCGTGTCCGGGCCAGACGCAGGCTCTGCGTTCAGCTCGGGGGGCGTCGGGCTCGAGTTCGGCGCCGTCTACAAACCGGAATTCCTCCCGCTCCGGCTGGGCATCGCGGTCCGTACCCCGGTGGAGACCCGAGCCAGCTATCGCGATGGGCTGCTCCCCGACGAAAATGGCGATCTCGTCATTCAGACCCAGGCCGGGCCGGCTTACATGCCGAAGATCGTCGCCGTCCCCTGGGACTTCAATTTCGGCTTCGCCGTTCAGCTCGGTAAGCGGCCGATGAACCCGCCCTGGCGCCTCATCTCCGAGCTCACCGAACGCCAAACACTGCAGCATCGATTGAACGAGATCGACCGCGAAGAGGCACAAAAAGCAGCCTTGAGCCACACTTCTACCGAAGCCGAGCGCGAGCGCATCAAGCAAACCTTCGCTGGCGAACAAGCGGAGGACGATCGCCGTTTCGAGGAGCAGCAGCTGACCGTGCGGCGGCTGATCGAGCGCGACCATCTGGTGATGAACCGCTTTTATCTGCAATTTAGCGGCTCGATGTTGGTTTCCGGCGCGGTCGATGCGGCCGTTGGTATCGAAAGCTTGCTCACGCAAAAGGTCAATCGCTCCGGCCAGCGCGTGGTCTCTTCGCCGCGGGTGGGAGTCGAGTGCGGCCTGCTGCCGGAGCTGATCAAGCTGCGCGCGGGCAGCTACCTCGAGCCCACTCGCTTCGAAACGAGCGACATGCGCGTGCATGGCACCGCGGGCATCGATATCAAACTGTTCCGCTGGAACGTGTTCGGCGCCTGGCCCGACGACTACCTGTGGCGGCTCGGCTTGGCTGGAGACGCATCGACTCGTTACTACACCTTTGGCCTCACCATCGGAGGCTGGTATCCGCGCCAGAGCGGGCAGCCCGAGTCGCTGCGAGCGGAAGCGCCACTGTCGCCCTGAAGGCCAAGGAGCTACGATGAAGTCGCGGCAAATGACGTTGCTCATGGCGACCCTGGCCCTGCCGTCGGCCGTGCGCGGCCAGACCAGCGCCCCGGTCCTGGCGACCGTTCCGACTCCGAGCCCGGAATGGCGCAAAAGCGTGTACGGGCAAGTCGCGGACTCGGTGGTCCTGATCGAGACCGAATTTGGCGCCGGTAGTGGCTTCTTCTTCCATAGCCCGCGGCTGATCGCGACCGCGCTTCACGTCGTCGATGACGCGGACACGATCGTGGTCCAAACCAGCGACGGACGTCGCCGACAGGGCCACGTGGTCGCCTACTCGCGTCCGCACGACTTGGCCCTGGTGGAGCTCGAGCAGGCCGTGCCCGGAGCCCGAGTCCTAGCGCCAGCCGCAGCCCTGGTCGAAATCGGGCAACCCGTCCTCGTCATTGGTCACCCATTTTCTGGTCTCGAATACCAAGTGCACGAGCTGCGGGGGCTCCTGAATTGGAGCATGACGCAGGGGGTCGTGAGCGCGGTGGCGGGCTCGTGGCTACAAACCGATGCCGCGATCAATCCCGGTAACTCGGGCGGCCCGGTCGTCGATGAACACGGCCAAGTATTGGGCGTCGTGAGCGCCACGCTGAGCCAAGCCCAGGGCATCAGCGTGGCTGCTCGCGTGGCTCGCTTGGCGGAGCTCTTACCGCTTTTGGGCACGCAGGCGCCACCGCGTCGAAAGTGGCGGTTCGAGGGCATGGAGCTCGGCTTCGTCGTGCACGGCTCGAGCGACGTCATCGAGGGTGTCTCGCTCGGCGCGGGCACTCGCCTACTGAAGCGCTTCCCCGTGCGCCTGCGTTTGGGCCTGCTCGCTGGAAACGTCGAACCCGCGCGCAGCGATGTCATGGCCGCGCGCCTGGTGCGCGGCGTCGCCGAGTTGAGCGCGGGTTACGCGCTCAGCCTCGGCCCCGTCCAGCTTTCGCCCTATTTGGGGGGCGCGCTCTACTACGATCACGAACGCGACTCTTCACTCCGAATCGACAGTGATGGCCAATGCACGACTCTGCCGTGTCTGCTCAACGGTAAGATCGTGAGCTCGAGCGGGGGCCGCTTCCGCGCGCTACCGATGGCTGGCCTGTCATTGGACTTCGGGCAGCTGCGGCTCGACTACGCTTATCAAATCGCGATTGAGCAGTCGATCGACTCTCAGCACCGCGTGCTCGTGGCATTCACGTTCTGAAGCAATTTCTGGCGGGCCCGCGCGGGCATGCCGTGTACAACCCATATTCGAGCTGATACGCTGTTTGGCGATGCATCACTCGGGTCTCTTTTCCGTGCTCGGTCTGTCATTGCTTCTCGCCCTTCCTGCTTGCGCGCCCGGGGCGAATTCCGCGGGCGCGGCGTCGCCCTCGGCGATGAGCTCCAGTGACGCTCAAGCCTTCGTCACCGACGTGCAACGCCAGCGTGGCTTACCCACGCCCGCGCCAGTGAGCAGCATCGCCGACGTCCTCGAGGTGCTGGCCGTTGATCAGACGGCCCGTTTTCGCGACGCCGAGTCGCTGGTCGCAGGCAAACCAGGGGTGGATGCGCTGACCCTGCATGCCTCCCTCGAGCTCGCCTGGAGCGATGATTTCACCACCCTTTCCCTGATTCTGGATGAGCTCGGCAAGCGGGCGGACGTGGAAGTGAAGCGCCTGACCGCGCGGCGTGAGGCAGGTGGTGCGCTCAGCGCGAAGGAAGCCAAGGATCTGGAGCAAAACCAAAGGAATGCGGAATTCGACGTTAAGGCCAAGGCAGCGTTGGAGGTGCTCGCGCAAGACCACCTACACGCGGCCGGGCTGGTCGTGGCCGAGGCCAACCGGCAATTCCCCAAGGATCCGCTGACCAAGCGCGTCGTCGCGTATCACGCGCTGCTTTCGGGCGAGTGGCTCGAGTTCGACGCGGCCATTGGCTCGCTGAACGACATCGAAGCCAAGGACGCCGGCTTGATCTACTTGCGCGCGCTCGAGTCCTTGAGCCGCTTTGGTGTCCGCAAGGACGCAGCCGCACTGCTCGAACGCGTGCTCCAAATCAATCCCCAGATGGTGCGCGCTCAGGCCAAGCTGGCGTTGGTCGAAGACGGCATCGACGCCAAGTATGCCGAGTTCGAAAAACTCAAGGCGCTTGCGCCGCAGCACGCGATCGTGTGGCTCGCGGGGCCGTCCATCACGAGTGACTATGAGCTCTCGGCATCGTTCCGGAAAGCACGCGCCGAGCGCCAGAGCGGAATGCCTGAAGCGCCCGCAGCATCCGCCCCTGCGGCACCGCCGCCAGTCGCGGCCCCGCCTTCCGCCACACCCTGAGTGAGTGGATGCGTTAGGCCGCGGCGGCCGCGCGCAGTGTGCTGGCCAAGTCGCGCATCGATTGATAACGGGCGCCGCGATCCTTGCACAAACAGCGGAGCAAGATGGGCTCGATGCCTTCGGGTAGGGGGTCCTTGAAATGGGCGCGCAGCGGTAGCGGTGGACGGGTCAAAGCGGCGGAAAAGAGCGCCAAATCGTTGGTTCCCGCGAAGGGCAAGCGACCCGCGATCAGCTGGTAGAGCAAGACGCCCATCGACCAGATGTCGCTGCGTGCGTCGACCTCGCTCGAGGCCAGCATCTGTTCCGGCGACATATAGGCCGGCGTACCGATGGGATACTGCACGTTGGTGAGCCCTGCGCTGTTCTTGTTCGTGGGGTCACCCGCGGCGATCCCGAAATCCAGCACTTTGACCAGCGGGGGCGGCTCCAAACCGCGCACCAGAAACACGTTCGAAGGCTTCAGATCCCGATGCACGACGCCGAGCTCGTGGGCTTCGGCCACGCCGTCACAGGCGTCCGCGCCCCAACTGAAGGCTTGGCGAAACGGCACGCGCCCATGCTTCACGAGCACGCTGTCGAGGTCCATACCCTCCAAGTATTCGAGCACCAGATAGGGAAGATCACCGAGCTCGAGCTCGAGGTTCCCGACATCGAGCAACCTGCCGACGTGGGGCGTGCGGAGGCTCATCAGCACTCGCGCTTCGCGCGCAAAACGCTCGAGCACGGCCTCTTGCGAGCGCCATTGCGGGAGCAGCACCTTGATCGCCACGCGCTGCCCGTCCGCGTCGCGTGCCTCGAACACGGCGCCCACGGCGCCGCGCCCAATCTCCCGCTCGAGCGTCCAGCGCCCGCCGACGACGCGGCCCGTGCCGGGCATCGTGTTCGGCGGACGATTCGAGCCAGTGACCCGGTCCAGATCCCGGCGTAGCCGCAGCTCTCGCGCTACCTGGGCCGCGAGGCGTTGGAGCGAAGCAACTTGGCGTGCCGAAATCGTGCGCGGTGAGCGATCGGCCACGGAGAGCGCCCCGACCGAGGACCCCTCTTCGACCAGTAGCGGAACGCCCGCGTAGAATCGAATGTGTGGTTCGCCGATCACCAACGGATTGTCGACGAAGCGCGGGTCGCTCAAGGTATCTTCAATCACCATCGGTTGACGGTGGTTGATACAATGACCGCAAAATGAAAGATCGCGCGCCGTGCCAGTTTGTTCGACGCCGACTCGCGCCTTGAACCACTGACGATCGGCGTCTACCAGTGTAATCAGAGCGATTTCGGTGTCACACAGCTCTGCCGCGAGACGCACGATGTCGTCGAACGCTTCCTCCGACGGAGTGTGCATGATTCGACATGCTTTCAAGAGCGCAAGGCGCCGCTCTTCGTCGGCCGGAATGGGAGCTTCCAACATGACACGACGACATTAGCATGATTTTGTTTCTCCTCAGCGATAGGCGCCACTCCGATCTTGCCTTCCGCTCTCGAGGCCAGCCGCAAAATAGGCGCAAACGGACGATATCTCTGGCTGATCTTGTCGCGCGGCGTGGCAGCGATGAGTCGAACCGAGTGCCAGCCTTCAGCGCAACGCGGTCCGAAACTTCGAATTTGTGTGCACTGGGCATGAACGTGATCACGACCAGACTCGTGACCGCTCTGGCGACCATCGCGGCCGCGCCGGCCGTACGCCCGCGGGCGATCTGCGTCGCCGCAGCGTCGGTTTGGGAGCGCTCCACCGGAGCCAGGTTCGACGTAGGCGACGTGGCCAGTGGGTCACTCGACCCACTGGCTGCGCTACGGATTTTCGAAAAAAGTGGTCGGGGCGGGCGGATTCGAACCGCCGACCCCTTGACCCCCAGTCAAGTGCGCTAACCAGGCTGCGCTACGCCCCGGACCGCCCTACGCATCGGGGTTTCCGACCGGAGGGCTCGCGGAACGTAATCGTTTCGGCGCTGATTGCAACGCAAATAGTCAACCCGCAGCAGGATGCGGCGCGGCCGCCCGGCTTGCACAAACAATGGCTGGTTTTCAGCACTTGCAGCTCAGGAAGCCGCGTCCATCCTGAGAATGATATTGACTTTCGTTTTCAGTGAGGCCATTGAACGACTCTACTTAGAGGCCCGCGCGGCCCAGCTTTGCGGAAGATTCATTCAATGCGCGTTGATGCTCGTAAATTGTTGCCGTGCCTGGTGTTGGCGGGCGCTCTCGTGGGTTGCAGTTCGGACGCCACCAACGGTGGCCCGGGGGTCTCCCGCGCTGCGGTGGTCGAGAACTACGCGGCGAATCTGTATGCCGCGTATTCCGACTCGGTCGACGACGAACTCGCGTTCCAAAGCGACGTGCAGGCTTTCCTCGCGGCTCCGACGGACAATACGTTGAAAACCGTGCGTGATTCGTGGCTCGCGTCGCGCGAGCACTACATGTTGACCGAGGGCGCGCGCTTCTACGACGGCCCGATCGACGTCGACCCGCCAAACCACGAGGCCTTGATTAACTCCTGGCCGCTCGATGAAGCCTTCATCGACTACGCGTCGAAGGATGGCGTCGTCGACGAAGACGTCGGCATCGTCAACATGCCCGACGTGCTGCCGGAGATCACCATCGAGGGGCTGGCGAAGCTGAACGGTTCGGACGATGAGCCTGAGAACGTCTCGGTGGGTTACCACGCGGTCGAGTTCTTGCTTTGGGGTCAAGCGCTCAATGACGTCGGCCCGGGCGTGCGCCCGGCGACGGACTATGTCATCGGCGGCCCGAGCAAGAACCCCGACCGTCGCGCCGACTACCTGAAGGTCGCGGTCGAAGGCCTCATCTCCGATTTGACCGCGGTGCGCGATGCTTGGAAGCCGACTGCCAGCTACCGCGTCGACTTCGAAAAGGACGCCAACCTGGCCGAGTCACTGAAGCACATCTTCACCGGTCTCGCTAAGTTCAGCAAGGGCGAGCTCGGGTCGCAACGCATCGGCGCGGCCTACGAATCCAAGAAGCGTCATGACCAGCATGATTGCTTCAGTAGCGAGACGCTCTTGGACTACGAGCGGGATGCGCTGGGCGTCCAAGCCATGTACCTCGGCAAGTATGGCGACAACGACGGCCCGGGCCTCGACGAATTGGTGAAGGCAGCGGACCCAAAGCTCGACGCCGATCTGAAGAAGAAATTGCAGGCCTCGGTCGACGCGATCAAGGCCATTCCGAGGCCGTTCGAAGAGGCGATCGCCGGCGATGACGATTCACCGGGGCGCCAGGCGATTCAGGCTGCGCTCACGGCCCTGAGCGCACAAGGCGACGCTTTCGGTGCGGCGGCGGCTGCGATCGGGCTGACCATCCAGGTCGACGACGACCCGGCTGAATGATGCGCCGAATCGGGCTGCTTTTCTGCTCGATCGCTGCGGCCGTGGGCTGCAGCGGGGGGGGTGCGTCCGAGACCAACGTGCTCCCGCCTGCCGATCCCAAATCTGGAGGCGCGGCGACGACGCTCGACGATACTTCGCAAGCCTACGGCAATAGCATCCGCAAGCTCGATGACGAGCAAGCAGGCCAATTCAGTCTCGGGCATTCCGTGTTTAGTCGGGCTTGGGTGACCGCGCCGGCAACCACCGACAACTTGGATGGCCTCGGCCCGCTGTTCAACGCGCGGGCCTGCGCGACCTGTCACTCGAAAGATGGTCGCAGCGCGCCTTTCAACACGTCGGGTGCGCTGCTCGGCATGCTGTTTCGGTTGAGCATCCCGGGAACCGCCGAGAACGGCGGTCCCAATCCCGATCCCGTGTACGGCGATCAGCTGCGCCCGTTTGGCATCTTGGGCGTGCCGGGCGATGGCACGCCGCACGTGACGTACGAAGAAGTGCCGGGCCGCTATGGTGACGGCTCGGAATTTTCATTACAAAAGCCGAGCTATTCGATCGACGGCTGGAACTACGGCGAACCGGGCGAGGGGTTGATGATCTCGCCGCGCACCGGGCCGAGCGTGATCGGCCTGGGTTTGCTCGAAGCGGTGCCAGAAGAAGAGATCCTGGCCAATGTGCATCCTGCGGACGACGACGGCGTCGCAGGCGTACCGAACTACGTTTGGGACGCCGAACAGCAGGCGACCGTGCTCGGCCGTTTTGGTTGGAAGGCCAATCAGCCCACCACGTTGCAGCAGACGGCGGGCGCGTTCGTCGGCGACATTGGCATCACGTCTTCGCTGTTCCGGAACGGGACCTGTACGCCCACGATGACCGCCTGCAATGCAGCCACCTCGGGCGCTGATCCGGATTTCGAGCTGAGCGACCAAGCTTGGCGCTCCGTGGGCTTCTACATGCGTTCGCTGGCGGTGCCCGCGCGTCGAGACGTCGACGATCAGCAGGCTCTGAAGGGCGAGCTCTTATTCAGCAAGTTTGGCTGCGCTTCTTGTCATCGCACGACCTTGCACACCGGCGCCGCGGATGCAGAAGCGCTGGCTGACCAGACCATCCACCCGTATACCGACCTCCTGTTGCACGACATGGGCGCAGATTTGGCCGATGGTCGCCCGGATTATCAAGCGACCGGTAGCCAATGGCGCACCCCGCCTTTGTGGGGCCTGGGTCTGCTGCAAAAGGTCAACCAACACTCGTTCATGCTGCATGACGCCCGCGCCCGCGGCTTTGCCGAAGCCATCTTGTGGCATGGCGGGGAAGGCGCTACAGCGCGCGAGAACTTTCGCTTGGCACCTGCGAGCGAGCGCGATGCGCTTCTGAAATTCCTCGAGTCCCTATGATAAGGCCGTCCCTTTCGCGTCTGAGTGCAGTGTTGAGCGTGTTTTGGCTGCTCGGCTGCGGCAATACGGACGCCCCCACACGGGATTATGGACCTCTGCTGGCAAAGCTCAGCGACCAAGTCATCTTGCCCGAGCAGCAAGCGTTTGCCGCGCAAAGCGACGCGCTGGTGGACTCGGTCCAGGCCTTGGTCGATGCCCCTGATTCTGACGCATTGGCCAGCGCGCAAGACTCCTGGCGTGCTGTGCGCAAAGCCTACCGCACGCTCGATGCGCTCCACTTTGGTCCTGGCTACACGCTGCACATCAGCGAGCGTATCGATGTCGCGCCGGCCCAGCCGTCGGACATCGAGGAGTTGGTCGGCGGCGCCGGCAGCATCTCGGACACCACCATCTCCAACGCGGGTGGTCACGAGAAGGGCTTTCTCGGTCTCGAATACCTGCTGTTCCCCGACACGACACCGGCTGCTTCTGCCCCCGTCCTGGCCGATGATGATCGGGCCGAGCGACGGCGCGCGCTCGCGCTGGCAATGGCGCACGAAATCGCCAAGTCGGCGCATCAGCTCGACGACGCCTGGGAGCCGAACGTGGGTGGCTACATCGAGCAGATCAAGACGGCGGGGGCGGGGAGCACGCAATACGCCAATCAGCGCGCGGCCGTGGACGACATGGTGGGCGGCGTGGCGTATGCGCTGGAGGTGATCGTCGGTGTGCGTTTGGCAGAGCCGCTGGGGCGCAAATCGAGCGCGGGCACTCCGGACCCATTGCTGGATCCGACGCTGCGCAGCGACAGCGCGGTGGCGGATATGCAAGCCACCCTGGCCGGCATCCAGGCCATGTACGACGGTGACGGCTTTTCGGCCGTCATTCGCGGCAAAAGCAGCAAGCTCGACGACGCGGTGCTCAGCCAGCTCAGCGACGTCGAAAGCGCGCTCGCCGCCATCCCGACCCCGTTCGGGACGGCCGTGCGCGATGATACCGCACTCGTCAAAGCGGCGTTCGACGCCTCTTCCGACCTGAAGAAGACCTGGAATACCGATGTCTCGAGCGCCCTGGGCGCAACGCTGAAGCCCAGTGACAACGATGGCGACTGAGGCTCGTCAGCCTCGCTCGACTCGCCATCTCTCGCGCCTCGTCACGAACTCGCTGCTGGGCTCTGGTGTTTGGCTCGCGCTCGGCGTTTTGGTGCCGAGGCACGCCGTCGCGCAAGACGCCGGCGCGGCAGAGCCGCCCGCTCCTGCGCCCGAGGCTTCCGCACCGGAAGCGCCTGACGCCGTGCGCGAGGTCACGGTGCGAGGCAACAAGGCAGACGCGCTGAAGCGTGCCTCCGGCTCCGGCACGACCATCGGCGAGCGCGAAATCAAGAATGCTCAACCCGAAAGCACCGGCGAGCTCTTACGCCGGGTGCCCGGGTTGCAATTGCGCACCGAAGATCCGATGGGTTTTCGGCTCAATCTGGGGGTTCGCGGTCTGAGCCCCGCGCGTAGCCGGCTGATCTTGATGGAGGAAGACGGCGTCCCGGTCGTGGTCAGCCCGTACGGCGAACCCGAGCTCTACTACACGCCCATGGTGGAGCGCATCCAGCGCTTGGACGTGATCAAGGGCAGTGACGTGCTCCGCTACGGGCCGCAAACGGTCGGCGCGGTGGTACAGCTGCACACCTTCGAGCCCACCGTGAAGCCCGCGTGGTACGTCGCGAGCCAAGTCGGTGAGCGTGCGTACGGCGCAGTCCAAGCGCGCTACTCCGGCACCAGCGGTGACATCGGCTACGTGGCCCAAGTCGTGCGCAAGAGCGGCGACGGCTACCGCAACATGGGCTTTTATGCGACGGACGCGTTTGGCAAAGCGGTGCTGACCAACGCCGCCATCGGTCAGCTCGCGCTCAAGCTCGGCTTCCACGACGATCGCGCGCGCACTAGCTATCTCGGTCTGACCGACGCCATGTATCGCGCCGATCCGCGGCAAGATACGGTGGCCCCGAACGATTTCTTCGCCGTACGCCGGTACGAGGCGTCGCTCGCACACGAAAAGCATTTCGACGATCGGACCGCCCTGAGAAGCTCGCTGTTTGCGTACCAAATGCAGCTCGGGCAACGCTCGCAGGACTTCGATCGCCCGCCGCCGCTACCGGGGGTCGAGTACGCTTCGGTGCCGGATCCGAAAGCGCTTTTCTTGAGGAAGACCTCGACACTGCGCGATCGCACGTACGACGAGCTGGGGCTCTCGAGCGAACTCGAACGGCGATTCCAGACCGGTTCGTTGGTTCATCGGGTGAAGATCGGCGGGCGCGCCATGTTGGACGTGGCGCGCCGCAAGCTCAGCCGCGGGGACAGCCCGACCTCCGAGAGTGGCGTACTGCTCACCGACGACACGACCACGATCCTCGGCTTGTCTGCTTGGCTCGAAGATCAGATCTCGATCACGAACCAGCTGCTCGTCACCCCCGCATTTCGCTACGAGCACTCGAACTCGAAAAAATACTTCCATGTGACCAACGACGAGTTGGGCCAAGATCCGGTACGGGCCGACACGACGGCCACGAGCAGCGCCGGCGGCGCGATGCCTGGCTTGGGCGTGATTTACGGCAGCCCGAAATTGAATGCCTTTGGCAGCGCTTACCTCGGTTATTCGGCGCCCCGCATCAGCCAGGCCATCACGCCTCAAGGGCATGACGCCAACCTGAGCGCCGAGCGCAGCCGAAACTACGAGATCGGCTTGCGTGGGCGCAACGAATGGCTGCGCGCGGAGGCCAACACCTTCTTGATCCAATTCGACAACCAGCTGGTGTCGAACAATCCGCTCCAGGGCGACTCGGAGTTCGTCGATGGCGGCCGAACGCGGCACCTCGGCGCCGAAGCCACGGCCAGCGTGCGCTTCGGCAAGGGTTTGGCGTTGCCATTCGATCTGGATCTCGGCGCGCAATACACCTTCGTGCAGGCCCGTTTCGTCGGCGGCGACTACGGCGGCAACACGGTCCCGTACTCTCCCGTGAGCAGCGCGAACGTCACGCTCGATGTGGCGCTGCCGGTTGGGCTCAGCGGTCAAGTTGCCTTTGGCTACATCGGTTCGCAGTACACCGACTCGTACAACACCGTCGAGCCGGGCGTGGCCGGGCTCGACGGCGTGATCGACGCCTACACCACGCTCGATCTGAACGCGCGTTATCGCTATGCCCCGAGCGGGGTCAGCTTCGGGGTCAGTGCGAAGAGCTTGCTCAACCAAGTGTACATCTCCGATCGCCTGCCGAATGGCATATTTACGGCGGGTTTTCGCCAAATCATTGCGACCTTCGCATGGTCGTCGGACGGCTGAATCAAGCGCTGAATCGACCACTCGACGCCCTTTCGGTAGCGGTGTTCCGCAGCGCGTTCGGCGCGCTGCTCTTGGCCTCGACGCTGCGCTTCTTCGCCCACGGTTGGGTGCGACAATTCTACGCCGTCCCGAGGCATTTTTTCCCGTACTGGGGCTTCGCCTGGATTCGACCCTTGCCGATCGCGGGCATGTACGCGCTGTATGCCGCAATCGCCGGTGCAGCGCTGTGCTTGATGCTCGGCATCGCGTCGCGCGCGGCGTCCGCGATCGGTGCGCTCGCTTTCGGCTACGCGCATTTCTGCGACAAGGCCAACTACCTCAATCACTACTACCTGATCACTCTGCTGCTGGGGCTGTTTGCGTTTCTGCCCGTCGATCGCGAGCTGTCGCTGCGCGTTTGGCGTCGCCCGAGCGAGCGCTGCGGACAGGTGCGCGCTTGGGTGCTGTACGTGCTGCGGTTTCAGATCGGCGTGGTGTACGTGTTCGGGGGGCTCGCCAAAATCAATCGAGATTGGCTGCTTTGCGCCGAACCGCTGCGGATTTGGCTGTCGGCCAACGCCGAGCTACCGATCCTCGGCCGGGCCTTGAATGAGCCCTGGGCAGCGTTCGCGTTCAGCTGGTGTGGCGCACTCTTCGATTTGTGCATCGTGCCGCTGCTGTCTTTTCGCATCACGCGCGCTCCGGCCTATCTGCTGTTGTTGGTATTTCACCTGCTCACCGCGCTCTTGTTTCGCATCGGAATGTTCCCTTGGTTGATGATCGTCAGCGCGCCGATCTTCTGGGCGCCGTCGTGGCCGCGCCGCTTGTTGATCCGCTTGCCGGGCTGGTCGCGAACCGTTCCCTCCGGAATTGCCGGCGCGCCGCTCGAGGCCATCCGCGGGGGCTTCGTCTCCGTTTACGTCGCCGCTCAGCTTCTGCTGCCGCTACGCAGCGCGCTCTACCCCGGCAACACCAACTGGAGCGAAGAAGGCTTTCGCTTCGCGTGGAAGGTGATGTTGATCGAGAAGGCCGGCAGCCTCGAGTTCGACGTCGAAGATCGCGCAGGGCGCCACCACTCGGTCTCGCCGCAGCAATACTTGACCCCCTTCCAAGCGCGCATGGCCGCCACCCAGCCCGACATGATCCTCGAACTTTCGCACTGGATTGCCCGCGACTACGCAGCACGCGGGGCAGGCGCGGTTCGCGTCTACGCGGACAGCGAGGTCTCCTTCAACGGTCGGCTACGCCATCGCCTGATCGACCCAAAGCAGGATCTCGCGAGCGTTCATGACGGACTCGCGGCAAAGCCGTGGATCCTACCCGCACCCACCGACGCGCCCGCGTTCTGATGGGGCGATCGCGACCCCGCCGCGCACCTCGTAGGCTGCGTTGTTGCCGATGCGTGGCGTGCCCCGCAGGGATACTTTCGAGCTCCTGACTCAACCGCGCGGCGGTGAGGACGCTTCCCGGGGATGGAACCGCCAAAACACCAAAACGTCCGAAGATCGGAGAAGCGACGACGGTCTAGGTTCGTGCTCAGCGTTCGGCTGCCGATCGCGTCGCTTTCGGAATGCACACCATCCACGCTCCGCTGCCGGTACAACGGGAAGGGTAGGGGACGTCCGGGCCGCCACACCCGGAAGCGGTTCCACGAGGCGATCCGCAGGTCAGAGTCAGCCCCAACTTGCGTCCCTCTTCTGGCGGTTTGGCGTTGGCAGTGAGTCCCTCTCTCCACGTCCGCGACGCCGAAGGCTGGGTGGGCTGCGACGTGTGGATTGACCATCAACAAAAATTCTCCGACGGCTGGCGTGTGCGCTCCGCCGTGCGAGACGAGGAGCGGAGCCAAGCCTCGAAGCTCACCCGAGCGGGGGGGGCAAGACCGACGGGCGGGCGCGGGGTTCGCTGATGCCGGCCAAGGTCTCGAGCAGCTGCGCCACGCTGGCGGGCGCTTGTTGCATGCGGGGCTGGAGGTAGCGCGCGATGTCACCGAGCGTGATCATGCCGACCAGTACACCATCGGCATCGACCACGGGCACGCGACGGATTTGACCGTGGCGCATGAGGTCTTCGACGGTGCTGAGCGGGTCGTCCGGGGAGCAAACGGTGAGTGAACGGGACATCGCGCTGGCGACGCTGGTTTCGGCCAGGGGCACGCCTTGGGTGAGCGCGGCCATGCAGATATCGCGATCGGTGATCACGGCGCGCACGACGCGCGTGTGCTCCACGACGGGCAGACAGCCGCAGTCCTTCTCCCACATGATTTGCGCAGCGCGGTGCAGGGTGTCGGTCGGGCCGCAGGTGTGCACGCGCACGCGCATGATGTCGTGCACGGGAGCTTTGCTGGGGCCGCCCTCTTGGCTGCGCACCGAGAAATCTCGAAAGGCTTTGACGACTTCGACCGCCAGCTCGCCGGCGGCTTCGAAGGCGCCTTCGCCCTGCTGTTCGAGCGAGCGCTCGAGGCCCAAGAGCTTCGGCTCCACGCTCTCCCACTGCGCGCGGACCTCCAGCCCGGCGAGGTGCAACCGCACGCGCAGCTCGTCACGCAATTGCGAAAGTTCGGCGAGCACCGAGCCAGAGGAATTGCGTTTGGGAAATCTCGAGTTCATGGTCCGGTCCCTTTCGAACCCGATTACGCTAACCCTTCGCTCAGGTGTTCGGGGGAAAATTCTGCCGGCCCGAAGAGCGGTCCGAGTAACCACCAGCGAAGCGCGCGATGCGCGGTAGACTCACTGCGGCAAGAGTGTGAGCCACGGCCGTCCAAGTCATGCCGTCCGCGCCGTCGGGGTTGCGGCTGACGAGGTACGCGAAGTCGCCCAGCGTGACGATGCCGACCAAGCGCCCTTGATCGTCGACTACGGGCACGCGGCGGATCTTGTTCTGCTGCATGATCGCCTGCACCGTGACCGGTGTGTCGCGGGGTGAGCAGGTCTTGACGTCGCGGGCCATTGCGCTCGATACCCGCGAATCGTGAAGCGGCGCACCTTGCAGCTGGGCGGCCATGCAGATGTCCCGGTCGGTCACGATGCCCACCAAGCGACCGTCCGCCTCGACCACGGGCACCGCGCCGCAGTCGTTCTCCCACATGATTTGTGCGGCGGTGCCCAAAGTGTCGTCCGGCGCGATGCTGCGCACATTTCGGGTCATGATTTCGTCGATTCTCATCGGGCGTCCTGCGGGGGGTATGACGGCGTGACGGCGTGACGGTTTCCGGGCCGACCCCAAATCGAGTCGGAATGCGCCGCGGAACGTACGGGGAGTGTAATGCCAGGCGCGCGCGCGGTATACTGGGACCGTGGACTTTCGGCAGTACGCTGCCCAATCGGACGATCGCCTCGAGCTTCTCACCGGTGCTCTGCTCGTCGCTCGGGATGCCTACCCAGGCCTCGACTTCGATGCCCAAGAGGAGAAGCTCGACGAGCTCGCAGCGCCGCTGCGCCGCCGGCACATCGACGAGTTGCCAGCGGCACTGCAAGCGCGGGCTCTCGGTGACCACCTCTTCATCAGGAACGGCTTCCGAGGTAACTCCGAGAACTACTACGACACGCGGAACTCGTTTTTGAACGACGTGCTGGAGCGAAAGACCGGCATCCCGATTTCGCTGACGGTGCTATTCGTCGAGGTCGCGCGGCGGGCCGGGGTACGTGCGCGCGGTGTCGGCTTCCCGGGGCATTTCTTGGCCCGCGTCGACGACAGCGATGGCAGCGTGATCGTCGACCCGTTTGCCGGTGGCGCCACCCTCACTCGTCGTGATCTGATCGATCTCTTGAAGCGGGTCGCGGGCAAGATGAAGTTCCAAGAAGCGATGCTCGATCCCACGCCCAACCGGCACATCGTGGCTCGCATGTTGATGAACCTACGCGGCGTGTACGCGGCGCAGGGCGATTATCCGCGGCTTTTGCTGGTGCTCGATCGGCTGATCGACCTGATGCCCGACGTGACGGACGAGCTTCGCGATCACGGCTACCTGTGCGCCAAGCTCGGTGCGCCACGTGCCGCCATCGAGCACTTGCAGCGCTACCTGGGCGTGTTGCCCAACGCGGGGGACGTGGTGGAAGTGCGGAAATTCTTGGCCAAGCTCGAGCAAGAGTCGGCGCGCGGAAACTAGTGCACCTGCGGCAGCCCGCCGCTCAACACTTTGCACGTGTACTCGCCGAGTAGGACGTACGCGCGCGCGCACTCGATGTCCACGCTCGCGCCTTTCGAGGTCTTGCCCTTTTCGACCAACGCCGTTTGATAGCCGTAGGATTGTTTGAACGCGGAGCGCTGCTCGTGGAGCGTCTTGACCACGCAGGGCGTGCTGCCGCACGCGGTCTTCTCTGCCAGCGCCTTCACTTCCGTGTCGTCGCCGTAGGTGTTGTTCAAGCCGAGCGCGGTCGCCGCCAAGCACACGATGGCGAACAGCGGACGGACGAGCGCGCGAGCTTCCACGCTCAACCCGCCATTTCCAGCTCGTAGAAGGGCGGTGGCTTGTCTTTGACCCACCATAGGCCCGCGCCGACACTGATCAAATGCTTGGCCAAAATGCCACGGTAGTAGGAGCCATTTCGAACGAAGATATCCTGGTCAGTGCGGGTTTTGTCGGTGCGATCTCGCAGGTCACCGCGGGTCGTGACCTCGACGTAAATCAGCCCGCGCGACATGGCCGCGATGTTCGCCACGGCGGGCGCCACATCCGGGTCGGGCAGGTACTGCAGCACGCCTTGGCAAATGATCAGGTCGTGCTTTTTGCGATCGCGCCAGCGTGCAATATCGCGGTGTTGAAAGCCGTGCTTTTTGCACATGGCCTGGCTGACTTCGGTTCCCGTGTACGACACGGCTTTGTCATGCTTCTCGAACCAGTGTTTCCAGAGACCGATGCCGGCTCCGATGTCCAACACGCTTTTCAGTTCGAGCCGATTCCAGCGCGCGAACCCGACCACGAAGCTAGCAAGGTTCGCGTGTTCTTCTGGGCTAACGACGCGAGTCTGAGGGGATTCGTAGAAGCGGTGGTAATACGCCTCGTCGAACCGACGGAACCGATCCATGGTCGTCAGTCTAACTCGAAGGGTCTGGGCGATAGCGATGCCCTTGGCGAGCGGTGCCGCTCGAGCGGCTGGTCGCATGGCTTGTAAGTGTTCGCATTTACTATGGTTTAATCATACTTGCTTAGTTGCGAATATCTGTAAATATGAGCGCGTTCGATGACTCAGGTCGCCCCTCTCGACGCGCGCTGGCAGCTGTATCGGCTGCTGAGCGACCCTTTTCGGCTGCGCTTGTTAGCGCTCGCCGCGGAAGAAGAGCTGGCCCTGGGGGAGCTTGCCGATCTGCTCGGTGAGTCGCAGCCGAACCTTTCGCGGCATGCGGCGCCGCTACGTCAAGCGGGCCTGCTCGCGGAGCGCCGTCAGGGAACGCGCACGCTCGTGCGTCTCGACGCGGCTGCCAAAAACGATCCCGTAGTCTGTGATGCACTCGCAGCCGGTCGAGCGCTGTGTGAAAAAGACGGCAGCCTCGCGCGCATCGTGACGATCGTCCGCGCGCGCGATCAGAAGACACGCGAGTTCTTCGCTCGCCCGCCGCGCGCGGATGAGCCGCTGGTGCTCGCGCCCGAGTTGCCGGTGTACATTGCCGCGCTGGCTTCGCTGCTCGACGCACACGCCTTGGCCGTAGACGCGGGCACGGGTGACGGCGCGCTCCTGGACGTGCTCGCCCCCGCCTTCGATCGCGTGATCGCGCTCGACCGCAGCGCCGCGCAGCTCGCTCGCGCCGAGCGCCGAGTGCAGGCCCGCGGTTACGACAACGTGGAGCTGTATTCCGCCGAGATTGGCGACAAAACCGTGCGCAACGCGGTGGGCACGGGCGCGGATGTAGTGGTCGCTGCGCGCGTGTTGCACCACGCCCCACTGCCGCGTGAAACGCTCAAGGCGCTGGCGGCCCTGCTGCGTCCCGGCGGGCACCTGCTCCTCCTCGACTACGCGCGTCACGCGGACGAAGCGTTGCGCGACGCACAAGCCGACGTGTGGATGGGCTTCGACGCGCGTGAGTTGGAAGATTTCGCACGCGGCGCGGGGCTTGAGGGCGTGCGCGCTCGCGATCTGCCGCGCGGCCTGTTCCAAAACGGTGTAGATGGGCACCTGAGCTGGCTCTTGCTGTCCGGCAAGCGCCCTGCTGAAAAATCGATTCACTCCCGGTAAGTGCCGGGGTTTGAGACAAGCACAAGAGGAGACGATGGTCATGGAGAGCGTTCAAGAAACCGGTACGGCCGAGCGCCGTAAGCAGAGCGGAGTCGCCACCCAAGAAGGCAAGAGCTATCGCGTCGCCGATATTGGCCTCGCTGATTGGGGCCGCAAAGAGATCTCGATCGCCGAGACCGAGATGCCGGGCCTGATGGCACTGCGTGAAGAGTTCGGCGCCAAGAAGCCGCTCAAGGGCGCGCGTATCGCCGGCTGCCTGCACATGACGATTCAAACCGCCGTGCTGATCGAGACGCTCACGCACCTCGGCGCCGAGGTCACCTGGACGTCGTGCAACATCTACTCCACCCAAGACCAAGCGGCCGCCGCCATCGCCAAGACCGGCGTGCCGGTGTTCGCCTGGAAGGGCGAGACCGAGGCCGAATACGATTGGTGCTTGGCCAAGCAGATCTTTGCCTTCGAAGGCGGCAAAGGTCCGAACATGATCTTGGACGACGGCGGCGATCTGACGATCTGGCTGCACCAGAAGCACCCGGAGTTGTTCAACGGCCCCGATGCGATCCGCGGCCTCAGCGAAGAGACCACTACGGGCGTGCATCGCCTATACGAGATGTTCAAGAGGAACGAGCTGAAGTGCCCGGCGATCAACGTCAACGACTCGGTGACCAAGAGCAAGTTCGACAACCTGTACGGTTGCCGCGAGTCGCTCACCGATGGCATCAAGCGCGCGACGGACGTGATGTTCGCCGGCAAAGTGTGCGTCGTCGCGGGTTACGGTGACGTGGGCAAGGGCTGCGCGCAGGCCATGAAAGGCCTCGGCGCCCGCGTGTTGATCACGGAGATCGACCCGATCTGCGCTTTGCAGGCCGCGATGGAAGGCTACCAGGTGGTGACGATGGACGAAGCGGCGCCGCAGGCCGACATCCTCGTCACGGCCACGGGCTGCTGCGACGTGGTGAAGAGCAACCACCTGCTCGCCATGAAGAACGAAGCCATCCTGTGCAACATCGGTCACTTCGACAGTGAGATCGACGTCGCCTGGTTGGAAGGCAACAAGGACATCAAGGAAGAGAACATCAAGCCACAGGTGGACCACTTCATCTTCCCCGACGGCAAGAAGTTGATCTTGCTCGCGCGGGGTCGGCTCGTGAACCTCGGCTGCGCCACGGGTCACCCGAGCTTCGTGATGAGCTCGAGCTTCACCAACCAGGTGCTGGCGCAGCTTGCGCTGTTTACCGAGAAGTTCCCGGTCGGCGTGCACATCTTGCCGAAGAAGCTCGACGAGAAGGTAGCGCGGTTGCACCTCGGCAAGCTGGGCGTGAAGCTCGACCGCCTGTCCGGCAAGCAAGCCGAGTACCTCGGCGTGTCGGTCGAAGGCCCGTACAAGCCGGAGCTCTACCGCTACTAAGACCCGCAACGGCCGGCCATTCCCCGTTGGTTTTCCGCGGGGAATGGGCCGCCTTCGCCGAGGCTTCACGGCTGGCGGACGGCGCTCAGCCGAACGTGAACGAGTACGCGGCAACGGGCGCGTCGAAGAATTCGATCTGGAAATCTCGGTCGCTGATCGGTCGAGGCTGCCGGATCAGCTGATACATCCGGGGTTCGCTCAACGTGCCGACGCCCCCTTCGTCGATGTCGACGCCGCGTGCCTTGCCGGGTGCCAGCCCGTCGAGCTGCACCCGAAAGCGCGTTACCGATCCTGGCTTGGCGGGGCCCATCACCAGGTGAACATCGCGACTGTGGAAGCGATAGACGATCCGCCCGCCCGCCCGCTCGAGCACGGCGGCTTGTCCTCGCGTCGTCCAGTCACCCATCAACGCCCACTGATTGAGGCCCAGAGGTTCAGCCTCGGCGTCCCAGTGCCGACGCCCCGGCTTCGGGCCAAGCGAGAGCGAAGCGCCCTCCCTGTCTAGATCGCCCAGGTACGTCTCCGGTGAGCGCAAATTGGCCCAATCTGCGGCCAATTCGGGGCCACTCGCGGGAACGTCCGCGAGCGGAGGCGGTAAGCCGAGCGCGCCGGCGTCGGTGAGCAATTCTCGGAGGATTGCCTCCGAGCGCTCGTACTCTCCTTCGCCGAATAGGCGGTGCCGAATGCGGCCCTGCGCGTCGACGAAATACAGCGCGGGCCAATATTCGTTTCCGAAGGCGTTCCAAATCGCTCGTTGGCTATCGACGGCGATCGGAAAGCCGATGTCTGCGTCGCGCACCGCTCGGCGCACGTTGGCGAGCTCCTGCTCGAACTCGAACTCTGGCGTATGGACACCGACGGTGACCAGTCCCGCGCTCGCGTATCGCTTGCTCCACGCTCGGACGTAGGGGAGCGTGCGGCGCCAGTTGATGCACGAGTACGTCCAGAATTGGACGAGTACGACCTTGCCGTGCAAGCTGGCTTCGGTCAAAGCTGGAGAGTTGAGCCAGGAGCTCGCCGAATCGAACGACGGCAACTCGCCTTCGATCGGTAGCCCCGAGCGCGCTGGCACGGGGCTGGAATTGCTCGGCGGGGAGTTACTGAGCGCGTCGATTTTCGCGCAACTCGCCGCGAAACAGGCCAGCCAAGCGCCGAGCCGAAGCAAGGGGGCGGTCATCGCGGGGCGAACTAAAGAATGCGGGTTTCGACTTCGATGTTGCCGTGGGTGGCTTTCGAGTACGGGCAGGTGAGGTGCCCCTCCGCCACGAGCGCGCGCGCGGTGTCGGCGTCGACGCCGGGCAGGGTGACGTTGTGCCGGGCCCGAAGCGCGAAGCCGTCCTGCTTCGACAGCAACAAATCGACTTCGACGTCATCAGTGGGCGGCGCCGAGAACGACACCTTCTTCTTGGCAGCGATCAGCTGCAGGGCACTCAGAAAGCAAGCTGACCAGCCCACGGCAAACAATTGCTCGGGGTTGGTACCGGTGGCTTTGGTTCCAGGATTGGAAAGCTCGACGCTCAAGCGGTCATCGTCGGTGCGCGATCTGCCCTCGCGGCCTCCGCTGGTATGGGCCTTGGCGGTGTACAGCACTTTCGATTGCGTCATGGCGACTCTCCTCTGTGGCGCGAACGATTGCCTGATTCGTTCCCCGCGACTTGAGCGCAATCCGGCCCGATGCACATTGGACGAAGGTATCAATCGAGCCTGGGCGCCCATGGCGCGCTCCTGCTCGTCGATCGCCGAGGGGCCGGTTCCCGCTTCGGCGAGGCCGGGTAAGGCCCAAAAATCGCAGGGCGGGCCTGTTTCATCGGCGCGCCGTGCTCCGCCAACGACCGAGGTCAGGTTTTTTCGTGTCGCCCTTTAGGGGGTCCACCGAAGCGGTGTAGGCTTCTCGGTCATGACCCCCGGCGAAAAAAACATCGTGAAGTGTCTGGTGGCGGTGGCCTGGGCGGACGGAAAGGTCGCCGCACCCGAGTCCGGAGTCATCGAGGGACTGTTGTGTGGTTTCGACGCGAGCTCCGAGGAAGAGCGGGAGCTACTCGAGTACGCAAAGTACAAGCGCACACTCAGCGCCGACGCCCCGTTCAAGGAGCTGACGCGTGAAGAGCGCGAGCTCTTGCTAGCCAATGCCGCGCTGCTCACACACGCCGATGGCGAACAGAGCACCTCGGAAGCGGAGCTATTGCAAAAGCTGGTGACTTTGCTCGAGTTCGACGAGGAGGCAGCCGATCAAATCCTGGAATCGGTGCAAGATGGCGCTTTGAACCTCGGTTCACGCGCGCTCGAGCCCGACGAAAGCGCTTAGCTCCCGGGCCGGCACCCGCGCTACATGCTGGCGGGGGGGAGCAAAGATTGTCCGACGCCGAGCCCCGAGACGCCGCCGGAGATGATGAAAGTCATCAGCTCCGCGCTGTTCACGTCCAACGCTTCTACTCGTTCGCGCGGGACCACCGCCAAGTAGCCGGCGAAGTTGTAGGATTGCGGGAAATAAACGGCCACGTGCAGGGGCAGATCGAGCGCGTGCAGCCCGTCGCGAGTGATGAAGCCGAGCGTCTTCAGGCCCGTGGACGGGTTCAGGGTGACCGCGACTGGGCGATTGAAACTCTTTTTGTCGCCCATGAAGGCGTCGATCAAGTCCTTGATCGACGTGTAGATGAGTTTGACGAGGGGCAGTCTTTTCAGTGCTCGATCGGTCGCTTCGACCACGCTCCGGCCGATCACGTTCGAGGTGAGCATGCCGACGATGGTCACCAGACACAGCGTGAGGAGCAACCCAACGCCCGGGATGCCGATCGGCAGGAGCTGATCGATCGCATGCAGGATGGTATAAAGAATGTACACCGTCAGGCCGAGCGGCGCCGATACCAGACAGCCACGCACGAAGTAACCGACCAAACGCTTCAGGGTCATGGTGAGGGCAGCATAGCCTCACTCACGCGGCAGCGCGCTATCGCGTTAGCCGGGCGGATGCCAGGTGGCGAGTCGCTCGAGACCCTCGAGTCGCTGCAAGACGAAGCGCTCGGGCGGACTCAGATGGTCGACGCGTGAGTGCAGAAAATCCGTGTAGCGCCGCAATAAATCGCGATCGATCCCGCGCACGTGCCGCAGCACCGTGTACATCTCGTCCACGATCGGCAAGGGTATCGTTTCACCCAGCGAGTCGTAGAGGCGAAACGCGAAATCGAGCCACGAGGCTTTGCCCGTGGCCGTCGCGAGTTTGACCGCGTACTGCGAGGCCAGCCGCGCAACCTCGGGTGCGACACCGCGACCGGCGGCTGCGTCGCTCAGCGCGGCGACCAAGTGCGTCCCGAGGATGTGCTCTGCCTCGTGACCCCGGCCGAGCGCGAGCGCCTTATCCGCGACGTTGCTCAACAGGTGCAGGGCATCCGCGCGCCGCGTAGCGACCGACGCCGCTTCATTCGCGGTCGCGTGAGTGCCGGCGGCCACCCGCTTCGACTGGCGCGCGGAGTTCAGCTCGAAGCCGCTCGTGCGCTCTTCTCTTGCGCCGGAGATCTCGGTCAGCACCAGCTCGTGGTCGCCGATCGTGAGTTTGTCGCCGATCAGCAGCGCCGTCGGGCCTGCTATTTGAACGTCATTCACGAACACGCCGTTGGGGCTATTCAGATCGATGACGACAATGCCGGCTTCGGTTGTGTGGAATTCGGCGTGTCGTCGCGAAACGAGCGGCCCAGCGAGCACGATGTCTGCCTCGGAACCCCGGCCGACCAGCAGTGGGCTCTTGCTCAAGGGGTGCTCGAGCGTGCCGTCGCGCAAGGCGTAGCTCGTCTGCGTGCGCGCCTGCAGCCCGCTGTCGCCCGATCCGCGGGCTTCGCTCGTTTCGCCTACTTGCCGATGAGCCACTTAACGAACAGATTATCGAACTAGCGCACTCGTGTCTACAGTTGCCTACATGGGCTGTTTGGCTTCAGGTAGCACGCGGATAGCTGCCGAGGACCCTGACGGTGGAACAGTGGCGCTCGAGTTCGGCTAGTGCGCCGGCCAGCGTGTCGTCCTCTCGGTGTCCTTCGACGTCCGTCAGAAAGACGTACTCCCAGCGTCGGCTGGGGGCAGGGCGGGACTCGATTCGGCTCAAGTTGAGCCCTGCTTGGTCGAAGATCTCCAATACTCGGCGCAGCGCGCCGCGACTGTGCGCGGTCGAAAAGACGAGGCTCGTCTTGTCGTGTCCGGTTCTGGGCGCGTCGCTTTTGGCGATCACGACGAAGCGTGTCGCGTTCTCGGCGAAGTCCTGAATGCCCGCAACGAGCACGCGTAGACCGTTGAGCTCGGCGGCGAGCGGACTCGAGATCGCGGCCAACTTGGGGTCCTGCGCTGCGTCGCGGGCAGCGGCACTGGTGGACAGCGCAGCAACCTGCTCGGCGTTGGGTAGGTGTTCGGCGAGCCAACGCCGGCACTGCGCGAGCCCTTGGGGGTGCGATGCGACGCGCTCGATGTGGCTCAGATCCTCGGCTAGGCCCAACAAACACTGAGCGATTTCGAGCACGACTTCGGCTTTGATCCAAAGCTCACGCGTCAGCAACTCATCGACGGTTTGGTTGACCCCGCCCTCGGTAGAGTTTTCGATCGGCACGACTCCGAAATTGGCCGCACCGCTCGAGACTGCGTCGAAAACGGCGGAAATCGTCGCGGATTCGCGATAATCTGCGCTGGGGCCGAAGACGCTGCGCGCCGCGGCATGGGTCCAAGCGCCGAACTGCCCGAAGAACGCGATCGGGCCACTCGGGGCGGGCGGGACGGCGGGTGAAGACACTAGCGACTCCGCTCGATCATGGCACGGAGCGCGGACGCAGCGTGCACGCGAGCGTAATCCTTCCAGCCAAGCAGTTCGGCCGTGCCGTCCACGATTGCCGCCCAGTGATCGGCTTCGTCATGGAGCTTGCGCACGACGAACAGGGCGCGCTCGAAGGGCATACGCTCACGGATGGCCGTCGGTAGGCTACTGTGCAAGACACCCGCGCAAGCCTGATACGCCGCTTGCAGCTGTTGGTTGTCTTGGCGGGGCGTGCCTCGAATGGCCCCGTGCGCGCGGCCCACCAAATGCGCGACGCGCAAGATGTGCGCTTCGCTCGCCCCGCTCATCGACCAGGCCGCCCAGGTCCGAGCAATCGTGGCCTGCTCCACGGCATCGACGCTGCCGCTCCGGATCCGCTCTTCCAGCCAATCAGCCAGCGCGCGGGCGGCGCGCATCCACTCGGGTGAAAGTGGCGGGAGCGATTCACGCGCGCGCCGTGTGTTCTTGCGACGGCTGTCGGGTGTGTCGTTGAATTCGTCTTGCTGATCGAGCGCTGCCAGCTCCAGCTCGCCCGGCGAAGAGGCGCTCAACGATTGCTTGGGATCTGCCGGAAAATGGCCCGGTTGCCCTTCATCGAAGAGGGGCCAAGTTCCGGCTAGATCCGGGTTTTTGTTACTTGGAGCGCTCATCGCTCAGCGCACGATTGCGAGCAGACTCTGCAGGCGCAAGGCCAAGCTCATGTCGCCTTCCACGCGCAGTTGATTGCCGAAGAACAGCTGCTCGCCACTGACCTTGCCCTCGAAGAGCGCGACGCCGTTTTCCGCCGACATCGCCAGCGTACAGTCGGAGGGACCGTCCCCAGGGGTGAGCGTCGCATCTCCCTTCAGGTTCATGATCCAAGTGCCTCCGCCTTCACCTTCGAGCACGAACTTGTAGATCGCGCCGATTTGCGAAGCGGCTTCCTTGTTCGCGGCCAAGCGCTCGCCGACCACGGCCATGATTTCTTGGGCGGTGCTCATGGCGTTGCCGAAGCCGTGGGGGCGACTGCTGCGGACGTCGCGGGCAGGGGTTTCGCGGCGGGTAGGCCCGGCGGGCGCGGTTGCGTAGGCGGCGTCGTGGGCACGGCGGTGGCCGCTGGGGGGGCGCTCGCGGTGGCGGTGACCAGCGGCGGATTCGTGGCAGCGGCAGGCGCGGTTGCGACCGCAGGCGGCGCGCTGTCCGCTGGCTTCTCGGTCGTGATGTAACAAGCTGGCACCAGGACCGCTACGGTCACGGCAATTGCCAGCGCTTTATGCTCGATTTTCATGAAGTACCGCCTCCAAAGTGGAACCCTCACGCTAGCATCCTTCGGAGCCAGGGGGAGCCCCGTCGCGCGCCACCGTGCGCGGCCCGCTCAGCCGGACTCGGGCGGCTTCGTGGAACCGCTTCGGTAGGCGTGCTCGCCGAATTTGACGGCGAGTAACGTGGCGGCTTCCCGGCCTAGGTCGGTGCGCGGGTTGTAGGCATCTGGCGCATTGGAAAGCGAGCGTGCTTTCAGCTCTCTACCCTCCATGCCGATCAACACCTCCAGGTCGGCGATCAATTCTTCCATCGTCGCGTAACGGCGTTCGCGGTCTTTTTGCGTAGCCATTTGCACGACGCGATCGACCCGTGGGTCCAGGTTCTCGTTCAGCCAAGACGGCGGCGGAACGGTGGAAAACAATTGGTGCCGCAGTAGATCGGCCTGCCCCACCGATTCGAAGGGTAGGTGCCCGGAGAAAATCCGGAACATCACCACGCCCAGGCTATAAATATCGCTGCGGGCATCCACTGGCTCGACCAGGATCTGCTCGGGTGACATGTACTCTGCGGTGCCCATGACGTTGGGACCATCACCACTCGCTTCGTCAACGTCCCACAGTTTGGCTAGGCCAAAGTCGATGACTTTGAGCCCGTACGGCTCACCCGGTGGGCCGAGCAGCAAGAAATTGTCGGGTTTGACGTCGCGATGCACGATGCCAGCGCGGTGGGCCGCGGCTAGCCCGGCTGCCGCCTGACGCAGCAAGATCAGCGCGGTATCGAGCGGGATTGGTCCGCGCCGCACGTACTCGCCCAGGGACTCTCCGAGCAAGGCTTCCATGGCCAAGAAGGGCACGCCTTCCTCGGTCTCGCCGGTGTCGATCACGGTGGCCACGTTGGGATGAGAGATCGCCTTCATGGCCTGGCCTTCGCGCAGCAGGCGAATGCGAAACTCGGGCGAGAGCGCGGTCTCGGGCGCCAAGATCTTCAGCGCGACGGGCAAACCCGTCGTCAGATCTTCGGCCAGATAAATGCGCGCGTGGGCGCCCCGCTCCAAAAAGCCGCGCACTTGATAGCGGCCCGCGAGCACCGCCCCGCTTCTCCTCGATTCTTTGGCGGCATACGAGGAGAAGGGGGCTGACTCGATCTCTTCCAACAAGTGCGGGTCGAGCCTCGAGTCAGGGGGCAATTTCATACAGATTTGCGTCAGGGGACTGAATCAGCCGACCTCGCGCTTCAGCTTTTGGCGGGTGCCGGCGAAGCCGGGCGCTTGTCCATACTCACGAACGCACGTTCATCGTAGCCGGTGTAGATCTGGCGCGGACGAGCGATCTTCTGATCCTTGTCGAGCAATAGCTCTTCCCACTGCGCGAGCCAGCCCGAAGTGCGGGGGATGGCGAACAGCACCGGGAACATGTCGACCGGGATTTTCAGCGCCTCGTAAATGAGGCCCGAGTAAAAATCGACGTTCGGGTACAGCTTGCGCGACACGAAGTAATCGTCGGTGAGCGCGATGTGCTCGAGCTCGAGCGCAACGTCCAAGAGCGGGCTCTTCTTGCCCACCAGATCGAACACCTGATCGGCCAAGCGCTTGATCACCTTCGCGCGCGGATCGTAGTTCTTGTACACGCGGTGGCCAAAACCCATCAAGCGCGCGCCAGCGCCGCCCTTTGCTTCTTTGATGAAGGCGGGGATGTTGGCGACCGAGCCGATCTCGCGCAGCATGCGCAAGACGGCTTCGTTCGCGCCGCCGTGCAGCGGACCGTACAGAGCGGCTGCCGCGCCGGCGACGGCGACGTACGGATCGGCGCGCGAGCTGCCGATCGAGCGCATCACGTTCGTCGAGCAGTTCTGTTCGTGGTCGGCGTGCAAGATGAACAGCACATCGAGCGCTTTGACGATCTCGGGGTGGACCTCGAACTTTGGCTCGGCGATGCGCTTCAGCATCTGCAAGAAGTTCTCGCTGTAGCTGACCTCGTTGCTCGGGTACACGAAGGGCATGCCGGCGTGATGTCGGTAGCTCCAGGCGGCGAGCGTGGGCATCTTGGCGATCAAACGCACCATTTGCTGGCGGCGAATGTCGTGATTCAAGACGTCTTTGGCTTCCGGGTAAAACGTGCTGAGCGCGCTGACGGTGGCGCACAGCATGCCCATCGGGTGCGCGTCGTAGCGGAAGCCATCGATGAACGTGCGCACGTTCTCGTGCACGAAGGTGTGGTGGGTGACGTCTTGCGTGAACTTGTCGAGCTCCGGTTGGGTGGGCAACTCGCCGTTGATCAACAGGTACGCCACCTCGAGGTAGGTCGACTTCTCCGCGAGCTGATCGACCGGGTAACCGCGGTAGCGCAGGATGCCTGCGTCGCCGTCGATGTACGTGATCGCCGAGCGGCAAGAAGCCGTGTTCATGAAGGCTGGGTCGTAAGTCATCAATCCGAAGTCGCCATCGACGGCGTGGATCTGTTTCAGATCGATCGCCTTGATGGTGTCCTCGGTGATGGGCACCTCGTAGGTCTTGCCGGTGCGGTTGTCGGTAATCGTTAGTGTTTCCTTAGCCATTGATCGCTTCGCTTCTCGCTTAGGAATGAGGGGGGACCTAACCCGTCCGGTGGGGTCCGGGGCTGCACAGTACGCCGATTTTTGGGCCCAACCGTCAGCTTTTGGGCATGTGTCAGCTTATGCTTTCGAGGCCACGTTTCAGTTTCCGAAAGAAGGCCGTCTCGTTAGCGGTCTTGGCCTGCGCCGCAGGTTGCAACGGCCCCAGCCCGTTCGCTTCCCAGGACCCCGCGGCCTCTCGGCTCAAGCCGGAAAATGGTGGGATAATCGCAGATCCCAACGACTTTTCGCGGATTCCGGTGCCGCCGGCGGACGGGCCGCAGCTGGTTCCGATCGCCATGACCGTGGCCGTGATGCGGAAACCCGACCCCAAGGCCGAAACTTTGGGCTACCTGCGCGTGGGGGCGCGCGTGGCTCGGTCCGAGAAATCGATCGGCAATGAGGGCTGCCCGGACGGCTGGTACGCGATTCGCCCGGCCGGCTTCGTGTGCGCGGGTGTGAACGCCACGCTCAAGCTCGATCATCCGTTGGCCCGGGCGATTCAGGTCGAGCCGGACCGCAGCAAACCGATGCCATACAAGTACGCGTTCCTGCGCTCGATCGCGCCGAACTACATGCGCGTGCCGAGCAAGGCCGAGCAGTTCGAGTACGAGATGCGGCTCGAACGGCACTTACGTAACTGGACCAAGCTGCACCACAAATGGGACGCGCTCGACGTGGGCGCAAACGACGTCCCGCTCGACGAAAATGGCATCGCCCTCGGGGGGATCCCCGAGCACGCCAAGCCGATGGACGAGAACGTGCGCTTCGGCGGCAACGGCGACGACAAAGTGCCTTGGTGGCTGCAGGGCGAGCGGCGCATTCCGAATATCTCGAGCTTCAAGGCGCCGAGCTTCGCAGTGATCGCCGATCGCCTGAAGCGCCACGCCGGCGTGTCCCTGATCGGCACTTTCGTCGCCGGGCCCGAAGCGCAAGGGCGCCGCTTTGCGATCGCTACTGACGCGCGCTTGATCCCGGCCGACAAACTCAAGGCAGAATCAGGCTCGCCGTTTCACGGCGTCGACATCAAATCCGTCGGTTTGCCCGTGGCTTTCGCGCAGAAAGACGGTACCCACTTCTACGACTTCGGCTCGGGCGCGCCGGTGCGCGGTGAGGTTCTTTCCGGACGTGGCTTCGTTGCGCTCTCCGGTAACATCAAGGAGTACGACGGCGAGCGTTTCGTGCAGGCCCGCTCGGGTCAATGGTTGAAGAGCGCCGAGCTACGCACGGCCGCAAAAGCCAGCCGACTTCCAGGATGGGCGAACAAGAAAGCCAAGTGGATCGAAATTTCGATCGTCAATCAGACGCTCGTGCTCTGGGAGGGCGATGTTCCCGTGTACGCCACGTTGGTCTCCACGGGCCGCGACGGCATGGGCGATCCTCAGAAGACGCTCAGCACGCCCACCGGCACCTTTCGCGTCTATCAAAAGCACATCACGACCACCATGGACTCGAGCGTCGCCGATCACGAGTTCGAACTCCGCGACGTGCCGTGGGTGATGTACTTCAAGAGCGGCTACGCCCTCCACGCGTCGTATTGGCACGATGATTTCGGCCACGTTCGCTCACACGGCTGCGTCAACATGTCACCCATCGACGCCCGTCGCACGTTCCTGTGGTCCGCCCCCGACGTGCCCGAACACTGGCACGCCGCCTATGTCGGCGACGGCCAAGAGCAGGGGACGATCGTGTACATCCACGCGTAATCCCAAAGGCGAAGCGTAATCCCAAAGGCGAAGCGTAATCCCAAAGGCGAAGCGTAATCCCAAAGGCGAAGCGTAAGCCCAAAGGCGAACGTGAACGAAAATTCGTCGAGCGGGACCGCGCGACGTCACGCACCTGTGCAAGCGGGCCACTGAGAGGCAGCCCCCATTCTCGAAAGAGAGAGGGGCGATCGCGATCCCGCAACGCAGCTCACGACGCGCGCGGTTCCCGTCGCGGTTTCGGCTTTTTCACTTCACGTTTGCGTGGAAGCGTAGTGAATCGAAGCTACTGAACCGAGAAGCTCTTGCTGACCGTCACTGGATCGCCGGCAAACGGGGGCACCTTGGCGGAACGGAACAGGCGCGCGACGCAGCCGCCGACTTCCGTGCCCGCCAATTCACCCGCGACGCTGGTCGCCGTAGCGCGGCCACTCGGTGCGAAGGTGACCGACACTTTGCCGGAGCCCGTGGGGCCGTCTGCGGTTTTGCACCCCGCCGCGCTGGCGGCCGCCGCACTCAGCGCGGCGACGGCTGCGTTCTTGTCGAAAGCTGCGCCTTCCACGGGTGCCGGCGCTTCCGCTGGCTTGGCCGCGGCTGCGGGTTCGGCAGGCTTGTTTACGGCTGCGGGGGGTGCGGCAGCGGCAGCCGCTGGAGTTGCGGGTACGCCCGCGATCGGCGGCTTCGCGTTTGCGGCACTCGGCGTTGCGGAAGCCGTGCCGCTGCCGGCGGGCGCCGCACTGCCTGCCGCGCTCGCGCTGGTCGCGGGCGTGGTGCTCGCTTCGGGCGCGGCACTGGCGCTGGTCGCGGGCGCATTGCTCGCTGCCGGCGCTTCGGGCGAGCTAGGTTCGGCCGAAGTGCGCGCCTCGGTGGCCGCGCTCGGAGTGAGCGCAGGCTCAGGCGCGGGTTGCTTCTTCATCATCACGAAGGCAACGGCCGCGATCGCCGCGATGCTGACGAAGCCGACCATCAACACCACACCGCCGCGACCCTTGTTGCCGGGCGCATTCGGTACTTCCACCGGATCGCTCGGGCGCACGGCTTGCGCGATGGCGGCCGCGGTGACTGGCTTTGTGAAATCCGGAGCTGCCATCGCGCTCAGCCCGCCGCCACCCAAATTGATCAGTGAGTCGGGGGCGCTCTCGCCGAACAGCGCAACACTCGCCTCTTCTTCGCGCGCTTTATCTTTCGCCTTGCTGATTTTCGGATCGGGCTTGGTCAGCGCGTCGAGCGAAAACAAGACCGAGCTTTCGTTGCGCGCGCCCGTCAACTTCTGCGCGCGTTCGTCACTCGAACCGAGATCCAACGAGGCGTCACCTTCGCTGCCGGCGTCTGCTACACCACCGAACAGGTCGACCGCTCCCGCGCGCTTTTCGACGCGGCGGGCCGCGGCGGGCTTGCCAAACATAGGCTCTTCGGCGAGTTTTGCCGCGCTCGTGACCGGCGCGGCGGTGGGAGCAGCGGTCGGGGCGGCCGAGACAGCGGGCGTCGCCACGGCAGCGGGCACAGCCGCGGCAATCGGCCCACCCGGCAGCTTGGCGGCCGCGATTGCCGCAGCGACCTCCGGATCATCGAGCGGCGAACGCACGACCAGCGTGGCCTCGTCTTCCGCGACGGGGGCGAAGTTGGGACCTGCGGAGCGCGGCGCGACGTTCTTGGCACGGAAGGCCGCGGCCAGCTCGGGGACGTCGAAGGGCGATAGCCAATCGGCCATGCCATCTTTCCAAACCAAGGCTTCGTCGTCGATCTTGCCGGAGCTGTACATCTCCACGATCTGCGCGACCGTGTGCGGGTGCTGTCGGTCGTCCGCGAAGCCGACGATGTACATGACCTCCGGCGGCGCCGCCGCAGCCTTCGCTGCGGGTTCCTTGGTTTCGACCGCGGCCTTGGCGGACGCACTCACCGTAGCGGGTTGCGCGGCAAGGGCAGCTGCAGGTTTCGGCAGCGCTTCATCGGTCGCATTGGCGGTGCCGTCGACGACGATGTTGGTCCCGCAGTGCTTGCAGGTGATGCGGACTTTTTTCCCGCGAACTTTCTCGTCCGGAACCGCATATTTCGCCGGACAACCGGTGCAGGTCACATTCATCGCTCACGTCCAACGCCCGCAAATGTGGCGGCTAGGGTCACCCAAACATTAGAATTACCACGGCTTTTTCGTGTTGCCTACGACGGAAATCGGGACCCGGCCAGCGCGCTCGACCAGCCCGGGTCATGTGGCGTGATTCCGCCCGCCGCCGCTGGCCGCGAGATCCAGGCGCGCCTGCCAAAAGCCTGACAGACTCCGGGCCGGGCATGTCGATTGGTCACCTCTTGCGTGCGGCGGGCGTCACGCTCCAGATCAGCGTCCCGACGCTGTTCGATGCGCTCTTGGGCAACCTGACTCCGGAGAGCTGTGACAGCCGGCTCGATTGGTGGTCAAAGCGCCTACTCGCTCAGGCCCAGGTTTCGCTGGTGGTCAGCGGCGCGGAGCACGCTCGCGGCGCTGGTGCATTCGTCGTGATGTCGAATCACCAATCCTTGTACGACATCCCCGCGCTGTACCAGAGCTTGCCCTTGCGCTTGCGGATGGTGGCCAAGGCGGAGCTATTTAGAATCCCGATCTGGGCCCAAGCCATGCGCGTAGCCGGCTTCGTCGAACTCGATCGCTCGGCGCGCGAACGCGCAATCGAGAGTCTGGAGCGCGCGAAGACTGCGCTGGCTCGCGGGACCAGCATTTGGATCGCGCCCGAAGGCACGCGCAGCCGAGATGGATCGCTCGGCGTGTTCAAGCACGGTGGTTTTCATCTGGCCGCAGGCGCGGGCGCGCACATCTTGCCGATCACCGTGGACGGCACGCGCTCGATTTTGCCAGCCAAGGGAGCGCGTGTGGTGCCGGGTGCGATCGTCCGCGTCACGGTGCACCCGCCGATCGATCCCGCCGTGTACGGCAATGACGTGAGCGACTCGCTCGTGGCAGCGGTCAGAAGTTCGATTGAAAGCGCGCTCGCGCCGTAGCAGTTGCGCTTCAGACCTTGCACCACACGCGCACGACGACCGTATCTCGCACGGTCCACGGCGTGACATCCACGCGCTCGACTTGCGCCATGTCTTTGGCCGGCAAGCGCTGCAGCAGGTGCGCCTCGACGAAACGTCGACGTTGCGCGTCCGAGGCCAAGTTCGCCACATCCGCGTCTTGGACGACGAAAGTGAGCATTTCGAAGATCGTCGGTGTCGGGGCGAGCGGGCTCGGACCCGTCGGTGCGGCCGGGGCGCGGCTCGGCGTCGCTGGGTGACTCGGCGTTTTCGCTCCCGGAGCGTTGGAGATGCGATCGCCGTAGCCGAGGGTCGATTGGCGGCTGCGCGCGGCACGCGCTTCGCCCACGATCAACGCCAGGTTTCTCTCCCTGCGGGACCCTCGACGACCGACACTTCGGGTCCCTCATCGTCCGCGCTTGGCGCAGGCGGCTCGTGAAACACGAGCTCATCGCTGATCGCCGCCAGCGTCTCGTGACCTGCCGGCGCGTAAGTGACTTGCAGTTCCGGCTGCGAGGTCTGGGGTGGCCGAGGGCGGCCGCTACGGGGCAACTTGCTCTTGCGAGAAACACGCGCGCTCAAAACCGGACGAGCATCGCACGAGCCAGCCTGTAGGTGCCACGGGTGGCCTCGCCCACCCATGGCCTACGGCAATGTACAGGGATTTTTCGCCGAATCGCTACGGCAGCTCGGAGCGGCCCATCAAGAACTGATCGACGTTGCGCGCGGCCTTGCGGCCTTCGGCGATGGCCCAGACCACGAGCGATTGCCCGCGCTGACAGTCGCCCGCGGCGAACACGCCGGGCACGCTGGTCATGAATTGCGAGTCGACCTCGATGTTGCCTCGGCGATCGAGCTTCAGCTCCAGGTCGGTGACGATGCCGGGGTGCTCGGGATGCACGAAGCCCATGGCGAGCAGCACCAGATCGGCCTGCAGCTCGAACTCGCTGCCCGCCACGCGCTCGAAACGGCCAGCTTTGAATTCGACCCGCACGCAGTGCAGCTTCTCGACCTTGCCGTTGCCGCTGACGCGTTCGGTCGACACGCTCCAATCGCGCTTGCCACCTTCTTCGTGGGACGAAGAGGTGCGGAGTTGCAGCGGCCAGAGCGGCCAGGGTGTGGACGACGCGCGCTCATCTGGCGGACGCGGCATGATCTCGAAGCTCGTCACGCTGAGCGCGCCCTGGCGATGCGAGGTTCCGATGCAGTCGCTACCGGTGTCGCCGCCGCCGATCACGATCACGTTCTTGCCGGTCGCCAGGATGGCCTCCGAGTCGGGCACCGGAAGCCCGGCCACGCGGCGATTCTGCTGCGTGAGGAAATCCATCGCGTAGTAAATACCAGGCAGTTCGCGCCCAGGAACCTCCAGATCGCGAGCCTTGCGCGAGCCGATGGTGAGTACGGTAGCGTCGAAGTCCTTCTTTAGATCATGCGCAGTCACGTCGCGACCGACGTCGATGCTGGTCTTGAAGGTGACGCCTTCGGCCTTCATCTGCTCGATACGGCGATCGACGAGCACCTTTTCCATTTTGAAATCGGGGATACCGTAGGTCAGCAGGCCCCCGATGCGATCATCGCGCTCGAACAGCGTGACGTCGTGCCCGGCGCGCGAAAGCTGCTGTGCGGCGGCCATACCGGCTGGCCCCGAGCCCACCACGGCGATCTTCTTGCCGGTTCGGGTCTTGGCGAGCACTGGCTTGACCAGGCCCTCTTCGAACGCACGATCGATGATCGAACGCTCGATCAGCTTGATGCTGACCGGGTCCTCATTGATGCCCAGCACGCAGGCGGCTTCACACGGAGCCGGACAAACGCGACCGGTGAATTCCGGGAAATTGTTGGTCGCGTGTAACGCTGCGATCGCCAGCTCGGGCTTGTTCTTGTAAGCGTGGTCATTCCAATCCGGGATCAGGTTCCCGAGCGGGCAGCCGGTATTGCAAAACGGGATGCCGCAATCCATACAGCGCGCGCCCTGCGCAGCGAGCGTTTCCTGCACGATCGGCAGTTCGAACTCGCGGTAGTCTTTGACGCGCTCGCGAGCGGGGCGTTTCGACGGGTCAACCCGCTCAATCTCTAGAAATCCGGTGATTTTTCCCACGACTTTTCACTCTCGACGTTGAGTCACAAGCAAGACGAACCAGGCGGCTCAAAAAGATAGCGCGTTCATTCGGCGCTCGCGCCGGGCTGTAGCACAGGCAGGCTTGCGCTCGACGCAGCCTTTTCGCGCTTGGCGATCTCGGCGAGCACCCGGCGGTACTCGGTCGGGACGACCTTCACGAAACGAGTCTGGGCGGTATCCCAGCTGGCGAGCAACTCGGCTGCCTTGGGGCTGCCAGTTCGCGCGTGATGCTCTTCCAGCAGCTTCGCGACGAACAGCGCATCCTCCGGCGCGAGGCCCTCGAGCTCGACCATGCCCAGGTTGCAACGCTGCTTGAAGTCCGAGCTTTCGTCCAACACGTAGGCGAGACCGCCGCTCATGCCGGCCGCGAAGTTTCGGCCCGTGCGTCCGAGCACGAGCACGTGACCGCCGGTCATGTACTCACAGCCGTGGTCGCCCACGCCCTCGACAACGGCGGTCGCGCCGCTGTTGCGGACAGCGAAGCGCTCACCACCGCGACCGTTGAAGAAAGCCCGACCGCTGGTCGCACCGTACAAGGCGGTGTTGCCGACGATCACGTTTTCTTCGGCGTGGAAGTGGGCGTCGACGCCGCGCAGCGGCCGGATCGCCAGGATGCCGCCGGACATGCCCTTGCCAACGTAGTCATTGCCTTCGCCTTCCAGGCTGAGCGTCATGCCGCGGGTCACCCACGCGCCGAAGCTTTGCCCGGCCGAACCCGTGAAATGCAGGTCGATCGTGCCTTCGGGCAGGCCTTCTTGACCGAAGCGCCGCGCGACTTCGCCGGCCAGCATGCCACCGATGGTGCGGTGTGCATTGCGTACCGGGATGTCGAGCCGCACGTGCTCACGCCGTTCGAGCGCTGCTTTGAGACGATCGATCAACATCACATCGAGCGTTGCGCTCAGACCGTGGTCTTGTTCGATGGTCTTGCTCACGTCGACCCCTGGTTTGGCGGCGGCCGGCATCAGCACGTCCGAGAAATCCAGCTTGGACGCCTTCCAGTGCGTGACGTTGCTCTTCTGGCGAATGCGGTCGACCTGACCGACCATCTCTTTGATGGTGCGGAAGCCGAGCGACGCCATGATCTCGCGCGCCTCTTCGGCCACGTAGAACATGAAGCGCACGACGTGCTCCGGCTGCCCGTTGAACTTGGCGCGCAGCACCGGGTCTTGCGTGGCGATGCCCACGGGACAGGTGTTGAGGTGGCATTTGCGCATCATGATGCAGCCGGTCGCCACTAGCGGGGCCGTGGCGAAGCCGAACTCTTCCGCGCCGAGCAAGGCCGCGAACACGACGTCTCGGCCGGTGCGCATTTGCCCGTCCGCTTGCAGGAACACACGGCTGCGCAGATCGTTCTTGACCAACACTTGGTGAGTTTCGGCCAAGCCGATTTCCCACGGCACGCCCGCGTGCTTGATCGACGTCAAGGGCGAGGCGCCCGTGCCGCCGTCGTGGCCGGCGATCAAGATCACGTCGGCGTGCGCTTTTGCGACGCCGGCCGCGACCGTGCCGACGCCCGCTTCGGCCACCAGCTTGACGCTGATGCGCGCACGCGGATTCACCATCTTCAGATCGAAGATCAGCTGCGCCAAGTCTTCGATCGAGTAGATGTCGTGATGGGGGGGAGGCGAGATCAAGGTCACGCCCGGCGTGGAGTGGCGCGTCTTGGCGATGATCGCGTCCACCTTGTGCCCGGGTAGCTCTCCACCTTCACCGGGCTTGGCGCCTTGCGAGACTTTGATCTGCAGCTCGTCACAGTTGACCAAGTAGTAGGTGGTGACGCCGAAACGGCCGGAAGCCACCTGCTTGATCGAACTGCGCCGCGAGTCCCCGTTCGGGTCGAGCTGGTAGCGCTCTTCGCGTTCGCCGCCTTCGCCGGTGTTGCTCTTGCCGCCGATGCGGTTCATGGCGATGGCCAGCGTTTCGTGGGCTTCCCCGCTGATCGAGCCGAAGCTCATCGCGCCCGTGGCGAAACGCTTCACGATTTCGGTCGCGGGCTCGACCTCATCGAGCGGGATCGGCTTACCGCTCTCGACCAGATCCCACATCCCGCGCAGGGTGATGAGCCCCATCGTTTGGATCTGGGAGTTGATCAGCTCCGCGTACTCTTTATAGCTCTTGACGTCTTCCATGCGCACGGCGCGCTGCAAGGCGGCAACCGTGCCCGGATTCCATAGATGACGCTCGCCCTGCGCGCGGTAGGCGTATTGGCCGCCGATGTCGAGCATGGGCGAGGCTTCCGTGATCTTGGGATAGCTGCGCTCGTGGCGCAGACGGCATTCCTCCGCCAGCACGTCGATATCGATGCCGGAGATGCGCGACGCAGTGCCCGTGAAGTAGGTGTCGATCACCTCGGGCGACAGGCCAATGGCCTCGAAGATCTGGGCACCCTGATAACTCTGAAGGGTACTGATGCCCATCTTGCTCATCACCTTGAGCAAACCCTTGTTGATCGACTTGATGTACTTGGCTTGGGCAGCTTCCGGATCTTTGAGGTTCGGGAAGGTGCCCTCGCGCACCATTTGGCTGACCGTCTCGAGCGCCAAATAGGGGTTGATCGCCCCTGCGCCGTAGCCCAGCAAGAGTGCGAAATGATGCACTTCTCGCGCGTCGCCGGCTTCGATGATGATGCCGATCTTCATCCGCGTGCCGTTGCGCATCAGGTGGTGATGCACCGCGCCGGTCGCGAGCAAGCTCGGCACGGGCGCCATGGCCTCGTTCGAGCCGCGATCGCTCAGGATGACCAAGCCGTGGCCGTTCAGCACGGCCAGCGAAGCTTGGCGACACAGCTCGTCGATCGCCGATTTCAGCCCTTCGCCGCCTTCATCGACGGGATAGAGCATGGGGATCGTCGGTGGTTGGCGGACCTGCTGCAGGTGCGTTTCACGCAACTTCGCCAGATCCATATTGGTCAGGATCGGGTGCGGCAGCTCGAGCATCTGCGCCTGGTCGGGTAGCTCGAACAAGAAATTGCCTTCGCCGCCGATGTACGCTTTGAGGCTCATCACGAGCTCTTCACGGATCGGGTCGATGGCAGGATTGGTGACCTGCGCGAAGTGCTGCTTGAAATAGTTGAAGAGCAGCTGGGGACGATCGCTGAGCACGGCCAACGGCGTGTCGGTGCCCATCGAACCACGTGGCTCGTCGCCGTTTTGAGCCATCGGCGCCATCAAGAAGCCGAGGTCTTCTTGGGTGTAGCCGAAGGTCTTTTGGCGTTGCACGAGCGACGCCAACTCACGCTTGGTCGCGCTGGGCGGCGAAGCGTCGATGTCGGCGAGCGAAATCTTGTTCTCGCGCAGCCATTTACCGTACGGCTTTGCCTTACAGACTGCGTCCTTGATCTCCGCGTCTTCGACGATGCGCCCGAGCTCGGTATCGACCAAGAACATGCGCCCGGGCTCGAGCCGCCCCTTGCGCAAGATGTTGTCGGCCTCGAACTCCAAGACGCCGGTCTCCGACGCGAGGCAGACCAAGCCGTCTTTGGTGATCGTGTAGCGGGCGGGGCGCAGGCCGTTGCGATCGAGCATCCCGCCGATGCGCTTGCCGTCGGTGAACGCCAACGCGGCCGGGCCGTCCCACGGTTCGACCAGGCACGAGTGGTACTCGTAAAACTCGCGCTTGTGCGCGGGCATCAGCTCGTCGTTTTGCCAAGCTTCCGGCACGAGCATCATCATCACGTGGGGCAAGCTGCGGCCGGCGTGGAGCAAGAGCTCGGTCACGTTGTCGAGCGTCGCGGAATCGCTGCCGCCGGGGGTGATCGTCGGCAAGATGTGGCGCACGTCTTCGCCGAAGACTTCGCCGTTGAACAGCTGCTCACGCGCGGCCATCCAGGCGGCGTTACCACGCACGGTGTTGATTTCGCCGTTGTGGGCGAGCGTGCGAAATGGCTGAGCCAGCTCCCAGGTGGGGAAGGTGTTGGTGCTGAAGCGCTGATGCACCATCGCCAGCGCGCTGACCATGCGCTCGTCTTTGAGCTCGACGTAGAACTCTGCGAGCTGCTCGGCCAAGAGCAAACCCTTGTAGATGATGGTGCGGGACGAGAGGCTCGGGATGTAGAAGGAGCCCTTGCCGGCGAGGGTGGTCTCGCGCACGGTGCGCTCCGCCCACTTGCGGATCACGAACAGCTTGCGCTCGAAGGTCGCTTCGTCTTCACAAGTCGAGCCAATGAACACTTGGCGGATCACGGGCGCGCTCTCGCGGGCCGCGGGACCGAGCACGCTCTCGTTCACCTTGACGTCTCGCCAGCCGATCAGGCGTTGGCCGGTGCCGAAGATCTTGTCTTCCAAGATCTGCTGACAGCGACGACGCTCTTTTCGGTCGCGCGGCAAGAAGACGCAGCCGACGCCGTATGTTCCGGCATCCGGTAGATCGATGTCTGCCTCATCGCACGCGTGACGAAAGAACGCGTCCGGCACCTGCAAGATGATGCCCGCGCCGTCACCGGTCAGCGGATCACAGCCAGTGGCGCCGCGGTGCACGAGGTTGAGCAGGATATCGATGCCCTTCTTGACGATATCGTGCGAGGCCTCACCCTTGATGTTGGCCACGAAACCAACGCCGCAGGCGTCGTGTTCGAATTTCGGGTCGTAGAGTCCTGAGCGAGGCGGAAGTGTCATTTCGGTGGCTCTATGTCGGAGAGTGAGTTGAAAGGTGGGGGGCCCACCTTGGGCCTGCGCGGGTCGCTGGGTGGCTGCGAGAGCGGAAGCGAAACGGCAGAGGCCGAGTATATGGCGATTGGAGGGCCGGGACAGGCGAAGCGACGCTAATTTTCTGCCATAAATTAACGCAATGCGCAACAGGACTTCTGGCCGATGAGCCCGGTGCAGCTCACGAAATCTACTCGACTTTTTCCGGTTACGCTGGCGACCTGTCTAGCTTCGATTTCGATGCTTTTCAAGCCCCTAGCGGCCGGCTAATCGTTTTGTTGGTCGTTGGGCCGCTGAGCGGACGAACGGCTCGGCGAGTGGCATGCGGAGACAAACCCACACTGGGCTTTGCGGCAAGCGGGCTCGGCGATGGCTGGCCAGAGGTCGTGGAAGCGCGCCTCGACCAAACGCGTCCCGAGCTCGAAGAAATCGAAGTCGGGGGGCGCCTGCCAGTCTGGTTCATTGTTCTCGCCGAGCAGGTGGACGAGCCCGGTGCGAATGCGCTCACTTCCGTAGTGCTGCCGCGCGGCTTCGCGATAGGCAGCGAGCTGGAACGAGTAGCGGTCCTCATCGCCGCCGCGTGATCGCTTGTAGTCGATGACATCGATACTCCCGTCACTGCGCTCGATCACCAGATCGAGGGTCGCTTTGAGCACGACCGTCGCGGACAGCAGCTCCGGATCCGGGGCGTTGGTGCGGGGCCGAAGCGCGAACAGTTCAAGTTGGCCCGGAGCCACGCGGCGCCCGCGGGCCCGCGAGTTGCTCGCGGGCACAACGCTAGGTTCTGGTCGAGCATTGCGAAACGGAATGCCGAGCGAGAGCTCGCGGCGAATGCGTGAGCCATCTTGCTGCACCGAACGTGCGTAGTCACCGGCCAGGAACTGGGCGATGCCGCGCGCAGTACCGGCGCTCGTTTCGGCTGCGGGATCCAAGCCCTCGCGAGCGAGCGCTTGCAAAATCTCGCTCGGCTCGATCGGCTTGCCCCAGCGATCACTGGGAAACGCCTCGAGAACTCGGTGCGCGGCGCTACCCAACGCACGCGGATCTTCGCCGCTCGGTGTGGCGACTCGGGCTCCGGCGCGGGGTTCGGCGATGTTGAACAAATGCGCGAGTTCGAACCGGCGCGCGCAAATCGCGAAGTCCGACAGCGCCGTCACGCCGATCGTGGCCAACGTGACGCGCGGACGTGCGGGGCGGGCTGGCGGCGCCGCGGGTGGAGCGTCGACCGGTGTTTCGCCAAAGGGCGGCTCGCCAAACAGCTGCTGCGCGGCGATGCGTTGGACTCCGCTGATCTCGTCCAGCCGTGCCCCTGCGCCGACAACCGAGGCCGCCAACGAATCCGCGCGCAATTTGCCGGCAGGTAGCACGATGACCAGGTGGTTGCGCGCGCGGGTCAACGCAACGTACGACAGGCGCTGCCGCTCGGCGCGCGCGCGCGCCAGCGAATCCTCGCTCGCGCGACGAGACAATGGTGTGGGCAGGCTGCCTGCGTCGGTGACGTGCCGAATCACCAGCGAAGTGTCGTGATCGCCGCGCAAGAGCCCGATCGGCGCCGAGTTTGGCCGTTCCCAAGAGCCCGTGTCGAGCACGATAGTGGTGGGAAACGCCAGTCCTTTGCTGCCGTGGATCGTCAGTAGCCGGACCGCGTCGTCTTCGTCGGAGAACACGGCCGCTTCGGCTTCGTCTGTCTCGTTGGCGATCTGCCGCTGCAACCAGCGCACGAAGCTCTGCAGGCTGCCACCTTGGCGCGCGGCGATCTCCAGCAAGCGCTCCACGTTGCCAAAACGGGTGCGCCCGCGCGGGAGCAGCGAATACAATGCCTCCAGCTGGAAGCGGTCGGCGATCACGGACAGCGCGTCGCGCGGCGACAAGCGCGGAGCAATTTGAGCGATTTCGAGCAAGCGTTCGCGGAGTGTGTTCAGCGTGTCGTGTTCCAGCGGATCGCTGAGCCGGCCCGCGCTCCAATCGCGCACCGGATCGAGGCCGCGGCGCGGCGTGCACAGCTCCGCCAATGCGCGATCACTCAACCCGCCGAGGGGCCCGCGCGCCACCACCGCCAACGCATGTCGATCACCCGGGTCGATTTGCAGCCGCAAGGCCGCGAACAAATCACGCACTTCGGGGGTGGCATAGAGCGCGCGGCCCGCGACCACGAACGGGATATTCAGCCGATCGAGCGCGAGTTCGAGCAGCGGCAATGTGGCTCGGCGACGTGCCAGAAGCGCTATCTCCGAGAAGCGCGTCCCTTCGCGCGCGACTCGTGCGCACAGACCCGCGGCGGCGAAGGCGCTGCGCAGCGTGCCCTCTGCTTGACGCAGCAAGGCAGGAGCATTGGGATCTTCCGGCGCCGAGCCGTCGTCCTCGACAATCGTGACCGTGCCGCAGGGCTCGGCCTCGGCGGCGGCGGGCAGGACTAGGGCTTCTGCCGGCGTGTACCGGATCTCGAACGCGCGCTCGGGGCGCTCGCAGAAGTCAGCGCTGGCGATCACGTTGACCGCGTCGATGATGGCTCGGGTGGAGCGATAATTGGCGGTCAAGGTATGAAATTCAGCGACCGGCGCCGAGCTCGGCTGAACGCCGGAGAGCTCCAGCAACTCCGCCGCGGGGGCTCCCGCAAGCTCCGCGGCGAGCTGGGCGAAGACCGAAACTTCCGCGCCGCGGAAGGCATAGATCGACTGCTTGCGATCGCCGACGACCACCAAGCCGCGCGGCAAAATGTCTTGCGCGGCCGGCACCTGTCCCGGCTTCCGACGGTCGATGGAGCTCGGGCGTTCGCGCAGTAGCAGCAAGAGATCGCGCTGCACGCGACTCGTGTCTTGAAACTCGTCGACCAGCAGTACTTCGGTTTTCTGGCTGGCGCTCTTGGCCAGGCTCGGTTGATCGCGCAGGCCGTCGCGGGCCAGGCGCAGCACGTCCCCGAAACCGAGCGTGCCTTCGGCGCGGCGCCGCTCGAGCAACTTGCGTTGAATCGTGGAAAGCAATTGGCTCGCGCCGCGTGCGTCGGCATCGAGCTGGTCGGCGCGCTCGGCGTGCTCGACCAGCGCTTCCAAACGCTCCCGTTTGGTGCCGCCGGAGAGGCCCTCTTGAAACTGCTCCAAGGCCGGCCAAAACGGCAGGTTCTTGATTGATTTGCTGGCGCGTACGGCCGCTAGCTCGGCCAAAGCTGGCCGGAGTGCCACCAGATCACCAGCCGTGAGCGCGCTCAGCGCGGCGCGCGCGGGATCGCTCAGGGCCGACGGTTCGGCGTGCGCGATGCTTTCACACACGGCGCGCAGCGCGGCGAGCTGTCGCTGCGCATCGGCCGCGTGATCGCCCGCCGCCAGCGCGTCGGCGCCGAGACCCTCTTCGTCCAGGCGCCCGAGCAGCACGGTGATCTCGTTGCGGGCGCGATCGAGGCCGTAGCAGGCGTCCAAGAGGCGCGAGGTTGCGGTCGACAATGGCCCTTGCAGCGCTTCGTCGAGCACGTCGTCGATGCTGCGCTCGGCGTCCGAAAACGCCTGCTCTTCATCGAGGATCGTGAAATTGGGCGACAGCCCGAGTTCCAACGCGTGCCGGCGCAGAATGCTGGTGGCTAAACCGTGCAGGGTGTCGATGGTGGCGCGCGGCAATTCTTCGAGCACGCGCCGGGCGCGGCTACAGAGCTCCTTTTCCGGCAGGCCGCGCTCGGTAGCCAGCGCCGCGAGTGAGTCATCGGCGAGCGTATCGGGGTCGGAAAGCAGGCTCAGGCGGTGCTCGAGGCGCTCGCGGATTTCGGCGGCGGCCGCGCGCGAAAAAGTGGTGGCCACGATCCGCTCGGTGGGTACCTGTTTGCCGTCGGCGCTCAAGCCGAGCGCGAAGCCGAGGTAGATCCCGGTCAAGAGCTGGGTCTTGCCAGTGCCCGCGCTGGCTGCGATCACCGCGTTCCGTTCCAGGCCGGGCAGACTCATTCGTTTGCCTCGTGCGGCGCCGAAAGCGGCCTGCGGCAGATGTCACGGGCGTCGCAGCGAGTGCAGGAGCCGGGCAGCGCGGGCCGCGCCGGGATCCGCCCGGCGCGCAAGAGCGCGATCAGCTGCTCGGTTCGAAGCAGCTTGTCGGAGATGCCCTGAGCCACGGGCTCGCTCTCTTCGACGGCCGCCTTCCACTCCGGTTTGCGGCGTTGCAAGCTCAAATAGCCTGAGCTCACGCGCGCGGCGCGGTACTCCTCCGCGACCTTGCGTGCATAGACCCACGGTTGCAACAGCTGCTCGCCATGCTCACCCGTGAGCCGCACCGTGCCCGTTTTGTAGTCGACGATGCGCACCGCGCTGCCGTCGCTGTTGCTGTCGATGCGATCGATGCGCCCGGACACGAAGTAGTCACCCACGGCCAAGGGCGCCCACGCCTCACCGCTGCCGAAGGCGCGTTCCGCTTCCGCAAACCAGATGCCGTCGCTGTTGGCAAACGACCAGCGCAGCAACGCGGCCACGTCTTCGAGCGCGGCATTCAAGGCCGCGCCACGAAGATTACTGCTGATCTGCGCGCGCAAGAAGCCTTCGGCGCGGGCCAGGGCCTCGCGCTCGAGCTCCAGCAAATCGCGCGTGGCGAAGCTTGCTCGGGTGCCCGTGAGCGCGACCGCGAGCGCCTCGTGGATCAAGTTGCCGCGTTCACGCGCGCTCAAGCCGTCGCCCACAAGGTCGTCTTGGTTGGCGCGTAGGACGAGCCCGGAGAAGCCGAGAAAGCTGCAGCGGGCGTAGCGTTCGAGCTGAGTGAGCGCGATCGGCCGGTCGCGATCCCCGCCGACCCAGCGTTCCAGAGCGCCCGCGATGCCATTGTTGAAATCGAGGAGCGCGTCCGGGTTGGCATAGAACTCGTGGCGGCGCAGCTCGAGGCCGGCGCGGGCCCGCACTTCGCCGCTCGGTGGAGTCAGTGGCAGCACGCGGCCTGCGCCGGGATCGAGCGGGGAGGCTGGCTCGACCCGGCGATCATCGGCGCTCAGATTCATGACCAAGCGGCTAGCGCCGCTGCCGCCGCGGGCATCGCGTTTGGCCCAAGTCACGACCGAGTGCTGCGCGCGAGAAAGCGCGCTCGCCAACGCCAGCCGGGTGAATGCAGCACGCTCACTGGCCGTCCGTGGCCGCCTTCTTTCGGGTAGCTGCTCGAGTAAATCTGCATCGAGCACGCTGTCCGAACTCGCGCTTTGCCAATCGA
>Ga0247778_1000237_pt1 | contig 94236 bp, 95 predicted proteins | sample UWRJL049202B5_FD_179939 | JGI IMG/M metagenome (GOLD analysis project Ga0247778, IMG submission 179939) | Plant litter microbial communities from Arlington Agricultural Research Station in Wisconsin, United States - UWRJ-L049-202B-5 | ecosystem: Environmental > Terrestrial > Plant litter >... | reverse complement strand
CGGGCAATAAACCCCCATCCTTCGCCAGCACACTCTTCTGGACCACCATGTCTCTCTCGTACCGCCTGGCCAGCGGTCACTCCCCCCTACATACAGCGCCCCGACTCCTGCACTACCATATGCGTTTCCATAGTCTCTCATCAGTAGCTTCTCGGGTCGCTAGGAGGATTTTGATTGAGAGTACTGGTGGTAAGATGATTTTTATTTCGATCTAGGAAGTTCTGTAAATTGAGAGTCTTGATAGTCACAAGGCAGTAGAAACTAACTAACTCTCTTTCATCTACAGTCGTACATCAAGACACAGAGCCTCGATTTACATGGGCGTTAATGCATCACATCATCCAGGATTTGGCAATGGAAGGCGAGGACGTGAAGACGTATCTTGATGCTCGGGAAGTAGAGTTGTGGTTTTGGCGGAGGGGCGTTGATGCTAGCGTCTTTTGGGGAGGTGGCGATGGGAATGGAGAGGTGATGCGGGAGTTGGCGAGGTCTTCGATTTGTTTTGGGGATGGGCCGCGGTTTCGCGTTGATGATGTTGAGAGGGTGTTTCGGGATGCTATGGGTGGGATGGTGACGGGTTATCCGGGTTTAAATTTTTGAGTTTTTTGAGGAAGTGGGGGAAAGAGTTGGGTATAGTTGATGAGAGCTTTGAAGCTCTTGACTCGAGAATATGCCTAGGATTAAATTGTTAGTGAAATATTATTTCAAGGTTCGGGACTCAAAAAGGGGATCAAAGAAAAGCGAAACTTCGAATACACAGCAGTAAGATGAAAATTTGACTGCGTTCTTTCCTGGTATCTCTAAAAGGCTCATGTATGTAGGTATGTATACATGTACGTGCCGTAGCAGCGTACGAAAGACCCAAACGCCCCAATGCCGCTAAATTCAAATGCGTATGCTTCATGTCATCCAACCATCCCAATTCCCAACGTCTACCCCCTCACAGGTTAATCAGATCGATCTCCGAGAAATCAGGCGGGTTCTTCCCATACACAACCCTACACTTCCCATCCAGCGCCGCGCCCACATTACTGATCCAAATATTCGGTCCTGCGAACTCCCGCGTCCGCTTCACTTCATCGTCGCTGACTCCTATGTCATCTCGAGGAATCCAGACCGTAGGCCGACGGGCTCGAAGAGCGTAATGCTGGAAGGCATGTTTAACGAGCACGTCTCTCTCATCTGGCGTCAAATCTTCGATTTCGTCATTGTAGCCTCCATACAGCGCATCTGCGATCTTCTTCTGTGCCTCAATATCGCGGTGTCGTTTACGATGGATTTGTGGATGTGGGGATACTTTGTCGTTGTTATGACCAAACGTTTTAGACTTGAGATTCCGGCCAGTCTTCTGCGCCCAAGAACCAGCGCCTTGTGCGATGTTGACGGGATTGAACTTCGCGAACTTATTATCTGTTGTGTTAAGACGCGACATCTCGATTGCGTCATCGTGTTGTTCTGGCCCAGCTTCTTCGTCTTCTTCGAGGCCAAGACGGCGGGCTTGGGCGCGCTCGAAAGCTTCGTCCCGAAGGACGGCTTCATCTTCGAAAGTGATGGGGAGGTGGTTGAAAAGGGGGCCAAAAGACTGATTCAGAAGAACTTGGTATAGTACTGTGAAGAATGCAACGATGACCATGATGACTGCTTGAGGAATGCAAGAAGCATATCCACGCTCATCCCGAACCAGAAAGAAGAGGCCGATCATACAAACCTCCATGAAGTATAGACCGGTAAAGGTCTGATTGATAGCCCGGGGGTAAAGCAGTCCACCAGTATCCAGTTGGAACCGAGTGACGTACAGCATGTTGTATCTGTGTGCCACCCAAAGCAACGTGAAAGTGATGATCACGAAGACGATGATCAGAGGTGCAATGATGCAGTAGATCAGTCCAATGCAAGCAAAGTTGGTATAGACGGGGAAGAATGTTCCCCACGTCACGGATGGAAGACTCGTGTTTCGATTCCACTTTTGTCGAGCGGTGCTATCGAATACTTTCGGAAGCAAATACCACAAGACTAGCGTTGTAATTTGGAGAAGGGTTCCAGAGGCAGTTGACAGAGCTTGTAGAATCATATAGGAGAAGAAGTAGTTGGCAGCCGACGGGAGTTGGGTCGCGAGCAAGTTCGGAATGGAGGTAATGTTCGTCGCGGACGCAGCAAGAGTGCTCAAGGCGCCTCCAGAAATGGAGACGATCAAGAAAACTTGAACAAACAAGAAGCCGAAGTAGTAGTTCTGCACCGAGCGTTGCTTTTCCACGCCTGTTTGGGCGCCCTGTAGTAGGGCTAGATAAGACAGGAGCAGAGGCACTATCGCCAGGAGAATACTAAGGACAAGGGCAGGCAACACACCGGCAATCCCATTAAGAATGCCTTTAGGTATCTTAAGTAACCAGTGAAGCCAAACAGTAGTCTCGGCGATGCTATGGAGATTGGAGAGAGTAGCAGTCCAGGCGACAGGGATAGCCCAGGTAATAACCATGCCCACAACGATACCGGTGACGACAGCAGTTCTGAACCAGGCTTCCCACCACGTAATAGACATATTGTCCCAAATGACGTCCTTGGGCGAGATCTCGACAGTCCGCGGGGCCATTTGTTTAGGCACGTGGTGGGTGACAGCCTGTGAAGCCATGTGAGCAGCAACCTGATGATTGAATTGTATGAAAGCCGAGTTCATGAGGGGGAAACGCTCCGGATTCTTTTGGTCCATCTCGATTTCGAGATTTAGACGAGCCAATTCCTCACGACACCAGTAAATTGTGTCGACTTTCTTGCTGATGAGCGGAAGACCTGGTAACCAACCAGGCGTCCAGCTGAACCTTGCGAGCCTGTGGGTCGGTCGGTCTTTCTCTTTGAGATATCTCTGCCAGACTGCTGTGGATGCGTCTTCCTTATACTCGGCATTGTGGGCGAGGGGGTAATCAATCGGCCTCACTTCTCCCTTGTCGAGGAATGGCAAAAGAGTTTTCAACTTAGCACCAAGTCCTTTCTTCTCGTTTGCCTCCTGGCCTTGTTTAGACGCTCCAGCTCCATCGACCTGGGTCAGCGGGAATTCGTCACCCTCCTCGTATCCCGTGGGAATGGGCGATGGGAAGCCTCCTGCGGGACCTTGCCAGAACTTCCACCAACCGAGGTTCTTTGGGATGTCTTTTGTGCCATCGCCACCATATTCGAGACCACCTCGACGAACCGTATTGCCTGGCAGCCTCATTTCTTGTCCGTGAAGTTTAACATCCCGTGAAGATGAAAGCGATGGGGTGTCATCAGGCTGCTTCTTCCTCTCAGACTCTTGTTCATGTGCTCCAGCACCATAGGGGGCAGTCGCAGTCCCCCGATAGCGTCCATATTCATCATAGGCCGCATCATCTCCTATAGAGGGCGATGACTCAATGTTCACAAACCCGTTGGTTGTCTCCATTTCGTTGTTAATGCCCCCAACGACGTTTTTTGCTCCGCCAAAGACTGTGCCCCCTACTTCCCCGAGGCCCTTTCCGACGATAGCTAGACCACCTCCAATGACCGGAATCTTGAATCCACCCTTGTGTCCAGGGTCTTGTTCTCGCTGCCTGTCCTCTTCCTCGTCTATAGCATCCTCGACTGTATGTGGCACCTGGTGAGGATCACCTGCACTCACGCCTCCGCTCTGGGCAAGCCTTTCTGCTTCCATATCCTCTCTTTTTAACTGCTGCTCCCTTTCTTCTTTGCTGAGCCCCTTACGTTTGGCTCTTTTCGCGGCGTCCTTCTCGTCCTTGACTAGTTGTTTCTTATGAGCTTTCTTGGCTGCTCTGATGAGTTCCGTTTCCGCTCCTTCTAGTTTCTTGAAGACGGCATCGCGCTCTTTGATCTTGTCCAGAAGTTCGTCGAAGTTGCGATTAATCCAAATATTCCGAATCCCACCAGGAAAGACATCATACAGGCCAGCCAGAGCCTCTGTGGTGAGCCATTTTTTTGGTATAGAACTGACCAATATAGTAGTTGCGGATGCGCGCAGACGATGCTCGGCAGATGTTAAGAAATCTTGTCGGATCTTGATGTATACCCGTAATTCACTGAAGAATACTCCGCAGACCCAGACAATGGCCAAGATGGCAAGAACCAAGTGGGCCCAGTACCGATGGGTGTGTGTCTCCCTGACATTTCCCCATGCTAGCTGATCCAGCCCGGTAACATTCGAATGTGCACTATCATCATTGGTGTTGTTGCCAAATTCCAATGCGTAGGAGCTACCCTTACCACCGATGCTATTGAGTGGAGCCAGAATTGGCAGGACCACCACGCCGAGAGGTATGAATATTATGAGGAGGGTTTGTAGGTAGCGTAGGAAGAAGTACGCATCGAGACCGCATTTGTTAATTACCTCTCGATCTCGGAACTGGAAAATGACGAAGAGCCAGCCCCAGGGTGATCTTGGAGGGGGATCGGTTCGTTCTCGTTCGGGGACTAGATATGTTTTTGGTTTGCTGTAGCAGGTTAGCAACAGAGCAGAAAATGTATGTCTGGCGGCGTATGCAGAGTTCAACATACTATATCCTGGCGAGCTTGTTCTTCAAGGCTATGAAGGCAAACATCTGAACTCCGAAAATGACCAACGCGGAGACCAGGGCCGTAAGGAAAGTGACAATGCTAATTCCCTGTTGACCATGGGCTGTCCCCGCGCCGCCGGCGATTGTCGACGAGGCCGCCGGCGCAGACGTTGTGGTGGAAGACATAGCGGAGTGTGGTCTCTATCTCGTGGATCGGGGAGAAGCAGCAGAAGGAGGTTATCGAGACATGAAGCGTTGGCGTTTGAGGAAAATTGACAGCGATCCTGCGAGGGGCAATACCCAGGGGTGGTGGTGGGCTCTTGAAGGAAGGACAATGCAGCAATAATAAAAATTCGTTTGCTGAATGAATGTTTTTGGGTCGAAGTCGAGGTCTAGGTGATGGTGGTGAATAATAACAGGATGGCCATGACCATATGATATCACGGCCTCGTATGAGCCAGCCCAGCCCGATGCCGTGGGTCGTATGGATATTTTGAGGAAAGTCAGTGAGTGCAGATTGTCTTGGTCCCCTTGGAGGTGTGCAATGCAGGGATGCCAGTCTTGGAACACTTCACCCGTACCACTTAAATGACATCAACGGACAGGATTGGCTGAATTGATCATGATTGATTGGCAACACCCCCCTGCGCGCTTGCCGTGTTTCAGCCCGCGACGGTTTTCTCTTTCTTGACGCCAGAACCGACGCCAGAACCGACGCCAGAACCGCTGACCGACGCGCTTGGAGAGTGACATCTGTGGGTTTGATTTGGTGTCCTTCTCTCTTCAAACAAACAATAGCCGCCATTGAAGTGGAATATGCTCTATTCATAGATAACACGAAACACGGTCGTGGCGGGTACTACATCAAATTGCTGGCCGCTCTCTTCGTTCCACAGCACTGCACCTATGTAGTTCTGTGGAAGTTCCACGGGCCAAAGCTAACAGCTCGGTCGTATGGCCGTATTGAACTTGAGTCAGTCACAAACTTTCATTCAGCCTCGCCGAGTCACGTTTGAGCCTCCTTCGATCTTTCATTCAATTTTCCAAAATTTCCCAAGGATTCTCGAAGCCATTTTTGTTCAAACTGCAGCATGGGCATTATTTATTTCGTCCTATGTCAGTGAGAGTTGCTTCGATTGGTCAATTTGGAGGGGTCTACCTGTGTAGGTACCGAAATGTCAAAGTCATGCCGTTAGATTCCCTCCTACGTATTCTACACAATTGCAATATACCATTTATTCTGGATTGCAACCACTGTAGGCAGCTGCGGTTTCTTTCTTTCCACAACGCGCAAGTTTTTCTTTCGTCTGCTCGTTATTCAAATGGACTTCTGTCACCAAAGCTCCCATTCTCCGATTAATATCACACCATTTAGTCCTATCTCTGCCCTCGCGCGCCTCGTCGCTCATAGATTTACACCGTGGCGAAACTCATGGATTTAACCCCTGGATTATGGATTGTTGTCTGGGAATCATTGCCTTCTATCACCAGAAGGTCCCCTTGCATATTTGGACCTCGGAAATGGAAACTTGCCATCGGAACCTCCCGAGCAAATCTGTTTACTGCCAAAATTGGTCGGTGTTGACCTTAAATCTCCGTCGCTACTAGGGATCAGCATCAGAATTTACATTGAAAGCAATCAAGGCTTCAATAAGGATACCTGCTTCAACTACAATTAACCCTGGCCTATGCAAAGTGAGTTCAAGAAGATGGATAACATTGCGAGTGAGTGCATTAGATTCATCTGTCCGGATAATATCCCCAGAGACTATTTTGAAGCCAAAGGCGTGTCCAATTTAGGAGAGCACTTTAATTATCGTTTGAATTCGAATGACGACTGGAGTCGGACAGGCAAAGTGAAAATGTTACAATTCAAAGCTTTCAAATTTTGAAATGCGTAAAGATCTATCTACAAAATAAACTCCGAGCTATCCTGAGTCTCATTGCAGGGTGCATCTCAGCACGAAGGGATAGACGATTGAAACGAATCGATCGTTGCATACTCATTTCCTAACTCCAATCATTACCTATTATTTCCAACCCCCGCTCAAAAATTCCTCAATTCAACTTAACTTTTGAGAGCGCCGACTTCAAATCACCACAATTCAACGCCCCCAATAGCTCCCTCAACATCCTCGGCCCTCAGATACCCAAACGCCCCAATCGGCACCCCAATCCTAACCCTCCTCTCCATATCCCACACCAGCTCCTCACCCACATAAGTCTTCCCCCCAAAACAAGCATGTATTTCTCTGACCACCCCCTGAACCTCCTCTGCCACCTCCCTCCCCAGTTCCGGTACTCTAGCAATACGCTCATACCCCGGCCTCTCATTCCCCACACACAACCCCTCCAACATCTTCCTCCTATCCCTCTGCACCAAAAGCAAAAACTCGTTGTAACTCCATACTATCTCCAGCCTTTTAAACGCACCATAGCGGGCACGACTAGCCAGCAATGTCAAAACCTTAGGCAGCGTGTTATAATTCGTTACATATCCGGGACTGTCACCACCCATATTGAGACGGATGGAGATGATGTTCCTGCTTGCTGCCTGTCCGATACTTTTCAGGAACTTGACGGGTCCGGGTGCTGGATGGCACTTGGTCTCCGTTTCGGAGAGGGTACGGAAATACAGCGTATGGTGTTCCCAGAACATGTTCCTGGTTTCAGCGTTTGTTTGCCGGTTTACGCGCAGGATGGAGAGGGAGGGGTATGTGTATGTGTTTGTGTGTTTCCGGCGGCGATGAAGGCGCGGGAATGGCTGCAGGGGGTCGTGGGGAGAGAGACATAGCTTGTAGCGTTGCTGGGAGAGCGTGGTGCGGTTGGTGTTGGTGTGCAAGGAGGGGGGGATTGGTGGGGAGATCGCTTCAATGTAGGAGGGTGTAGGGTATGGCCGGAGTATATACGTATATATTTCGTCGCGGAGTTCGCGGGGGAGGGTGAGGAGCATTGTTTGAGAGGCTGGTTGAAAGAGAAGCTCGAGATCTGGGGAAACTTTTTGGCGGAGGTCGGGTCGAGCCTAGGCGAGGTGACAGGGGTGTTCAGGGGTATTTGTGGAGGGGATTTTATGGGGATTAATGATTGAGGGCATTTGAAATCAGCGCCATCCCAGGCAAAGGGAGGCCTTAAAAGTGTTTTATGATATACATATATCAATGTTAGCATGTAAAGGCTTGTTCTACATATGCAAGCCTACCCTTTGAACGGATTAGTTGGTGAGGCGGTCAACGACCAACCAATTCATTTGCAAGTTAGCTCCTCAGCATGACTGAGTCCCTCATGTTGTCATTCTACGCCTGTTTCCAAGTGGGGCTATTGTTTATAGTTAAATTTGTTTCTCGTTCCCATCATCACCATTATATCACAGCATGTCATCGATTTCTGTTACAGTAATACATTATGCTTCATTAATTTTCTCTGCATTACACATTCACTTCATCACCACACTTCTCCATCTCAACCATCAACAAGCAGGCACAGCATTAAAACTCAACGCCTGACACCTCCCATCAACACTCGTCCCCAGCGCCACCCCACCACACGGCTCACTGCCCGTCGAACACCCACTCGGACAAAGCTGGAACAGAGTAGCATCACTCTGATATCCCGTGCAACTGAACGCTCTACCATTCCGCGTACACCTTAAGGCCGGACTGCCAGGAAAGGTCCCCGGGGTATCGAAAAATATCGTGGCTGGGGAAGCGGTGTCTGTGTTGGCTCTGTAGCCGTTGTTGTAGAGATACCCGCTTGCGTCGATGCTGAAGACTGCGGCGTTATTTGCGCTGGGCGTGAAGGACGTGATGGTCTCGTCATTGGTGCCGGGGAGAACGGCGTATTGGCCGTTGACAGTGGAGCCTTGGGCTTGCAGGTAGAAGCTACTGCAGGTAGCTGTCGCTGTTGCTTGAATTGTAGAGGTAAGGGTGGAAGTTGCCGTGACTGTCGTTGTTGGCGTCACTGTTATGGTACTTATTGAAGTTCTGATGGAAGTTGGCGCTGCTACAGTCGTTGTGCTTCTCGTCACGCCAATGCAGGAGCAGGCTGATGAGTAGCGGACTGTGCCTGAGCAGGCGGAAGCGTAGGTTGGGACGCTGGATGGCTTCACGGTTTGCTGGCGTACTACGAGTGTGTTGAGAGCTGAGAGGGGTAGGGCATGGTTGAGCGGACCCGATGCTTCGGCAACTCGCTTTCCAAATACACCAACCGTAGAAACAGTGGTTGTCACGCTCAGTGTCGAAGTGGCTGTATTTGTCTGAGTTACGACTGGTGCAGTCACAGTGGTGAAAGCCGTCGCTGTTGCAATTCTGAGCAGAATTAGCTACTTGCAGACAGACATCTTCAGGAAAACCTACACTGTGGCCGGAGTGACTGTATTCTTGAAGAAAGAAGAGCAGTCTTGCGAAGCTGATGCTGGTCCAGGTTTCGCATTACTGGCAATTACAGCCCTGAGGCAATTGTCGCGCGCACAAGTCGGGTTGATCGATTGTGCGGCAGTCAACAATGCTACTGCTGGTAGGAGGAGGAAAGAACGCATATTGTCTGAGTTGAAGCTGCGGATTCTCAAAGTACGACTTGTGGCAACAGAACAATGCAGACGTTTCGACGACGGGGCCTACATATTGATTATAGAGTCAAATGCCTCCATCGGATTGAAGCATCAACCCTGACTCGAAATTATCCGCCAGCTTGAACGAGACGCCACATTTGGAGACGATGCAACTTTCCGAGAGTTTCTTTGAACATAAAATACAGCTTTGACTGGACTGAATAATCTTGTGGCTTGCTGAGATGTGATTTCACACAGCAAACATACCTCGACTTTTTACTCTCTTGGTTCCAGGTAAGCACTGCTAGACCGTAAACTCTCAAGCTTCACGATACTAATGCTGCCTTAGAGAATGCCCTAACGGCCTGCCGCTTGACAAGCCTGGAGAGGTTGAAGCCTCCTGGGCTCAGTGGAGTGAGCGACTCACTAACTGGCGGGCTGGATCGCTCTTCGGGGGATTCTGTGGCTGGCTGACCCGCCCAACAGGGCTAGTGGGCCCTAGAGCGCGGGGTAGCCGACCCCTAAACTTTGTGGCTTCAGGCACCTTCATTTTTCCACATGGGAAATTTCTGTCAACATCGCATTATAATTCATCGCTTTTGCATCCTTTTCAAGATTCACTCAATATTACTTGGGAACTATCGCAGCTGGTGATTCTGATTTGGCACAGAAGTCTTGCTGCTGAAGTAATCTCGAGTTCTAGCTTAGAATAGGTGTGCCGATTGGGGCGTTTGGGTATTTGAGGGTGGAGGATGTTGAGGGGGCTATTGGGGCCGTTGAATGTGGTGATGAGGAGGGGGAATATTGTTGAAAGTGAAAGTAATTTATGTGAGCAGGTGTTGGATCTAGTGGGTAATGATTTGGAGTAGGTAAAAATGTATGCATATATTGATGAAACCAAAGCTAGAATTTCATTCCAAGAAGAGATGGAAATAATACTACAATTAATTCATAGAATATTCAATAAACTCATGGTTCTCATGACACAAAAGTCTAAATCTAAACCGAAAATTTGAGTGGCAGTCCCCTCTATCCTTCTACTCAGGACGCCTCGTAGATACAAGCTAATGATGGAAAAGAGATGAAAAATCCGACATACTTCGCATAGATCTCAAACCACTCAGACCACTCTCCAACGCTCTCAAGCAGCTTACTTTCTCTCGTGCACCAGCCGGCCCTTAACCCAAACCGCAAGCGTGTTCCTGTCGTCCCCATTGTAAACCCATTTCGCAACCCTGTCATCCCAACTTTCCCACCCAAAGATATCAACTGGTCCCTCGTTAACGCCCTTCTCACTTTCCTCCACACTCCCAAGGCCGATCAACTGAGCATCCCACTCCATACCAACCCCAAACCCACCAATCTTATCCTCCAACCCCACGACCTTCGCTCCACCTCTGGTGCCCAAATACAGCACCTCTTCAATACTCAACTTCGCCTCATCTTCCCCGCCCATCGCAACATGCCTACTAACCAAACAAGCCTGTCTGACAGCCTCAAGGATAGAAGGCGAGTAACCACCACTCATATCCGTTCCCAGTCCAATCTCAATACCCTTCTCAAGCAACCACCTGACCTTGGCTGTCCCACTCGTAATTGCAGAATTAGAAGCAGGGCAATGACTAATCTTTGCCTTCCGATCTTTAATCAGATCAACCTCATCCTCACTCAAATGCACACCATGCGCAAGAATAGTCTTCGATGTCAAAAGTCCATGGTCGTCATAAACACCTGTGTAATGTTTATGCCCTGGGAACAGTTTGTTCACCAACTCAATCTCATTCTTGTTCTCTGAGATGTGCGTCTGGATCGGTAAATTAGTTTCTTTGTGTAAGGCGCCTAGACCATGCATCAGCTCGCTGCTACAGCTGGGCGCGAACCGTGGGGTCAGGATGGGCGTGATAAGAGCGTGACTTGGGTCGATAGAAGCGATGTGAGCAATCGTAGCCTTGGTGTCAGCAATAGCAGCCGAGGGCGAGATATCACGGTAGTAATCTGGAGCTAAAGTGTCCATGCAGCAGCGGCCGATGAACGCTCTCTGGCCGAGATTGAGGCAGATGTCGGCGAGGAGATTGGTAGAGTCTACGGCGATGGTTGCGTAGTAGGAAGCGGTGGTAGTGCCATTTGCGAGCGTCCTTTGGATGCAGCGCGTGTAAACAGTTTTTGCTTTTGGGAGGGAGGAGAGGCTGCTTTCCATGGGGAACGTGTAGGTGTTGAGCCAGTCCAGTAGGGTGGTTTTGCCGAAGATGCCCGCGTTGGGGAATTGGGAGGCATGGATGTGTGTGTCTGTACATCTTATCAGTGAGTGTTTGGAGTATGAAGGGGGATGCTGACCGATGAAGCCTGGGAAGAAGAACTGTCCTGGTTTTGCTGTCCGTACACTGACTTCTGAGCTTGACCAGCCAAGTTTGGGATATACCGTCTCTTCGGCTTTCTTTTGACCACATGCTCTTTCGATGCTAACTATGATCCCCTTCTCATCAACGAAGATAGCAGCATCGTGTAGATATTCCAGCACGTCCAAGCTCTTGCTATGAATGAAGCTGCCCAAGTAAAGTGACTTCATGATGGCGTGATGTATGATAAGATGCTCCCTAGCTTGCTCTCCCAGGTTTCTGCAAATAATGATGAATGCTTGACGAAGCTATCTGGGGAAACGGTGTAAATATATTGAACTGTCATGTTTTTATGTTGAAGGGAAATTCACTTCTCGTGAAGTACTGCCACTGCGACGACCCGCCGGGTGGGTGCACTGCTTAGCCGAGTTTGGAAGGGACAACCGGCGGAACCCGCCTATGGCCGAATCAGATGTGGGGGTCTCCCCTTTCCTATGCGTGCTGCCGCGAGCTGCAATGGATGTGACCGAGTTTGAGTTGCAGCTCTTTCAACATCAAGCGAGGCTTGCTTATTACTGTTTCACCGCTTCTGATGCAATGGGCAGTCATTGTAATTTGTGAATAATTATTCATCTACATGCCGAACTTATCAGGCTTAGTGATAAGCTTCTGATCTCTGCTACATTCCAAGTCTATTCTAAATACAGTAATGCGGGTATATCCATGCGCCTTGAATGCCTTTTTTTCCCTTGACCCATCCATTTAAACCCCTGATATTGCCTCATCTATATGCTTGCTCTACGAGGGGCCATGGTCCTCCGAAGCGCCTTTTTCTCCTCTGTTTCATCCACTATTGGAAGGACACCTTGGTCCCTCATCTGTGCGAGAAAGTCCTGTCCAAACTTGTATCCAACCTGATAAATCTCATCAAATTTCCCAAAGTCCAAAGTTCCATAATCGTCGATGGGCGGTCTCATGTAAAGACAACCTGGTGTATTCTTCGCCCTCTCCAATGCATCCACGCTTGATACATAAGCCAGGCGTGCTTGAATCTCGGCCAGAGTCGGTGGGTTCGGGTACGAAGAGAACGGGTTCCAGCGGTTTGCGAAAGCCCAAAACCCAGACAACGAGTCCCCAAATGTCTGTGGCGTATCGTCATCGAGACTACCCACATCAACAGCAAAGATAACGTCCGCCCCCAAGGACTTCATGTGAGATACGGTCAGATTGTCAACGTAGCCTCCATCAAGAAGCATACTTCCTTCATCGCAAAGAGGCGGGAGAAGGCCTGCCAAGGACATCGACGCTCTTACATATCGCCAGGCATACCCGCTGGTATGTATTTCAGACCGACTTTTGCTGATATTGGTGGTGTTGCAATAGAATTCGAGCCAGAAATCCTCAATTTGGGTGTTTCCAAATGTTTTGAAGATACCGCGGTTGAATTCGTGGCCTGTGGTATAAGAAGCAGATGGATATGTCAGATCAAGGGCGAAACGCCACATGCTTGCCATTCGCCCTGCAAACTTTTTCGCTCGCCCGTACATAGGCACAACATCTGCATCTCGGGCATATAGTGCACCGATGAAGGACCCGATGGAAGTGCCTCCAATGATATCTATCGGAATGCCGGCTTCTTCTAAAGCTCTAATGATTCCAACTTGTGCTATGCCTCGAGCGCCACCGCCACCGAGAACCAATCCAATTGATTTCCCGCAAAGCCGCCTTGCAATTCTGTGAAAATCACCTTTGAAAGGTGTATCTGCCGAATACAATGGAGTTTGTCTGACCCTGCGAGAAGTGTACTTTTGAATCTCCGCTTGTAGGACTTGGACTCGTTGTTTCAGCGCCGAGCCGAATTTCCTCGTTTGAGGGTGAACAGGCACCGAGCTTGTTCTGAACGCCATCTGGACATGGTGATGCCCACCGTTGATCCAAACTCGATTCCGCAGCCAGGCGCGTGTCGTTCCAGGCGAGGAGAAACGATCTGCGTGTAAAAGAACTAATTCTTTCCTTGCTGTGGTCTTCATGCCGAGTAGAAAGCGTTCATACTCTCCAATGGCAGGAGAGCCTTCAGCCAGCCCAACAAGTAGAATGCAATCAGCTTGGCTAATACAAGTTTGGGTCCAAGGAGAATTCACGTTAGTATCTGTTTATATACATGTCAGCATATATTTAAACAAACATCCTTAGATAATCGAAACAAAAATGGCAGTCAGGAAAAAATTAGAGTTGTTGTTTTTTAGTCTTCATCGAAAGACCTCTGGGTTAAAAAGATAATCATCATTTGCCAGTACGATATCAAAAGAAAGGCTCAATGCTTACCTGCGACGTAGAGGACGAGACCATACTTCTCCTCGAGGTCTGCAAGATATTGAGATAGCTTCAGTTTGCCCATACGACTGAACGCATGTCGCCCGAGGTGGTTTAAAATTGCGGCTTGGTTGAGTGAAGTGACCCCATTCGTAGCCCCAATCTGAGTCAAAGCATTCATCAATCGGCTTCCAAACTCAACTACTGGGACGCCTGCGGTGACTGGCAGAATAGCCACTGTTCGGAGATTGACAGTCGATGAGACTTTGTTATTCGTAGCACCAGTCACTTTCTCTTTTCCCTGGTCAAATATTGGATCCTCAATCAGAGCTCTCATACGAGACGCAATGATCTTCGATATCTTGATTGTAATTCCAGGGTGCTCTTGGGCAAGACTGTTGAAAAGTGTCTTTGGAAACTTTGCAATTTCTGTGTCTCGGATTGCGTGAAGAGTAGCTGGCCGTGTAGATTCCGTCATGACTTCGAGTTCACCTACACTCTCCCCTTGACCGTACTCGCCAACGACTTTCATTTCAGCTTGCTCGTTGTTCACAACCAGTCGAAGACGGCCATTCAAAACGATGTAAATCGCATCACTATCATCACCCTGGTGGTAAATGACTTGCCCAGCACTGACTTGCACCCATTCGAGCGCGAAATCGATATGGAGGATCAATCGTGGTAAGAGACTAGTCAACCGCTTCGCCATGGTAAGCAATACGACCGGGTATTTTTCGACGATTCTCTCCAAAGACGACCGAGGCAGAAAACCGACATAGACATCTGTTTTAGCGACAACATCAATGAAGGACCGGTATGACGATATTGTTCCAATGTAGCCGGCAATTCCGCCAGGTTTGATCAACGCCAATGATTTGCGACCTGTTGTCTTGCGCTTCTTGCTATCGGTACCAGCCCCAGAAGCTGAGCCAGACGCTCGTGATGACCCCGTTTTCACGCGGGATAGAGGAGCTAATGTTTCTTCTCCAATCTTTGTGGAACTTGGCGGGCGGTGCGATTGACCAAGCACTGTAGAATCGGTTTTCTCATCCACGGGAACACTTACGTCGAGGAATCCATCAATTACGTAGTAAAGTCCGGGATTACGCTCGCCTTGTTCGACAAGAACTGACCCTTTGGGGAAATAGACGATCTCAACCTCCTCTTGTAGTTCCTGTGCTAAACCTTGGGTACTTGGAAAGCCTCCAGCGCTGACCCCACCGGATGTCATAGACTCAGTATCGCCGTCGCCAGAGGCCTCGTAAGGGTCGATGAATCCAAAAGCATTGTTACTGAAAACAGCCTTCTGCCTCCTTTGGTCATAAGATACAAGCCTAGGTGACGCCTCAACTGAATCTGACATCCTCAGCGCGTTTTTGGTGTTGGTCAGACCAATCGCTTTGAAGATGCATTCCAAAATCGACATACGGAACATGCTATCTTCATCGACTGACTCCTGGCGGTGTAGAACTACGCGAGGATTCATGTTGGTGGCAAATGGATTGAAGGTCCTCTGTGCAAGCGGACTGTGAGTATCATGGGGCCACACGTCCGGAGCTTTGCCATTACTAGAATTGCCTTGGCCAAGACCTGAATTGCTCCTACGACCACCATGTCTCGACATTTGAATGTTAGTGAGTAGATCCCCAGGACTCGGAGCCACTCCGGCATCGCGAGACTCGGGTGGCTGGAAAGTGGCTGTAGAAAGAGGTTGTGACTTCTTGGCTGAAAGAGCATGGACGGTCGCCTCCTTTCTGAGGCTGTTGCTAGACCGTCGTCTCCGACCAGCCCCGGGATTGTGTAATGCAATGCCTTTGCTCCCTTCTTCCGGGCCAATTCTTTCCCGTTCGCGAATGAATTTCTCTTTCAATCGTTCCAAAGCATCGCCGCGTAAGAAATTAGGTAGCTCGTAGGTTGTGTACTTGTTCATGTGCTTTTCGGTCCGAAGAACTTCGCTCGTTAATCCAAGATACGAGTGACCCGTCGCAAGTGTCACCCTCTGTAGTCTAGTTAAGATTACTTGAACAATGTGTGCAGTAGCTTTAGGATAGACTCTGGTCAACCGGCGAAAGGCGCTGGCTGGAATGATTGCAATTGTAGTATCGACTGTTGCTCTCGCAACCACATCAGGATGTGCGGAGTAGGTCTGTGTTCTTCGAGGTTTAGGTCTTTCCCTTTGTGCGCCCGAGTTGGGGTCAAGAGACAAAGGGGGAACTCTAGGTAATGTGCCACCAGCGGTTGAGCTCGCCATAGTTGATGAACGCCGATCTCGACGTTTCTGCTGCCCATGTTGACTCGGTGAACCATAAATTGGGCTAGTTGGCAAGGACGGAGGAGTGTCATGGTGGCTATGGTCAAGCCCCAAGCCGGCAATTGACGGGAAGCGTGAGTGACCATATCCAGAACCTGGGAGACTGGAGTCTAGATCGTCATCCTCCGTGTGCCTTAATTTCACGTCTTCTGTAAATAAAGACAAGATTGAAAATAATGAGGACATTGGTGCTCCATTTTTGACTTCAGTCAGTAATTGGTATCCCTGGTGCGCATTCCCTGTCATTGGTCCATCGCCACTATCCGAGGAATCGTCGGCATGAAATCCAGAAGGCTCAGAATCAGACTCGCGGCTCTCCCGAGATGACTTGACAAATATCTCCACCAGTCCGTCTACCACCAAACAGAACCCTTTCTCTTCTTCGAGATTCAAAGTCTCTCCTGCTATGAGCTTCCTTGTTTGCATGCTCCGGGTAAGCTCGTGGAAAACAGGCCGCTCTAAGTAGCCAAACACCTTTATTGCACTAAGAAACTCGTCGAGGTAGTTCGAGAACCCGGATTTCGACCCTTCCTCCTGCGTATCTGGATACAAGTCGATCTGCGGCTCTTTTCTCTGGGGTTCTGGTGGTAGTCGAGCGTACATGTTGAGGAATCTGTATCGTACGAACCAACTCGCCGTAGAAACGAAAGCAATCATGATGAGCATTCTGGAAGGACTATTAGTAGGAGTATTGTGAAACGTAGCGCACCAGGCAAACATACAAAGTGGTTGCATTCATTGTAACCGTCAGGCTCGTGGAGAAAAGAGTAAACAAGAACGTGGGCATGGTTATCGTAGTGAAAGTAATCACCCAGTACAAAATACCTGGAATGATCGTGATCAGATACAGTGTCATTCTCCCAAATGACCCAAGCCAAGTTTTTTGGGTCTTCACCAGCTCCGTAGATGCCGCCGTGGCCAAAGCCAATGGTGAGGTCGATGTCGAGCTCATGTTGCTGGCGAAGCTTGTCAAGCTCTCCACGGTAGAGGAAACGGGTTCGGAGAGAGACATGGTGTAAGGGGTAAGAGTATCAGTAGAACCGACTGCCAACGGGCAGTTCAGCTCTTAACAGGTGCTGATTTCATTTGCCAAAAATGTACCTGTTTTTCATTGCCTCGGGGTCATCTGTTGTGATGCAAAGAATGATCATAAGACTTGTAGTTCAGAGCTTCAAGCTCAAGCCACCGATACAGTTAGCCCACGGAGTTTTTGACGAGAACGCCGATCAGGGCGGCCAAAGCGGGACTACAAAGCGGCACTGAAGAAATGGTATTCAAAAGACGGACGTACAGTAGAACCAGTGCCGCTTTTTGATCACTCTATCTTGCCCTAGATATAAGGCTGCCAGATATGCCACCAGCCCACCAAACTTTTCGGAAGAGGTGACTTTACCGCAAAAACTACCAGCAACCGCACCCCCTCCGAATTCGCGATAACTTCCTCAAGTTCACTCAGAGCACTTTGGGAAATTTAAATAAGCTATCTCTGCATTATCTTCTGCAAGTCCAGCGACGAAGCGCAACTACAGTACCTCTGAATACACGCGCGCCCCGCAGCGCAACAATCGCAATCATGTCTCTGACAAATTGCCGCTTCTACGAGGAGAAGTACCCTGAAATTGATAGCTTCGTGATGGTGAACGTCAAGCAGGTATATCGATCTTGGCAAAAATGCGTGGAATGTGCTGACAGCAGACTCAGATCGCAGAAATGGGAGCCTATGTAAAACTACTCGAATACGATAACATCGATGGCATGATTCTACTCTCTGAACTGTCGAGACGTCGTATCCGTAGTATCCAGAAACTCATTCGAGTTGGGCGAAACGAAGTTGTGGTGGTTCTGAGGGTCGACAAAGAGAAAGGTAAGGCTGAATCAAGGGTCGCCTCTTCTGTGCTGTATCTGGAGCTAATGGGTCGTCTGTTCAGGTTATATTGATCTTTCGAAGCGAAGAGTATCACCAGAAGATATCGTCAAGTGCGAGGAGCGATATAACAAGAGCAAGATGGTACACTCGATTATGCGACACGTTGCCGAAAAAACCAAGCACCCTATTGAAGATCTCTACGAGAAGATTGGCTGGCCTCTGAACAAGAAGTACGGACATGCTGTAGATGCCTTCAAGCTCTCAATAACGTAAGACTCAAACATTTTGGCTCCCAATTTCCCCGCTAATTATCATAGCAACCCCGATGTGTGGCAAGAAGTCTCGTTTCCAAACGACGTGGTCGCCGACGAACTCAAGTCTTACATCGGTAAGCGTCTCACACCTCAGCCCACGAAAGTCCGCGCGGATGTCGAAGTTACCTGCTTTGGCTACGAAGGGATTGATGCTGTCAAGACCGCACTCCGAACTGCTGAGGCCAGAAACACCCCAGACAACCAGGTCAAGGTCAAGCTTGTTTCGCCACCGTTATATGTCCTTACGAGTACGTGTCTGGAGAAGAATGTTGGTATATCGACATTAGAGGCTTCGATCGTCGACATTCGGAAAAACATCGAAGCGGCAGGGGGAGAGTGCAATGTTAAGATGGAACCAAAGGCAGTCACCGAAAACGACGATGCTGAATTACAGGCACTGATGGAAAAGAAGGAGAGAGAGAACGCAGAAGTCAGCGGGGACGAGAGCATGTCTGAATCCGACGAAAATGCCGTCGAGGTGATGTAAAAGCATAGGGGGTTATCAAAAGCTTTGGTGGATATTTGCATTGCGGGCGCATATAAGGGGCTATAGAGCTCACAGGTACCGTTGTCCTACCTGGATGAAATAAATATATCCTGGCGGATCAATAACTGTGGAAAATGAATTGTGTTGAAGTGATTGTAAACCCCTCATTGCAGCAAGGCTAGCCGTCATACCACAAGGCTACGACTGCAACTGCGAAATCTACGCGACCTCTTCAAAGTTCCAGACATATCCGAACAATGATATCCGGCCTTTGGCCACCATGTCCCACAGTCGAATTTTCTCTGCCTTCCGACGACATACACCATCTGTTCGATCCATAAAGCAATTCAGCGGTACTCTTTTCGTGATCGCAACTTGGGTTCCAGCAGTCATCTTCTTCAACGAAAATGTCGGGGAGGTGACCCATATCCACGGCCCTTCCATGTACCCTTACCTCAATACAAGTTACAATGAAAGCATGTCCAAGGACATATGTTGGGTAAATAAATGGAAGCCAACAAATAAACTGCAAAGAGGAATGCTCGTAGCCTTCCGGTAATTCTCGTCATCAAACTTCCAGCTTCCCCATACTGACCTTAACAGGAGTCCAAGCAACCCTGAAACTCTAGCAATAAAGCGTATCATAGCTCTCCCCGGTGATAGCGTCATAACGCGAGCTCCTTATCCTACTCCGATCGCTGATATACCTGCAAATCATGTATGGGTCGAAGGAGATAATAAAGATGCTACCAAGACCCTGGATAGCAACTATTATGGGCCTATATCGATGAGTCTGATAGAGGGAAAGGTTACGCGTGTCTTATGGCCATGGGAGAGTGCTGGACCAATACAGTGGCAGCAATTCAAGGGGCGGACGAAGGTTATCAAGGGGTAGAAGGGGAACGATTTTGGTGGAGTCATGGAGGGGATAGAAGATATCGTACAAAGCGAATTACCCAAAACCTACCACCAAGATGATCGTCTCAGGCCTTAAGATTCCTGCCAGTATATGGAAAGCTTCATAGAAGCATTGGAGGCGGCCGAATCGTTAGGGAAGGTGTTGATACTGGCATGACGAGTGTTGTAAAAACATGATAATTTCCGCTATAGTGAGACAGAAATATAATTGAATTTGCTATAGCGATCATAAACGAACTCATACTAATTACCTTAGGATATAAAATTTCAACTGCCTAACGATGGACATTACCTACCTAGGTATTTTGCAGGCTCTTCCTTCTTCTTCAGCCTTGCGAATAGCCGAGCCGAAGCTAGGAAATATCCTCGTCTCGCAACTTTTGCTTTCTATCAACACGAAAAACCGCGCAATCCCCCCACCAGCGCGCCTCCAAATATCTCGAACAAGTTCCCGTGGGGAGGCCCCGAAGGCGACTCAATAGGGAACTGAGGCAGGGCCATGTCCCTGACCTCTCGCGTTGCCAATTTGTTCTCCTCTTCATCGACAAGTCCACAGCAGAGTCGGAACGAGTTCGGCTTTGTTGATGATGGAGTGCCGGCAGGGAAGCAAGGTATCGCAGATATCAAATTGGGAGCAGAGAGGGTCCGGTCGGATACAATGGCACAGAAAGCGGTTGAGGAGGAGGCACGACCTCCCTACCTTCATGTAAGACGCCATGCCTCGGAGTGGGAGCCTGCAATACTGACTTCTACAGTCTATGATCGCGGGAGGAATCGGCGGGACTACAGGGGATTTATTGATGCATTCTTTGGATACGGTCAAGACTCGCCAGCAAGGCGATCCGCATATTCCGCCTAAGTATACGACTATGGCATCGTCCTATACTACGATCCTGCGACAAGAAGGAATACGGAGAGGTTTATATGGAGGATGGCTTCCAGCTTTACTTGGATCATTCCCGGGGACCATCATTTTCTTCGGCACCTACGAATATAGCAAACGACATATGATAGATTTTGGCATCACCCCGCAGGTTGCCTATTTAACAAGTGGTATGTAGGTTGTGGACAGCAGAAGAGCATTGCTAATAAGGATCTAGGCTTCGTTGCGGACTTTGCGGCCTCTTTTGTATATGTCCCTTCGGAGGTTCTGAAAACTCGATTGCAGCTGCAAGGCCGGTACAAGAATCCGTTCTTCCAATCAGGATATAATTATAAAGGGACGGCGCATGCTGCCCGCACCATCGTTCGCCAGGAGGGCTTCTCCGCTCTTTTCTATGGGTACAAAGCCACAATATTTCGAGATCTTCCCTTTTCCGCATTACAATTCGCATTCTACGAGCAAGCGCAGACCTGGGCTAGGCAGTGGAAGCAGAACAGAGAGATTGGACTCCCGCTGGAGCTCTTGACTGGAGCATCAGCTGGTGGACTTGCTGGGGTAATCACATGTCCTCTTGACGTGGTGAAAACTAGGATTCAAACTCAAGTAAATCCTTCTACCACGCCGGCTGTGAAGCAAACGCCCGCTCATTCAGTAGTACCGAGCGAGGGGAAGCCAGGAGCAAAGTCTGCACTTAAACAACAAATTCGATCGATATCCACATCCTCTCCTTCAACACATATGCCGAAACCTGGTTGCATGAACCTCGACACGTCTTCAGTGTTTACGGGCTTGAAGCTCATATACAAGACAGAAGGTATTGCAGGAGGCTTCCGAGGCGTGGGTCCAAGATTCGTGTGGACGAGCGTGCAGAGTGGATGTATGCTGTTTTTGTACCAAACCATTTTGAAGCAATTGGATGGCTATGCCGCCTCCGAGAATCAGGAGTCTGCTGTATAGTACGTAGGGATGAGAGGCTGCTAGCTGGTCCTGGATGATAATTCCGGGCTGTATTTGTTAAATGTATGTATACCAAGAGCATTTTGGGACGGCGTTGGATACATGCAACAGAGCATGTGGGATAGAAAATAGATCTTCACTTTCCAAATAAATTCCGCCGCTTTCAGTTAGGAGGTAAGAGTATGAGAATGACTGAGGTACTGGAACTCGTTAAATCAATTGAAATACTATTACATTTCGGCCATTGAGGTATAGCATTAAAACTACTCGTAGAAAAGGGGAGCTGCTCCACACCACTTCGAAATTCCGGTAGCCGGTTCGTGCCATTGCCGACCGAAGCTACATGTGGTTCGATCCCAACCTCGAAATTTATTGCTTCCTGTCCAGGAGAACCTCAACGACACGTTTTCGCCAATTGGCCCAGCCGCGAGGGCATTATCATACGGTCTCATTGCCCAGGCATATGAGATGGCCAGATTAGCTACGAAATGCCAACAAACCTCCCTGTGCCCTCAAAAGGCGCACTGCGAGCTTTGCGGAACCTTGCCTTGGGCACATCCTGCACTATTGCCTTTGGTGCTGGCATGATAACGGAGGATCGCCGACGCCGTATACGTTCCGCACGAGAAATACACAACAATGCCCAGAAGATTAAGACGTCGAGGAGTTACTACAATGCTGGGAGAGCCTTGATAGACACCCTGGACGATCAGGTTGTTGATGAGAGCATTTGGCTCGCGGGGGACCCTACGCTGAGGAAGTTAACGAAGGATACGAATGAAGCTCTGAGAAAACAGGAGACGAAATCGTCTGCCCCGCGAAAACTCCCACCGCCGATCCCTATTATCAAATACGACCCCGCGGAGTTGTTTTCTTACCCTCGAGAGCTGAAGCTCCAACCCAAAGCTCGAATATTGAAAGACGAGAAATGGAAGCTGGCAAACTCCTCTCCAGTGTCAGCAGCGAGCCGACCGCTTCCGATATTCGCATGCGAATGGAAGGAGAAAGAGGCCTACAAGCCAATTCTAAAGTATTCAACCCCAGTTGCCCTAGAACCGCTCAAACTAGCCTCGAATCCCCTACCACCATTGGAAATTTCCGGTTCCTCAAAGACTCTGATCAGAGACCGCCAGCATAGGCTTGCCAACGATGTTTGTAAGCTTCTGGACACTCAGGATGATCCAGAAGCTGTGCAGGCGGCGGCATTACGTTTCCTTGATGCCTTTGAGGAGGGGGTGGAGATAGATTATAGGGGAATGGCATCAGCTCTGATCGATGCTGCAGCCAGGCTGTCGGAGGCCTGTCAGAAACATTCTAAATTTCCCTACGCGGAGCGAGTGTTAGACGTTATTCTCGACCATGCAACCCGCATCGACGAGAATACTTTTGCACGTTTTTACCCTCTTGAATCGATCTCAAGTCTGATCACGAGGAAAGGACACCCCGATAATATGCCTCTCCCCGAGTCTAACCTTAGAAAAGCTGCAAGAATATATCTTATGCAGTACAAAGACAAGCCTAAACCTCAGACAAACCAAACGGTACATTGGACTCTCGGGGAAAAGCTTTGTCGTGAGACATGTCGAGCCGGCATGTACGAACTTACCAAAGACTTGTATTTCCGTCTCCAACACAGTCGCCGAGGTCTCCCTCCACTCGCTGTTGATCAGCTGATAACAGCAACTCATGCTTGGGGCCGCCACAAGCAAATATTCCGCTACTTCAAAGCATTCTACTCGCAAACATCGCCGCATATGGCAGAGCTTTACAAAATTACGGACCAGGTTATTGATTCTGTCATCAAAACAGGCAAAATGGAGCAAGCTGAGGAGGTTCTTGCCGTTGCCGATCAATTGGCAGCAGCAGGCGGATTTCCAAGCTCTACAACCCCGATTCTCAAAGTCGTCGGGCATCAATGGAGGGCGACTCGGGATATCTCAAAAACCAAGGAGCTGTTCACGCGCTTAGAGCCATTAATTCGTAAAGCCAACCACCCTCAAGCCGCCTATGGTGCCATCATTCAGTGCTGCATTGAGGCAGGCGAAGAAGATGTGGCCAAGTCGTACTATGTAGCTTACCGGGCGGCTTGTTCTCCTACTCAGGCAAATTTACGCATCTACGGGCATTTCGCACTAGCGAAAGCAATGCGAAATGACTGGGATGGTGTCCTCGAGGATCTTCGAAACATGGCCCTGCTTGTCACATCCGATAAAGGAGGGGACTATGAGAGCTCTTTTGTTCCTATATTGAGTCTGTTTGCCAAGTCCCATTCTGTTGGCCAGACCGAAGAATTTGTCCGCAAATTCATCGATCAGCATCAGTTGAAATTGACAGACCGTATTTTGAACGTCATGATCAATGTTTATTCCCGAGCAGGGGAAGTGGATTCCTTATTCCGCTGGATTGATTTTGCGGCATCTGCTGGATGCCCAATCGATGCAGTCTCCGTGAACACTATCCTTGGCAATTGTTATTTTCGATGGAATATGTCATTCTTCCATATTATGAGATTGTATTCCAGAATCCGGTCATTGGAAGGGGTGCATCGAAAAGTCACGGATCAGGACACTGTGGAAATCCTTGGGCGAATTGCCTTAGCAGGTCGCCCCGATGATGATACAATCAGTCGCAGATTGAAGCAATTGAAGGACCTGAGCAGATCTAAGCAGGTATGGGATACTCAGGGAGTAAGCCGTGCGATGGCAACGACCTTTGAAAGAAACGATTTCACCGCGACATTGAAAATTTACAATCTTGCTCTTGAAAAGGGGGTTTTGATAAAGTCAGGTCATGTTCTGAGGGCTGTCAGAGCTTCCTTAGCTCTCCATGGGTCCGATATTGGTGAAGCTGTTTGTTTCATTAGAGATGCGCACCTAAAGCATCTAAATGTGGACGCATCAGTTGGAACCTTGATCATTCACCAACTGGATCTTCTACAAGATTCCCAGTCTGACGTCGACAAGATGTTGCAATTTGCCGAAGCTGCCGTCTCTTCCCTGGAGGAACATGGTCTCAAGGTTTCGCAGGCAATGTTGAACCACGCAGTGAGCAATATTGCAAAGACCGGGCATTTGCGTGCGGCAATCGGCTTTTGGAAGAACATGTGCCTCCATCTAAAGATCCCAACATCTGAGATCGATCTTGAGAGTCTTAACACTCTCTTGAAGATATACATTCAGCTTCGGGATGGACCAGGCGTGCAATGGACAATGCGTATACTTTCGGCAAACGGCCTTTCGCCCGACACCCGCCTCTTGGTTTATTTGAAGGATGCTCGTAGAGACGTGCTGAAAGCGCAAGGGGGTGCTTGGACTACTGGCATCTTCAAAGGTGCTATTAAACATGCTATCTTAGAAGTCCTCGAAATGCGAAGACAACACAAGGAAAAGCTGGAACAGGTCAAGAAGATGACGATTAAGATCATAGAAAGGGCGATTATTGATCAAGAAAGAGGAGGCACTATTATTTCTGAAAAGCAATACAAGAGCTCGGGGTTTCGCAAGGTTGACGATTGGGAAGACGATGAGCCTTGGGTAGAGCCTGATGGAGAGTTGAGTGCTGCTCTGGGACGACCGCTGCCTCCGAAGTTAGTTGGAGTGACTGCTTCATAGATTGTAAATATAATGAGGAAATGTAAATACATATATACAGACATACAAGGATCAGCTCTGACATTCCACTGCAAGAAACTCGCCATAGACGCGGAAAACATGGCCTACATCTGATGAATTGTTCAAAAAGATGTCAAAATGTGGCCACGATGTAGACTCTTTAAAACGTACTGAAAACCACGGTCTTGCTAGTTCTTTTGAAAGTCTTTTGTAGTCGTCTCCTGAAACAGAACACTATTAACGTTGTAAGCAATGAAACTTTTGTAAGATCTTACAATTTCAAAGAGTGAGAGTGAGAGCTGGTTGAGTTTCATCCCGCATCTATTCCCTGCTAGCATCCGCCCCACACGTCATTGTCAACAAATATTTGACATCCCAGCATCGCATCTTTTACAAGCACCTTCCTCGTCACCTTCTTCCAATGTCCTGTGCAACGTGATGTCGATTGTAGCAGAGTGACTGACCTCCCCTAGCACATTTAAAATTAGCTAACAAGTGAAAGTCAGGTCCGGCGCGTCGATAGCCAACTCGACCGCGTGCACCTCGTGCCCCACGATATCGATGCTTTTACCGCCTCAAGCTCACGGCTGCCCCGGATCACCGAATTACAGAATGTTGTAAAGTCATTATCGACCAGCTCCTCTTCCTCGCCTTTACTATCCTCGTGGCGGATTCTGAATCTGCTGCAACAAGTTGCACTTTCAGATACTGACGACGCGAGCGCGAATTCGTCCTATGAAGCAGAGCTAGAGTGGCTACTGGTCAGCAAGGCGACGGTACAGACATATGGGTTATTACTCGGAACATTGCTAGAGCAAACGATTCCGTTGAATGACGAGTTGTGGTATTGGGATGAGGTGTTGGGGAGCTATGCTTGGAGCGGGCTATATACTGTTCAGACAAGTCCCCTCAGATGGTGGGCTTGGGGATGGGATGTCATTGAGGATACGAAAAACAGAGTGGCGAGATTGAGGGAATCTGGTGCAAATGAAGATGTGGGCGTCAGGGAGGCTGGAGAGGGGCTGGGAGATAAATGGAAGAGGTTCTATGGGCTTGTGAGGGAGAGTATTAGGGAGAGGAGCGTGGCGGATATTCAGAGACGAGTGCTGGGTCCGGTTGCGCTTTGTAGGGAGGAGGGAAGGATGAAGCAGGCGAAGTTGAGGCGGTTGCGAGAGATGGGTGCGAGTGGTTTGGGAGTGTTGATGGATGAGGGTTTGAGTTTTGAGATGGGAGACGACAGTGCTGAGCTGAAAGCAGAGGAGAGTGATAGTCATGAGTGGAAGGTCGTGGTGGAGAGGAGTATCGCGCTGATGGATAACGTCTTGCGGAACGTTACAACTCTCGAAACCGGGGTATCAGACTTCGAGGATACAGTTTTTGCGAGCGTAGAGGACGATCCTGAGATTTCGGCGAGAGGGGCAGACGAAGATCAAGTTGCCAGACCAGCGAAACTCTCAAGGCGACTTCAGCATATTCTCGAAGTTCACGTACCGAATCATGTGTCTACATCTCAAAAGCTGGTCTCTGAGTACGGACGTCCTTCAAGGGTCATTCGTTACTGGATACCTGCCAGCGTATTACTGCTTTCATCAACAACACTACTTCGCATTTTTGTCAGCAAACAAGCAGAGATCATTGCGTGGGTACGAGATCTGGGAGTCACAGTCCAAGATTTCTGGTTCAATTGGGTGATTGAGCCCACCAAGAAAGTCATTGGCACTATTCGCCATGATAAGGAAAGCGAGGTTGCTATTATGAGCAAGGAAAGTCTGAAGGGCGACAGAGATAGCCTCGAGAGGATGGTTGTCGATTTTGCGATTGACAATCCTCAGAATTCAGGGGTTGGAAGTGGATCACTCAATGACTCTCAAATAGCGGAAATTAGAGCCAAGGTGAAGGAAGGTGACCTTACACCTGTGCTACGAGCATATGAGAAGGATCTTCGCAAGCCATTTGTGGGCACTGTTCGAGGAGATCTCGTGCGGACACTCTTGATCCAAGTCCAGAAAACGAAGGTCGACGTTGAAGTTGCCCTCAGTGGCATAGACGCATTACTCAAGAGTCAAGAGTTGGTCTTTGGATTTATCGGCTTGACGCCAGGCGTTTTAGTATGCTTTGCAGCGTTCCGCTATATCGGGGGGGTGTTTGGGAACAGGAGAGGTTTGAAGCAGGGCCGAAAGGCCGGTCAGACCGTCCGAATTCTCCGAAATATCGACCGGACTCTCACTCTCGCGACCCCGACTCAGAACAACGTACTGTCATACAAAGATCACGGTCTACTTCTTTGCGAGGTCCACCTCCTCCGGCAACGGGCCCATAGACTCTTCCCTGGAGAGATCGAACGTGAATTCCTCGAAGATGTTGGCGACCTGTGTAATATCAACAGTGGCATTCAGCAACAACTTAAAGTCCTCGAGCGCATCAGATGGGGCTACTCAAAATGGCTCAAGTAAAGAATGTATAATACACGGATAAAATAAAAATAATCAGTCATTTATTAAATCGCTTCCCCCTAAATCTTCGGACTTGAGCATTTTCTTGAACTCCAACAAACAGCAACGTCGTGCAAAATGGAATAACCAACTTGATGCTATCCACAAAAAGTCAATGACATTGAATTCGACCAGATCTATTCATTGTGAATGCACTTTGAACTTCCAGCTTGAAAAACGTGCCTGCCCTGCCGCTTTTGCGAGCCGCGAACATTTGACACTTTTGGAGCCGCTAAGGTTAACCAAAGGCAACCTCAAAGTCAATCCTTCCTGCAGTTATTGAAGCCATCACGATAAACGCCGCTGTTCCTTTCCATTTCCACGACCGCAGACGCTTAATTCCACCAATATCCCCGACCCCGAGAAGCAGACGAGCAGCCGCCCCGAATTCTCTGCAATCAGCGTCATCATCCTCGCCTCAAACCGTCAACCTCCTCCAACGACCCTGACCCACCACCTTTACCCCACGCAGCCACCGCTACAGTCGCACGGCCTAGAGATTACAGCGAGCCTGCTCTTCCCTCAACACACGCGATCACATTCAAGATGGCTGGGACGCGTAATTATGACTTTTTGGTACAGTAGCTCTAGGCAATGTTGGAGATACCTAGCCAGCTAACGATATACAGATCAAGCTATTGCTGATCGGCGACTCCGGTGTAGGCAAATCATGCTGTCTCCTTCGATTCAGCGAGGACTCATTCACACCGTCCTTCATCACGACCATTGGTATCGACTTCAAGATCAGGACGATCGAGCTGGATGGAAAGAGAGTAAAGCTCCAGATATGGGACACCGCCGGACAAGAACGGTTCCGGACTATCACGACTGCTTATTACAGAGGCGCTATGGGAATTCTACTGGTGTACGATGTCACAGATGAGCGCTCGTTCAACAGTACAGCTCCCTCCTTCGCAGATACCTGTCGGCCTAGCTAACATGCTTCTAGACATCCGAACCTGGTTCTCAAACGTCGAACAACATGCCACAGAGGGTGTGAACAAGATCCTCATCGGTAACAAGTGCGATTGGGAAGACAAGCGTGTGGTATCTACAGAGAGGGGACAACAGCTGGCTGACGAGCTCGGCATCCCGTTCCTTGAGGTCTCGGCAAAGAGCAACATCAATGTTGAGAAGGCATTTTACAGTTTGGCGGCAGATATCAAGAAGCGAATTATCGACACGGCGAAAACGGACCAGGCAGCGTCCCAAGGTGTAGATGTCGGAGCACAAGGTAGCGGAAGTGGATTGGGGGGCAAGTGTTGCTAGATAATAATGGAAGGAAGATGTTGATGCTGTGGTGCTTTCGTTTTTGATTGTTTAAGAGCAGTTTATGGGCGGAGTTTGGTCATACGGTATTACAAATTAAAGGCATTTCATTTTGCTGGTCACTTTCATCACGAAAACCTGCGAGAAATATGCGGTGAGTCTGAAAAGAATGGCTGAACGAGGGACCAGTAATACAATCTGGATTTACCAAAGGATCTCTGCATTTATTATTGGGGCTAAGTCTTGGCCTAACCTCCGGCCAGCCTTTCCTTTTTCTACAAAGGGGCGCTTGTGCCATTCTCTGACAAACCTCCGAGCTTCATGGCGGTCCTTGAAAGATACGACATATCTACCAAGTGGCTTAGGAGCATTTCTCTCCCTACCACCTCTCGATTCCTCAGCCTCGTCTTCTCCCACTGGCCAATCGTGGAGCCGCACAATTGGATCTTCCACATTAGCCAGCTTCCAGTGTAAATTACGGTTGCGCCCATCCAGCTTGATACCCTGCAAGAGCCCGTCTAAGCTAATCTGTCCAAAATCCGTGGAGACCAACACCATGTCCTCTGCTTTGCTCTTCCTACCAGCAATAGCTGCCGGTCCACCATCGTCGAGTAATCGTTGCATTGCTGGCTTATAAGGTTTCGTAGCCATGCGGAGAAATAGCTTGTTCCATGCAGGTGTGAGAGTAAAGCCTTTGACGAGGTTTTGCACGTCTTCACCGGGCCGGAGAATTCCAGGTGGAAGCGGCAAGCCTGGAATGCCCGAACTCTCCCATCGGCCTTTGTGCTTGGCTGCTTTCCATAGTCGGAATATATTGTCGAGGTAGGCTTTTGCAGAGGCATCATCTGAGAAAAGGAGGAAGTAGTGGCCGAGAGGACGGAGGGAATTGTTGTCTCGACCAGGGATTACTATAATATAGCTGTTAGCTGTGTGCTGTGTGCTATTTTACTTCAAAGTCCCAATGTAGGAGATACCTTTAATGATCCCGCTCGTCCACCCCTCAATATGCTCTCCCTTCGGACCCAGTCTGAAGAAATCACTTTCTTCCAATGTCTTAGTAGCAGAATTCAGAATAAGCACACTGGGCTCCTGCTTCGCCCAATTCCTACTCCCGCCTTCTTCTGTACGTCTCAGGCTTGGATATCTCGATTCTTGGAGCTTCTTCTTGGACCTCTTATCCTTCTTACTGAGTCCGGCATCCTTATCCACATGCTCAATCGTATCCTTCTGGCCCGTTTCCCACCATTGGAAAGCAGGTAGTCTCTCCGATTGCTCCCTCCTCTCGGCCTCTTCTCGCCTGTCTGCCGCTCTGCTTTGCGTCTTGCTCTCTTCGGGGAATAGTTCCTCGAATAGCGAAAGAAAGCCCGACTTTTTATCTGTGGCGTGAGGCGCAGGAGGTGCAGGGGAAGGTGTGGGAGATTGGAGTTTGTTCTTCGGTTTAGGTATTACATCGCTTTTGGTGCTCCGGTAGAAGCCTCTGTCATCGGATTTGTATGCGCGCTGTTGCAGAGAAACTAGCTGTCGCACGCTCCATGCTGGCAACAGAAACTGCGGAGGCAGTCGCGTTAGTAGCATGAAGGTCGTGCAATTGCTCTTTATGGGTCGCTGGAAAGCAATCGTTGATGTGTTGATATAAAATTCGCGCGGAGCTGGGACCGACTTTTGGAGACCGAAGACAAAAGCGGCGGCATCTAGCGATCAAAATCATCCACTTGATATGAGTCAAGCTTCTTTTTAAAAATTTCACATCAACAATGCAAATTCAAAACAACATAAATCAAGTATGTCGACCCCGGAAAAGAAGACCTTGGAGGTCAAAATTCGCCCTTACCCAACACAGGTGAAAGAACGCCCAGATCTTCAAGGATTATCACGTGTTCTCCTCAGTGCAGAGGCTCTATATGCTTTGAATCTGAACTCTGGACAGCCGTGCTATATTTGGAAAGTCGATATCCCGGAAACGAAGAGAGAAGCCATTGCTTGGCTTGCTACTGAGAAGAATTTGAAGAATGTTCAGGTTGCGAAAACGTTTCAGAACATTTGTGGTTTCAGCCTCGGCGATGATGTGAAAATATCTGCTGGTCCTCCCGGTGACTTGGCTACGGCAGAATCTGTTATCTTAAGGGATGTTACTGAGAATACGCCTGCGCTTGAAGAGGAGGACCTGGGGCATTGGGAATGGACGCTCAAAAATGGTGCTCTAGGTAAGGCTGTTTTATTCTCCCACCCAAAGTGGTACATTGTTCTTGAAATCAGAAGCTAAGTAGTTACAGACCGTGCTGGCACAGTCTTTGCCGGCATGGCCTTCAAAGACATCTCTCCTTGGGGTCTAAAGCGAACTTTCGTAGTGGATTCCGTCGATACTCGACCCACTGGCCAGGCAAAGTTTGACAAGAAAACATCGTCTGTGAAGATTTCAACTCAAACCGATCAATGGTTTTCTTCTCAAGTTAACGGGGAGCGACCTCGACTTGATAGCGTCAATATTGCGGGCATTGATCAGGCTTTAGAGAAACTTAATGACTTTCTCGGTGACTTTCATTATGGCTTTCAGACAAGCGATGGTGAAAGATCTTGTGCTGCACTTGTGCATGGCAGTGCAGGCACAGGCAAAACACACGTACTCAACAAGGTCATTTCCACTGGCTGGGGTAAGGTTCATCGTATCGAGAGAGATATTAAGCCGGCAGCAATTTCGATAATCTTCAAAAATGCAAAGCTCGCTCAGCCATCCATCATAGTTCTTGATGATCTTGAAGAACTCGTCTCAAATGAGGATTCTACTTCAAGAAGCATTGCTAAAGCCATTGGCGAGGAGTTGGATAACCTTGTCCAAGGCTGCACGACATCACTTCCTAGTGTCTTGGTCATTGCCGCCACAACGGATTTTGGCAAAATTCCAAGGTCCCTGAAGAAATCGGGCAGGTTCACGACCGATATTCTATTATCAATTCCAGATGCTGCTGCTCGAAAATCAATTCTCAGATCCAAGTCACCTAAGATCAATCCCGATATTATCGACGAGGCCATTGAGAAACTTGGTGATCGAACGCACGCCTACACTCCGGAGGATTTGACAGCCTTACTAAATCGGACTATCAGAATAGCTGAGAAGAGATGGCGTGTTACTGAAGCGAAGAACATTTTCCTGGAACAAGACGATATCGAACAAGCTTTACTTCTAGTTCGGCCAACAGCTATGCACGATATTACTCTGCAGCCTCCGAAGGTTAAGTGGGACGAGATTGGTGGTCAGGAGAATGTTAAAGAGGCTCTTCGCGAAGCTGTCGAGACACCTATGACTGTAAATCTCCCACCCGAAGGTGGACATTCACATACTGACATTCTATAGCATCCTGAAAGATTGGAGCGCCTGGGAGGGTCCCCAAAGAAAGGTCTTCTTCTCTACGGCCCACCTGGCTGTTCAAAAACCCTCAGCGCCCAAGCTATGGCTACGGAAGTTGGTTTCAACTTTTTTGCCGTCAAGGGCGCCGAACTCCTCGATATGTACGTTGGGCAATCTGAAAAGGCAATCCGGGAGATATTCGCACGAGCCCGAGCTGCAAGTCCAAGTATCATCTTCTTCGATGAGATCGATGCCATTGGCGGTAAACGCGAGCGTAGCGGTAGGAGCAACGGGGTCAATGTTCTCACGACGCTACTCAATGAAATGGATGGCATCGAGAAGTTGAAAGGTGTCATGGTCCTAGCTGCTACAAACCAACCTCAATCTCTAGACAATGCTCTCCTTCGACCTGGGCGTTTCGATAAATTGATCTATGTCGCACCCCCTGACCTCGCCGGTCGGGAAGCCATCCTCCGGGTCAGACAGCGGAAATCGGATATGGCAGAAGACGTTGATATCCCAGAGCTGGCTCGACAAACTGAGGGCTATTCTGGAGCGGAAATGGTCGGCATTTGTCAAGAGGCTGCGGATAGGGTGTCGAAGAAATGTACGGAGATTGGATTAGAACTGCAGCTGCGTATGGAAGACTTTGAGGCTGCGATTAAGCAGGTGAAAAAGCAAATCACGCCGGAAATGGTGCAGGGCTACGAGAGATGGGCCGCGGGCGCCAGGGGCGACTCTGATTAAACGGTGCTAGCAGAATGTACCACAAAAGTTGAGTGATTATGGACAATTATGTTGTGCCTTTGATAGACAGTAGTACTGGGCTCGTTCATTCCTCTCATTGGCTTTGTAAACGACCCCAGCGAAATTACTGCCCTCTACGTCGTTCATTCGCAGTCAGATTCTGAAACCCGCCTCTTCAATACTACCCTCTTGATTTTCTTACCGAGCTACTTTCCTCCTCAGCCGGTGCGAATCATTGAACCTTTGTTTTATTTAAGTATTGGACCATTTGGCTTGAGGCACACAGAGACTTGGTCTCGGCCTCAATCGGATGCCGAGTCCCTATGCCAGATTACCTCTCGCCGCCTTGGCACCTCGTCCTTAAACCACTATTCCTATTTCCGACTCGTGTGCCGCTCCTCATAGTGTTTCGTTCAATAATACCAATCCAGCGGGTGGAAGTGTTAGAAATGTCGCTCAATGTATTTTTTCAGGAACATGGGTAAGTTCCGCTGCGCGATACGGCTGAATGCTGAGCCGCAAGATCGGGGCGTCCCTGCTCTTTATCCGTGATTGATCCAATTAAGAAAAGGGCATGCACGAACAACGTATCCTGTGGGGGTTAGCATAGCCTCGATGTAACTTTATGTTTATAATCCTTGGCATCCGTGGTCTGGATTTCCTGAAGGAGTATCGGGATGCTGCGCATGCACCTCATCGGCCAATAATAACGGCGGGCGCTTACCTGACCCAAGGCTGTCTATCTGAGGGTTTCTCTGCGTTCCCACAAAGGATTCCTAAGGTACGTATCTTACAGCTCTATGTGACCTAGAGGCACGATACCTATCACAGGTTCCATTCTTGAATGCCGCTTCTTATATGACTGCCCCCGTTCTTTTGAGCTCGGCCTTCCCTTAGCTTTGTCGAGTTTTTGTTTGGTGAGCCACCGCTGTAATGGCTTCCCAACCAGTGCTCGTTGGGGCTCTATTGAATGGCCCTGCCATGAAGCCCCCTCAAGGGGTAAAGCCCAATTTCCATAGTCACGATACCATTGCCAACTATATACTACCGACAGATGCTGTTCTTCTTACTCTTTCAACTATAGCTCTTGTTTTGCGGATATACACCAGGCGCTTCATCACACGTTCTATGGCATTGGATGATTGTAAGTATGTATAAATCAATCCATGACCTTTTGACTGATTATTCTGGAAAGACACTGCAATTTTGGGATGGGTATGCCAAATCCATGATGCCACCGGGCAACGCATTAACATTTATAGGTATTGTTCGTGGGATTTTTGGTTCCCGGTTTATATGTGATACGCGTTGGTGGGAGGCATCAATGGGATACCAAACTCAAAGAGTTCTTCGACCTGCTCTATGTAAGTATTCTTTGACGGAGCCGCAGATACTAGAATGGCGGCATTGCTGACCGCGTTACCAGTATGCAAACATCATCCAGATAATTTACGGGCCAGCTATTTTTGTCATCAAGCTCTCAATTCTCCAACAATACATGCGGATTTTTGTCCCAAGGAAGGCGAGCAACATGAAAATGTACGTCATGATTCATGTTAACATCTGGACACTCTTCGTATTTTACACCGTGGACACATTCTTCGAGATCTTCTCTTGCAACCCTCGAGAATTAGCTTGGAACAAGCTTCTTGACCATGGGACCTGCTTCAATGCAGAGGCTCTGATCGTGGCTGCTGGCACGGTAAATGTGGTTTCCGATTTTGTGATTCTCTTCCTACCAATATTCTCCATTTGGAGACTGCAAATGGAGAGGAAGCAGAAGGTACAATTGACTGCCGTATTCGCTTTCGGTTTGCTGTATATCAAGCCTCTCCCCCTAAGCTTATTGCAACCCGCTAACCATATTCTCAGTGCATGCTTCGCATCGGTTATGCGCCTCGTCTACAGCGTCATCCTCTTCCAAACAGAGGATAAAACTCGAGCGTTCGTACCAACTGGTCTCTGGGCCGTAGCCGAAACAGCAATTGGCTTCATGTGCTCCTGTTTTCCGGTCTTGCCAAAGTTCTTCCAGGTCATGGTTCCAAAATTATCGACCAGCAAGACAAATACCAGTAGTCTCAGTGCTTTACCCTCATACAACAGAACTCCCCGTGCTCGTAAGAGCAACGGTAGTACCATCATTAAAGACCCATATGACTCAAAAAGAAATCTAGCAGGCGGCTACAGAGGTTTGGACAGCTTGGAGCTGAGTAACGAGGTCGGAAACCGCGATGTTGATATTCGGGCAGAAACTCGAAGAATGAGTGAGCCGGATGCGGAAGAGGGGCAAATTATGAAGACTGTTCGGATCGAAATACGGAGAAACGGCTGATAACATGGGATAATCTTGCAAATACTTGCTTGAGGAATGCAGAGGCTGCTAACGCATCAGAAGGAGACTAGGTATGGTAGTGAGTCGCCATGCAACTTAACGACATTTGTCTCGGGGTCTCAATTTGTCAGTCTGCGGGCTCATAGCCATACCCGTGACTGGGTTCCTATCGTTGAATTTAATGAAATATAGAGTGGGAGTGTTCGCGGGATCAGAATCCCAGTTCTTGGCTGCATATGGGAGCAAGAAGGAAATGTAGGGACAGGTCACAGTACACATACATCAGCTACGAAGTAGCAGTCATGTCATTTCAGGGAACAATGAAGGGAATTCAAAAGTCGGGGAATTATTATTAGACCTCTGAATTCACGGGGCTATAATAAATACAGCAAGGGGCTCTTGCGAGTTGGTCACTACAAATATGCATCTTTGCGAACTGATACCCAAAAGAGGGTAGTAATGAAGCAGTGTTGCATGCGAATCCGAAGTGACAAATCGGATAATTTCGTGCTATCTACCGGGACGGGGACGGGGTCGGCCAAACAACTAAGAAAGCATACCCCGAGGCAGCGTCGTAAATCTCTCGGGAGGCTGATGAATGGTGTGCTCCTGCGGGTCTGCGGCGGACACAGTAAGAAACGACGTTGAAAATCTAAGTGGTTACCATCACCGGTGCAATCTATAAATGCGACATTCATTATCAAAAGAGCAAGATCTGCACTGTAAGCACCCCAGCACATCACCTTATCAGTTTTCCGAAGGCAGCTCTGCCCCTAATGCAGGGTTATCAATCAAATTGTGCGACTCTTTTATCGTGCCCACCTGCAGGTACGAAGTAACTCCTAAAGTGCGTTGCGCCGTCAAAACCTCACTTCATGGGTTTCAAGCTTCGCGAGGCTTCCTAAGCACTGATTTGACCAATATATCCCCTGGACACCACACGAAAATCTAACTAAAACTCTAGGAGTTAATGTTTCATGTCCCACGTGCAGATAGGGCGCAGCCGCGTATTCATTCCACACTATATGAGTATTTCACTTGATATCAGCGATGCGGCTAAAGCCAAACGGTTCGTACAACATTTGACCACTCGCACAGTAGCACAGCGCTGATCATACTACCTGACCGCACATCTTATTCTGGACAGTATTTCGTATCACTCGTACGATTATCTGCAGCCACACATTTGGGGGCCGCACTTGGCGCGGAGCTGACATGTAGGTTTGGATAACGGTATTGCAACTTTGGACAGCAGATCATTTATTTCTACGATGCTGCCGTGAAGTTTAGTAGCTTCTACGATTCAACGGCTCAACGATTGACTGAGTCCGCTTTCGCTCTCCAGCAAGGAAGGGACGGCAAAGACGAAAGGGGGATCCTTCCCCTTTTTAAGCGAGCCCCGCATTTACGGCCCCCACATCACCTGGAAGTTACATTTAATGGAGCTCACGCCCGATGAGGTCCAACGCGGCGCTCCTGAGGCGGGGATTACTGTGGGTGAATCCTGCGCGATATAACACGCTTCTAGTTTATCGAAAATATTAGGAGAGTGGCTTGCTCGCATATCATTTTCCAATATATATCAGGGACAACAGATGCGTGACTGATCCTTCTGTACTCACTACTCTATTGGAAGGCGGCTGGGTAAAGATGCCAATCAAACTTAGTCGGAGGAGGAATATTCACGCTTCCAGACCTTTTTCTCTTCCCTTTTTTTGCTTGGTCCTTTCTGCATCATTTCTGTTGCAATTTCGAGATTTTTGGGCACAGTTTGAACCTCCAAAATGGGTTCACCATTTGAGGAAGCGCGAGATGCAGAATTCTCCTACGCATATTACACCGTTTCGGCAAGATGTTCTGCGTACTTCTATGCTTCTCAGGGTCTTGTCTCAAGCTGCTCTCTGGCCTCGACTTCTCGAAGCTAGCATCCTTGTGCTCTTGTCGTTACTCTTCCCCAAGATCCTTGTCAACTAAGATCGTTCTGTTTTTCGAAGTTTTCGGAGGCTTGTTCCCCCTACTGATTGTACCCTTCACCTTTCAAACCTCAAACGGTCGTCTGTGACTGGTTGGCGGATATACCGCTGCCTTTGCCTCGACCCTGGGAATTCCGACCAATGCGAGGAGGTTCGAATTGTATGGGTCGATGCTGCGTGAATTGTGTCTCGATTTAATCATGGTGCCAAGCTGATGTATCTCATGCTACGAGGCTCGTCCGGTCGTGTTTGTGAGCCAAAATATGGGCTCGCCAACTCCTGGTTCCTGACGAGTAGCTCCATGTTGAATCCAGCATAGACGAGGAAGTTTGAGGCGTTAAATTCGATTTCGGATGAGGTACTGGTATAGTAAAATATATGTAAAGTTGGAATACCGGCGCAAGCATGGACCGCTCATTGGTCCTCGGGTACGCACGAGATCTGCCGGAGGGTACAGATTTACCCGACATAACATTCAGGAACAGCGACAATTTTTTCTCTTAGCCGTATATTTTCCAACCGCGCCAGGAACCAATAGGGTATGATGCCATTTGGAGCGAATGCGGGGAAAATAAGCTCACAAATTCAAGGCTATAGTATGGCCCAAGGGAGAGATCAAGCTTAAGTAGCTCGACCAGACCCGGTTTCTTGGGATTGCTGACCCTGGCAAGATCGCAAATACAGGAGTTATCGAGAGCAAAAAGCGCATCATGTCTCCAATTCCATATGCTCTGCTTGCTGGGCTTACCTTGCTCCCTACTGCGTTCGCGTCCAATGCCATACTTCTGGCATCTCATTTCAATGGCGCGGTTTTCACTCTCTCCTTGAAGACGCAGGGCACTGGCGTCAATAACACCCAAGGGTCGCTTGCTATTACTTCTGCTTCTGGGGGATGCGGCTCCACGCCTACTTGGCTGCAGTACTACGGCGATACCAAGAAGTTGTATTGCTTCGACGAATCTTGGCAAGGATATGGGACTATGGCGGAGTACAATGTTTCCGCTGACGGAACATTGGTCGTTACCGGGCAGGCAAAGACCACTGGGAATGATGTGCATGGAGTTTTGTATGGAGGGCCAAATGGTAGGAGCTTTGTAGCTACCGTGGAATAGTGAGTTTCGAGAAACTTTTTCTCCATGCAAGCCGATACTGATGCTTTAACAGCACTCCGTCGACCCTCACAACGTACGCTCTGCCATTGAAGCCAGGCCCCAATGCTCCATACACTGTACCGCTCCAACTTGAGACCTTTTACATGGCTGCACCAGGACCAAATGAGCGTCAAAAAGACGGGTCACATCCCCACCAAGCTCTGCTCGACCCCACTGGAAAGTATCTACTCATACCTGATCTCGGCGCTGATGCAATCCATATATTCGCCATCAACTCTGCAAGCGGTGAGCTGGTAGCTTGCCCTGATGCAAAGACGGATCCAGGTGATGGTCCACGCCATGGAGAATTTTGGAGCCCCAGCAGCAATAGCACCTCCTCCAATGACCTGAGGCTGTACACCCTCAATGAACTCGGAAATTCGGTCTCAAGCTGGGGCGTCTCGTACGGTGCAGGGTGTCTCAGTCTGAATAAGACGCAGACGATAAGCACCTTTGCTAACGGGAAAGTTCCCGCTTCGACAACCTTCAATGGCGCTTCATTCCCTCCTAAAGCAGCCGAACTTCGCATTGTAGGCAACTTCCTCTATGCTGCTAACCGCAACGATAAGTCGTTTGGGGATCAGACGGATTCTTTGGCGACTTATAAGATTGATCCGAAGACAGGGGCTGTTACTTGGGTTGAGGCGACGAGCGCGCATGCGTTTTATCCAAGAAGCTTTAGTATTAATAAGGCTGGTACGATGGTTGCTGTGGGTGGGCAGACGAGCTCGAGTGTGGCTATCATTGCTAGGGACACTGCGACGGGGAAGTTAGGGAATTTGATTGCTTGGGCGCAGATTGGGGCACAGGGGACCTATACCAACGAAGATGGATTGAGCTCCGTTATATGGGTTGAGTAGAAGTCAGATGAAGGTGTGGCAACTGAAAGGTAAAAAGCAGGTGCGGAATTAGAAGATAAGATCTTAGAGTACTAGGTTCTAGGATTCTGAAGAGATTCACTTCATCCTATTTCTTCTCAGATACTAAATGGATGTTCCTTACTTGCGTCAAACGGATTCCTCGCCCTTAACATTCTTCATGTGGGCCACAAGCTCCTACAGGCAAGAGTCTGTCCACTCATCCATTCCCATTTGCAGAACTCAGCTTTGTGGTCAATATGCCCCACTAGGTATTCTTCAGTGTTGTAAGATGAAATCGAACCTAATCCTATTCACTACCTCTTTCCCAAGTCGGAATTTTCCACCGGAACTCGCATGAAAGTGAAGATGCAAATTCCATTGTCAAAGTAGTGACTCATATTGCAAGTGGCACTTGCCACTGTTCTCACTCATTTTTGGGTTTGGGGCGAGGTACCTTCTAAGAAAGACGAGCTGAGTTTTGAGACGAACAAGAAGGAATCAAGTGCTGCAGCGCGGCTCACGAACTAGTATTACAGAACGAAATACCATTTACATCGCTTGATTCACTCCAAAAGCTTTGAAGGAAATTGGAAGCACGCGTCTATTACGCGTCAAGAAAAACACCATGAAGCGTGACTTGTATTCCGCAGATTTTGCTGGCAGATGTCCCGAGCCACGACCAAGCAGGTCTTAAGAGTAGAATGAAGAAAGGTCGGCCATCCGTCATCAAGGCATATTCACTCGAAAAATAATGAAGGAAAACAACAAGCATCTCAAGACAAGATATTCAATACCGGCCCCACATTTTACCTAAGCACCCTCCTTCCCAAACAGCTATCACCTGACTCTCCTTCTCCCCTCCTTCACAAGCCCCATCCCCATCCAAAATGAGACTCCTCCTCACAAGCCTTACTCACTCCATCCACCCCATCAAACATCCTCACAACCTCTCATCTCTTCTCCGCAAAATGGCCACTTCAACCACGTGCTCCCCTCAAACGCAACCGCAACCGCAATTTTCATCCAACTACGACCCCACGCAAGGCACGAAGGATCTCGAGGCTTTATTGCAGCCGGTCGGAAAATGGAGATTGATAGAGAGTGGGAAGGGGATTGAGAGACGGGTTAGGTTTAAGGGGTTTAAGAAATGTTGGGTTTGTCTTTCTCTCCTATTTCGTATGGTTATATCGGGGTTATCTAACTAGCCTATGTGTGGGGGTAGGAATTCATGAATACGGTAGCGTCGGAATGTGTGGTTCAGAAACATCATCCTGAATGGTCGAATGTGAGTATTGCCTCTTACTCTCTTCATGCTACGATTTTGGAAACGCGGATACTGGAAGATGAGGGAAACTGATGCTAGTGCTGCATAGGTTTATAATACGACGTTTATTCGTTGGACGACTCATTCTCCGGCTGGATTGTCGGAGAAAGATGTGGTTATGGCTAGGTTTTGTGATGAGATTGCTGGGAAGTGTGGGGAGGTTGTGGAGGAAGGGAAGGAGGTTGAGGGGGGAAAGGGGAAGGAGTTGGTTGATAGAGTTGCGGAGGAGGCGGGGGATTGTTGTGTGCCTAAGAAGAAAGAGGCTTTGTAATTGAGGTTTAAAGCTCGATGTGAATGTCACGCATGAACACATGCAAGGGATCATCTTATATAACGTATGTATTAATTAAGTGGCTACCGCGTATAGGCGGGAGCCTGTATGATCGTCTAAGGAGCCGCCATGCGCCAAAATTCAACAACGCCGTAGAGTAGCAGTTTCGGTCATAGTAGAATCTAGACTCTGCTTGCTTACCATCAATGCTTTCATCCGTGGTCTCATCAGCATCCCTCCGTCCCCGTAATTACAAGCTGAACGAGTACCCTCAACACGCTCCCACTGCAAACTCCACCATATTTACAGTCTTTCTCTGTGAATGTAGCTACTCGACCTTCTGGGCTAGCTTCGCCTGGGTCTTCTCACGTCTTCTCTTGGCGGCCTCTGGCCCGGACTCAGTGTCCATTATGTAGTCCCAAAATCTGAAGCTGCTTGCATAGTTGCCAATGAACTTCTCGTGGTGAACATCGTGATGCTGGGCACCAGCCCAAAAAGGCAAGAAGTGGTGCAAGCTCCAGGGGAATTCGTAACCGCTGTGCGCATCGATTGCTTGGAAGAGACGGCAGGTGATCCAGAGATACATGGTAAGGATGTGGAAGTCTTGGGTGAAGATGGCCCAGCAGACAGGAGCGAAGACGGTACCTGCGCCAAGAATCATGACTTCGATTGGAGAAGCGTACTCGGCGGCGAGACCGAATGGAGCTGAGTACTGGTGGTGGATCTTGTGGACGTTCTTATAGAGAGGTCCCCAATGGAACGCGCGGTGCATCCAGTAATGCCATGCATCCTCCAACACGAAGAAAATGGCGATTTGGTACGCGATTGTGGTCCAGGCTGGGAAGGGAACGCCGGTGTCCATGCCGCACATCTTAGCCACTGGGTGGAAGAGCCAGATTTGAGGAAGTTCGACGGTGAAATGACTGAGGAGGACGAGTTTCGTGCAGGACCATTGCTCTTTGACGGTTGGGATCTTTTGCCCCTGGATCTTGTACTTGTTGAAATAGGGTATGCGGTCAATTATAATCCAAGGCAGCGCGCGACCGAAGTAGACACTCTCGTGCATGACGAAGGACATGATGCCGGTTGCGAGGACATCGTTTTGCATGTAGGCATACCAGCTCTAAACGTGATGTTAGTAGGGGTAGAGTGGCGGTCGAGGATCAGACTACTCACGGCCCACAAGCGCTCGAAGATGTTCAAGTGAACATTGTACTTGGACAGCTCGCTGTAGATGCCAAAGTAGGTATCCGGAGCTGTTAACAGCGTGGAATTCGTCATGACAGACATGGCGAGCGCACAAAAGGGAGGTGTAACAGGAACAATGGAGAGAAGAATTGTTGAGGAAGAAAACACAGCGCGATGTGATGGTCCTAATCTTTTAATTTAGCGACATTGGAGCCATTGGAGCCACCAGCAGCCTCGCACCACAATCCCTGGGTCGGAATCTGCAAAGCCGGTGGAAAGGGACCAGAGCTAGACCAATCAGAGTAAGGTGCCTGAATTATGTAATACCCTGAGTCAAAGATTTTGAGGGGCAAATACCATACAAAGGGGTAAACTGACGGCAAGAAACAAGAGAGGAAAATACTTTGTATTCATTCTGTATAATGTCAGTTATTCGACTTGCATCGACTTTGAGTGCCGTCTGCACCTAAGATATCTCCTATAAAACTATTCCACGCGTATTCGCAACGGTTTTCCACGTGTACGCGTATTTCCCCCTTCTTAGCCGATTTCAGGGGAAGATCGTACCAGCGGAAATCGCCTGCTGCATTTTTGCCTCCTCCGAAATCTAACTTCCACCGGTCTGGCCTAAAGATCTTTCGACTTTTCCGGAACCTGACATCAACTGTCACATCATCCGCCCTCCTATCAGCTCATTCCCCTCTCTTCCAATTTAATATGTACTCGAACATTATTCACGAGCCTCATTTGAACTTTTCCTAGCTCGAGAATAATACACAGGGGTCATCCATTCACATGTCCTAAAAGATCGCAATCTCCCCCTCCTTGACTTTTTCCTTCACGACCACCCATAATGTCTTCGAATACACTCCAAGCCTCCCACGAACAGCGCAGACGGCTACATCATGAGGCGGATGTAGTAGTCGTCGGCGCTGGTGTTTTTGGCTGCGCTGCAGCGTTTGCGCTCGCCAAACAGGGCCGCAGTGTACTTCTCCTCGAACGATGGTTAAAGGAACCAGATCGAATAGTCGGCGAGCTTCTACAGCCCGGAGGTGTTTCTGCCTTACACAAACTTGGATTGGCAGGTTGTCTAGAAGGAATTGATTCCATACCAGTGAAGGGGTATGAGGTCATATACTACGGAACCGGTGTCGAGATACCATATCCTGCGGATCTGGGCGCGGCAATCGAGGGAGGAACTAATAGTTCTCTGAATGAAAAGAGCGCGAGACCAGAGGGAAGGAGTTTCCACCATGGCAGATTCATATCCCAATTGCGCAGAGCATGCGCCGCGCAACCGAACATCACAATAGTCGAGACCGAGGCTACGGAGACGATTACCTCTTCGCATAGCTCTCAAGTTCTCGGTGTCGAATGCAAAACCCTCAATCCCGCGACTGGTGAGAAGGAGAAGGATTACTACTTTGGTCAACTCACAATTATCGCCGATGGTTACGCGTCTAAGTTTCGAAAACAATACATTGGCAAGGCTCCTGTGGTGAAGAGCAAGTTCTACGCTTTAGAACTGATCGATTGTCCGATGCCAGCTCCAAATCACGGCATCGTTGTACTCGGTGACGCTGAGCCCGTTCTTCTTTACCAAATCGGCACGCACGAAACTCGATGCTTAATCGATATACCAGAAAATACACCAACGGCAGCCCCAGCAGTAGGAGGTGTTCGCGCTCATATCAGAAACGTTGTACTCCCTTCACTACCCGAACAGGTTCAGCCTTGTTTTGAAGCCGCTCTCGCCGATGGAAAGATCCCAAAAAGCATGCCGAACAGTTGGTTGCCACCGAGCACACAAGTAGAAAAGGGCGTGGTGGTATTAGGAGATGCAATGAACATGAGGCATCCTTTGACAGGAGGAGGAATGACTGTCGCATTCAACGATGTCGTCTTACTCTCTTCTCTCCTCTCCCCAGAACGCATCCCAAATCTAGGCGACACAGCCAAGATCCAAGCAGCAATGAGAGAGTTCCACTGGAAGCGCAAAGGCCTCTCATCGATCATCAACATTCTCGCGATGGCTTTGTACAGCTTATTCGCAGCGAACGACAAACAACTCAAGGCTTTACAGAAAGGATGTTTCTCTTATTTCATGAGAGGAGGCAACTGTATCGACGGTCCGTCCGGTCTACTCGCAGGCATCATTCGTCAGCCATTCGTGCTATTTTACCATTTCTTCGCAGTGGCACTTCTTTCGATATGGATTGTCATGGAAGATACTATGGGGTCACTCGCCGGATTCTGGAAGCTCCCACTCGCAGTAGAGAAAAGCATACTGGTGTTCTGGAAGGCCTGCATAGTCATATTCCCCTTTATTTTCAGCGAGCTTAGAACTTAATATAATGTTAATGTCAATTGATAAGAGCAGGTTAGAGTGGGGAATTCTCAACTGCAATCTGGCAGTGCTACGCCTTTGAGGGCGCTAGAAACGTTCGGCTGTACAATAACCCTTTGAGCGAGCATGGGATTGGCGTTGAGGCATTATTCAAAAGATGTACATTCTAAACAACCACGCTGGTAATATAATATTTAAATCCACCCTTAAATCCCCTTTCACACCAAACAAACAGTCACCCGTCGCACAAAGCATTCAAACTCCAATCCCCCCCCATCAATCCTCCCCCTCATCAACCTCAAAATCCAACCACTGCCCCCGCGTCACACAAAACTCACTATTCCTCTTCTCCTTGCTCAACAGCGGCATCTCCCGCCTAACAAGCATCTTCCAATACTCCTGCGCCCTATACGGCGTATCCCCAAAACTATGCCACACCACTACCCTTACCTCCTCCCCCTTCCCATCCCCTTTATACACGACCCGCCATTTCGTCGGACATGCTCTACAACTCCACATTCCCGTAACCCCCGGAGATGAAAAATTCATCTGTTTCTGCTCACTGGCAACGGGAACGCTAAATTTGCTTAAGGGGGGGAGGTTGGTGCGTAAAGGGGTAGGGAAGCAGGAGGCGATGGAGTGCGTGAGGAGCGAACTAGGCAGTTTTCCTTTTGAATACCTGTTTTCTCCTGGTGGAGCTGTCCTCGTTGTTTGATGCGGACATATTTGCACATTTAATGCCAACACATCTCCTGCTTTCAGCGGCGACTTGGCGTTTGTTGCCTGGAAGATGTGTTGATGTTTAAGCACTAGATTCTTGCCGATTTGACGACCTATTGATCTGAGGGTGTAGGCGAGCTTTGGGTGAGGGATGGTGAAATTCCCAGCTAAAAGGACAATGGGATCTCCAATTCTAGATTCCGAATTCATGGATTTTCGAGCTGAGAAGATGTGGTTCCAGAGGAGAGAGTAGCCGCCTTGCCCGTTGCTGTTTTGGGGGAGGTAGTCGATGAGATTCCACTTCAAGGACAGCACATTAGTACTTGCTTCCCTAAATAAATCGAGAAGGATGAAGTGGATAGTGATAAATATGAGAGACATACCTGTCCCACACACCCCCTCGTCAACTTCGTCTCCCGATGCTCCCGCGGCGGCTTGAGCGGTGAATGAAGCGTCGCACACACTACGCAATACACCAAGCTCCCCTCCTCACCTTCCACGCATACATCTCGAGCCAGCAACGGCATGAAATTTTCACGGTGATTGACCCAGTAAGCCCCCTCGTTGCATAGGCGTTTCGATCGGCATTGCAGCCAGGGACCCGTGCCGATGAGAGATAGGATTGATTTGCAGGTTAGGGAGAGTAATGCTTGGGTATCTGGTGTGAGGAAGGAGAGGATGTGCTGGAATAGCTCGCTGGGGAGGTGGGAGAGGAGGGGGATGGTTGTGTTTGGGGAGTTTGGGGGGACGTGGAGGTAAGAAGGGATCTCTTTTTTGGCTCGTTTTTGGGGGTTTTTGATAGTGGGAGATCCGGTTGCTTTTCTTTTTCTGAGGATTGATGATTTTTGGGGTTTTGTGGAAGTACTTTGAGCTGTGCCGCGTGTTCTGGTTGAAACCATGGTTGATGGAGGAGAAAAAGTAAGTGATCCTCTCTCGAAATGTTTTGAAATTGAAAATGAGAATCCGATGTGGACATGAAGATGAAGAGCAAAAAATATAATTGGAAACTTGGAATGGCTAGGTCTATTCAGTTCAAGTAGCACATGAGTCGATACGGTCACAGTCGGCCCAGCTTAAAGAGGTGTCTATTCTCGAGTACGAAGTCAGGTCTGATTGGTCAATTGGGCTCCACCTTGCAGGCAGCAGGGGAGCCGAGATGTGTCGACCTCCCCTTTCACATTGCAAGCAGGCTACAGCCTCAAGCAAAATGCCGCTTGATTCGCGATGTCCAATTTCAGACATGCCTTTCAGCCAGCTGTGGTTGGGAAGCGGATACGCAGGTAGCTGCAAACGGGGAGGACAGCATGTTTTCTCAACATTGAGCTTGAAGAACTATTCAGAGAAATACTAAGAAAGAGAATATGTGAGAGATCAATTCATGCATCAATGAGAATTGGCATGTTCCTCCGATCGAAAATGATACTGACGGAGAGAACAGGCACTTACTGGGTACGGCTCACAGGTCCCCAACCCGCTTTCACCACATACTTTTCCCTCAGTCTTTTGACCACGACTCTTATCCTTACTTCAGATCCACACAAGTTTGAAGGATTGCATTTCATAGAAGCATTACTTAGCTTCCTGGTACGGCCACCGAGGCGAAGAAAAGTTTCTGCCAAAGGGTGGTGGGGGATTCGAATACTTTCCCAATCGGATTGTGCTATTGAGTTGGTGATGGGTTTCGTCGATTAGAGATGGCGCTGTCTCTGAATTCATGTGCCAAGGAGACGTCCAAAGCTTTCCCCCCCTCTCTTTAAGGCAAACGGCCTTTGGGCAAGTCAAAATGCCATTCTGCTTCAGTATGAATAATCGATTAGTCGGCGTAAGACCAACGAGTGTTGACTGCCAACCTTGACCCAACTCCGTAAGTAGACATGCTCAGAATTCCACTCCGTTTTACTCGCTTGCATTTTTGAGTCTCTTCAGTTTCATTCTAGATGGCGGGGTCCATGGGTCAATACACGTCCCTTCAGATGGTAAAATTGACCTCTGTCTCTTTTTCGTGTAGGGAGCAACGAAATTTCTATGCAAGTCTGCCGAAGAGTTGTTTGCTGGCGTGGCTCTGGTGCAAGGATAATTTACAGCATATAACCTCGATGATGTCCGTTGTTGACTTACCTACCCCGCCTTATCGATTCTGCAATTGGCGGCGCTGAATGAGCAGGTGCTGGAATTATTGAGAATGGCATCGCAGATAAAGGAGAGACCACAAATAAGGGGCTTGGCGTTTTATGACAAAGTATCACTATGGCCTGAGGACCGAGCCTTCGGCAAGCAAGGGACGAAATCGAAGAAGAGGTGCAGAATTCGTGGGCGTAGGTTTTTCTTGGTGAGTCGTCAAATCCCGAACTTCCCCTGATGGATTTTAGACGGTAATTACTTCCAAGTTGAACAAACTCATTCAGAACTTTTTCTATTATTTTTTTGGTTTATAACTTCGAAAAATCATGCTCGTCAATCCATTCAGTCCACTTATCAATATCCCGACACGTATGCCTCGTACCCCAGCCCCCTCCCTTCACAGCAAATGCCTCACCGTTCCTTTGAACCATTGGTTCGAGGGCTGGATCAGCATGGCACATCAGCGCTTGCCTGATCATCTCCAGGCAGTGAGTGAAATGGCTGTCGATGGTAGACATGCCCCCGCTGTGTGGGACAATTTCGTCAAGAGCAGACGAACCACGCTCTTTCAGGCGATTCCAAGAGTAATAGAGGCCCCATCTATTGCTTGTCAGTGGGCCTCTTGCGATGATTTGCTGTTCTGATTCTTACGTGCAGTGGATTTGATGATATCCAGATACAGAATACAGTTGCTTGTCACCACCGATCGACACCGAAGGTGGCAGTCCTTTCTCCTGTGGCTTGTCTATCCATACGAATCCTGTAAGAGAGGAGCGTCAGTCCAACCTTCGCGAAAAGAGGGTCAGTTCAGCATACGCGTGCTTATTTTCTCCCATGCTTCAGCACTTGCAGAGTCATTTCGGTGCAAATCATATAAATCATCTGGGGATTCCCAAACTTTGCTCGTTGTCGCCTCGGTTATTTCTGTTGGTATGTTCAGCAAGTCGTTCCATTCCCACTAGATATAACTCACTTCGAGGCACCCCCGCTGCTGAAGTAAGAGAGTTCGGAGGAGCATAAGGAGGTATTAAGAACACCCCTACGAGAATTCCAGTCACAATAAGAACGACGTTGATCATGCATTTTGACGCCAGGGATCGTTTGGATGAAAGTCCACGCCCACCAGGACCATTCGTGCTAAGACGTTAGTATTTACTGGCCAAAGTATTCCTTGGTAGAGCTTACCTCTTCTCAGACTGAAGTGGTGCCTCTTCGCCTTCTTCTTCAAGTGAGAGAGCATCATACGAGTCCTTTGAGGATGACATAGTGGTTCCAGGTTCTTCTATGAAGCAAAATTACAACATTAGCCACCTCTTTTCGTCAGAATGAATGCCAAGTATGTGCTTGCTGCCGGATACTTGGTACGTCACGAGGTACGATGCACCAAAAAACCCGCTTTATGAAGGCCTTGTTTGTTCATTCAAAGAATACAGTATTAAAGTAGTGAATTGCCTTCTTCCTAGGGGGACTATGTTGATACCCTGAATTTGTTCAAAGAAATATGCAGGTAAAAATTAGCTCACGGCCTCGTTCGGGATCACCACAAGCATGTTCGCTTCAATTCTATGAAACATGCATTTGTGGAGACAGCGGGAAGAAAGGCGGTGTAAATCAGACTACACTACTTGTACAGGAATGCAAAATGGTCTCTAGATTTTAGTACTGTAGGGGTCTGGCAGCATGGAGATCGACCTACATGTAAGAAAGTAGATCCGTATCGCACTGCCTTTTTCGGGCACTAACCGCCACTACAGTTCGGCAAGCGGAACGCAAAGCCTAAACCAACCTTGATGTAACGACTCATGACAAGGAACCATCTCTACTGCGTAAATGGCAGCGCGAGTCGAAAATGCTCAATAATACTCTACTTGGCATGTTTTCAAGGCTGTCTTGGCCTTCCCACCTTGTAAGCTGACGCAACTTGATCATCATGGTGGGGACAACCAGGCCTGAGAGCAGCGAGAATAAGTTCCTCCGTATCATATTTGGATTCTCTCAAATTTACAGCTTTTCGACTTCCGAGTCAGAGTTTCACTCCATCGAAGACAGCCTAAAAGCTACATTCTTGAGGTACGATACTCCTCTCAGCACCATACTTTGCATAGCTAAGCAGTTTGATTCTTCAGAATTATGGCTGGTCCGGAACCGTCTTGGGCATCGAGCTCAGATACATCTATGTCAGAACAGAAATTACTCGCTGACGACAGCGCTTACTCCGAAGACGATCCCCCCGAGACCTACTCAAAACCACGACGTCGTTCATACGCCAAAATCCTCGCTTTTACGTTTGGAACTCTTCTCATTATCATACTCGTTGCAAAGTTCACTTGGCCTTTGTTGCACGTCAAAAATGGAATGCAGTGGGTCTCTTGCGGTAACTCAAGTGCAGAAGCTCGGAGAAATGGTTGCCATTATGAGCCCATGCAGCGATCTTGGATTCCGGATGCGTGTTATTTCAGCGAGCCCAGCGAGGAGTATCACCCTTTTGAAGACCGTAAGTTTTCGAAACCTCATCTCTCTTGAAGTGATGAAGCCGTCCGCTTATGCTTTTGGTAGGAGAATGGTTCGAAGACCAGCATTTGACCAAGCGAATGAACGCTAGTAGATTGGAAAGTCTCAGAAATGGCGATGATATGGTTGCATATACTCGATCTTTTCATGATGAGCACTGTTTGTATGCGTGGCGGAAGCTGTCTATTGCAGTAGAACGTCGGATGCCGATGATCGACTCCAAGTCTCTAAGCTATCATCACTCTCAACATTGTGCTGTTCAAATTGGAAAATTGATATATAATGTGGCAAAAGACAACTGGGATGCGCACGAGTATTCTACTCATAGTCCAACCATGTTTCAAACATGTATTTCTTTGGACTGGAACTGAAGTGGCTCGGGAAGGTATTGGTAGTTTCGCTTCGCTAAGAATTTGATGCCATTGTTGTTTTGGAAGCTATATGTAAAACAAATCCAAAGAATACATTTATTGTCAAGATGCTGGTCCAAAGAAAAAAATATTCAGCGTCCCACAGGAAGCAATTGTTGTGAGATTGAAACCCAATGGCTTCATGGATTGCGTATTCTGTACCTTGTCCGGTATCGGTAAGATATTATTCTTCTTTGCATAAGAATCGTCATATTGACGGTGAGAAAGTCTCAAGGAGTTCTCACTGCTAATCTAAGATCGGCAGTGCATTTCGACAAGCTTACAGAACGATAATGCAGGGGTTGATGACCTGACTGTGCAGGTACAAAGGTGGGAGAGGCGGGGTAAAATTGCTGCCAAGGCTTGCCTCCTCGTTTCGCACTACCCTCTGTACACGTCCATCATCTATTCAAAATAATTTCAGTGTTCAATAATGGGCATAGACTAAACAGCTAGAATGTACTCCTTCGACTTTCCCTCTCTACTTCGCTATCTCATCTCTTACAATCTCAAACTTGACTCTGTTCTTAGCAAGTCATCTTGAGATCGAAGATACTCCCAACAGTTCTCTTATCCAGTTCTTCTCATCATGTATCCCCCTCAGAAAACTATGGGTGATAAGCCTGATTACCGCAAGATTCCTGATGATGATTATGCTTCGGAACCGACCACTTTTCATCCGGAATCCTCAAGATGGGCTCGCCGATATTTCATTGCCATTCTCGTGTCTATTTTTTGTCTGGCTGGTGTCATTTTCGCACGAGATTTGACTGAGCGGTTCAATCATGAGAAGCCACACAATTTCGACTGGCTTCCCTGCGGTAACACCTCCATGGAAGCAAGAGTCAACAACTGTGTCTTTGATCCTATGTTGATCTCATGGGTTCCTGAAGCATGTTATATCGCCGATCCAGGAGATGAGTATGATGTAGCGGACTTCAAATGGTTTTCGGATGACAAAAGGACGCAACCAGTGGATCCAGAGATCGTTCGGAAAGGGGATTACTCGCGTGTCTTCACTGACGGTAGTCATCACGATCAGGTTAGTTGAGTACTTATAAAACCTGAAATTTCACTCGCCAGTTTTAACTACGAGTAAAAAGGCTCTAGCTAAGCAAAACACAGCATTGCATTTACACTTGGAGGAAGCTGTCTATCGCCATTGAGAGACGTTTGCCCATGCTGGATACCAAATCGGCAAATTTTCACCACAGTACGCATTGTGCGAAGATGGTCCGTGGAATTGTTCATGATGCGCTCAACAAGGTGGACATGTATAACGGAACATATTCTTCGATTCCACTGGCTTTCACTGGTTGTGTTCCCTTATTTCTTTGAATAGGATGGTTCGGGTGTAGTGTCATATTTATTGTAAAGATGCAGGAACGCAAATGCGGGGTAGAACATCGACGGAGAATAAATACGACTTTCTATTTACCATGAATGCCTAAGCAGCTAGTAGAAATAGTTCGAATCAATGTGGAACATGCAGACTTTGCGTATTTTCGCAGTAATAGAGCGATGATTTGTAAAATATATGTCTCTTGCGCTGTGAGATATGGATGTGATACCCCACAACTGGCTTAAGATGCGGATCTCACTTGAGAAATTGAGAACAGCTAGACATTTAGTCTACATTTCCATTTTACTTAAATTTCCCTAGCTACCTAGTGCAAATCAGAAAACAGACTGCGAAGTGCACCAATCAATCATATCTGGTATGTATCACATGCGTGGAATTGATACGAATCATCGTTTCAGAATCAGAATATGTATCACGTAAATTCTCTATTCCCAACCCTGAGATACTTCTAATTCTTGATTTTCACGAGAGTGAATCCCGGCACAAAGACAAGCTGCCAAGGCAGCGGCGACTCCTCCGAAATTCAGCAAACACACGATACTCGTCCCGCTATTTTCATTCCCAAGCCACCAGAAAACGAAGCCGCTGACAAAAGCAGCCAGTATCTGGGGAAGACAGATTGAAACATTTAAAAGCCCTATCATGATACCTGCTCCATTTTCCTCTTCGGAGATATCTATAGACGAATCTGTCGTTGAGACGTCCATAGATATAAGAGTAAAAGGTGCCCAAGTTGTGATAGCCCATGCCGATCCTGCAAAAACCATCATGGCATAAATAGAGGTAGTGCTAGATAAGAAATACGTTGTAAACATGCAGGTTGCAAAGATTGCGTGTGATGTTGTCCAGACTTTTGTGATTAGAGTATGCTTAGAAAATCTGTGTGGGCGTTCGCAGGCCAACATTTCGTGCTTATTCGCTTTCGTCCCCGTTGGAAATAGGTAGCGAAAAACTGTAAGCAAGCTAAAACACGAGATAAGACTGGATGTTGCAAATACGAGCAGTCCTCTAGAGCCCGCAATGGCAGCCTTCCGGGTGAATTCGTCTGCGTTGGATTCATTTATTTCTGTCCTAGCTGGGGACGCCATGTCAGATCAGAAATGAAATCAAGACGAGTATCAAGTGGAGCACAGCGCTTACAAATCTCTTTGGTATACCTGCAATTATTTATCAGATTGTGAAACTCCGGCGAGTAGCGAAAGGGCAACTTACATGGTGTTATAAGTCAAGAATATAAACCAACCGACCCACGAAAAGAACTGGACGCGGTACACTTGCCTCGACAAAGGCGACAGATTCTGGGTTGCTTTGAAAATCTGTTTCATCTTTCTAGAAATCGATCCCAGTTTAACCTCCTTTTCTTGAGAAGAACACATTGCGTTGCGCTCCTTGATCGAGGTACATGTGATCCACACGGACGCGGCTAAGATGACTGACGTCAAAATACTGATGACTTTTACCTGGGCAATTTTCCCAGAGAGAAGATTGCCCGAAATATCAAAAGAACTATTGGCGTAGCTGACTACACTGCCGATACCAATCATCAGACTGGCGCAGGCATTTGCTTGATCCTGTTCGTGGGGCGAGACTTTGTCAACAATGAGCGCACGAGCGCCACATTGGATGGCCTGAATAGCAACATTCAGCGAGCAGATGAAAAGTCCAGCTGTAATGGCGTATAATGCTTTGACGAAAGTCTGCTCAAGGTGCCCAAAAAATATAAGAACACAAATCTCGACAATGTTCTTCACCCAAGCAAACGCTAGAAGTGACGCAACAACTGCCACTGCTCCGCAAACTATGAAAGGTTTTCTTCTGCCCCATTTTGATTGGCAGTTATCACTCCAAATTCCGAAATATGGCTGGACCAGAACACCTGCGATGGGACCTGAGAGCCAGATGAATGCGATCATTGGCTTCGTCACCCCCAAAGACAGAAGATGTAGCTGTTAAATAAGTCAGCCCAGCCTACTCAAGAGATAGAAAGAGGTCTCTGAATTACTGATCCCAGTGAGAATTCGAAACAAAACACGCCTTGCAGACTGTCGGATGTCGTTGTCAGTTGGGAAGCTCATGTCAAATACAGAGTGTAGACCGTACCCGCCCAATGTCAAAGCTAATATATTGAGCTTGCAAAATCCCAACAGTGGGGTTTCATTGTGAACATCCAGATTCATGATCTCGTCCTCCACAGACACAATACAAGCTCGAGAATCCCGGTTGTAGTAAGTCTCGGGGCTCTCCATGCTCACAATACTTCTCAAGTTCAGCTGGAATAGCAATACCTAGAAAGTATAGAATTGTCCCCCCATTTGCCTGGCCTTGCTGTGCATGACTCGAGGGCATTCAATCAGGTGATCCATTAATAACTTAGCAGGGTATGAAGTAATTCTCACATCGTGTGTATGTCTGACAGAAGAGCAGGGCGAAACGATCGAGATGATCTATGCCCTCATGGGAAGTGGATTCAGTCCTTCTGCATGGTGACTTGTTTGTGCGTGCTTTTCCGGTTCGGGAGAGACTGCCGGCGCGGCAGCGGGGGAGACCTCGGAGACGGGAGGCGTGCAGCGCTACTGCATGCTAGAAATGCCTTATCATACCATACCCCTCCTGATTGGTGGTATATATCTTTGCGATTTTGGAGGGCGATACAAGTGGAGCCTTCGGGATTTGGGGGTGATCTTCATAGACTGCAGTTGATATTCGCCACAGACGTAGACTACTGATTGGGAAATGAATATCCAGCCAAGAATTGGGAGAGTGTCATACAAAACTTTAGAATTAGGTAGACAACCCTACTTATGAGAGGGGTTCTTTTTGGGAAGGGCGTAACGAATGCTCATGGAAACACTTCTTCACCGACTGGTACGTGAATACACGCTAGGCGTGTTCTCATCCGGAATGCCATCATTTTCCACTTTTGGAGTTTTTGTACCGGAACGAGGCAACGCGTAACGAAGTTCCTACTTTCGCAAAACTGAGATGAAGTGTTCGATGCCCGAAGGAGCTACATATAGTCTGGAACGTACCTCGGGAACAACTTCTGAGACAGCCAAATCACAAGTCACATCCTCATTCTCATTGAAATCAAAGCTTTCGGTCACTTTTGAAACCCCAACTTCTTCATCATGAAATCAGCTATCTACATCGTCGTTGCCGTTCTTAGCTTGGGTGTTGCGGCTGCACCTTACCCCCAGCAAGAGAATCGCAAGCTCACCGACCGTCAACAAGAGAACGTCAAGCTCACAGACGCTCCAGCGATCGCGGCTCGCCAGCAAGAAAACGTCAAGCTTACGGATCGCCAACAAGAGAATGTTAAACTCACGGATCGTCAACAGGAGAACGTCAAACTCACAGATCGCCAGCAGGAGAATGTCAAGCTTACGGATCGCCAACAAGAGAATCGCAAGCTCACCGACCGTCAACAAGAGAATCGCAAGCTCACCGACCGTCAACAAGAGAATGTCAAGCTCACAGACGCTCCAGCGATCGCTGCTAGACAGCAGGAGAACGTCAAGCTTACGGACCGCCAACAGGAGAATGTAAAGCTCACAGACGCTCCAGCGATCGCGGCTCGCCAGCAAGAAAACGTCAAGCTTACGGATCGCCAACAAGAGAACGTCAAACTCACAGATCGCCAACAGGAGAATGTCAAGCTCACTGACTGTAAGTTATCCCTCAATGGCAATCTACTTCCAAACGCAAATTCTGAAAGCCTGTATACAGCCAAGTAAATAAAGCGGCATGGCCTTCCACTGCCGGCGAATTACTCGAACCGGGATGGCATTTTTGAGGACTGGTAAGGTTGCTGTTATGTACATAGTAGCCAACTAGGCTCAAGAATCTTCTGTGCGAGAGTGATGAGTGCATATATAGAAGGGAAGGAAATGGGAGGAATTGATGATGCGCAGGGTTTTGTGGTTCGCATTCTTATGTTGCTTTTCATGACTTCTTGGTCCAAGCTCGTCGAACAGGAGGCCACGGGGCCAGTCAAGCATTTTCAGGAGAGCTCAATACAAGCCACGTCCAAATAATCAAATAACCAATGCTCAGCGTGAAAACAGAAGGTAAAGAAAGATACGCAGGTGCTCTCAGCAAGGCGACTGGCTCGGCATATAACTGGAAATAGACCAAGGTACTTTAATGGATCTTGATGGTTCCATGCCGCAGTTCCTGTTTTCGACTTTGGTATCTGCCCATTAAAGGCAATAGACGCACGCTCGTGATCAAAGCAGAAAGAAGATTGTGATACCCCTGTTGACGTTCCCGACGAGAGCCCCACTGCAAGTACCCCTCATTACCCTTGATGGCGATAACAAGGGATTAACCTCGGCGATAAGAGCCAAATTCGCGGACAGCATGACTGCCAATACTGGGTATTGTTCTGCAGGAGGCAAGTTAACGAGTCAGAAGGAATAGCAGCGGCCGAGGCTTAATCTTACTGTATAGGAGACTGGTGTGTTATTCGAGGACTTTACGAATTTTAGGGTGACATCGAGTCAGCTGCAGGACGGTAGGGAACAGAAATACTCCGTCTTGTGTCGTACAGTGGTCGAAGTAAGGTCCGGCATTCGAAAATAGCGCACTCGGAAGGATACGTGCAGGACAGACGAACGGACCACCTCACGGGAGCGGAGACTATTCTAGTTGTGATTAGATGTAGTACTATTGCCAAGAAAGATGATGCTGTCCGACAGGAAGCCAAGCTCACCTCTTCCCCCCGAGGAGTCCGAGGCCGTCGTTCGCAATGATCCGGAGAGTCTGGAGACAAAACGGGGGCGCCGCGTGTTGCCTGTTTGTAAGCGCTAGAGTATCAACACGCCCTCATTGGGCAATCGGCTTTACAGCGTCCTTGGCTGAACGTTGTGTCCTGCTCGTTCCTGCAAGGTTAAAACAAGCTTACTCAAGTACACAAACCATATTGCGACATCCTGCCTAACAATTTGAGTTGCTGACACACTGTACCTATGAGCAGCAACTAATAGAGGACTGCTGCATGATCCGAATTGGCAACTGCAATTCAAAGTCAAGGACAAGCCCCGCAGTCAATGACCCCGCTTCCTTCGTCTTCCGTTGTAGGGCTTTCAAGTCAATGGAGAAAAGGTGAAATGTGCAATGCTCTGAGGTTGATATGGTGAAGTCTTACCTCATCTTTTGGGATGATTGTACCCGTAATATAGCCAATCATTCAACTGCTGTGTTTATAATAGCCTCAGCACTACGCACAGAGATCTCCAAGCGTATGGCGTTGGCGATTGCTGCTTATGGATCTTGATCTTGCTGACATTCGAACAGAACTCTTGCTTGCGGATCGCCATGGACCCGCACCGCTACTGTAAATTACCCAAACAAGGCAGTTTTGCGAGTTTGTGCAAATCGAGCGGTGACACCAGAAGAGGCTAAGGTCACGAATTCGAGTAGATTCTGATGCAGCAGCATGGTTCCTGAGACTCTCGTCGATCTTTCATTCGTCCTATGTATGGAACTGACTCTGGCCATCGCCCAATGATCATCCGATTGCAGTTGTGGCTCTCAAGTGAGGACATAGAGTATCTGCATGGGTGCTGTGGTAACATCCATCCCAGCAGTGGGATGAGAAGTCTTGTGTTACTTATGGTTATGGCTCAATCATTTGAAGTGCGACTCGTTGAAGCTTATACTGTGGCCCAATTCTTAAGAGCATCTCATTCAGTCTCTTGTCATGGAGAAGGAAAGTCGAAGTCGAGGTGCATGTTGGACATGCCGAGCTCGCCGGAAGAAATGTGACGAGTCTCGTCCCCTTTGTTCGCTTTGCCTGTCTTTGAAGATTGAATGCCACGGTTATGGGGAGAAGCCAGCATGGATGGATGGCGGTGCCCGAGAACGAGGAGAAACAAAGAGCATGGCACGACAGGTAGCCCGCGTGATTCAACACAGGAAACTCAGCGCTCGTCGAATTTCTATTCCTGAAGGCCCTCCTCCAGCCCGCACGCCTCCATACACTCCGAGGGATACAAGTTCCTCCGGGAGCACCACCCAGGACATCATTGCTATGGTGGAAAGTAATGGTCTGGAGGGCCTCATTGACAATAGGGTGCCAAATCTGAACCTAGAAACAGCGGTCACGACTGGCAACGACTTTTTCTTGCCCGAACCTTTCGATTTCTCCGTGCCTATAGAGGAGTTTACCAGCGACTCTTCTAACCTCGTCACGGATGGCAAATGTTCAGGAAATTTTTCCATGATTGGAGCACCGCTATCCCCTCCCTCCCTTCTTCCAACTTTCAGCCTGGAAGATTCAAGTCTTATCATACATTACCTGGAGCATTTGTACCCATGGCAGTTTCGATACCAGGCGGTCCAAGATCCCCCATTCAGTAAGGAGTGGTTATTATGGTTCATACTTCACCATCGTCCCCTATACCTAATTACATGTGCAATGAGCGCATCGAACAAACCAAAGCAAGGCCAACAATACATCAAAGACATCCAAGCAGGCGACGAGGCGATCAAGCATCGGGAGCAAGGTATTCGAGAGTTTCAAAGCTGCTTGCAACAATACCAGTCAGGGATCAGCACATACGAGGAGCCACTTCATATACTCCTTTGCATCATAATGCTTCTGTTTCAAGATGTAAGCTAACCTTGCACTGCGAACGACTCGTAGCTAACAACAAAAAGATTCTCCAAGGTGGAGGCGGTACCTGGCCAATTCATCTTCAAGCAGCCCTGTGCATCCTCGAGCCCGAATTTGACCACTACTACCAGAGCGAGCGTCGCAATACCCACGGGCTTTTGAATATATCAAACTCTTCCAGGCTTGATTCAGTGATGGGTCAAATCATGGTAAGTGCAAATGGCGTACCTCAAGAGCCAACTTTCAAAGTGATTATGAGCAGCGACTTCTAGATAATCATGAAGATCTTGCCTGTTTCGATTACTGATCTTACCTGATTAGTGGTTCCACATTCTCTCCAGTCTCCCCTTCACCCCCGGTGCCATGAATATTTCATCAAAAGATTGCGAAAACTATACGGCCATCCTACAGCCTCCCCCGACGGGTTCTCGAATCAACCCGGATAGCATAGTCGGTTGTCCAAACTGGGTAGCAACTTCCATTCTGGCGATATATTCTCTTCGAGACTGGAAAGCTCAAGCAGAGCTGACTGGTCCACTCAGTGTGTGGGAGCTTAGTGAGAAAGCAAGCACTATCCGTCGTACTTTAAAGGCAGGGCTTGAAGAGACAATCCAAGCGATGGAGGGCCGTGGATCTGTGGAGTCGCTTCTCCAGAGCGGGAACCTCGGTGATGACCCGCAATACGAGAAACAACTTCTCGCTGTGGTATTTGCGAGGTCGGCACTCATTTTGCTGAATGTGGTTGTGTCTGGGGCGCACCCGTCTCTGGGAGAAATTGAGCAAGAAGTTGTTGCTATCATTGGGACTTTGAAAAGCATTCCTGATCCTCCGCTGATGCGATTCTTGGCTTGGCCTATCTGTATCACTGGGTGTATGGCTCTCGAAGAGCATTACTCTTTCTTTACAGGCCTTCAGCAGCAGTTCGAGACGCCGGCATTGGGCAATGTGATCAAGGTCATTCGCAGGTGTTGGTCGCTTAGAGAGTTAAATACGAGTCCAAGGGGCATAGACTGGAGTGATGCTTTAAGTAGCTTACGCCTGAATCTACTATTTTTCTGAGCATCCTGACAGATATGCTTCTTTCCATAACGTGCTCTGTGCCTACCTAAATAATCAGCGGCACTCAAAAAGGAATTGATCACATGCGAATGATTTGGGACGGTGCTGGAATTTGATGCATCTAAGAATGCAGACAGAAATCCCTACTCTATGGTCAACATCAAGAGATACATGCCCACTAATTGAAGGATAAAAAGCTGATATTTTGTGGCGGCCTGGATGAACCGGTATCTAGAAACTTGCACGCTCCTGGAGATTCAGGTAAACAAAGGGGGAGCTGACAAAGTTGAATATTGAAATCAGACATTCAGACCTTGCATCTCACAAGTTCCTCCACGAGGCATAGAGATTAGGAAGAAAGCATTTTATCTAAGGTCATTCCCTAAATGCACACCAAGCAACGAAGTGTTTGGAGTCCTTTCGATGTCCATCACATTCACCGACTACGTGTTACAAGCCTATAAGATCAAGCGGATGAATTATCAGCAAATTAAATAACAAATTACTGTATATGAAACCTTCTCTGTAAAAGAAGCACCTCAGAATAACTCCTCATCGGTGCGTGGAAGTAACAAGAAAATACGGGGCTCGCTTAAAAGGGGGAGCCCCTCCCCCTCCTCGAGCTTAAGAATTTGAGCGCTCAGATTTAGAGCTCTAACAAGCCAGGAAACTCTCTGAAATCTCCAAGAATACTATCGGTCAGTGCGTGTGGTATTTCAATAGCCATTCTTAAGAGATTGCCTGCCCCTCAATGGTCACGCTTCCTTTGACCTGCTTTGACCTTTTGGATTGGGCGCTAAGTATTTCCTAACATCACCACGTTAACAGATGGAGGATCGTGATCTCTCACAGATCACGAGCATTATTGGCAAAGAACGACCAAGCTGCTGAATGGGCCACCTTCCTCGATGATGGATAAAGTCAAATGAACGCACCGCTTGTAGGATAAGAACGCTACTCGAAAAGAACTTTAAACTACTCCTGTCACCTCAGAGACTAAAACTTCATGGTGATACTCTCAAGAGAATACAAATGTCCTGGATAAAATACATCGTTACCCCGAGTTATCGCTGGCCACCTCACGGACGTCATTGACGTTATCCCACACCCCTGGGTTTTCCTGTTCTAGCGTGTTGTTTACAATACCAACCTCGTAGTTGATTTGCACACGACGCCGCGCCCGTTCTTTACTGTCTTTCTCTTCCTCCTTGCGCTCCTTCTCCAGCCTCCTTCGAGCCTCTTTCTCGTGCTTCTTTTCTTGTTTCGTTTCCTGCTTCCGTTGCGGCCCATTTGCCCACTCAACGGCGCGTTCGACACCTTCATCTGTACCCACAACCGGCTTGTATTTCAGTCTTTCTTTGGCTTTAGCCACAGAGTACGTCCTACTGTGATCCAACCAATCCAAAATGTGTCTCGAGATATACTTATTTTCTTGATTCTTTCTCCGGAGAATCTTGTCACTGGCCGAAGTGACACGGCCAAGTAGACTTGGGGAGGCTTTTGATTGAGCAGCATTTTGCTCCTTCTCATCTTCACCTTCATCTTCCTCCTCCTCCTCTTCTTCTTCAATAATACCTGATTTGGGGGCAGTCATCGCCGACTCAAATATTCCCGCGAACCTATTGAAAGGCATTGGATTGCCGTCAGTAATGAAGAAAGCTTCTCCGTCAACTTTGGGACCATTTTCAGTGTAACAACACAGCAAGGCTTTGGCAACCAATATATGAGCTTCAACAGCATTCTCGACATATAGAGGATCAAACAATGTTTCATTTTCCAAGAACTTTCGACTGAGTTTACGCTCTGTCAAGGGTATAGTAATATTATAGTCGCGTGGTCCGTATATTGCAGGAAGGCGGAGGCAGCATGTTCTCAAGCGATCGTTGTCGGAGATTGAGAGACTGTTATTAGATGCAAGGACCAGCCTATCTGCCTCTGCCCTTGTTTCGACGTAACTGTAGCCTTCGGTACCGCACTCATCTGGTGGGAATCCTTCAACGCAGGCGAGTGGGGCTGTTTGTTCATCTATAAGATGCTGTCCTCTGTTTTTATCGAGTCTGATAACTGCCACAGACGATGACTGAACAAAGGCGTCCACAAAGTGTCCTCTGGCTGCCTCTTGCAGGAGTAACTTGGTGGCTGTGTAATTATTGTCGTAATAGGGTGCAGCCCGAGTGTCAATGGGATCCCCAAGCTTGGGCTCTTCGCAGACTATGAAAGAACGTGCAGTTAGCGTTAGTTACTTGAACCGTGGTTTTAAAAGAAACTTGGCAGGGTCGAGTGGACATAAGGGTCTCTTGGCTTTAAGAAAACCCCGAAACTTGCCCGGAAAGGAAGCAGAAAAATCTACGATGGCCTTACAGGTATTGAAGATTACCTGGGGTCCTAATGGTATTATCCTGAAAAGAGCGCGGACGGATTCGATATCAGTGAGATTGCAAGCATGGTGATTGATGCCCGGTCGTTGTACAACAAGTTCCGAGAATCCAGCCACATGAATATCAAGTTTTCGACCCAGTGGTAGACGTTTTTCGTCGCAAAGTGCCTGCACGAGATGACGGCCAAGAAATCCTTCTTGACCTCCAACGACGAGCACTCTCATCGGCGGCAGCTCCGCCTGTGCCGGCTGCTGCTCCATATCTTGCAGTAGGCCGTCTTTGATAGTGAGTCGGAAGTACCTTTTCAAAGGCAACGAGGATGATCAGAAGAATGGTGACGATAGATTGTGTGTAGTGTCTTTGGAGATAAGGGTATACTCCTGAGACGTGGGATGCTCGAGTGGATTGTGAAATGAGAAAGGTGAAGATGCAGGGCCCATTCTTGGGGATAAAGCAGAGAAGGGACGTTTTGAAAGCCATAGAAGGAAGGAGCGACGAGCTCGATGCTTGCCTCTCCAGTTCTTACACATCAGCTGTGAAACTCTCATCAACCAACCCTGACCGAATATCACACATAAACGACGCGGGAAAGTATACAAATTCATCAATGAAGCAGGATCATGAACGAGAGCACTAAATACCACCTTCGTTTTGAGCAAGCATTGCCATAGACTTCAATTCTCGGGAACAACGTGAATTAGACGAAGCTTAGAAGTTAGGAAAGAGTTTCCTGTATGCTGACAAAAGTGACAGACAAATTGAACCTCCGGCTACTGTCCTCGAAACCAAACTTTGAGAGTGATCTTACTGTTATGGAGAAGTCAGACCAAGCAAGCTCAAATTCCCTCCTTCCCAAATTCGCCCTAGAAAATGATAGCCACCCTCGTTCTTGCCGATAAAGAAGCAAGGTGCGCAGAATCCCCCTCGACCTTTCCTCCCAAACGAATACCCCTCAAATTATCTCAAACATTCTGTTGCCAATCTTCGGATGGCCATTTATGGCTACTTTTTGATCTGCATCTGCCTGCTTCCGAATCTGGGGCTCTTTCTCCAGTAGCTCCCCGTTCATGATGCCGTGGATGTAGCACTCTCCAACAAGCAGCCAGCGATCGCCCTTCTCCGTCCGTCTCATGACTACCGGAACACTACAGCCATAGATCAGGCAGAGTGAGTCGTGCAGCTGAGTCTCTGCCGGCACAAGGCCAAACTTGCCCCCCACAGTTATCATGAACTTCCTGTTCCAAGTCGCGGCCTGGACTCGTCTCAGGAATTCCACTGCAGGCCTGTTCATTCGTCCCCTGGAATTGACCATCGCCGAGTGGATCTCTTTATCTGTGGAGAATACTGATTTTCCCGGAGCTGTAGGCTTAGTGAAGTATTTCTGGCATACTCGTCGATACCACTGCAAGTTTTCGGAGTCAGTATTGCCTCATCAAACAATTTTGTCAACTCACGAATCCCAATGTGCATTTTGAATGTCTTGGGAGCTTCAAGACTTCCCAAATGGCACCGAAAACTCGCTAGGTGTGAAACAAAGAAATAATTTGCTCTTGGAATGTGCTTACACCAGGTGGCCCGGTGCCATTTGGTCCTCTGTCCGCGACCAAGGTCCTCCAGAATGCTTCGGGAATATAAGGACCTCCAGCCCCGCGTTTCTTCGGGATAATTTCAGATGAACCGGCAAGCGCGTCATCTTCTTCCTCGTCTGCATCTGGGTTCTCAAATCTGATGCCCTTCTTCTTCATAGAAGTAATGGCCATATCCAACCAGGAGAATGGCATGTAGCCATCTTTCGCCAACGCACCAAGCCCTACGACGACTCCAATGACACGACCTTTCACTGTGAGGGTGTGATAACGGAGGGGATTCTTTTGTTTGTCGCCATCTTTTTCCACCTTGGGAGGATATTGGCGCAGGACTGAACCGCTTGCGTTGTACGGCTTCTTGCCCATATTTCCGACCAAGCAATCCGCATTGATTCGAGAATAACCACTTGCGGGATCGTCTGTTGTTTTGTCAAAAGCTCTTCGTGATAACGGAACGATCCATGACGGGAGAATGTATTGAAGTTCATCGTTTCTCGGATAGGGCGCCCAGGGAATGCATATCTGGAGAACCATTAGCATTGCTCCGGCACATCAACGAATGTGACAATGGAAGACCAAGTTTTGGCCATCAAAACGAAATGGAATGATAAGTTTGTATGAAGTAAGGAAGACTTGATGAAACTTAGGGGAAACTCGCCACCACTTACGATATCCAATGACTTCGACTTTTGGAAGACCTTCTCGATGAACTCCTTGTAAACTTTCAGAGTACTGCATTTATAATCTGGTTTCAAGTCTTGCATATTGCAAGTGTCCTTCCCTAGTTGGATCAGTGAATACACAGCATCCCTTGGAACCTTAACATCATACGACGAGAGGCTGCATAACACGGTTTCGATCGAAGCGAGTCGCTCGAGATTTCCGGATTCTTTGCGAAAGAAGTTATTGAGCAATGCCACAAGGCTTTGAGCGCCTGGAGCGGCAATATCGACGTGATCCCATAATTTGGCCTCCAAATTTTGAGCATCGTGCCGCACGAGAAGACGCTCAATATCCTCACGCCAATCTTCAACCAGCCGCACTGTGTCTGCAAAGTCCTGCCACGGGACTTTACTGCGTGTTCCGAAATGAAGGAATGCTTTCTTTGCAAAAGCAACTTCCTGCACACACCAACGTCGAGTGAACCATTCCCTGCGCATCAGATTTGAAAGCGCACCCCATTTCTTGACGAAATCGACACCCTTAACCAGTTCCTCGACAGCCTCGAGATTGTTGCTGAGAATTTTCTTGATGAAGGCTGGAATGAAATCACTATTGTCCGCAGCTTTCCCTAGCCAGATGGTTACATGAGAAGCCTTGGAGTATATCAGGTGCATCATTCCCATTTCTCTCGCCTTCTCCTTTGGATCCCTTTGGTTCACACACAGTGCGTCCACCCATATGACTCGTTCCTTGTTCTTGTCTCTCACAGCCTTTAGCGCGATCTCCAGCTGTTCTGTAATTTTGATTTCCTTGGCGAGTGGTGGTTTGTCGTTGGACCATATTCTGACCGACTTCCTCAGTGCTCCGTCATTGCCCCAGACCCACGAAAGGGCTTCGTAGGGCGGTGCCTTGTCTTTGTCATGGATAGTAAGGCGGCACATAAGCTGGCCAGGGACGGGCTCGCTCGGGTTTGGGGGATCGGGCTTGGTAGGTTTGGGGATGCGGACATTTCGGGTCCTCCCGCCATTTGTTACCCTGCCATGTTTAGGCTGGGTTGCTACCTTTTTCTTCTTGGGCTCAGCTAACGGCTTTTCAATGGTCAGAAGCCTAATCCAGCCATTGGGGCCCCCCTCTTCCCCAAAGGGTTCATCATTTTGGTCTCTTAACCGCTCCCCTGGGCCCGCAAGGTGCTCGTAAGTGTAGTGGAAATTAGGGAAGTACTCGAAGGCCATGGTCACCCAGTTTTGGGTGTTCGATTGTGTAAGAGAAAATTGTTGGAAGGCAAGTGTCGGTAGTTGGGACTCCCATTAAATGGTGTCGGGCGCTCGGGCTGATATAGCAGCAAACATACTCAATGATCTTATGGCAGACATCTCTCAGGGTTCAAGAAAGAACATCTTCTACATGATGCTGGAAACTCATCACTCAAGCAATGCTTACAAGGATGGGAGACGATTGCGCAAAATCTCAAAGACAATCCAATAACTAAAGGATTTCCATTGATTTGCCCATTTGCCAATAACAAGGGAACTTCCCTTCAAGTCTGGCGATCTTTGCGCTGCGCTTCAATCTCTGAGGTGTGAAACGGAGTTTCCATGACTGGTAGAATACATTGTAAAGCCCGTCCTTTTGGATCATGAACGACAACGCGATTCCCGGAGAAAATGAGATAGACTAAAGAAGCGCGCATAAAAGAAAGTAGGAAAGAAGTGACGATGATGAAGGAGGAAAGAAAATCCGAGAGTCGTTCCCCATCATCAAAGAGGTCCGTGCATTTGCCCCTGAATGAATCTAGACCTCATCTTCAAACTTCCCCGCAAACACCATCTCGGAATGTATCCCCCCTCTCTCTTCCACCTTCCCCTCAATCTCGATCCCTTCAAAAAACCCCCATCCCAAAGAAAAAAACTCCCCGAACTTACTTCCGCCCCGGAAAGCACCACACCAAAATCTAGATCTTTCCAACTTCCCCGCATACGCCATTATAGGTAGCTCAGCTTTGCTTTATGCGCTCGCCTATTCACAAAAGCCTCAAAACCAAAAAAAAACTCAAATAATGGTAGACCAGCCATCATTCTCGCATGACGCTCCAATAGCACAAAAAGACGTGCTGACGGACCTTTACCTAGGTATGCTACTGACATAAATTTAAACTCAATCGTAAATCAATACCTCCGATCTCTCTAAAGCATAGCGCAGCCACAAGCGCGGCTGGCGGAACTACCTACTCTAGTACTCGCGCACTATCTAGAACAAGCCTCAAAACCTAGTACAAGCCTCAAAGAAAAACATAATTCTGGAAGGTGTTGGCGCTGGCGGCAGCGCCAGGTACGGCACTAAGGGGTAGGAAGGTCTTGGCGAGGGAAAAATGGCGAGCTGATCAATAGAAACTGTGGCTGTTGGTACTCTATGCTGGGATGATTGTATTTGAGAATGCGGGGTTACGATATTGATTTGTATTGAATTGGGTGGTTTTGCGGCGGAGCTGAGGTCCTGGGGAATGCATGTGATGCGGGCTTATCCCAGAATAGAATGGACCCAATACGCCGCCGGGGGTGGAATAAGCATAATGAGGAAAACGGTTTCGATGAGGTGTTGCGATTTTGTCGGGGAATGGAACGTCACAATGAAGTTTTCCGTGGCACAGGGATTGGTTGCATTCATTTTTCTGAAGTCTAGGTACCATGTATTGGTCTCGGGATGTTCTCCGAAGCCATCGCATATGCCCCTTCAATCCGTCGCCATTTCCTTACCAAGCCGAATCCATGAACAAAGTCGTTGCCTGTAGTCCTGCCCAGCCTTCTAGAAAAACTCCCTTCCAAGATCCAAGTCGTAAAAAGTGCAGTGAGCTTCCACCATCTTATACAATGCCATTGTTCTGCGACGAAAGAGGTGTCTTCAATCGCAGTGAAACACAAGGGAGATTGAGTTGGGACCTTCGCCCAGAATGTACGACATGACGTGGTGTGGCATGGCTCACTGACTGCCAGAATATACAGCAAATCGCTTAAAACAACGCTCAAAATAGGCTTTATCCAGACGAGAAGCAGGCGACAAAAGAAATTTAGTGTGTAGTTCACGGCTTGCGCAAAGAATATCGCGTAGGCGATACGTAGAGGCGAATGTGCGAAATGAATGATCTACACGTGCGATGCACATGTATTAGGTCGTATGCAGGAGCTATGCAGGTTCGCGATGAATGGATGATGTCCTCGTGTTCCCAGTCCAGCCAGGTGGAGAAGGCCAATGTGTATCTCAAGGTACCGTTCCCCAGATCAATATTCCACAACGTGTGTTCTGCATGCATCATGCAGTATCCCGCCAATTATGATTACTCGGGTGTCGCGGACATATTTCCGCCGGCTCGTTATGGGAATCATGCCATGATGTGCGAATTGTTCTTCTTTCCTAGAAGGCTCCATCTCTGCTTCTTCTGCTTCTGTTCGGGGGCCACGGGGGTAGCCGTTGCGACAGGCGTCTTAATCATAACGGGAGGGCTGTCATAAAGGGGCGCCTCGCCAAGTTTTCGTGTGGTACTTGTGTGCAATCGAGAGAAAATATCCTTCTCGGCGTAGGTAATTGGTTGTGGCCGCGACATGCGGTTGGAGAAATTCGAGTTTGTCCGAATGCTATCGGGCCGCTTGGGGATGTGATAATGTGGATTGGGTGCAACTGAAATTTCAAGATTATCGGAAGAGTCGGAGGTAGTGCTGTTGCCAGAACTGATAGCTGGGGAGACATCTGTATGTACTGTTAGTGGTTTCTGAGGGAGAGGCAGGATTCAGATATAAGTCACCTTCGCTATGCATATTTGAAGCCAATGGAGAGGGACCAACACTTGGTCCAATACCAGAATCGTGATATGAGTGACCCCTCGACGCCCTTTGTTTCTTTGCGGCGGGTTCGTGCGAGTAGTAGACATCTCCACCCCGATCGAACCATGTTGGGTTGTAACTGCTGTAGCTGCTGTTGCGTGGTAGCGGGGGAGCTCCAGTGCTGGGTCCGGCAGCCGAATTGAGGTATGAGGTTGTCGAGAGTGTACTTGTTGTGCGACTGACGGCCATCTGACTCCTCCGCTTGTGATGCTCCTTGATCTTGGGTCGGTCTTCGGTCTTCCAGCTTGACGGGGCACCACTCAATGCATCGACGGCTGCGTGCGTAGGCACATGCTTGTATGGTATCTTGGCCGGTACATCGTTCCCGTCCTTGTCCTTCTCTGCTACCTTCGCCTTGTGCGCCTTGGCAGCCTTCTTAGACATGATAATCTTCGAAAATACCGACATCTTGGTTGATGGCTCAAGAGCCTGATGGATGAGAGACTGACGGCTGGGAGAGCGAAGCTACTTAATGCTGAAAGAAATGTTGATGACGCACTGGATGGCCGGTCCTTCCCAGGCTGAAGGTTTTGATAGTGTTTAAGAGTGGTGGTATTCTTTTTGGAAAGAGAGTTTGTGCTAGTCCTCGTGTTGAACTGAGAGTTCACGAGCTAGAGGAACGCCGTCGCGCCGCTGATGTGCAGCAGAGTCTGGTGGGATCTGGAAGGAGAGGGCACAGGGGAGATGTTGAGCGATTGGGACTGCGAGGGTTTAATTAGCATCGATCTATTTGCATCCAGGCATGTAGTGACAGTTTTCCATGACTTCAAGTCCCTAGGTAAGGTCGGACTATTGAAATACTAGAAGGCTGTTGAAGCGAGGGGGACGCCGGGACGAGGCCAGGAGGGAGGACTAACAGGTTTTGATAAGTTTGTCTTGGCAAGAAAAAGCAGACTGGAAAAGAATCGCGAGGGGAACCGGGGAACTTTTATAAGGAAGAAGAAAGGTTATGAAGAAAACGCCGTAAGATGGGGTGCACAATTGGCTCGAGACCAACGAGACGGAGAGATACGAGGCGCAATGCACTGAGCTCAAGTAAGGAAAGGTGGACAAGGCAAGGCAAGGAGAGGCAAGGATACTTTTTTCAGAAACATTGTGAAAACCTCCCCACGCCCACGCCCACGCCTTCAACACCAAACACGACAGCGACTACGATCAGCCGCGTGGGGCCAACGACCAAAGCACGCTCTTCAGCTGCCAGTGCTACGGCGGATCTAAGGTAGGATCCACGATTCTGCGATCAACTAGCGGCCAGGAGGAGGCTCGGAAAGGGAAAAAAAGAACGACTGTCTGGCCTGGTACCGCCTAGGCGCATCCCTTGTCGGTCCCGATGTTCCATGTAATTCCCATGCAGCAATATGGCGACTTTGTGCGCTGCAACCGGGATAGCCTCTTCGCCTTCTCGCTGTAACCCTCTGTGCTGATTCTGTTGTGTAGCCCAAGCCTGCAGCCTCTCTGGCCATGTCCATTCGATGTTCACGCCAGCATCATAGACTCGCAGTATCGTCCATCTCATCGTCTCTATTTGCCTTATCTGCTGGATTGTCCTGGGTCGGCCGGGTTCCAAAAGTCCCAATACTTTACGAGTGGTCTTCGATCGCTGGCATGGGAGCGGCAGGGCTGGAACACACCGTGGGTTATGCACCCTGGGCTTTCGTCCAAACATGTTGGACTTGTTGGGTCCCAGGCCAGGCCGCCCATGTCACGGATATCGTGGCGGCCAGGAGCAGCAGCTGCTGCAGCAGATAGTGATAGGAGTAGGGGTCCTCCAGGCATCGTTCCCAGCGAGAGATGCAGTTGGTGCTTGGTGCCATGCTCGAAGACCGCAAAACCGCAGGGGAGTTAAAACTCCCAAGGGATCGCTCGGCTACGCAGCACATTCTTAGCCCTTCGTATCTATTTCAGGGGCCCATCAGAGCCCGGCAAGCAAGACCCGCACGCGAGACAGACTAGCCTTGCGGATATCAGGTTTACTAGCCCAGCATTTATCATGGGAAACTTCATAAACAGTGGTTCCCTTTGCATTCTATTGATGCCAGCAATCTGACCATGAAGTTCATTCGACAACAAGATACCCTGACCGCCGCAATGCCACGATCATGGTTGTGGACTTTCACATTTCGGGATAGGACGGCGAAGGTGCTACGAAACAAGCGCGGGATTTAGACTTGTTTCTACCTTGAGGTGGATCAAGTTAAGCGGACAGAGCACTGATTACGATTCCTATCAAACTATCACAGCTAGGTAAAGAACTGAGGGCTCTGCAAGCCCACCAGCGAAGATAGATAACTGATGCACTCTGACTTTCCGAATGGCAACATTCGTATCACCAAAGCATCTGCAACAGCAAGACCTGCTCTTTCTACGAAAGTCAAGCATCTCTGAAATGGATTTATTGGTATAATTTCAACATGCGTTGTCAAGCACGGCTGACCTGCATACTTGGCGTATATCATCAAAATTGGGTCCACCTCAAGGCTCAAGGAGTGTTGGTGTTGGAGCAGGTCTCACAATTGATACAATCCCATCATGCCGCGTGTGAAATCCATTCCATTGTGGACGGAGTACATCCCGTCCTCGATCGTTTAATACACCGTTATTCTCAATTGGGACTGTACAATACTAACGTGGGAACGTGGGCTTTGACCCAGCCCGTCCATGGCGATGTTTAACGAATTACACAAGATGGCTTGATGTCAACGACAACTCGGGAAACGTTCAGCTCAGCCGAAGCCGCCAGGCAACACCAGATCCAACGACAATGCAATGCCTTCGGTACTCTCTGTGGGACCCGGAGAACGATATTGCGGGTAATACTTTCTCACGCCTCCGTATGACTGCAGAGTGATATGTATGGTACAAGAGCACTCCATGGAAGAAATGTAGATTCGACGATACATAGGTACAACATCGGAATCACAGAAATCGCCGCCTCCCTACTGCGCCTTAGATTATCTCATTTTCGAGTAAATTCCGATTCGCAAGATGCCGTATTGATTTTGGGTTTCCAGTTTCTTCTTGTCGCCGACCTGTGAAGCCTCAGTCTCATTCTCTATCTCAAATATTATTCTCAAAACCCAACCCAACCAGGAGCCCCTTATCTCGGCCACCCTAGTTGGAGATCAATATCTCTCCCTTGTCCATTTTGGATTATCGCAGGGATTTTCATGCATAATGCCGATGAGGCCGACGCCAACCTTCTTCCAAATCTTGGATCAGCTTTAAGCATGCCAGCAGATCCGACAGTCGTTTTTTCATTTGCTCTTTGGGCGTTTGACATCTGCTATGGGCCACTAAGGAGGAAAAAAAAAGTCTTGGACTTCAAGGCAGGTTTGTCTCGGCTTCTAGGATCTGGTTGCGGCGAACCGCTGAGCCATAGCGACGGGATTTCCAGCCTCAGCTAGCGAAATACACTGCAAGTCATCGAAGGATTCTGCAGGTACTGTTTCACACAAATTTCATAGATAAGGCAGGCACGCCCAACCTCGAGTTCGTGTGAGATGAGGATTCACATTTCGTTTTGTCTCATGTGAAAGCGGGAGCGGCTTTCCAGCTCACGTTATACGGTAGGTTCTGGTGGTTATCTTCGTGATCCTTTTTGGATCCAATTGATGCCAACAACCAACACACCTATTGAATAATATTGCATAACCTTATGCAATGCAGCACGGTGGACTCGTGGGTGGATTCGATTTGACTCGTAGATACCGCATCTCGTCCTATGGTCTGATACCTATCCGTCGGAGCCTGGACCCGGCCTCGGGATGTCTCCAATCATTGACCCTCCACAAACAAGCCTCTGTATGCGGGTAGAGACAGCCTCAACCTCTTAAAACATCCGAGAGAAACATCCCGAATGATAATGTCAGATTATTCGACGGGGGTTGAAGCGGTGTATCTGAATATGCCGAGAGTTCCGAGTCCTCACTCTATTGTTGAGAGAATGCATAGAGAACGCGTAGCTCGTACATGAACATTTTCCTGTGGGTTGGAAATGTTGTTGTCTGCAACTCCACGAGAGGAGATATTATTGAGGAGACTTATCCGCTTAAAGATTCCTCTCCAGGTTGAGCTATTAATATTCTCAGGAAGCGAGGCATGTGCCACGGGGGTTTATTCGGAATGGTTGCGGCTCAGAATGATCGGCATGAACTCACCTCACCTGCCTGAGAATGAGGGGCAAGCTGTCAGTTCCCCGTACCTATCCTTGAGGCTTAACCAAAGATCGTGAACCTTGACTCGAATTCCAAATGAGCCCCGCACGCCAAAGTCTTTCGACTCAAGCTTGAATTATAATTTCAAAGACCCAGACCTAAATAACATAGCACTGACTTCGGTTCCTCTTCTTGACGTCCTTTCCAATATTGAAGTGAAGACCCATCAGGGACGTGAGCTGCATCGACATAGACTCCTTTCCTCCTCATGTTGGTTTCTTCTAATCACAGTGGTCCTAGATATCTGATCTTGATTCTGTGAACCAAATGAGGCCATTCGGACCAAGCCGTGCTTAGTGTACAAATTGGGTTCCAAAAGTATCGTAACGTCGATGAATGAGTGGATTGAGCTCAAAGGTACGCGATTCTGAAACGTTATGACTTCATCTTCACTCCGAGGTTTGTTGGCGTTGGCGGGAGCTATCCAATGAAAAACGCGCTGTGTATTTTTGGCTGCAGTCACGTGTGCACATTGGATATGCCGAGGGTCCAGAACCGCAAGAAAGGGGTTTCTCTGGAGATTCTCGGGATTTGTGAATAGTTACAAATTAATAACTTTCCTGGGTATGAAAAACGCGACACCGGCATTTCTAGTTCATAGTGTTCTGTTGAGCCTCCGACGCCCCCCATCTTAGGAGTGGCTAGCCAAGCCAGCTTGAAGCGAACCCATCTTCATCGACGACGGCAAACTCTCACGTCAACCACCGCAGCGTCATAACGCCGCAGCACACACGACACTCGGCACTCATGAAATACATGTCGGCTGGATCCAACTGATCGTTCGTTACCATCGCGCTCCTCCACTCTCTTTCATCCCGCCCGAGATCCCAGCCTTCGCGCGCGACTTCGTCCGCAGATTTGACGGTGGCGCTCACTACCGTTCTCCAGAGTCAGGCTCCGCTTTCCCTCCAACAACACCTCGAAATCGCGCCAGATATCCTCAACTGTTCTCCCGAGCAACTAGAGGGAGAACTACAACCTTTGAGGATGGCACAAGCGGTGCCTGACCCTCCGCCGAACAACAAGAAGAGAGTCAAGGTTTATGAGTTGCGCAACAGCGACTGGTTCGATAGGGGCACTGGGTTCTGCGCGGCGTCGTACTTCATTGTATGTGTACCTTTCCGTCGCATAGAGCATTCGAGGGATTCTGCGCTTTCGCGCCCGTTTGCGCGCCGCGCACTTTGCGAAAGCCTTTTGCTGACATTAACCGCGTTTTCAGGACGAGGTTACCCGCCAAGAAATCCCGCGAGTGGTGGTGAACTCGGAAGATGAACCCAATCGAGTCCTTCTAGAGACTAAGATACATAGAGAAGATGGATTTCAGAAGCAGCAAGGTATATTTGCTCGACTAAACCGCGGTTGCCACCCAAGGCTAACAGGCGCCAACAGATACCCTTATTGTGTGGACGGAGCCTGTTACTGGCATTGATATGGCCCTCAGTTTCCAAGAGGCTGAAGGTTGTGCTTTAATATGGTAAACAAACCTTGTTGACTGATATGGGAGGAAAATAAGAGTACTAATTCATCCGATTTACAGGAAATTCGTAAGCGGCATACAGCAGCAATTAATGCTCGGTGGCCCAGGTATGTCTATACAATACCATACTTCTAGCTGCAAGAAACATCGAAGAAGCTATTGCTAACATTCCTTACTACAGAGGACGCCCTGGACGATGAAATGCCCATCGATCATTATGCGAATTCGATATCCTTACCAGCCCCAACACTTGGCAACATACAGGAGGTAGAAGCGCAAGTCCGCAGTTACAGTGTGACCAATCCCGGTCGCGAGGCCATGATCAAGTTCGTCACCTCTGAGGACTACATTAAGCAATTGATCCCGCTGGTGGATATGGCCGAAGATATGGAGGATCTGCCCAGTCTGCACCGGCTATGCAATATAATGAAGACCTTTATTTTGCTGAACGAAAATTCGATCATGGAGCTTGCAGTCAGGGACGATTTGATTCTTGGTGTTGTTGGAGCGCTCGAGTACGATCCGGATTTTCCAAGTCATAAAGCCAATCACAGACACTGGTTGGCTAAAGAAGGAAGGTACAAGGAGGTGGTGCGGATCGAAGACGAGGAAATTCGCAAAAAGATACACACGGTATACCGATTACAATATCTCAAGGATGTTGTGCTCGCCAGGATCCTTGACGATCCTACATTCTCTGTTCTCAATGGCCTGATCTTTTTCCAGCAAGTCGATATTGTTCAGCATATTCAATCAAACCCGGGTTTCCTAAAGGAGTTATTTGGCATCTTTAGTTCTCAAGAGACAGATCAGGAACGCAAGAAGGAAGCTGTGTTATTCATTCAGCAGTGCTGTGCCATTGCGAAGAATTTGCAACCGGCAGGCCGAAATCAGTTGTATAACAACTTCTTGGCACATGGTTTATTACAGGTGATAAATTTTGCACTCCGCCATAGCGATGTGGCAGTTCGAGTTGGTGCTACAGACGTACTGGTTTCAATGATCGATCATGATCCTCAGATGATCCGTCAAACTATTTTCCGACAAATGAGCGAAAAACAAACACCCCTGACGGACTCTTTGATCGATCTACTTCTCGTTGAAGCAGACCTAGGGGTCAAGGCACAAATTGCGGATGCGATCAAGGTTCTCCTGGACCCCGGCTCGCAGGCTGGTCCGCTTGATGGTCCGGGCAAAGCGGGGGGTGAATTCGCAGCCAGGTTAAGACCTACAGTGGATCCTCAGCAACAAGAGCTTGTTAAGGATTTCTACGACGATTCGGCCAAGAAGCTTTTCAAGCCATTGGTGGACCTCAAAGACCGAGACCCGAAAAACATGGAATTCAGCGTGCATCAAGTTTCTCTATTTATATATCTGATTGAGATTCTGTGCTTTTTCGTCCGACAGCATACACACCACAGCAAGTATTTTGTACTCTCTGAGAAACTGGGACATCGAATTGCCCAACTGCTTTCGAGCCCGGAGAAGTACTTGAAGCTTAGTAAGTTCAAATTTGGTTCCCTTCAAGCATGACTTAATCTAACATTTTATTTAGCTGCACTCAAATTCTTTCGAAATCTGATCGGACTGCAAGATGAATTCTACAATCAGCAAATGACCCAGGGAAAGCTTTTTGAGCCAATTTTGAAATTGGTGATTGAGACTATGCCGCGAGACAACCTCCTGAATTCGGCATGCTTAGAATTCTTTGACTTCATCAAGAGGGAGCACATAAAGAATATCATCAGTCATCTTGTTGAGAATTATCGAGACGAAATGAAGAACATCACCTACGTGGATACGTTTCAGAATTTTATTATCAGATACGATCAAACCCAGGGATTTGCTCCTAGTCTGGAAACATCTTTCCTTGACACCGAAGAGGATACGCCGAAGAGAGAAGTCAGGGGGAGCAGATGGGAGAACGGTATCAAAGACCTCGATGCTGCTGAGGAGGAATATTTCAATACGTCTGACGATGAGGACGACATTGGCAAATCTACGAGTCGACCATCAATGAATGGCGCATCTCCTCTTACGAAGCCTCTCGTCGATTATCCATCAGATGAGGAGAATGAAAACATGGAGACGGATATCGGTGCGGTTGTGTCAAAAACACCCGACTCGTCGCCCTCCAAAGGTTCCGATCACGCCGTTCGGACACCCAGTTCATCTGGTCCATCGCCTCCCGAGAGGCTTGCAGAAAAGCGTCGACGTGAAGAGGACGAAGAAGACGAATTGGGCAAACTGTCACAATCGAAACGGCGAAATTCGAGTAGCTCTGTGGGATCCAACACAAGCAGCATCTTGAGGAGAAAGAAGAGCTTCACAAGTCATGGAGGCGGAAGTTCTGGTAGCAAACCGAACAAAATCGCCATTAGTCTCTCACCGGCCATTAAATCTGGCGGAGAAGGAAATGGCGGAGGGGAGAACAACAGTTGAGGCGTTGAAGGGGCAAAGCCCATTCTTGCAACTGACAACACGGAGGCACGACGGCGCTTTGGTCGGTGTTTGGAGTTAAGGATGGATCCATGTTGATACGACGACGCCCATTTGGCTGGCTTTGCATCCATGGGCATAACATAACGAAGTAAATTAGCGGAGGAATGAATGAACTTGCTTAAGATGCGAATGCACACCCTGTATTATAGATGGTACATTGGGATTTGGGTGCACATGTGATGATGGATGGACTTAGTCAGGGGGAGATGATACCGGTCTACGTACCTTTCTGGCGTCGTGGATACAATGCAATAAGTTTCGGCGCATATTATGTTTTTGTGATTGAGAAGTTCGTTGTGGATTTCACTTTTGACTTTCCAGCCCACCTATAAGAGACTGGACCGATGAAAACAGCATTACCACATAAGTCAGTCCTCAGGCCTGATGGAACTGATAAATATAATATCCATGTTGCCATAATTGGCATGAACTAAGCTCGTACTTTGCTGAAAAATAGAACAAAAATAAAGGGGTTCAGCCTTCTCCGCAGCCTCGCCTCCCGCCACAGGGACATTCCGCATTAGCGCCTCAAGCCCCAGCCGGGCCGGCACCTATTCTAAGCCTGCCTTATGATCACCGTGTTCATAATTTGGCAACGGCACGCAAGACAAACTCACTTGCGCCTCTTCACCACGACGACCCCATCTCCACTCTCTTTAGTCCCAATTGAATTTTTCGGAGAATGTATGAATAGTCCTACAATTCGCAAATTTTCTTCTCATGCGCGCGGCGCTTTTCGAATGTTGAAATACTACCACGACGCTCCTTTTTGAGGTTTCTTTGGCCGCGTTTGCTGTTGAAAAGGGCTTTTGTCTTGAAGACCAATTGGAAGAAGAAGTATGGCGTCGATACTGGAGATCCCCTTGAGGATACTGGGGTTCGCGTATGAGACTGCGAGGGAAACGCCATTGCCTGTGCTGCTAGTAGTACTGCTCACCACCGCGCTTTCTACATTCGCTTTCGTACGTTGCCTCCCAAATTCCATTCTTCTCCAGAGCAATTCTAACAGCAAAACAGGTCTACGCGCTCGTCTTCCTTCTCGCACCTACCCCGCGCGCGCCATACGCTTCTGAAAAGAGCTACATTACCACTACGCCTTCCGGTTCGATTACAGCCCCGAAACCACTTCCCTGCTGGCACGACGAATGGCTCGCGCACCGCCATGACGCAGCATCTCAGAAGGGAGAGGCGAAGCATACAGGCACGATCGATGAAGCGGAGGTGGAAGTCAGTGTCGTGATCCCCGCCTACAACGAGGAAGAACGCATAGTGATAATGCTCGAAGAGGCCGTCTCCTTCCTCGACTCCGAATACGGTCGCACCCCCGGCGGCAAGGGCAAGGGCTACGAGATCCTAATTGTGAATGATGGGTCTAAAGACAAGACTGAGAGGATTTGTCTGGATTTCGCAAAGGCGAATAAGTTGCATGACATTTTGCGCGTGTGTACGCTGAAGGAGAATAGGGGGAAGGGAGGCGCGGTCACGCATGGGTTTAGACATGTGAGGGGTGCGTATACGGTGTTTGCGGATGCGGATGGGGCGAGTCGGTTTAAGGATTTGAGGAAGTTGATTGAGGGGTGTAAGGGGGTTGAGGATGCGCCTGGGAGGGGCATTGCGGTGGGGAGTAGGGCGCATTTAGTGGGGAGTGAGGCTGTTGTTAAGGTATATCTCTTCTTGCTTTTTATTGCTGAACCCGATTTTCTTTGGGATATTTACTAATTTGTAACAGAGATCCGCCTTAAGAAACGCCCTAATGCATTCTTTCCACCTCCTTCTCCGCCTCCTCACGCCCCCCGCAACTTCCCGCATCCGAGACACACAATGCGGATTCAAACTCTTCTCGCGGGCCTCACTCCCACATATTGTACCATATATGCATGCCGAAGGCTGGATCTTCGACGTCGAGATGCTTATGCTCGCCGAATCCGCACCGTCTGGAATCAAAGTAGCAGAAGTGCAGATAGGGTGGCAGGAAGTGGGTGGAAGCAAGCTGAATGTGATGTGGGATAGTCTGGGGATGGCTTGGGGACTAGCTCTTCTGAGATTGGGCTGGATGCTGGGAGTTTATAGACGGCGGTAGAGAATCGTCTGGTTTGAGGGTGGGGGCTTTGTATATATACGACCGGACATACTGAGCTGAGATAGGATATCTACGCTAGAACAACTGGGGATTTGCTTCAATAGGCAGGAAGCTTTATTCAAATGGTCATCTGCAGGAGAATCAGAACATTTTGGCTACCAATCTCTCATCCTCCAAGACTACCGACCACGGCCATCGGCGAAGTCTATATAATGCGAGACCGGGATCAGCCTTCAATTCCTCACTTTTCAAGAAAACACAACTATCACCCAGTGTGTCTAATGGAGAGCTGCGGTTGCCAAAGAGTCCAAGTCCCAGGTCAGACCCAATGCGCCCAGCCAGGCCATGCTCGCAAGTTCCTTCAGCTAAGTGGCTGACATTACTCATTTCATCGAGTGCAAGAGCTTTTGACAGCAGAGCATTATTTCTGTCAATAAAATCTTCATTCGTGTTTCCTATTCAAGTCCAGGGACCGGTACGTGTACAATCTGAGCCGGGCAGCTCATTCTCCGAATAGTTTCATTATCATGAGAAACTCGTCTAAATTTATGTAGTTGCCAGAGCTGAAGATCAATGAGTCCGCGAAGTTTCGCATGAGTCTTGATTTGTATCCCCTCTTCTGCTTTTGTACGGATGCCTCGTGCTACTGGATCTCCATGACCGACTCGTTGGAAACAGATGATCTTTCTGCAAAGCTATGATATTCACCGCTTGCCGAATGCTTGACTTTCGTATAAAAGCCCGGCATGAAGTTGGTTCTGTCAAATCACCTAAGCAGAAATTGCCTCAGCAGACCAAATTGTTCGGCGGTGAAGCTTGCGGTGCGAGGTGAATGTAGAGGCTAGGGCTAAAAATGTTGACTTAGAGAGCTTTGGTAGCTCTAGAGGAATGACCGACTTTCAGTCGAAATTTTGAGAGCTTCGAATGAGTGGTTTCCTGGCGGGGTGGGTATGTGGATATGGGGAGATTGAATTGGAAATACTTGATATTCAATGGAGGTTCTGCAAGCCGGAACCATCGATCATCACACAGGTAGATTTTTTGAGGGAAAGAAGAACAGAGAAACTGAACGTTCTTCGTTTGTTAGATTTACCCTTACTGACTTGCCGCTGCTAGACTGCATGGAAGATAGCCCCATCGAATGTTTGGGATTTATCTTTTCCTGAGAACCATCTCTGGGGAAAATCGCCGGTCATACTAGTCTCCGCACAACATTCAAACTCGGGTGTGTTGTACAAAGAATCGACAGCTTTATACTTTCTTCAAAATAACTCTTAGATCAGGCTTCTCCCAAAGGGTGTAGCCTTTGCTATCTCTCTCCTAATCTACCTCATCTCCATTGAACCATTCTAAATCATATTGCCAGAACAGTTTCGCGAGTACCATACGCATCTCCAGGTATGCGAGACTAATTTGAATCGTTTCAGAGTCTCGACTAAGCTTTTGAAATCTGGAGTATACTCACTTTCTTCCAAGGCAACCTCTCGGCCCATACGAAAACGGGAGGCTGGTATCTAGGCGATCGCCCTTTTGTCCTTCTACTTCACTCTTCATCCAACGCTCTGGGATGAACTGTTCTGGATTTGTGAAATTCGCTGGGTCTCGAAGAACGGACCATTGATGGACAGAGACTCGTGTCTATTCCTTCTCATTAGGGATCCTCTCGAGTTCGAAGAATTAACTCACTCCACCAGGAATCCACATCCCATCAATCTCACATCCTCCTTTCGGCACTATTCTCGACAAGTGCCCCGCTCCGGCCGGCGGATAGATTCGAAGCCCCTCTTCCACAACTGCATTCAGATAGTCGTACTTCAAAAGCTCTCTTGAAGTCATATCCTCAAGATATTTGAATGTCGATCAAAGTTCCTGCTGTAGACGGAACAACGTCTTTTTGTTACGGGCAAGATAATTCGTCACGCCAGAAAGGAATGTAGCAGTTGTCATAGGCCCTAGTTCTTTTCATATGCCTCGTAATTTCCCTAACACACTTTTCTATTTATACACTCCAATCATGAGCCATCGTTTTTATCATCTCTGGATAGAAGTCATCGCTGATCTTTGCGCTCTCCCTTTCTTTGAACATGCTATAGAATTTTCTCAGCGCCGCAAAATCCTCAATCAGATCACGCCCGTAGAGCTCCTTCGAAAATTGCAACAATGAGAACAACACACAGTCCGCCATCGTCACTTTGCCTTCACCTTCGTCCGGCCGATACTCATCCACGTAATACGCTTCGATGAGTGCAAGCGCCTTCTTGCAGGCGTCTAACGAGAACTTTGATATCTTCGAATCCTGTTCCTCCAGTCCCGCGAACAATGCCGTCCCCTTGTGGCAAGCAACCCCAAAATGCATCGTTGCTTCCTCAGCCAGTGCAAGAATTTCCCTTACTCGTGCTCTTTCCTCTGGAGAGTTTCCCCTCATGGATGGTCCGCTTTCCGATCCAAGCTTTGCCTGCGCGGATGCCGGCGAAGAGGAATATTGCGCAGCGTCGCAGATATCTTCGAAGTATTCGATGACGGCGACGGACTGCTTGATGAATTTTTCATTCCCCAGAGAAAGAATAGGCAATGTCCCTGGTGGCTTTCCTGGCGCGATCATTTCGATACCGTTGCCCGAAAGTGTGACAGGAGTGATCCTCAAGTGAGTGGAGTTCAGAAGCCCCTTTTCTGCGAGGTAAATCAGAACGCGTCGAGGATAGACGCCCCATGAAAGTACGAAAAGCTCTAGAGACATTGTAATAGGAATGAGAATGCTTGATTGTTGGAATGAATACCGTGGGACAATTTTGACTTAATATATACTTCTTGACGGAAACTTTCCCTTCACAAGTCTCCGAACAACTCCCCGAGATGTCTCCTTAAGATTTTTTGGCACCTCAGCGGATCTGCCAACCCAACATCTCAGTCACTCTAGATACGTTCTCGATGACTCCAGCTTCGGATCTGCTCTGTGCATGATGAACTAGATGAAGCTTCCTTCCCAGCTAGAGCGGGGAGCAAGAGGACTAGGCGCGCTAAAGCGCCACTGAGATGTTTCTGCAATGCCATGGACCGCAAAGGGTATAAAAGATTTGAAATGAGACTATAGGGGATAATCTCTGGTTCATTCTTCAACATGAATATACTCTGTATATTTGTATATTCCCATGGTATTGGACTGTAGTAGTCGCGCTGAAGTCTACTGTAAAAATCGACAAAACCCCGCCTGAAGTCTTGGCGCGGGGTACACCCCTATATCGCGCAGCTTCTTTCAACCTTGGGCATTCCATCTCGGGATCTTCAGTAAGTCCAATCTCTGGGTATAGCATCTGCTTGCTACACTTCTGTGCAAACTCCTGAGCTTTTCAACTTGAAGGCGTCAAGGATGCTGTGGGATATTTAAAGCCTTGCTCAAAGTTGGCCGTGCTGGAGCTTAAATCTCTGGCCTGAACCTCATCGAAGGCTCAAGGAATTGTGAGATTTGGAGACCTCTTTAACTTTGATGAGCTGCTGCCGTTCCATTGATTGTATCTCTGCCGCGCAAAGAAGCCCATTAGACCGAGAAATGATATGTTGATGGCGAAAAGAGGGACTGTCAAATATCGAGCGGTATTCTGTCACGAATCATATGCACAGTCAGTGCTCGGCTCCAGAGGGGGTTGAAGGTCTTCCATCACATACCGATTGAGTGCAAACTTTAGAGAAATCTTTTTGTTCGTCAACGAGTACCTATTTGGTAAGTTAACAAGGGAGTTCAAGGGAACTTTCAAGAATGGAGCAGCAAGTGGAGCCAAAGCCCAGAAGAATACTTCCGAAGACTTCAGCTGTTATGATGGAAACAAATGAAAAGTCGGACGTACCTGGCCCACAGTACAAGTCCAGCTCTCAACCGTGTAAGTGCCATTCGTCGAATACTGATCGTAATATCCCCAATCGCTGTCCGTCGAGTAATAGCTGACCATCGAACAGATCAATGCAAACAAAGCCGTTACAGTACTTGAAAGTGCTATGAATAGGGCCATGACGGTTGTGTAAAAATCCTGTACCGCCAGCAGAAAGAAGCCCGAGAAACCAGCAAGCACCGAGATGACTCCGGCTGCGAGAACTGAATCGTTCCCTGCCGTCCCCCACTGTTCCGGTATATACGAAAGAAGAAAGCCATGAGAGAATTTGATGTCTTGCGGGTAGACTGTACCGCGTCCGGTATATTGACTCATGGTGTCTTTGGCTTCTGCGATCAGAATAATGCATCCGAGACCGAGACCGAAAAGGATTGATGCAGAGGTGATCTGAAAGACCACGGAATACATATGGAATGTCTATTAAGCACAAGAATTGCTACCCGAGATGGAAAAGCTGCGAAAATTCTTCCAAACAAATTTTGAGCCTGCGCGAATTTGACAGGAATTTCCAGGAGAAATCAACAGAGAAATACCTACTGCGTGATAACCATCTCGAAGTGCTGTCTTCTTCGAGACTCGAGACCAACCAACATATGGAGCATTTCACGTAGAAAATGAGGCACTCACGATGCCAAGCGGCTCAGCCATTCGCGAACGCCTGGAAGGATTCAACACAACTAGGGTCCTTGTACGGCGTTCCTAGTTTCAGCGTCACCATGCATACTGTATTCTTTGAAAACACAACGACGTCGAGGCAAATGCTGCAGTACCAGGCGATACCTCGAGTCGGGGAATGCAATTCTTATCAGATCGGCAGATCGGCATTGATACGATATCTTATTTATGCATTTTTATTGCGATCAGAGTCAGATTAATTTTTATGTTGCATGGAGGGACTGTCCTCGTTTCAGATTTTGTGTGGGGCAGGAATCTTCATTTCCGTTTTTAGAAACATCTGATGGAAATCTGCCTTGCAGGGGTGATGATCTTACAACAACAAATATTCCCATGGCAAGCAAATTTCGCAAGATATTAAAAACGCACGCCCCTTCCTTTCGGAATTGTATGTCAACAATCAATGATTTTTATCTTGATATCGTTAAGTTTTCATCATCTTCTCTTTGACGAATATATCTACATACAAAATGAAATTCTTCACTCCCACCGCACCTCTCTTCCTCACCCTAATAACTACCATATTTGCCTTCACCTGTAGAAGGGTGGTGACATCTCCATACGCTACTCAGATCCCTCAAATCACGAAACTTTTTTTCGAACCCGCGATGCCAAGCATGTCTGAACATGGCGCGGTCTCAACGCCTATCATCTCCACTTCAACAGCAACGACTTCGTTTTATCCCCCGATACCGAACAGAACAAAATACGGCGTCATGGATTACATTTTGTCTGGCATTGAACAGCGTCGGAAAGCGCCCTTTGGGGCTTTCCCAGGAACAATTTCGCAGGAGCCTTTTCGAGTCCGGTTCATCATTCGTTGAAGCAGGAACGAGGATTCAGCAATCATTTTGAAACCCTGACTTCGACAACCGAGTTACCACAGATCATCTCTCTCCAATCTAAAGATGAAAGCATTAATGCGAGATACAAAGGCTAGACCTTTATGCGGGAAGCAAATGGGTGCGCTGGATGATAAGCAAGACAAAAGTCTCTCGAGTAGTCCTACCGCAGTCCATGATTCAGGAGCTCGAACTGGGGTCGAGGTCTTATGAATCACATCCACTCTAGCCAACCGGAATCACGGGGCATAGGAACTGGCAGTGAATAACATTCTGGATGTTCTGACTGAGATACTATGGCATCTATATCTCACGGGAGAGGACTCTATCACAAACTGGCAACAAGGGGGACAAACCGGGTTGATATCAACATCAAACCCACGATCTCAAGAACTGCAGCATCAACAGCAGGAAAACCACCAGCATCAAAACTCAACAGCATCAAAATGCATTTCTCACAACCCTTAAAGCTATCCCTCCCAGCACTGCTCTTCGCCTCACTCTCAACCTCCTGCGAGGAATCCTCAACCCATTCCTACCAAACAAACTCAACCTCCAAGCCCTCCATTCCAGAAAGCGTCATGAGCTCCCTCATGGCAGACATCTCCGCAGTCCTCACCCACGACCTATCCCTAACACTCACACCAACAACGCATCCCCGACTCCCCACCACCAAATCAACCAGCACCACATCCACACCAGCGCTCCCATCATGTATCCTCTCCCCCTCAGAACGAAACTCAGATTCCTGCCTCCGTTCGCTAGCGGAGATGCAGAATTCCGCCACTCAGACCACGACGATGACGAGTTTGCCGACTTGTACGGGGTTGTTGCTGCACCCTTGTGTTTTTATCCCGAAAAATTCTTCTACGACTTTGGCTTCGAGTGCGAGTGCGAGTAAGACGTCTTCGACGACGGGGGGGAACGGGACGGTTCCTGGGAAGACGAGTTCGGTGGTGACGACGGTAAAGCCCTCTGGGAGTGCGGTTTCGGTTGGGTTGCAGAGTTTGGGATGTAGAGGGGTTGGTGTGAGTTGGGTTTTGGTCTTTGGTTTGGGTTTGTTGGGTTTTGTGGTGGTGTTGTGAGGAGGTTGAAGCATTGGAGAGGGAGCGCTTAGCTAGATGCTAAGTAAAAGAATTAATATTTCGGTGCGCTAAATTTGTTTGGAATTGAGTGAGTCTTCTGACTACTGTATTGGAGTAAAGAACTGCCCAACTCGATGTCGAATAGGTGCAACCAAAAGGGACCAATTGAGGTGCGAGATCTCAGCCGCGAGACCAGCCTCGAGTAGCACCATTACACAGCTGCGAGTGGCTTGCAGCTGATCAGATAGGCGGCAACACAATGTACCATGCCACAGTATCTTCTTCAACGCTTCCCTCAACCCCCGGTTCCTTCTTCCCAGCAATCCCATAACCACGACAGAGAAAAAATGTACTCCAGCATCGCTGCCCACTTAACAGCCCACAACCTCCTGTACCTCGCCCTTTTAACACACCCTACCAACCTTTCCTACAATCAAATTTCCATCTTCTTCCTCCCCCTCATCTGGTCCTGCTACATCTACACTTGGACCCGCGGGCACGGCTACCTGTCTGCTCTGCACAGTCTTTGGTCCACCACCCTCCTGCTATTCCACCGTCCTCGCGAGGATTTCAAGCTTATACATCGCTGTACGCTGCTCACCGAGACGGATGGGAAGAAGGAATGTTTACACTGGCTTGAAACATATCCTGAACCGTTATGGGAGAGATTTTTGTGGGTCAGTAAGCTGGTTTTTGGGTATAGGTTTGTGGGATGGGATGTTGGAGCTGGGAAAGTGGAGATTGGAGGGCCGGTGTCGAGAGGGTGGTGGTTATTGGGGAGTTTTCTGAGGGCAGGAGTGGCCTTTGTGGTGTCTGATGCGATGAGTTTGTGGATGGTGTATGACCCGTATTTTCAGTGGGAGACGAGTATTGATGAGGTGTTTCCAAGACGGTTGGCAGGGTTCCTTGGGAGGGTTGGACTTAAGGGCTTGTCACCAAGGGGAGTGAGGATTGCTGTTTTTGGGGTGCAGCAATACGCCGTATTTTATCTTGTTGGGAGTTTTTTGGCGATTGTGTTTGTGTCTCTTGGGGGGCTTGAAATTGTGGGCGAGTATTGGGGCGCGCCGCATAGTTGGCCGCCTTTGATGGGAAATCCTGTTGCTATCTTTCATAAGGGTCTCAGGGGACTATGGGGTAAAGTCTGGCATCAGCTGTTCAGACAGGTGTGTGCCCCCTCAGAAAATTTCTCAACTTGGCTGACATATCTAGCTTTTCATCGGCCCTGGAAAAGCCATTGTGAGATTCGTTGGGCTGCCAGCCAAATCCTTTTCCAGCTACACCATCCAGATTGGAACAGCATTTTTGCTTTCCGGCGCATTCCACGCCTCGACTCTCCCTCCTGACATCCCAGATGCTAGCCCTCTCCGATATGCCTATTTCTTTTGGATTCAAGGCGCTTGCGTGCTCATTGAAGCCCTTGCCAGCCATACGATGAAATCCATCACTGGTCCCGATGAAAAATCCAAGCTGACGAGAACGTGCCTTGGAAATTTGAGGGTAGTTTGGGTCGCTACAATATTGTACTATACAGCACCATTGATCATGGATGAGCTGGTCAGGGTAGCTCGGCAGATGGGGAATAGGCCGGTGTTCCTCTTCCCTGCACCGAAGGTGTAGTAGAGTTCGTGAACGAAGTAGCTGGCGTGTTCTGAGCAAACAATGGTCGCAGTCTCGTAATTTCCAACCAGAGAGATAATCCATCCATGTCGTTCGTGGCGTCTAGCCATAAAAACTGTTTTAATATATGTTTCAGATCGTCCCACTCGACTAGTGATAAGCTGTGGGAGACATTGTTCAATGCATAAATGAACCATGCACGTTCATCCGTACCAATCGCGGCGATACCTGCCATCACCAGGATCCAACACAGTAGCGTCAGCTCCTCGTGAGCCCTGTTTGACAGATCCAGAGCGAGAAGTTCTTTTCTCAATGATGTGGCTAGACTGGAGAAAGGTGCTGTCCGTGCAGATATCGGAAATACAACTAACAGACTGTAGATGATAGCCGCTAGTCGAGTGGCTTCATACAAGTCGCCAGAATCAGCACCACCTGGGGCACTCGGATGCGGCGGTAGAGACATTACGCGGTGTTGAATATGGTTGCGACGATCCGCGAGATTAGCTAAGCTATCATGGAAACGGATTCCCTGGCAATGTTCGCTGACCATGATAGAATAGCCACACATGTCCTGGATCACCGAGTAAAGATCTTGCAACGGTTGAAATTTCGATTGCTGCCAGTAAACGGGGAATCCACATCCGGGGGCTGAGAATGATATCTGACTCGTAGCATCAAACCTCGCTGTTGGCGAATCTACCAGGCTCTTCGCTTTGCGTATGAAGGGATATCGAGGTGTTTTCAAATCTCTCACTGCTTCTAAGACATCCATGCTATTCAAAATCAGTGCCGCGTCAACCCCAGAAAGGAAGAACTCACTAATTTATCAGACCGGTAATTCCCTCGGCCTGAATCTTATCCAACCCACCCCTCAACTTAATCAAACTCTCCAGACCATCCAAATGCTGCGGCACAGCCCTCAGAATACTATACGTATCCAGACCCTGCAAACTACTCAACGGGCCCTGCGAAGGCGCAACTATCTTCTTTAAATTCTCATCTACATGTTCCCATCCATAATGCGCCATGCCACCTACAGCAAGGATATTCTCATCCCTACAAGCCCTCTCCGGATCCTGCATCTCTTGATTCAACAACCTGATGACTTGCGCATCACAGCGCACAAGCCTGGTAGAATTTGAGAGTGATTCGCCTCGCAGGATCTTGCGGTGGATAGCACCGCATCTCATCCATATTTGGAAGAGAGTTGGGCTGGAAAGAGCGAGCTGGGCCCATTTTATGGCGGCTGGGTTCTCGATGCCGTTGCGGAGGGGTGGGAGGAGAGAGGGGAGAATGATGTCGAAGTCTGTATGGAATTAGAAAGAGTTGATGAAATGGGAGAGAGACATACATACTGAATTTGAGGAGATTGCAATCATCTTCGCCTGGTAAAGAGAGCATGGCTGTTGACAGTGAAGCAGACTTGTCCAAGAGGGTAAGTCTCGTGACCTGGAGTTCCTTCGATACATTTTCAAGCTCATATCCTCTAGATACGGTATTTGTAGCCTTTTTAGTAGTCTTCTTCGAAGCCTTTGTAGCCGTTTTCGAGTTGGATTTCGTTTGGCTCCATTGATATCTCGCGGCGTTCGAGCGGACCACCCGTCTCTGATCGGCTTTTGTTTTGACGGTAGGGCCTGCTATCACATCCACAAATTGGAAGTACCGTGGCTCACCGCTACTTCCTTCCTGCGGGGCTTCCATTTCCTCCAATTGCGCCATGGTGATATTCGTAGCATTTTGTCTTGGGCGAGGTTCGATGTGTTCAGATCGAGGTTTAGACCAGGCAGGGATTGCTGACGAAGTCGTCATCACGTGCATGAGTGTTTTTTTGACTACTCGACGTAAAGTTGCAGAAGTCAAGTTCTTTCAACCGAAAAGAAATCAATAATCCTTATTTGCTCTAAATTCTCCAGTAAAACATCCATTTATTTCGCCACCTTGAACTTTTAGACTCTTACAATATCCGCGCTGCTTGGAACACCCATGCAAGGAAACTCTCAAATATGGTTGCAGACCAAATATTCACCACCGTGAGTCATTCCAATAGTCGTACATAAATCCCAATCACTGCTATATAGCAGCTGCCAGCCTGACCCGCTTAATTATCCTCAGCCCATTGCTCCACCCTATCAATCAAATCTTGCTTCTTTCCCGAAATAGCGAGACCCTTTGACTGCAAGAAGGCCTTTAGTTCCGCCATTGAATGCTTGGTGAGTTTCTCATCACGTATCATCTTCCTCAGATCATCAACGTTTGCTCCTTCTAAACTCTCAACTTTGATTTTCTTCTTAGGGGGATCCTCTGAATCGTGACTTCCGCGCTTTATGCCTTGGCCGTTGGATATTCGTTCTTGTTTATAAGTCTGAGACACTTCCTCCAGAATGCGGCCCCAATTGTTAATGTACTCGCCAGCGCGTTTGTCGATCTGACGGTACTTGGGTTGGGTCTTGTCGTCTGGAGTCGCAGGGATATCTTCGTCAAGAGCCATAGCCTGTAAGATTCGGTAGTGCCATTGCAAAGATGGATTGGGGTATTTGCTTGGGTCGTAGCGGGCCTTGGGAAGTTGCAATTGCCGGACAATTGTACGCATTTCGTCGGTAAGGTTTTCGGGGCTAGGAATAGGTGCTGGGAGTTCGGGAGGTCCGCGAAGGTCGTCCACGAAAGGAAGCGGATACAGCCACAGTCCGGCAGGGATAATCTGTACGTTGCTTTCGGATAATCGTTCCTCAGAGGGTAATATGGCAACGAGTATTGGAGTGGCATTGCTGCGAGCAATGTACCACGCAAGGCCCATGATCTTGTCATTCAGGAGTTTTTGCCAAAGTGCGGAGAAAACACGACTAGAGCCAATGTAATCTGCCTCACTGGGGTATATGAATGTTGACTTGGTGACAGACGCCCAGAATGGAAGCATTGACTGTGGTTTGAAGCCGATGATACGAATGCCTGGCTCACCAAATTTTCTCATCTTCTTTTGTTCTTCGGGTGTAAATAGGACCTGTGTACCACCGAATTTATAGGCCTTCTTAATGTCGACTTTGGTAACTATTTCTCCTGTATCCTCCTCCGTCTTGGCCGATTCTCCCACAACCACCTGAGTAGTTTCGCCTCCCTCGTAGACCCAGCAGTTTTTGGTTGCGGTAGCTTTCTGCAGCAGATTATATCCTTTCACAGTGATCACAAACCCAGGACCTATCTCAAAAGGCATTTTCGAGAATAGTGCCCGCTTCGTGACTTGCTTCGAATTGACATCGGAAACGAGGTTATTGAGAAGGGAGATGCCATCATTGCCTGTAGATTTAAAATCTCTAGGAGCAGCGGCCAGATCACCCCCTTCTTCCGCAGGATCGCGATAAATAATGTCCTATGATAGTCAGCGCAAATTTTGGGGACAGAGCAGGAGTACCATACATCATAGAACTTGGTTCGATCGAAATCATGATCTGGATGAGAAATGGGAAACAATTCAATGGTCACACCTAAGTCATAGAGGTCTTTCGCCCGAACGGTAGCTCCCGACCTTTCACTCTTATCGTCTGCGTGGGGGTTGTCCTTGTCCGTAATAATGAACAGCCTCCTGGACCCAAAATCAGGTGCCCCGGTGGTGAAGATCTGATTGGCACAGAAAAGCAAATTCGACATACTCACTGGATGCTTACTTGGAACCAGCAAGCTCTTTGCTTCGTTTTCATCCTCCACAATGGCCCTTAGGGTCTTGACGTCCTTGGCTGATGGGACATCGAGATCAGTCAGGAGATAGCAATTGGGGTATGAACTCTCGTCTTCTTCTTGCTGGAACTTGGACTTTTCGGTGCCAAATAGCAGTACACCCATCATATCCTTTGGATTCGATATAATCCGCTGTTGCATGATCTGGTATGCGCATTTGATGGCAGCAGTTGTGGGACTGTCTGTTTCGGCTTTCTTGGAATCGGAGGGCGGAGGAGGTGCAAGCATAGATTCGCTGACATCGATTGCGAAGAGAACGGCATCTTTCTGGGATAGATAGGCCTTTCGTATGTCAAAATTGAGCGTCGCGTTGAGAGAACAGGTTGCTTACGGTCTCATCAACGTCCTCTTCTTCCTCATCCTCGTCCTTGTGTTTCCAGCTTTCGTTTCCGTCGGCCATATTTGCGCGCTGGATAGGGTGGATGTGCGATTGAGATGGATCAATTTTCAGCTGGCAATGGATGAGCCTTTACTACCCTTTCAAACAACGTGCCCGTGTTGTGTTTGAGAACAGGCAGACACACGCGACTAGGCAGTCGCGCCTTCACGAGAACATGTGATCCAAGTCCTCAGTTTCCTGCCCCTCAAATTAATGTGCTGCCATTGGCCAACAGCCTCGGCACTTCCAAGCTCCGCGGGCGCCGTCAACAACCCTTGTACATTTGGAGGAGATGGGAATTTGGAGCTTACTTGAATTGTCCGTCATTACATTGCTTTAGTGAACCTTCACCTCGATCGGTGGCCATGATCTCTGAATAACTACACGTTTCCTCATTCCTCGCGCCATAGGAGACCACATCATCAAAATGGCTTTCCGAACCCCCTTAAGCCAGCTCACCAAAAGGGCATCTCAATCAACCATCTCCAAACTTACAAGCAGCCCGACTACCGCATTATGGCAACGAAGCGGCGCCGATCAATTGCGCTCCTTTGCGACTCCAGTTCCGCCAGTCACCCAGGATGCAACGGGCTCGAAGGGCCCCACGGCTATGGTATTCATGAACATGGGCGGCCCATCAACAACGGATGAAGTTGGAGATTTCTTGAGTAGACTCTTCGTACGCCACTATGCTCCGTTTGTTTACAATTTACTAACTGCCATATACAGGCAGATGGCGATTTAATCCCTTTGGGTCCTCTGCAAAACTATCTCGGATCTTTCATCTCTAAACGTCGAACGCCCAAGATCCAGAAGCAGTATGCCGCAATTGGTGGCGGATCGCCAATTCGAAAGTGGTCCGAATATCAAGCAGCGGAAATGTGCAAGATCCTCGACAAGACCTCCCCCGAAACCGCGCCCCACAAACCGTACGTCGCATTTAGATATGCCAACCCATTGACGGAAGAAATGTATAATAAGCTGTTGGAGGACGGGTTTGGTGGCGGAAAGGGTGGCAGAGCCGTAGCCTTCACACAATACCCACAGTACAGCTGTTCCACGACGGGAAGCAGTTTGAACGAACTATGGAAATGGCGACAAAGATTGGAAGGAAAGAGCGGTGCTGCCCAGACTGGTGAAAATGATGGGACGATTAATTGGAGTGTGATCGACAGATGGCCATCTCACCCTGGACTGGTTGATGCCATTGCACTTAATATCGAGGCAAAGCTTGCTGAGTACCCCGAAGACGTACGGGATGATGTTGTTTTGATATTTTCAGCGCACAGCTTACCGATGTCTGTGGTTAACAGAGGTATGTTACCTGTAGGATATAACTCAAGATAATACTGATGGAAACCAGGCGATCCATACCCCGCAGAAGTTGCTGCTACCGTTCATGCTGTGATGGCCAGACTAGGCCATTCTCACCCTTACCGCCTTGTATGGCAATCCCAGGTTGGACCGAGCGCCTGGCTTGGAGCTCAGACCAGTGACACAGTCGAGCAGTACATTCAAAAGGGACAGAAGAACATGATTCTCATCCCGGTGGCTTTCACGTCCGACCACATTGAGACTTTGTATGAGCTAGACGAGGAGGTGATTGGCGAGTCTGGACACAAGGACACAATTAAGAGATCTGAGAGTTTGAATGGGCACCCCGTGTTCATTGAGGCTTTGGCGGACATTGCGAAAAGACATCTTGATAGCGGGGTGGTTGCAAGCAAGCAGATGGGATTGAGATGTCCGGGATGTAAGAACGCAAGGTGTGCTGAGAGCAAGAAGTTTTTCTTGGGAGAAGGAAAAGGCGAGACATTTGCTGTATAGATAGCTAGAGTTTAAAATTGTACATTATAGGAAATTTGTTTGCTCATCAATGTCTCATCCCTCCATGCCCTCCACGTGCGAAACGGGGGGCACGTCCCTCGGTGTTCCAGATGCAGCCATCGCGTCACCACTTCCTTTTCCCAAAAAGAAAGCATGCGGGCAGCGCTCCAGACAATTAACAAGAGCAAATAATATTAAACCTCTCAAAGGCTCTCATGATTTGACCCGCGTCTTCTCAGGCAGCAAAGTCTTCGTACTCAACATCGGCAGAAATCTCACCAGTCTCACCAGTCTCACCAATCTCACCAATTTCTTATAGCTACAGGGGTTATCACCCCTACTCGAAAAATATTTTTACGGTATCTGATTGGTGATGGAGCCCGGAGACGTCCTACTGAGGTATTGCCATTCGGAAAGCGAATCCTAACAACCAATTGGACGTCTGCCACCGGAAACAACTCTCCTCAGTAAATAAGGGGGCCTTTAGCAAGTTTGATCTTCAAATAAGACATAATGATCGTATTCAAACCAATCGACCCCTTGTTTTACCCATGCAAAACCCCACCGGAATCTTGGGAATTGACAATACCGTGTATCGGGCTTGCGGAGGCTATCCTATTACAGTATATAAAGGTTTATCTGTTGTTTGATCTCCAAATAAGGCTTACATGATCGTATCCAGGAAGGAGTCTGACAAATGAGACACTCAATTTGCCCTTGTTTAATCCTTGTTTTCGAGTTCATCTTCTAATACCCTGTAGGTATTAAGGTAAAGTTTGGCAGGGACGGGGGAAGCGGGCTGAGAGGGGCGGAACTCAAAAGGTTTGTGGCTGGTTCCCAATCGCCAGACTCTAAACCCCGAGAGCCAGAATGTGTACCCTTGTTGCATTATCAAGCAAACCAGTTTAATCAACGCACCAGCGACATATACCCTATTTTACTGGGGCCAAGGCCTGTATAGCCGTTGATGATACGCCGTTTCAAAAACCAAGGCCGCGCCACGCCCAAAGTCGTTATACGTAGTCCGGATTCCGTGCCTCAATGCTAGTGACATACCCTTGGACACGCACCCACCTATCGATGCCTTGATAACGACGACTTTCTTTTTCCTTGCGTCTTATTACCATGACGGCGATGATTCTACGGATATAATCATTGTGCGATCAAGGACGCTCGCGACGGATTCAGAGCATTGGAAGCAGCGTTCATGCGACAACCGATGTACCGACAAGCCACGAGTACAATATAAGCACATCCCCGAAAGTGGGACCCGTCTCGAGATGCACGACGGCCACGGGAGCGCTGCGCGCGACAATGACGATGGCAAGAGTCCGGAGGAACACTGGGGCGCAAAGGACTCGTTGAAGCGTAATGCGAGCTTGCGAAAGAGAAATGGCGGTACGAGTGATGAGAATTCGCCGTTGCTGGGTGGTGGGAGTGGAAGTGGTTCGGATGAGAATGGCAGCGTCGAAGAGCTGGAGTGGGATGGTCTTGCGGACTTTGAGGGCTTGCCTTGGTGGCGGAAACCATCTGTGAGTTTGTTTCCTGCTGTGTTGCGAGCTTCACTGACGGAGAGAAGGTTATATGGCTGTTGCCACCGTTCTTCCTCTTTGCCCTAGCTTTCGGCGGTATCCTCGTCCCAAAACTCAACCTTATTAAAGCTCTTGTGTGCCGGGAGTACTTCATTGAGCAATCCAGGATCGATCCCGCCTTTTTATTGACTCCGGTGCTTTTCGGAGACGACAATCCTCAATGCGAAATCCCCGCCGTACAAAAGCTAGTCACCAGATTCACACTATACTTGTCCATAATTACCGGTGCTTTGGGGGCTATTGTCTCACCCAAACTGGGAGCTTTGTCGGATCGACACGGCCGGTTGCCAATTCTGGCCATTACATCTATGGGTGGTTTCTTGACGGAAATCGTCACCATCCTCGCAGCTACCTGGCCCGAAAGTATCAGCTATCAATGGTTGCTTGCAGGCGCAGTAGTTGATGGCCTCTGTGGATCTTTCACGGCTGGTGCTGCTGTAGTCCACGCATATTCCGCGGATTGTACAGCACCGCCTAAGCGGAACGTTGTGTTTGGATACCTTCATGCGTGTCTCTTCTCCGGAATCGCTTTTGGTCCTCTCCTTGCCGCTTTCTTGCTGAGGAATGGGGGAACTCTGATATCCATCTTTTATATTGCTCTCGGGGTCCATATATTCTTCATGGTCTACATCATCTTTGTGGCTCCGGAATCTCTGAGTAAGAAGAAG
>Ga0247778_1000236_pt1 | contig 94240 bp, 121 predicted proteins | sample UWRJL049202B5_FD_179939 | JGI IMG/M metagenome (GOLD analysis project Ga0247778, IMG submission 179939) | Plant litter microbial communities from Arlington Agricultural Research Station in Wisconsin, United States - UWRJ-L049-202B-5 | ecosystem: Environmental > Terrestrial > Plant litter >... | reverse complement strand
ATTGGCATATCAGACGATGTGCTCTGGAAAGGCACCGTGGCGAACCCTGTGATGCTCATGCAGGTGCAGTTCGTCAGGAATCTGGGGATCACTAGGTGACGGCTGAAGGGAATTGAGGAGTAGTTCAATAGAACCCTTCTGGAAAGGGATTGATAGTGAGCGCTGGATATTAAAAGCCAGGGAGGGAGGGCATGAGGCCGTCTTGAAGCGGGTCAAGAATATTGGACCGAGATGTAGGAAGCCGTGCAAGTATGGGGAAGGCTGCGGGAGGAGCGGTGTTTTGCATATGAGGACCCTGGATTGAGGAAGGAGTGACCGGCAACATCAAGGATCTACGAGAACAAGGCCGAATGCCCTTCCTGGTGCTCCAAAAACACTCATACCACACGAAAGAGGCGATGAACGACACCACGGCAAAGCGTCTTCACGTCAAGTCCTTTTGGTACAAGAGAAGTCGACCTGCTCTGGCGCTTTCAGCTTGGTACCAGGAGCCGCTGGTTGGCGGAAGAGCAGACTCCGGTCGGTGACAGCGCGGTGAGATTTGAAGAAGAGTGGAGTTGGTATTTGGGGTCTCCAGGTTACTTCCATCTTGTTTCGTGGGGAATGAGGGCATCGAGAAGTTACCAGCGGTGGTGAGCTGCGATATGAGAGGTTCGTTAGAGACAAACACACGACGTGCATGAGTGGCTCCAGGGCGCGCTGCCGTTTCAGGGGTCCGGTGTGCCAAGAGAGATCCACAGTGTGCATCTCTCCAGGAGTCCAGCATCTCTCAAGCGAAAATTAGCGAAGAACAGGGGGAAGGGGCCACAGTGGGGAGTCACTACTGTAGGGACAGTGAGACACGCCTGGACGAGCGCCTGAACGAGAATTCCGAGACCATCCCTCATGCTTCTGCTTCTGGGGCTATTTCGGGCCACCAGCGCCGGTGACGTACCCCCGTACAGTATGAATCAGCGGCGGTACTGTCAATCTTATCATCCCGGGTGGCTGCAAGACGCGACGAAAACTTCCAGACACAAATAGTTATTCCACTGTTCACATCACAACTCCACCACATACCACCATCTGCCCTGCATCGTCCCATCATATAGACATCATGTGGGCAGCGACGGCGCTGGAAAAGCTAAGATCGCGCCGCTTCGCCAATCTCTGCTCGTTTTCAGCCTGAATAGCCTCATCCTGAATCTCGGGCAGCGGCTCGTCATCTTGGGCCTCAACCACGAACCTCCCGAGTCTTCGTTCGCCGTTACCGTCCGCCGAGTGCTCTGCCAAGACAGGCGGTCCCGGGCTACGATAACATCAGGAGAACTAACGTGTGCTAACGATGCTCGTCATCACTGGCTTCAAGTCGCTGTCAAAATGCGTTTTTCATGTTTCCTTTTTCTTCGCCGCGATAAGAGCGAAGAGCGCGACAACGTAGCGGCCAGACGAGTCGTGGGATAGGGCGCCAAATGGTCTTGTATCGTCGTACGCGCTTTGCTGTCTGCTGTGTCTGCTGTATCTCCTGTACATCTCTGATGTTATCCCCGTACCTCCATACTATCGTGGACTTCATCCTCGGTTCTTCCCTTTTTCATTCTAACGCCAGCGCTACAAGTTCAGCCGAAACCTTTCTCCGTATTCTGATGTCCGAAGCCCCTCTTCATCCGCTGCAGGAACCTCGCAAACGCAAAGAAGTTAGAGTGCATCGGCGTATTCATGGACGGAAGTATGCTGCCCTGCTGGCCAGCTGGAGAAAATATACATTTCACCTCATGGGCTACGGAGGTAGGTGTTTTTCCGGTTCTCGACTCTTCCTCTCTGCCTCAGTATGGTAGGTAGCGTCTGACTAGAAGATAATCTGTCTATCTTTGAAGGCTCTGCTTCTATCATTCCACCCTCGCCTTTCTCTTGGTTGCAGCCTCGTCGAGGTGGAGCAGGACCAGCGAAACATGATTTCTAAAGTGGTGATCATCGTTCTCACTCTTATCCAATTAACCCGCAGTGCACCCTCCCCCAATAGTCTTGGATCAGACCTCACTATCTTGGTCAATAATGATATCCTCGGTGAGTTGCAGAAACCAATATAATCGAATATAATTCTAATCGCCACCTCCTAGGCCCCCAAAGCCCCTCCGCAGACTCCGGAGTCATTCTCCTCACCCCGCGATCTCGAGTTTCCGCATCTGCAGCATGTGCGGAATTGGGGGAGACACTATGGGGCTCAGAATCGAAGACCGCGAGCATTCAACTAAATTTGGATTACCTCACTTTCAAAGGAGCATCCATTGACCAAAAATATTGGATTGCTTCGTCAGCAGATGTACCTCGCACAATAGATGGAACTGGTCACATTGCTGAAGCTACAAACTCGAGCACGCACTCGACACTGCCTGCACTCTGCAGTCAGTCGGCCCCTTTCTCGGACATTTCGATACGGGATACCTCCACAAAATGGCAGGTAACAGTACACTCCAACAACGAGTATCTCACAGGGTAGGATTTGCCACTCCTTAGTTCTTGATCACCGCTGACGTCTGCAAGATATCGGGATCGATTGAGTTTCCGGTTTCTAGGCATCCGATACGCCCCTCAACCAAAACGATTTACCTATTCTTCTCCGTATAAGGGTAACGACAATAATGCATCGGCACTCTCTTTCGGATCACAATGTATACAATCGCCGGCTGGAGGCTCGGAGGACTGTTTATTTCTAAATATATGGACGCCATATCTCCCAGCACATGGGGGTGCTGCTTCCAAAAATCTTAGGCCAGTGATGTTCTGGATATATGGTGGAGGATATACAAGTGGTGCTAGTAATGATCCGACCTTTGATGGAGGAAATATCGCTTCAAGGGGTGATGTTGTACTCGTTGGCATTAACTACCGGCTGGCAGCGTTCGGGTTTCTAGCTCTGAAAGATGGGGTTACAAACGGCAATTATGGCATTGCAGACGCGATCAACGCTCTTGACTGGGTTCGAAAGAACATCCGGGATTTTGGCGGCGATCCCGACCGTATTACGATATTTGGTCAGTCAGCAGGTGCTGCAAGTGTCCGGGCATTACTTGCATCACCAAAGGCAAAGGGGAAGTTCCAGGCCGCGATCCCGATGAGCAATCTAGGAGGTGGCGGTTATGGAACGACCTACTCATCTTGGCTGTCAATAGGTGACGAGGTAGCAACTGGTGCAAACTCACTACTTGCATCAACAAACTGCTCGGCCGCCACGTCACAAGTAGACTGTCTCCGAAACGTGCCAGCAACTACGCTAGCAAGCCTTGGGAATGTGGTGAGATATCTCGTTGTCGACGGAAAGTATCTCACCACCTCACAATTGGTCCTAAATTCCTCATCGTCCCTCTCCAATGTTCATCTCCTCCACGGTCTTATGCGTGACGATGGAGCCGCAATCACTTCCTACATCCAAACTACCAACCTCACCGAGTCGGTCACCGCTGACGGCTTCAACGCCCCGGTGGTCACCAACTCTAGTCTTTTTCCAGTACCCAACGGATCTAATGCAACACTCAATGTCTTCAACGTCACTGCTCGCGCAGCTACTGATACCATATTCCGATGTATCGACCAAGCATCTGCGTACGCTGCTGCCAAGCATAATGTCTTCGCGCCTAAGCAGTATTTCTATGAGTTCAACCGTTCCTATCAGACGCCTAATTGGGACCCAAACAGTCCAGTTTGTGATGCACCAATAACACCAGCTCGTCCATATGGGGATCCTGAGCAGGAGTATTTCAAATGCCACTCTGGCGAGCTTTACTACGTTTTCGGCAACATCTTGCGGATGGGATATCATCTTAGAGACGATAACGATTTGAAGTTCTCACAGTTTATACTTGACTCGTGGACGAGTTTTGCGAGGACCTATGATCCGAATCCAGACCCAGCATTCTTGAAGGCCAGAGGATATACCAATACCAGCATGGAGTTGACAACTGCCGGCGAGTGGACGCCTGTCAGTACGGATGGCATGGCAATGAGGCAGTTGCAGTGGCCCAGTAAGCAAGTTGGATTTCGGGACATCGAGCAGTGCGCTGCATTGGGTTGGCCACTTGATTATTACGTTTGATACGTTGACTTGGGGCTGGATGACATACCCAGAACTCATGGCTCCGACATGAGTGGTGTACATAAATATACGTTGCCTTAATTGGCCTTTTCCTAGCGTCAAACATCGTTACTTTCCATCTCTAAAGAGCCTCTCGGTGAGTCTGTTGGTATTGATCAAGTGGCAACTCAGTCATGGGCCGTGATTCACTCTTCACATTTACCTGATTCATATCTCTTCCCTCACCTTCAATCATTAAAAGTCACTATATCAATCTACCTGGCTCATTTCTACCTTTTGATCACTTTAAAAATTCCTGTCGCTCCGTATTTTACTTCCAGCCCCCACTTCAAGATGGCAGCACGCGAGCTCAAAAACGTCTTCAAAGAAGTCCTCCACGCCTTCACCTCTCCTTCTCCTTACCCAGAAAACTCCAACCGCGCAGTCCAAAACTTCCAGTCTCCACGCCGCCCGGCAGCACCATCCCCATACCACCCCAGCGACCCAAACAAAGAAATCCAAGACTCCCTAGCAGCCCACAACGCGGCCCGCCGCTCCGCCCCTGGCGTCTCCCGTCCCGATTTAAAATGGAGTCGCACGCTAGCCGCCTCAGCCCAAAAGTGGGCCGACCATCTCGCTGCCACAGGCAAGTTCATGCATGAAGGCAAGAAAGGGGAGGGTGAGAATATTTGGAGCCATACTGGGGGTTCGTCTCAGTGGAAGACGTTTACGAATGCGGTGGATAAATGGGTGGCTGAGGAGAAGAAGTATAAGGGGGAGAAAGTTGGGCGGGGAAGGGGCACGGGACATTATACGCAGATTATCTGGCCGGGGACGACGCACGTGGGGATGGGGAAGGCGAGGGGTAGGGGCGGGAGGGTAGTTGTTGTTGCGAGGTATTGGCCGAGTGGGAATAAGATTGGGAGGAGTGCTTGGGAAGATTGAGAGGAGGCAGTGGTGGGATATCAGGAATTCTGCATTGAAGGTGGTGGAAAGTAAGTTCGGGGAGTGCTAGACGATAGATTGAGCTGATATTCGTTCTTAGCATTTGGATACCTCTGGAGGAAGGAAGTAGGCGCTTAACTTACGCTCCAACGCTTGCTTGGGAGACTTGAGGAGAAGCAGTTGGGGCCGGGGGATTTGTATCAGAATTGGAGAAAAGAAGCACATCCAATGAGCTACTTACCACGTACAGAGAGTTCAAGATGCAGCATTCACGAAGGAGTAGCTGCTCACAGCTGACGTTCAATGCTATTGAATACATTTTATAATGTGCTCCAGCTTCTAGCTGTATTGAGGTCAAAGTTTTGAAAATAAAATTTCGTGCTAAAGAAGGTAAACATCTTCCCAGCTTGAGCTGTCTGTGACCCCTTGTCCTTGCATGAGGCCATGAATATAGGAAACACCCACAAGAGTATAGCACCTAGAAAGTTTGTTTTCCGGAACTCCTTCCTCCAGAGCCCTTTCGAGTAGCCTCTCCCCAGATAACGGCCGGAAAAGAAGAGGTGTTCGACCCCCTTTAATGATGAACACGACGTCCCCCGCGCGAACATTAGGTAATGCCATACCTACGGATCCCTTTGGCATCTTTGATCTATATCCAGAGATGCCATGAGCAGGACCTTCTTCGCTCGTGACTTCGGGGAAAGATTCGGAGGGCTTAGTAGCAAAGAACGACCTCTTATCCAGCCATGCCCCGGATTCAAAGCAAAATTGATGATCCCCTTCAATAACTGCGGCCTTCATATCCTGAATCGACGCGTCTTCGCTGGCAAGCCTTTTCAGATCCTCCCAGTAGGCCGCCTGTAAATCCACTTTGTCTAGTCCGACTTCGACATGAGTAGCCACATGCATACATTCCCATATAACTTCCGGCCCAAGATCCCGACTTTCTGCGAGGTTGAGCCACTCCTGCATGATAGGGACAAAATCTCCGGGAGGCACATTCATGTCGGGGATTAATGGGCCCACAACCTCTAGGGTGTCCAGCAATATTCCCTCCAACTTGAGAATCGTATTTCCTTGGCGAGAGCCGTTGTAAGGTCTTCTTCCATCCGCCGTGAAGTCCCCATTGTTATGAATATCAAAATAATCTTTCCACTCCCCCCAAAAACTCCAGACAGGACACCATGTTGGAAGATCATTGTCCACATGGCCGATGACACGATACTGAGGTCTGGAATAAGGCAGAAGGCATAAATGCTTTGCTTCTTCCATAAATTTTATTGTGGTAGCTGGGTACAAATGTGTCAGATCCCTGTTAATCACTGCCTGTCAGTAAACTACCTTAGATGTAACTCCAAACGAATGGAGACGACAAGAATGAAGCAGTGGCGTAGTCCGGAGAGATGTACCTCAACTCCCAGATCTACGAGAATTTCACACTTACATGGTGTAATCTACTGATTCTCCCAACCGGAAGAACTCGTCAATTAGACCAAAAAGTCCATAGACATGGTCGTGTAGCAAGGTCGCAGATCTTTGGATAGATACCATAAAGAGTTTATGCGCCACTGAAATGGGTTGTTTCTGCCGCCGAACATCGTGCAGAACTTTCAGTTCCATGATTCTTTCCATTGCGCCCTTGAAAGAATCCGAAGAATATCCCGTCCACAAATTCAACATGGATAAACAGCAAACTTTGGGGTAAAAAGCATGAGCATACCAATTGTAAGATCCATCAACAAATGTAGAAAATGGGGTAGTATGAGGCCCCAAACAGACTGTAGCGACATTGGGAAGAAGGGCTTCTTGAACGGTCCAGATTCTTAGCCACCACCCTCGTCTGAGGATATTCTCAAGCGAGTACATTGCTTTGCTCCAATGGTCGCGTAGCTCGAATTTCAGTCCGCCTGCGGGAACGTGTCCGGTGGGCGGAATATGGAAGAAGGGCATTTCGTGGAAATGTTTATCTTGTGCAAGCAGCTCCATTATTTCAAATCCCCCTGGCACGTCAATTGAAGCGTCTCCTTCCTTTCCCGCTTTCTGTAGTGGTTCCATATTAGACAGGTCGTTTTCCTCGATAAGCTCCTCTAGCCGTTTGATTTCGGCTTGGGTCCACGTTTGATTTCGGATAAGCGGTTCTATGGGTTCTTCTTCGATTTCTCCAAGCCATATTCTACATTCATTGGTTGATTTGTAGATGGAACCCATGATCTGAACTTGATGAGACCTCTCTTCGTCATCCTGTTGATTGATACAGATAGCGTCTACCCAGAACGCTTGCGATTCGGTCTCCTTTCTGAATCGTCGAAGCGCCTTTTCAAGATTTCTTCTGGCGGCGAATACATGGCCGTCCACCTTAATACTGTTTCAAAGTCAGGAATATTCAGAGACTCGCCGATAAGAAATCAGATTTGGGGTTGAAGTGCATCTCGGACGTTGTCGGTTCTTCATTTGGAATGAGTGGTCGAGGGACTTGACTTACTCAAGTATTTTCTCTGGGTCACCCCATACGTAAGATAGAGTAATATATTTCGGCTTATCGTCCAGAGAGACGATTTGAGTTGTGCAGTTGATTTCGTCGTCCCATTTGCCAGGTTCTAAGTGTACGATGCGAATTTCGTTTCGTGCCGGGCTCAACGGAGAGTAAAAAGCACCCATCTTCAACTCTATGTGTATCGAAGCCCTTGCAAGCTCCTGTGGAGCCTTTGAGCCGCTCATGCCGCACAAATTCCCCTCAAGACATAATTCGAATATCCAAAATCGTATTCAGTAAGTTCAGGTTTTGTCGCGAAGATGTTTCCAAACCACCAGATTTTGACTTTGCATGCTGTCTCAAATTCGAGGAGAGAGCAGTCATACCCCGGCGAACTTGGTGGGTAAGATGGAGAAGTTTTTCCGGGGCGAGACTGGCTAGATGTGGAATATATACAGAGTTCTAGACTCATAAGTGTGTGGGTATGGGATCGTCGATGAGGCGTTCTTGATTGGCCACCGAGGAAGCAGCCCCCTACGACGCTTTCCACCACACCCTTGGGGATAAGAAAGGCGTTACCTTTTCTGGATAGACTCCCGTGGACTCTAACCATAATTGTTTTTAATGTAACGTGTGTGACCAAATCGCCAGCACATGTGGTTACATTTTCCGCCCGCTCTCCAATAAACTCTCGCAGAGCCTCGTCTCCACACCTATAATTTATATTTTTGCTTTTTCTGAGCCGTCCCAGAACATCAGCCGTGCATCCTTCAGGCACTCTCCCCCGCGAGTCTAGATTCCATGAGTTTGGTAGACACTCCCCCAAAGCTCCTGCAACCATGCACTCACCATGGCGGTGTGGCACTGAAATTTAAACCGCTTGTTGCCTCAAACTGAATGTTCGCTACCAACCAGGGGAATTTATGCTATAGCTAAGATCGGGCCCGGGAGTTTCGGCTCTCCTTTTCAAGTCATTCTGAGGAATAAATATCTGGGCCAGCTTGTTAGTGCTTACGCCGATATGTTGTCGTGATTTCTTTCGAGTTCTCTCCCCCACCACTCTCTTTAGTCTTATCGCTCACCCCGCAGGCGATTGAGCCTCCACTATCCGAGTCTTCCCCGCTGCAATCCTACTCAAACCCAATGGAAAAAAAGACAACCCTCAACGAATTTAATTTCCTTTCCAATCATACAAAAATTGACTTCATAATTATGAAAGGAATCTCCAGAGAATATTCGGAGCCAAGCCCGATATAGAGACAGAAGTAGGACTTTAATGGAGGCACAGCGTCTTAGCATTTCTAAATCTCATCAATCTCGCCACTCGATCCTTACAAATATGGGGGACGCACAATCCAACCGCGATAAGGTAGGGGTTGAGTTGACAGGACTTCAAGCATTTAGCCTATGCCATTTAGTGGATTTGCGGCTGAATTTCCAGTGGTTTTTAGCGAGCACAACCCAAGGTCCAGGGGACGGCCCGCTAAACGACAGTCCCAGCCTCTCGGTAACCTCACTGTTTTGCTTTTCTCAGTCTTGTTGGTATTTTTCTCAAGGGTCGTTTCATATTCACTTATTCGGCAAGATTACTGCAGAAATCTGGGCATATTTGAGGGGTTTTGCGTTATCTTTTGAATAAGCCTGCTCTTGGACTAGTCCTGTCAATCCATCTTGCTATGATGCCGCTTTCTCTTTGTATGATCAATCGTTTGACATATTGGGTATTTCAAATTACGTAGGTACATGAGGGACAGTTGTTTATCGACAACTCTCAAAATAGTCAGCATAAAGGTTTCATTTCTAGCAAAGAACCGAAAGCTCTCTCAGGAGGTTGGCCAGGTTAGCAATGCTAGCAACGCCTGGGAGTCCAAACCTGATCACTCGACGAGGGGATTGAATTCGCGATCACGGTCTCTTTCCAGCTTTCAAAATAGGATCTTGAACTGCCCCTTCGGATCGCAAAAATCAGTTATCAACCGAAACAGACTCCGGGCACCGGTACACTATTTTCATTTTTCAGCCCCTCAAGTAACAGTCTTCGCATCAGCACTCCCTTCATCATCGACTACCTTATTTCCAGCTCCCACTTTCTCGCTCCCACCTTTTCCCTCACCGACCGTGGCACCATGCATCTTACGTGCAACTTCATCAGTCAAATATTCTCCATAATCGATTGTCAGACACGCTGCTCCCGTAGCCAGCACCGCAAATGCAACGACTGCGTACCACACAAACTTAAAGCTTTCTGCCGCAGCTTGAGAATTCGCTGCTGTCACTGCCGCAATAATGTTTTCGTTTATTCCTGGAACTTTTGGTAGTGTCCCTGCTGTGAGATTCGTGAAGAGGGAAGGCAATGAGGAGGAAGGTAAACCAGCGGAGAGAGCAGCTGGCGCGACGAGTTCTGGAACGTATTTTCCCAATTTGTTGGAAAGAATTGTGGAATAGATAGCTGTAGCCACACTCGCACCGCCCGAGCGAATACTTCCCAGTGCTCCGAGTGCAGCTCCCAGATCCTCACTCGCACAAGCAAGCGGAGCAAGAGCAAGTGAACAAGTCTCGATGATGCCAACTGAGAAGCAAGCCATGAACATCAACGCAACACCGTTAGTTTCATCGCCGGGACCAAGACTGACCATGGCGGCCGAGAATGCCGTCAGACTGATGCAGGAGCCGATGAGAATCCAGCGTGACTTAGGGATATATTGGCACATAACCCCGCCGACAATTTGGCCGAGCAGTGTAGAGCCACCAACGATGCAGGCGAGCCAGCCATTGTGTGTTGTTGTTCCAGGGAAGAGATAGGCTACTTGTTGAGGCCACAGTACGTTCATGCTGTAGTAAACGCAGGAGCCGACCATCGCCGTGATGACCATGGCGAGGTAGCCACGGGATTTGAAGAGGTGGATGGGCATGAGAGGGTCTCCGGGATGGATGTAGGCATCTGAGACAATCAGTATGAGAAATTTTCCACCGTTGATGGGGGCTGTCTTACCATAAAGAACGAAGACAATCAGAGTAACTGCTCCGACAACAATGGTAGCAATGACATGAGCAGATTTCCACGGGTAGATGCCAGATCCCCAACTCAAGCCAATAAGGAAAACTGCTAGTCCACCAGTAAATAGGAAAAGACCAATGAAGTCCATTCTCTTTATTTGCTCCATACGTGACCGGTTCTTGTGTAGAAGCTGGAAATTGGGAGGGTGGTAGAAGAAATAGAACAGCAGCACCGCCAACCCCGAAACAATGATATTCAAATAGAAAGACCATCTCCACCCAGCCGCCGTGTGTGTGACCAAAGTCTGAGCGATGACCGGGCCAAAGCAAGCAATCTCGAATGACGAGAAGAAAATGGCAGAAATCCATAAGGGCCGATGTTTGTTGGGAACAAGCTCTGCAATGGCCACAGTGAAGGAAATCTGAACAGCGCCTGCTAGACCTCCAAGGACTTCACCCCCAATGATTGATTCTACTTTAGTAGCAGTCGCAGCGACGATTGCTCCGATTAAGGCAAAAGCGTTTCCTCCGATGAAAAACCATCGACGTCCGAAAATGTCTGATAAGCGGCCCACGACTAGAAAGCCGATACTGAGACCAAGGGTATAAGCAATGGCGACCCATGTGATGTTTGCAGAAGGTCCGAGGTCCTCATTGATGAGTGTGAGTGAATTGGATGGCATGACCCATCCAAGGTAATTGCTGATGTTTCCGAGACATAATGCCTGCGTCAATCGTGAGTGGGGTCATCTAAGACCTTACAATGCAGAAAACCTACAATGACGGTGCCGATGAAGCCTGGACTCATATAATAATGCTTTGGGAGATTTATTCCAAGAGCATCCTCATCGATGTCGTAGGTATCTGTATGAATCGCAATATGGGCATCGCGATGAGAGTGTGTCGACTGTTCGATCTGCTCGTCGCGAATTTCTCTCAGGTCCTCCGGCTTTTCAGCCATTTTCCCTTGTTTGCGAAAACCTTGAAGATACAATAAGCAAGAATACAAATGAAGGCAGAATGAACCCGGGCCTTGGCAAAGCGACGATACAGTAGAAATGTAGATCAAAGCAGAAGACGGAAAGCCGGACAGATATCAAAGCAAAAACTGGATGAGAAAAATTACTCGGATGCTATAAGCTGACCAAAATTCTATAGGCTCAGACAAATTTAAAACCAACCCAATGGATTTTTACTCGTGCATGCGCGAGAGACATGGCTGGCGTTAATTCCTAGGTACAGCCCGACCCCTCACACCCCAACTCAAGGCTCCCCTGAGATCAGAGCATCGTAAAGCTATCCCCATAGGGTGAGAGGCACTTGTCCGTTGGAAGGTTCCGGAGCACTGTGCGTTAGTAATTTCCGGTCCTGGCGGACCACTGGGACAGTGCTGCGGCCCAGCTGGACACTTCCAACACCAACATCGAGTCATTCCCGCTTTGCAATAATTACTCAGCGACTCGCGATTGATGTTTCTGAGGGTGTCCTGGGAAAGGAAATTGATATCCGAATAACCTGGAGCTAAGATGATTTGGCAGATGCTTGACGTGCGGGGAAATCTGGAGACTGGGACGAGGATCCCGCAGCTCCACAGGGGCTTTTTTTTTTTAGCGGTCACTAGCCCCCTTTATTTTCTTCAGCAGAACCGAGACACCCGGACACGTGACAGGGAGCCAGGTTTCAGCTTTACGTGCGAAGGTACGCCTAGGAGAAGTCGAGAAGGACACCGAGGGATTTCTCTTACTGTTCTAGAATAGAATTTTCACCGTCAATTGAAATGGCGGCATCACTGTTGAAAGGGACGGCCTACGTCACGGGCGCAGCGTCAGGTGTGTCGAAAGCATATGCAAATTCGAGCCAAAACAAATGCTGATATTCGGGCAGGAATTGGGAAAGCAACTGCGTTTGGTTTAGCAAAACATGGGATCAGACGTCTGGCACTTACAGATATAAGCCAAAAGCATCTATTAGCCACGTCAGAAGAAATCAGGGCTCAGTATCCGGGCGTGGACATCGAGGCCATGCAAGTCGATGTTCGCGATGCCAAAGCAGTAGATGAGAGCGTCGATCAAACTGTAAAGCGATTTGGGAGAATTGATGTTGGGGTCAATATTGCTGGAATTGGTGGCTCGGGGAAGATGACTGCTGAGACCGAGGAGTCGGATTGGATGAAGGTGTTGGATGTCAATTTGAACGGGGTCTGGAGAAGTCAACGGGCGCAGATCAGAGCAATGATGAAGCAAGAGTAAGTCGTGACTTCCTCTAGTATAATCTTTAAATCAGTATGTAGAGTTTTCGCGAAGCGCTGGTTGGGGAAGCGCTTCACTATCAAAATGGCAAGTGCTAATTTGGCGCTATCATAGGAACCTAGGAATCCGAGAAGGGAGAGGAAGTATCATTAACATAGCTTCTATGTACGGTTTAACAGCTACGCCAGGATATATTCCAGCAACCTCGTACACGGCCTCAAAGCATGGTGAGTCTCTCCGTAAGCTCAGCTGAAGTGCTGAGGACTAATTTGCATCTCAGGCGTAATAGGTCTTACCCGAACTGTAAGTATCTTCTTCTTGAGCTAGGTGCACCGTCTACAAAATTTGAATCCGCGAGGATGAGGCCGCTACTGACATTTGTAGGACGCAATAACTTATGCACCCCATGGCATCAGAATCAACGCTTGCTGTCCCGGATACGTAAGAACACCGTTACTTCAAGAGATGATGGATAACGGGGCCATGACACCAGAGATAGAGAAGACGCCAATGGGGCGAATGGCAGAAGTGGAAGAAATTGCTGATACAATCGCATATATGGCCAGCCCTATGGCCAGTTTCATGGCTGGCAGTGCGCTGCTGATCGACGGCGGATACAGTGCGAATTAGAAATCAAATGAATAGTGAAGGCTTGTCCAACTTTACAGTGTCCAACTTTCAAGCTAAAGTAATATATAATAATTGATTTTTCGTTTCGAATGGGTGTCTGTGTCACTTGAACTTGGTACGCTTGGCGAGGTATATTCCAAACGAAAATTGAAAGTAATCCTATGTACAGCTACTGACGCCGAACAGTAGTAAACATAATCCATGAACTAAAGATTTGCCCTCTCTTCCTTGATAGTCTTCTCGGCTCCCTTCCCAGTGAAGTTAACCCCTACATTACCAGTCATCGTCCCACTCTTACTCATCAGCCTCCTCTTCCCACCAGTGGTAGCCGGTCCATCATCGTCCTTGTCCCTGATATAATACCCCCAATCAGCCGTTGGATCTAGCTCCGTCTGACTGTATCCATTCCCAAGCCATGCGAATCTGTTTCCACTGTACTTCACGTCCCAATCCTCAATTCGGAGCTCTAAGAGGGCCTCGATGTAGTGAAGCGTCGACCCAGGCCAGAGAGCGGTGATGGGGCCGTCGGGGCGATTCTTGTACCATGAGCGGCAGGGATCAGCCCATACGGACTTCGTCATAAAGTTATCTTTGTGGGCGATGAAGTCACTGATAGCTTCATGTGTTGGTGCAAACGTGCGAATATTCCGTGTTTGGTAGCGATCAATAAGTTGGAGCATGTAGTCTGCTTGTGCCTCAATGGCTGACAAGACAGGACCATTGCCGATGGGTGAGTTGGGACCAAGGAAGATGAGGCAGTTTGGGAAGTCGGCGGCTGCCATGCCCAAATATGATTGCGCTTCCTCTTTCCACTCATCTTGGAGATTCTTTCCGTCTGGGCCAATGAGAGGGAAGCGGGGCTTGAAAGTTGTATCGAAGCCAGTAGCACAAATGAGCACATCGACAGGGTATTCGTTGCCATTGTCGCACAGGCAGCCCTTCTCAGTGACTTTGCTGATCTCACCGTAGACGACGGTCACATTTTCCTTGCCTAAGCTTTCGAGATATCCAACTCCGGGAGTCAGCCGCCTACATCCGACCGACCACTTAGGAATCAGTCGCTCTTCTAGGTACTCGTTCTGAAGCTTCTCCTTCATCTGTCCCATCATATATTCGCGAGTGTCGGTATTAGGTTGCGTATCACGCAAGAAGATTCCGAACTGTCCATTTAAGCCACGTTCGATGCCCTTGCGGTATTCTGTGAGGACCCCCGACTTCTGCGCGAACTCTCTCTTCTCTTGATCAGAATAAATATGTTGCTCGAGCCCCTGAACTGGTGATACCCATGTTGGTTCGCGGATAAACGTGGTGACATGGCTGGTTATGGGCTGAATCTTTGGCAGAACCTGAATGCCAGACGATCTGCGAATTGTCAGTCTTTAGTATGGCTGTAACTTGAATTTTTCTTACCCATTTCCAATCAGACCGACGTGTTTCCCAGTGAGATCGACGTTGTCATCCCAATTCGCAGTGTGAAGTAAAGTCCCTTTGTAGCTATCAAGTCCCGGAATTGCAGGCCACCTCCAGTTGTTCAGTATTCCAGATGCGTTGATCAAAATATCGCAGTGCTGGCTGAACTCATGGCCACCCTTGAGATCCCGGATCTTGACGTCGTACCCCTCGCTACTATTGTTCCAATATGCGCCAACAACTTGATGCTGAGTCTTTATGTAGTCTTTGAGGTGATATTTCTCTGCAAACGAGTCGAAATAGGCGTATATCTCCCGGCTACTGGCATAAACTCCAGACCAGTCAAGCTTAGGCTCAAAGCTCCAGGTGTAATTGTGTGATGGAACATCGCACGCGCATCTTTATCGTAGTTAATTGCAGATCTTTTGATTCACTGGCGAATCACTTACCCAGGATATCTGTTTTCAAACCAAGTCCCTGATACCTCAGGATTCTTTTCAAACACCGTGAGAGAATAATTTCGAAAATGTCTTCGAAGTTTGTATGCCATGAGCAGACCGGACGCTCCAGCGCCAACGCAGATGATGTTCACATGTCTTTCGGCATGTATTGGACCTCCCAGCCGTTTACCGGCTTGGAGATCTGGAGACGTATTCGTTGGAATTATAAAATCGGCCATTTTTTGTGTATCTGTGATCAAGTGTTAAGGGAGAGCTTTCGCAAATGGGATCTTTTAAAGTGACAAGATGCGGTATGATATCGCAAAATTTGGACTTGACAAAAAGAGTTCACAGAAACGAAGGGACGAGCCGACTACTGCCAGACTAGCAGCAACCTTTGAGCTATGGTGGATGTCTTGTCCTACTCAATACTGGGTCCAGAGATCTGGAGCAAGTCTAGAATAAGGTGTAAAAGTTATGGCGGGACCAGATCTGGGGAAATTTTCGCCCGTCCCGGAAGTACTGTCTTGGTAGTAGGGAGGCGGCTTTCTGGGGAAGTGCGGAACGATGAAATTGACTCATGAAAGATACCCTTGGTGGCCGTATTTGAGTCAGGAAATACCCAACCGGTACTTTTTCTTCGTAGACTAGAACTACCGAGGCCATAAGATGGTCGAAGAAATTGAACAAGCCGGCACGAGGGATAGCATTGTATCGGAGAAAGTTCATCGCAATGAGATCCCTGCAAATGCCGATACATGGAAACATTTTTGGCAAGAATAGGCACTGGAATATTCATGGACGTTTCGGTGCAGCCACGTCAGAGCGGGGTTCTAGACGGGAAGATTCTGGAGCGTGTTCTGCAGAGTGTCGAGTATAGGGGATCACTTGACAGAGGTGGTGCAGATCGCTTCCAATTGGAGACTATGAATGCCCAAATCATTCCAAAATATGCTTTTGGCGTTTTAGAAAACCCAGATGGTGGTTGCAAACTCTAAAGTGGGGGAAGCCTTGTGCCAAGGGCGAGTCATTAGGGGCATGTGGGGCGACTTTCACGAGTCAAAGAATGGCAGCCAATCTCGCATCATGAAAACTTCGCTTTACTTTCCTTCCTTATCACCCACATCCAATCTTGAGACCGCTGCATGGAACCCGAGCGTCCATCGGGGTGGAGGAGGGCTGCCACGGGAAAGGTTCTCCAGATCTGCATCATGGGGTCCTTGTTAGTGCACCCAAGCTATGGCACTCTCCCCACACGTCAGCCTCGTGTAGCAGGCTGTGCTTTGGGCAAGCTTTGTCTGGCAAGTTTCCTATCATCATTGCATCTGTATCTTGACTGTTGAATGCTATCGAGATTGTAAGCTTCCACGTTTAGATCATAATGTCGGGCAATCATGCGTTGATCTTCGGTGCGTAAATCGCCGCCCGAGTGCTCTCAAAAATGTCCTGACCCCGTTTCTAGGTGCAAGTGGAATCACTGGTTGGGCAATCACCAACGCTTTAATTGAGGGATATCCAGATGATAGCACCTTTTCGCAAATCACTGCGCTCACGAACCGTGCTTTGACTCCAGAAGCAGCGCAATGGCCGTCTTCGAAGAAACTCCAAGTTGTGAGCGGGTTGGACCTGCTCACGAGCAAAGGGCAGGAGGGACTCGAAGCAGAAATGAAAGAAAAAGTTAAAGGAATCGAGACTGTCACCCATGTTTATTTCTTCGGTAGGTCTTCCCGTCCCGCAAATAAATGCAACAGACGGGTAATGGCAAGCAGCATATATCATGGATTTGGATCCAGATAAGGAAATTGCGATCAATGTAAAGCTTTTGGATCGCGCTGTACAGGCAGTTGAGAGTCTTTCCCCGAGCCTCAATTTTGTTGTGTTACCTACAGGAACGAAGGTAAGTGTGGCTCAGCCAACGATTCACATAGATATTTACTCACGGTATCAGGCGTACGGAGTTCATCTCATTCAAGATTTCCCCTTCACTCCACCACTTGCGGAATCTTTGCCTCGCATTCCAGAACCGCATGCTTCTCAAATATTCTACTACGCTCAGGTTGACCATCTCGGGAAATCTTGCAAGGGCAAAGCCTGGAAATATTGTGAAATTATGCCCGACATGATCGTTGGATTCGTCCCAAACAACAATATCTACTGTCTAGCACAGACTCTCGCGACATACCTGTCACTCTACGCAGCTGTAGAAGGCAAGGGCGCAGAATGCTCCTTCCCCGGCACCGAGAAAAGCTGGCTGATCAAAAGCAACGACTCAAGTCAAGATCTTGTGGCCAGATTCACTATCCATGCTAGTTTGCACCCTGAAATAACTCACGGCGAACGATACAATGTCGCTGACAACGCAATCCCCGGTTCTTGGTCCCTCAAATGGCCAATCATTTGCGAATACTTTGATCTGAAGGGAACGCCTCCACCTCCCGGTGGATCTGGGCCCCAGCCTGGCAAATATATTGAAGACCACTTGGCGCAATGGAAGAAATTGGAGCAAGACAATGGATTACAGACTGGGAGGGTTGGAAACGAGAGAAGTTTTGGAGGCTTCCAATATTTCATTATGACGATGTTTGATTTTGATCGGGATTTAGATATGAGTAAGGTTCATAAGGCTTGGGGATCAAATAAGGAAGAAACCGATGTGAAAGGCGCGTGGTGGAAGGCGTTTGATCGGTTCAAGAAGGCGAAGATTATTCCATAGATTGCACTTGCTGAAATCTGGCAGCGACTCAACAAATTCTAGAACGTCTTTGATAGAGCTTCATGTTTCAATCATTGAGATAATTTCAGGATGACTTATATCATAGGGGGAAAAGGTGATGGGATAGCTACAGAGATTGCCAGCAGAACACTCTAGCCAGGCACAGTCACGTGTAATTTTGATCCCATGACCCAGGTGTACATGACTACGCCGCAGCTGTGAATCGTGTTTGCTTTCCTAGATACCCGGCTGGCAACGACTGCAAGTCTCCCACCAGGATTTTCTTCAACCTATATTCAAACATCTATCAGGCACGAACGAAAATACCGAGCCAGAACACCGAATCCGAACCCTCAAGGTACCGCAACCGCCAGGCCCGCCTAACGCGTTCTACCACAACTTGTGGTCATCTACCAATTGATGTTTGATCTGAGATGATACCTTCAACTTCTTAAAGGGTGAAACAACAACTGCATCTCCTTACGAAAGTGCAAAAGTTTCCGGAGAGTCGTCCCCTCCAGCCGCGGCCCATCACTTGAGAAACCCAGATAGTCCGCCAAACCCAAATCTCAACACAGAGATTGTTCGCCGCCTTGATAACTCAGAAGGAACACGAAAAATCCACGACCGCCTTGAATTTAAAACAACTCATAATGGCTAGATTCTCTGATCTTCCCAATGAAGTGGTGCAAGACATTATATTCTGGGCCTTTCTGGGCGATCAAACCAACCGTATCGAGGCATATCTCCCCAACAATCATCACAAAAGATTTTCCAAGCATCGTTACGAGGACACCATCTTGTTGGAATTTTCGTCTGAGCAACTCCAGAGCTTAGCCATTGGCGTACAATCATTTTCGCTTTCGCAACTACTGGATGGTTGCTTCATCCGCACACTATTGAGTATTGAGCATGCAATAGGAGGTGAATCAAGCCGCGATTGGCAATATGGATTCAGGGAGCTAGCATTCAGGCACCAGTCCAACATGCAAAGCCTTCTCGCGCTCTCAAAAACATGCACAACATTGTATCGCTTTGCTACCCCTCTTCTTTGGAAAACTCTTGAGCTCGTACCAGAACGCTGGCCTACAGCTGGCCGTGGGCCAGCATATTATTCTGGGTACTTGACGAAAAGTCCTCATTTTGGAGAATGTGTTTTGGACTTGAATATTCGAAATGGCTTCCGAGACTACTCCAACAATGACATAGACTGGGGTTTGGACAAAGTTGATATGGCCCAGGAGTACGTTACGGTGTCCGAGACTGACCCCTCGATCTCGGCGATACATGTGTCCGAGATCATCGGTCAATGGTCTCCCGAGCTTCAATATCACACTCTCATCAGTATGCTTCCAAACCTACGAGTAATCAGACTTTTGGACTCCTCGATAGATGCCCGGTACTTGTTTCGGCCCGAAATCTATGCGGCGCATGATATTCCGATGCCGATTGGGCTGCAGAACGTTAGGGAAGTTGCTATCTCATGGGACGAATACTACTATCGGTGGTGTGACTTTTCACCAGTCTTTGCTCTTCCCCGAATTGAGACAGTCTATTTTAAGATAGCAGGCGCGCCCATGATATGGACGCGTGATAGATACCCCTCGAGCATACCTAATGGCAGCTCTACAGTCAAGAATTTCATTATAGATACATGGAAAGCAGATCAGAAAATGGTCCCCGCTCTTCTGAGGTTGCCTTCCGGCTTGGAAAGCTTCACCTTCAACAACGGCTTGCCTGACTACTTCTACAGTTACGTTTCTGGAATGCTTCAAGGTCTCATCATACAACGCCGCTATTTGAGAAGAGTTGATATTGGATCAAGGCTATACATGAATAATGTTAATACAACTGGACTCGACGCTAGGTTCTGGATCCAATTCTCTGTGCTGGAAGAGCTTTGCATCCCCATCAATTTTCTACTCTTTGATGGTATGAATTACTCCCACGGACTGAAAGACTCACTCCCGAAGAGTCTGACAAGGCTTGTGATTTATGCGATAAACGTCGCTGAATTATCTGTATGGATGGGGCAACTGGAGGAGTTATTCAACTATAAAAAATCTTGCACTCCGAATCTAAGATCCATCCGGGTCGAACATTGGCGTAGGGATTCGACCCGAGAGGACCTTCCGCACTTCGATTTCGATCTAGCAGATGAAAGTGTTCGCAATTTGGTGTTGACAGCCAAGGAAATTGGTATTGACCTGCAAGTGGAAATGGAAACTCCTTACAAAGACGACGAAAAGCGAGAGAATGAGTCCATTGTCTCCTAAACGTCAGGGGTCACACCCCAGAACGTAACATATTTCTGACCCATTTTTTCCGCCAACGCCTTATATCTCCTCTGATACTCTCTATTTCTCTCCGCATACACCTCCGCGGTCTTCAGCTCATCTCGTCCAACCTGATGCCTATGTGCGCTGTCCGGCCCATCCGCAATCCTCACGAACCTCGCGTACGTCCACATCTCCGGCAGCGGCGTGTGCTGGGTCAATCCCTGGCCTCCATAAAGTTGCATACACTCATCGATAACCCTCGTTGCCATATTCGGGATCAAAATCTTGCTCTGAGCAATCGCATATCGACCAGCTTTGTTGCCGTGGATGTCCATCGTGTCTGCAGCATTCAAGACCACGAGGCGAGCTTGATCAATTTCCAAACGCATTTGTGCAATGCGTTCAATGTTGGAATCAAAGGAACCGATGGACTTCCCACGTGGTGTCTTGCGTTTATCGATACAGCGGATCAAGGCAAGCTCGTAGGCTCGCTCGCATTGCCCAATCAGCCGCATGCAGTGGTGGATTCGACCAGGCCCAAGACGGCCTTGGGCGATTTCAAAAGCTCGTCCTTCACCAAGGATGATGTTCTCAACCGGTATTCTGACATTTTCGTAAATGTACTCCCCGTGCCCTTCTGGTGCATGGTCGTATCCCATGATTGTGAGGTTTCGGACTTGGGTGATACCCGGGGTGTTGGTGGGAACAATGACTGTGGAATGACGATTCCATTTATTAGGGTTTTCCGGGTCCGAGCAACCCATCATGATATAAAACTTGTTTTCTGAATTCCAGATGCAGTTTCCGTAAAGTTTGCGGCCATTGATTACATATTCATCTCCTTCTCGCGTGATCCGGCATCCAATCTGAGTGGCATCTGAAGAAGCAACATCTGGTTCCGTCATGGAATATGCTGAAGATGCAGTGCCGTCGAGAAGAGGCTGTAACCATTTCTTCTTTTGTTCAGGTGTGCAATATTTAGCTAGCAGCTCAATATTCCCTGTCTCTGGAGCGTGGCAATTCATCGTCTACCCCGCGTCAGTCTCACACCCCCTCACTGAAGCAGACAACTTACCTGCTGAGCCCAATAAACCCTCCCCATAATCTCCGCACAACAAGAATACTCCAAATTCGTCAATCCAGGACTCTCCTTAAAATGCTTGGGCAAGAACAAATTGAACAACCCCACGGCTTTTGCCTTCTCCCTCAGTTCATGCATCAGCGGCTGCGTCGTCCATCTCTTGCCAGGCTCAGCTATCTGAGCCTTCATGATGGGTTCTGCGGGTATACATTCTGTTTCTACGAATTCGTAGACTTTTTGAATTTTTTCGATGGCAATTGGGGAGAGTTTGGCTTTCACCCATGGTGGGGTCCGGTGGAATGCGGGGTGGTCTAGTTTCGACATTTTGATGTAGAGGTATAATCAAGGACAAGAAGAGGTGGAAGTGAGAGGAGTGAAGTTCGTGAATGATTTTAGAACTTGATATTGATTACTGTTCCTCGGGCTGTCGGTTGTAAAGTTTGGAGCGGCCGAGATCACGGTTGAGGTGCAGGGTCGTCCAATTTGGCGGAGAAGTGGGTCCGGGAATCCTTACCCGCCCCTGAGAACATCACGCCCACACGTGATAATGGCACAGAGAGCTTCACATTTCATCTCGATGCTATTGCTGTGATAGGAAACTAATCCGTCGCTGAATTCGTTTCAACATAAAACTGGGAAGTTGACAAAATGGCAGACTCTGAAGGATTTGCAAAGCCATGGCTCGAAGTAAGTTACACACCTCAGACCGAGAACCCCTCTAACAAAAGGCTTCCTAGTTCGAAAAGCAAATAGGCACACGCATGCGTCTCGAGGGACCCATCGAAAAGGCCAACGACCAGTTCCTCGAAATGGGAGCTCTCCTAATGTCAAAACTCACCTTCCCCCCACCAGACCCATCCGTCAAAACCGAAGACAAGCAAATTTCTCCCGACCTAAAAGTCCGAATCTATACTCCTCCAAATTATACTACCGAGAAACCTGTTTGCGTGTTTTTTCATGGAGGAGGATGGGCCATGGGAGATTTGGAGGGCGAGGATCCCCAACTTCGAACTATTTCGAAGGAGGCAGGTGTGGTCATTGTTTCGGTTGAGTATAGACTTGCGCCTGCGCATCCGTATCCAGCGCCGTTTGAAGATTGTGTTAGTGCGTATTATTGGGCGTTGGAGAATACTGCATATTTGAGAACAACGCCGAATGAAGCTTTTACTTTTGGGACTTCAGCTGGTGGAAATTTGGCACTGAGTGTTGCTTTGAAGGTTATTGATGATGGAAATGGGAATACTTTGAAAGGTGCAGTGGCTGTGGTGCCGGTGACTATTGATCCTGAAGTTGTTCCGGAGCATTTGAAATCCGAGTACACGTCTTATGTTGAGCATGCTGAGCATACGGTCAATACTGCGAAGGCGATGAAGATGTTCTTTAGTGAGTACTTTGACTCCAAAACTAAAGGGATTCACATTGATTTCAGCTAGATGCATACCAAGCCGATGGGGACGACCCATATGTCTCTCCATTACTTCACAAAAGACTAAAGGAGCTTCCAAAAGTCTACGTTGCAGTTGCTGGCCAAGACACTTTGAGAGACGACGGCAGATTATTGGGGAAGGAACTCAATCGGCTTGGGTAAGTTATCTTCTGCCTCATATACATTGCAAGTCATTGATATTTTCAGTGTTCCCAACATATATGATGAATACCCAGGATATCCCCACTGGTTTTGGGGATACCCTTCTGAGCATCTGGCTGGGCTAGTTGCGGAATACAACAGGAAATTGAAGCGGGGATTTGAATTTGTGATTGGATCAAAAGAAGCTAGTCACCTATGAGTAGCAGCATGTGATGCTCAAGAATAATGAATTAATATCGCTCAAGCTGAAAGTCGAGATCTGCCTAGGACACGCAGGGGGCTTATTCACTGACTCAAAATCTGCCCATCACTGTAATCGCTTGATTCATGCCGCTGAGCGCTAGAAAACTTACCCCGCACTTGAGTTCCAGCGGGGGACACACCCTAAAATTTAGCGTTCAACCCCTGTAACACCCAACTTCTCACATCCAGCTCGGTTCTTCCTTCCCGACAATCCAGAATGTAGGAAGCTGGATGTAGGTTCGCACCCTCCACCGAGTGGAGCAGATGTACAATGCGGGCTATACGGCATTCTAGCGCTTCACCAAGGAGCTGTCTGCTATCATCTTGGGAGAAGGCCTGCACAAAGCCTACCTTGAGACTTTAAGATACTTAGAATAAAACTGAAGAACACTTACATTTCTTCTTCGATCTTAGATTCTCCAAAATCTCTGCTTTGATCTCAAAGTCATGTCTTCAACCAATGGTCACACGAACGGCAATGGAACACATAAACGTCCAATCCGAGTCGCCGGCGCCTCAGGAGGGTTCACAGACCGTCAACGAGCAATCCACTCACTCGCCCAATGTGATGTAGATGTCATCGTCGGTGATTGGATGAGCGAGTGCACTATGTCCTGGCACGGAGCAGCCAAATCAGCAATCTTAGCGAAAGGAGACACTGAAGAGCGAGCTGGTCTTTTTGATCCGTCTTTCATGGCAAATGTGACTCCCGCTTTGCCACTTCTTGCTGAGAAGGGCATCAAATTGGCTGTCAACGCTGGTGCGAGTGATACTGAAATGTTGGCGAAGACAGTGGAGAGGGCGATCACAGACGCAGGATTGAGTGAGAAGTTGAAGGTTGCTTGGATTCAAGGTGATGAAGTGCTGGATGTGGTGAATAAGTTGTTGAAGCAGGGCGAGAAGTTAGAGAATATTTGTTTTGGTGGGGAATTGAAGGATTGGGGATTTGATCCCGTTGCCGCACAGTAAGTCTTCTAACTGTGAAATTTTATGATTTGGCTAAAGTCGCACAGGTGCTATCTTGGAGGAGCCGGTATAGCAGAGGCGTTCAGACAAGGTGCAGATATTGTAATCTGTGGCCGTGTTGCTGATGCCGCTCCAACCATTGGTGCTGCCATGTGGTGGCACGGTTGGAACAGAGACCAGGACTTCGATCAAGTAGCCGGGTCATTGATTGCCGGGCACTTGATTGAATGTTCGTCGTACGTTTGTGGTGGATACTATTCTGGATTCAAAGAATTATTCGATGGATGTGAGAACGTCGGCTTTCCAATCGCAGAGATATTCCGCGATGGCAGCTGTGCCTTGAACAAAGAGCCAAACACTGGTGGAGAAATATCTGTTGGAACAGTGACCTCGCAGCTGTTGTATGAAATTCAAGGACCCCAATATTATGGCTCGGACGTGGTTGCAGTTCTCGAAGGGATCAGAATGACACAGGAAGGGAAAGACCGAGTGCTCGTCACTGGCGTAAAGGGGAAACCGCCGCCAACTACTACCAAAGTCGGACTTACCGCACATGGCGGTTACCAAGCTGAATTCCACTTTCTCTTGGTCGGCCTTGATCTAGAACAGAAGGCAGAATGGACAGAGCGGCAAGTTCGGGCCTCGATGGGAAAAAACACCGAAAGATTCTCCTGCTTGAAGTTCACACTGAACGGATATTGTCCAGAGGATCCCAGAAATCAAGACGTCGCAACCGTCGATTTTCGAGTGTTCGCGCAAACCAAAGATCGATCACTAGTGGTCAAAGACACCATCGAGGTGCCTGGTTTCAACCGATGGTGTCTAGAAAACTTTCTGCAGTCATGTCCTGGAGCGACTATTGAGAACGATATCCGTCAATCCGCTGGCAAAGAATTTTATGAGTACTGGGCGGCTCTTCTGCCACAAAAGGAAGTCAGTCATCAAGTACAACTGCTCTGGAAGAGCGAGAGAATTGATATCCCGCCATCTCCAAGTATGGAATTGTACAGTACGCGCCAATGGTCATATGAGACCAAAGATCCGGTGCCACTCTCATCCTTCGGCCAGACAACCCGGTGCCCTATGGGTTTCCGTGTGCTTGGTAGATCCGGCGACAAGGCATCTGATGCAAATATTGGTCTCTTCGTCCGTGAGGATGATGAGTGGGACTGGCTCCGATCCTTCTTGACTATCGACAAGGTAATCCAATTACTGGGACCAGAGTATAACGGGAAGCTAGTTGAAAGATTCGAGATTCCGGGTATCAAAGCTGTGCATTTCTTGCTGCACGATCATCTTGATCGCAGCTACAATGCCACCAGCACTTATGACGGGCTAGGAAAGAATGTGTGTGAATATTTGCGGGCGAAGTATGTAGACATACCAAATTCGTTCCTGAGGCGGGGAAGAATTTGATTTTTGCTCAGACACGATCGTACCCTAAATTAGCTATATCTAATTGAGTATACATTCTGCAATTAAAGAAAAACTCAAGTGCAGATGTCCAAAATCCGTCACGAAATAGAGCAAACCAATTATGGACTACTGAAGTTCTCTATCAAAGCGGAACTTTCGCTGCAATCGCTTTCTGAACTGTTTCCTCCAACGTATCCCATGCATGTTCGACTTCATTTAAATCTGGATCTCCTAGATACAATGGCTCATCAAATGCATGACCTTTGCCTGGAACAGGGGTAAGCACCGCATCTAATACATATTAGCCTTTTAAATTTGAATACAAAATCCGACAGGACCTCTGGGAAGAGTGTGCGTACCTATGACCTCCATCAACTTGAGAGATGCCTCAAAGTATATGGTTCTATCATCCGTACCGTGCACGATTATTGTTGGGGGAAAGTTTGTCCAACGACCAGAATCAACTAACTTATCCACTCTACCCATTAACTGCGGAAACATTTTCTCCTGGACCAACCATGGGAAGAGAATCATGCGAGGATATGGTTCGCGTGCAAGTGGTTGGAATTCGGGATTACGTCCTAAATCAGGGAGCAGGCATTCCAGGTAGAAAGCTGCGGACGGAGGGGTTCGGCCCAACGAGGCTGGCTCGTTCAGGAATTCCTCGACAGCCGCTCGTTCTACTGGAGCAGGACCGAGGACTCTACCGGTGCGAAAAAAGTCGTCGTGAACGCTTGGAGGCGCGTAGTATTCAAGGATCGCAATCGGAGGAGGTTTCATGTAATGACCACAGAGAATGGCCAAATTTCCACCTGGAAGATTAGCCCAGCACCGAGTCATATTACTTTGAGCCACTGACCTGCACTCTGACCCACGACAATGATTTTCTTCATCCGCAACGTATTTTTGCCAAAAGTTAGAAGTCCTAGGAGCTTTTCCACGACGTAGTCATATGCAGCTTTGGCGTCGCTCAGAATGTCTTCTCCGTTGACCTGTGGAAGCTTTCGATAATCAGGACTGACTAAAGGCCAACCACGCATCAAGGATGACTGGACGATGTGTGGAGGGAGATGCTGGCGATCATAGCCAACGTAGCCACCTCCATGGAAGAATAGGACGACCGATTGGTCTTCATTCCAGACTTTGGATGAGGACCATGATTGCCGTGTATAGATATCAAGCTTGAGATCAAGGCCGTCTATCGTCTTGAAGATGTGGATAGACCTAGAAGCCATAATTACCAATGAAGTATCATCGGCGACGTTGTTTGTCTGTCATAAAAGTAGGGAAATCCCAGCCCAGAAGACAAACGCTCTGAGACACAGTCAACTCGTCAAGTCACATGATACCTGTTGAATAGTAATCCAGATGACTATTCAACTGCATGTTGCACTTGCCTCATTCACTTAGGTCTGGCAAGGGACTCTCTTAGAGTATTCGTCCGTAATGCAGAGTAATTCGAGGATCATCTTTTATTCACAGCATCACGTGCTGGGATCCATTCCAAGATTGCTCAACATGAAACAGCAGTAACGTCAGGACAAGGTACGATGAGCAACAAAAGATTGCTAGTGGCAATACGATATGCAACAGAAAGCAAAACAAAAGTGTGGCTGGCGAATGAAAACTTGGTGGCTGTGTCGCGACTGAGAGCCTCGTCGAACTACTCAACGAGCGGGGAACAATTCATCTCCAGTGGCATGAACAAGGAGTCTTGAATTCCACAAAAGAGGTATTTCGAACTTCGAGTCTGCGTCTGGAAGAATCAAGATGGTGTAGATCCAGTGTGAGCAAAATAATACGTCGCCGCCGCAGAGAAAGAATTGAGAACGCGTCTTTGGTCGCCCTCGACGCGTCCTGGCTATGCCACACATGTTGACGTTCACCAGATGTCCCATCTCCGCAGATGATTTACCAAATCACAGAGCCTTTCTGGGTTGCGAGAAGCAGTTTGCAGTGCTGTGCTCTAGCAGGTCGTCACTGTTGTAATATTGCACGGAGGCTGGGAAGCCTGGGCAGACGCGTTATTTTCTGACAGTATCACGGATTCAATATGCTGCCGAGCTCAGCAAAGAGACGAACATCGACTTGCGAAATGCAAATGGGATTTTAGAGGATGAGGAAGCATTGCTGACGGGTACTTGGTGCTGTTGTGTTTGTGTCAAAGTTCATCGTGACAGTTCCAGCAAAGTATTTGCCTCGCCAAGCCTCCTGTTCAAGTCACCTCGGGGCAAGGGACGCGCATCATTTTGGTATCACCATCTTTATTCCAAGAAAGTTTCTAACAGATCGCACTTCAGCTACAGGCTCTCAAACAACATCAGTAGCCTCCATCACCCTTTTCATATCTTCATCACAGTACTCAGCCTGCTCTCGAAAATAGTGCTTCAACCCCGAAATTTCCACAGTCTTTCCCCAAAGACTCTCACCATCCACCAGCATCTCAACGACTTCTACAACCTTGCTTATCGGAGTAAACTCGACATCGCCAAACCTCTCCCACTCCTTCTCGGTCAACAGTGGCGTTCTCATCGTGCCTGGCAAAATTGCATTCGCCCTGATTTTGTCATGCACATAGAAATGCTTTGCGATGCTTCGAGTGAAGCCAATAACTCCGTGCTTCGCCGCTGAGTACATAGGCGTGAATGGAGAGGGGTAGACACCTCCGACGCTACTGGTTGAGACTAAACACCCACTACTGCCTTCAGGATTTTGACGGAAGTAATGCTGTGCCAAATACCCAGTAGCAATCACAGCTTTCAAGTCGATATCTACACTCACCATGTTGATCTCAGGTGGTGGTCCGGTGCTGGGAAACTTGGTATAAAAGCTGTCTTTTTCGACGATGCCTGCATTGGCGAAGACGAAGTCGATTCGTCCAAATTTCCTGAATGCTTGCTCGAAGGTGTTCGAGAGGGAAGCATAATCTGTTACATTGGTTTTGTAGAATGCTGCATTGAGGGTAGTCGCTGCTTCTTCGCCGGCTGGAACATTCATATCTACTAAAGCGAGCTTCCAGCCTTTGGAGGCGAGCGAGGTGGCTACGGCAAGGCCGAGGCCGGATGCTACCAGTGTCAGCGTATTGTCAGATTCTGGAGCTTGTTATTTTCTCACCTCCGCCTGTGATCAATGCAACCTTTACCATTTTAGGTCAGAGTAAGTCTTGTTGAGTGGTGAAAGATTTTGAGATGATACTTTTGTGTCATTCCTCTTCCTTAAATTGCACACATAAATCCTTGCTCTGTTTGGAAGATGAGATCCGGGGCAAGTGCGGGGTGACTTGGCTCATTTTAATTCAGTCTCTAGTGCAAGATCTTTGATTTTGGTGTTCTTCAATGTAATTGGTTCTACTTAGAGAGAAAAACTAAATGACAGCAGGATCACAATGCTTTGTATTTCTAGGATGGTATGATCTTAGCCGCCTTCATTCGATCAAATACTCCTCCCCAAGCCTGCGGTGTACTTCTTTCCTCCGTAAAACCCATACTGTACATCTTCGACATATCATACTGTCTATCAAAATTGAATTGAGTGAGCAAAAAGTACTCAAAGCCCTTAAAAGTCAAACCCGAATCCGCAATTCCAGTTTTCAGCCCGTGTTTCTTCTCCAGATCACTCCAGGTGTCGATATGCTTCTTGATGTACGTCCGCACTTCAGTCGGCTCGCCCTCATCAGGTGGTGCTGTGCCTTTTAAGCCGAAGTATGAGCATAACTGGGGCCATTTGGTCTCCCAAGATGAAGGCTCTTTCGCATCAGCAACATTGAAACCTTCGCCTTTGCGGGTCTCCGGGAGCGTGAGAGACAGATGTAGCGTCTGTCTCGCAATCATATCGCTTGAACTGTCATTCGACTTCGCTACCCATGCCTTCTTCGAGCCAGGATAAGGACATGTAGATCCCTTTCCTTCCACTTCCGCCCACAGTGATAGAAATACTCCAATAGCAGTTGCTAAGGAGTAGAAATTCTGATTCGGTACAAATCCAATGATGATATCTGGCCTTGTATCGCACCAGCTCCAAGATTTGTCTTTCGAATACTCGGAAATCCAGTCCAGCTGAGGGTGGTAGAATAGTTTCTCCCCGTAAGGCGACTTGAGGCGTGGGTGTGATTCTTTCAACGGCACTGAAATATAGTCTGTGGGGTGGCTTTCCAGAAGGTGGCAGCCATACATCTTCGCTCCAGTTTGCAAGACAACAAATTCGAGTGCTGGGCTGAGATGATCCATAGCCAAGACGGATCTCTTGAACATGTTCTCTGCATCTTTGAACTCTTGATCGAGGTCTGCAGATGCCTTATACGCTAAGGTATTGTCAGCGAGTGCTGTCTTCAGCATGCCATCAGACTCAACTTACCAAGATAGTACACGTGCGTAACGTCTTTGATTCCGTTGATGGTGCTCAAGGCAGCCTCAAGATTTTCCTGGCTCCCCTTCAGCAAGTCAATCCCGCATACAACGTTGAGCCTCTCGTCATTTGGCCATAGGGAGTCACTTTGCTTCAATGGCCGATTGGTCAAGGCGTGGACTTTCTTCCACGTTCCTTTCTTTGGATAATCGTGAAGAATTTCATTCACGAATGCCCAGCCCGTCACTCCACTAGCACCAAATATGAGAGCTGACTTCGACATGCTGCTCTGCTCTTCAAATAATTAGATGACAGAGATGAGTTTCGATTTATTACAGGCTACTCAGAATTCGTTGTCTGTTTTTTATACGGACTCCTACCATCATACTCAATAATGCCAATGTTCGGCAGCCTATCAAAATAATGACAGCTAGTTAGACTTCTTTTCCCACCTTACGCATCCTGTAATTCTGCAAACATATTATTCTCCCTGAAGATCGAGACTCTTTTTTGATTGGCTGTGCGGTCACCCCTTCAAGATCGGCAAACTTACCCCGCGAATACCCAGCAGACCCCGCTATTTTGGCACCTCAGCGTATCGTTTTCCGCAGACACGGATTAGCGCTACCCCCTAAAGCAGAAAAAGATCATTACTCGAAGTTATCCAAGATGGGAAAGATCAAAATTTCCCGTTTAAGGCAAAGGTCGAGTAGTGTAGAATGATCGCATTCGTCAGCCGGCTTATGCCAACGCCGAACCTCGGATGAACCCACGACAGCTATTTCCGATTCTGTCCCAACTTCTTAGAAGACCACCAATTCAAAATGTCACAAAAAGGGATCCTGTGGGCGGCCTCCAAGATTAAGAACACGGACTCCGTGAGCCCGGCCACCTACGGAAAATGGTACAATGAAGTACACGTTCCAGACGTCCTGAAAACGAGTCAAATCCACTCCGCATTCCGGTACAAAAACATTGACCCCAGCTCTGAGCGCCCATACTTAGCTCTCTATCCCGTTGGCGACACGAACTTTGTGGATTCGAAGGAATTCGCTGAGATTCCCGTCACAAGCGATCTCTTCCCGGGAGGTAGATCTGTTTACGAATTCGCGGATATGGACGCGAGGTTTTACGATCCTGTTCAGTATTTTGAGAGGGAAGGCGCACCCGCTGGCATGTTGTTTTTGAAATCTCTCTTAGACCAACTTCTAACTTTGAGCAGGACAAGCCAATCTTGTTATCTCGGCAGCCCTCGCCCCAGCGGTAGGAACGGATGACGAATTTGACGCTTGGTACCGACAGGAACACCTCCAAAAAGTATCACAATGCGCGGGATACGTGAGGACGAGAAGATACAAATTGAAGAAAGCTTTCACAACGGCAACGGCGCCTCCTTACTTGGCGCTGCATGAGTTCGCGAGTGACAGTCTGCCAGAACAAGAGCTTGCTGCGACAGCCGAGACTGAATGGGCGAAGAAAGTCATGGGATCATTGTCTGCTTCGGAGATATTCGTCTTTAAGCTTGACAAGAGCTTTGGGGATGTTAATGCTAAATTTTGAGGCAAGTATGCACTGTAACCCGAGAAAGATAGACATTTTAGAGCACTTCTCTACAGAAAGATATATTATTCTGGCACTTTCCTCCATTACCTAATCTCTCCCAATACTGAGAAGATGCTCTGGTCCAATTCAATGATATTTGTTCTTGTCAGCATTGACGTCGTTCTCGAGATATATCTCGATATCGTTATTCATTTTGTCATCGATGTTCTCACACAGGAAACAGCATATAATTGCAATTCCGCCAAAGCTTAACGAAGCAAGCGCGGTAATCCTACAATTGTGTTAGCATAGTATTCTCATCACTTTCAGTATATAATTCTTACTTTAGTCCATGAGCATAACTCCATTTGAAGGCGTCACCAGCAACAGCTAGAATCTCGGGCGTTACTCCAGGCACAACTTGAAGTGCTTCAGTGCCAAGCGCAAACGCGGCAAGCAGCTGCGATGCGGACGATTCGGGCAGTCCAGCATTTATAGCAGCTGCAGGAACAGTCTTTGCTGCTCTGGTCGCTTGAGTGTTTGAAAGGATCGAGACGTAGATGGCTTGTGCGAGTGAGCCTCCAGCGTAGCGAGCTACGCCTGCGAGGCCACCGCTGATGCCGAGATCGACCTGCTTGACACCAAGTTGTGTGAAAGCGATTGATTCGTACTGCGCCCAACCGAAGAAAGTCTGTTCAAGGAACGTAAAGGCGATCATTGTTCCCTTATTATAGGGAGTCACTAGGCCTATCATGCCCCCCCAGAAGACCATCCCGATGAAGCTGGCAACGAGTGTCCATTTCCAATGTCCGATCAAATTACCGAAGCAGATAAGAAGTATTGCTCCGAATACCTGCGAAAGTCAGTGATCTATTCACTAAAGCATTTGCAAGCCTTACTAATCCAATATTTCCTGGCAGTGTCAAAAGCAGAGTCTCACTTCGGCTCGTCGTTGGTGTCACGTAGAACACATTGATCATTGTAGGATATATGATGTTGATTCCGTAATAGAACTACATTTTTGAATTAGTAAGTAGTAACAGAAGATTTTTGAAGAGAATGCTACCATTGTCACTAGAGAGAAATCAGTATACGCAAAGGTCAAATGGGGCAAGGTTACTTACCGATGAAAGCAAGAATGAATGGCACCGTAAATTCTCGACCCTTATGAGAGCGAACTAAAATCTGATCAGAGTTGCCCTATGTATCTAGACTGAAACTTACAAATGTATGGAGGGCACAATTTGTATTTTGTATTCGAAAACGTTTCCCAGAAACCAAACCCAACGAGACATGCGATGCCGACGAGAAGCGGGACCAATACGAGCTTGTCGGTGGACATTTTGTAAGTCTGCAAATTGATCAGAGGAATTATATATTCAGTGTTATTCAGAGAGCTTACCGTAAAGATTATGCCAACCAATGTCAGAACAACTCCCGGGGTGACCAGCAAAGCTCCGATATAATCAAGCCCCGCCAAACCTTCCCTCCATGGGACGCCCTTCGGATGTTGAGGGGGATGGTATAGAAGAAAAAGTCCCACAATAGATATCACTTCTGAAATGAACCCTAAATAATATTAGCTTTGTTGTAGATTTGACGCTTTTCCGCCATCTCTTGCCTCCATAAAAAATATATCTCCAATTCTCTCCGACATCAATCGCGAACCTGCCAACAACGGGCCCAACGACGACAATGAAAAATACAAAACCATCCGAAATAACAATTCCAATGTGTCGGTATTTATTAGGCATTAATCTGGCTCGATTAGAGATGATCCCAAGTGACTTGAAGCTGCGAACTTACTCGGGAATGGAGCACATGGCCATTTGACAAGCCCCACCACCAAAGCCTGCGATCCCGAGACCGGCTGCATTTATTGTTTCAGTTTAGCCTTATCGATTTCTGAGTTTGTACTGGCCACGTACCGATAAACTGCTCATGACTGTGCGCAGTGGCGCTTAACAGCATGCCAACAATGCAGCATACATTGCCGAACAGAAGAAAAATTCGTCGCCCAAACAAATCAGAATTTGCTCCACAGAGAAGAAACTGTTGACAAATTGGTAACTTCCTAATTGACTAGGTTGTGACACAAACTTACCCCAATAGAATTTGCAGTTGTGTAGGCAGGAACTAAGCCACTCATCAGCGTCAAGTCGCACCTGCCTCGAGAAGAAAGCAGATCATACTCATCCAATACGCCGAACTCGGGTTCCCAAATTTAGCAGCAAGTGTGCTTTGCATAGCAGCAGTTGTTGGAACAGGCCAGAAACTGAGACCGAATGTCGATGACAGTATCTTTCATGCGCTTTAGATTGTGGCATTGCAAGCAGTTAGGGAATGCTTACGAAGATGACGATCCATGTTTTGGCAGTAACATGTTCTGAAGCCGGGCTTACGGACTCGACTGGGGAGTCCGTAAGAGCTTTTTCTTTTTCCTTATGCTCTGCTATTAATTCAGGTGTCTTCTCGACTTCGGCCATGCGGTGGACTGGCTGATGTTCCATCTTGGGAAACTTAATGTTACAAAAAGGATACCAGAAATGTATCAGATTAATCAAATGGAGACCCCAAGCTGTATGCTGCCTTCATATGTAGAATTACCGGCACTTCAGAGGCTCGCAGTGAAGATTAGTGAAAGTTAGTGGCTGATCCTTGACCCCGCAAGACACAATACGCTAGCACTCTGGGGACCCCAGACACTACCAATAATAACCTATACTGGGCGCTATTGATGCAATTTTCTTGGGAACTTGAACCTTTCATAGTGAGATACACACGGATATGCTTTTCCAGCTATGAGCCGTCTGAAATTTGAAGTGTTGGATCGCCCAGCCACGAGATTGGCACACTCAGTTGATTGTCATTGGCGGTTGCAATTTGATCGTCGCAAGGATCGAATAAGTTTCCTTCTCCCCGAATACGATCAAAGATATTGAGATGAACGTTAAAATAACGATCAGAGATCTGGTGCGACTGGCATTTCATTTGGTAGCACCTGCCTGCCCGCGAACTAATGCGCCTCGTCCCTACCCCTTTTGCTCTAAATCAAGAGATTGCCCAAGAACTAGTCCCAATGAAGTATGTGAATTTTGAAAAGGGTGATCATCATTGGAAAGTAAGCTGGGAAAGGGTCTGGTAATAGTCATCCGAAGTCAACCATCAAAGTAACCCCTCAGCCCATCCGCAGGGCATCTGCCATGTTTTCACAATTTTGAGAGGGAAATTTGCGGAAACTTTACTCTCACTATCACGTTCAACTAGTTGTGCCATGCAAAGCCAACACCCATTGTTGATTCTGAAGATGGGGTGCGGGGCCCCCACATGAGGATTGTATTTGTCGGGGCGTTGTGCGATGAAGCTTAAGGTTGATATGTTACACTGAAGGAAATAGAGATCAACACCTGCAAATATTTACACGCCAACATCTTCACCTATAAGTTAATACTTAATCTCGATACAAATCTATTCCAATCTTCTCAAACCCAAAATGACTCTCACACAAATTGACCACAAATTCACCTTCCCTCAGCTCTCCTACGATGCCCCCAAAAATACTCAACCCTGCATCAAACTCTCCTTCTACTTCAATAAACTCCCCGAAGTATCATACAAGCAATTCTACGGGCACTGGTCAACCGTGCACGCCGACCTGACCGTCGCAGCAAAGGAGTTCGGTCTGCGTAAAATCCAACGTTACGTACAGGTAACTTCTCTCTCCCTCATCTACACAATTCAACTGACATCCAAAGGTCTCTCAAACTTCAGAAGTGAAAGAGAGGATCAAGGATTTGACCGGCATCCAAATGCTAGAATTCGATGGTTGTTCTGAGATCTGGGTTCAGAGCTGGGATGATTGGCTGAAGTTTTTCAAGAGCGATGAGTATAATCGTGCTATGAATCCGGATTGTAAGTATTTCATGGCGATGCCTATTAGTGTCTATGCTGGAGAGGAGAATTTGGTGTTTGGGGAGGCTGTGAAGCAGATGGGTGGAAGTGATGGGATTTTGAAGGGTGACTTGAAGGGCTGAAGTGAGGAAGGCGCGATGCAATTTGTACTCTAATACAATATGCTGAGTTGAATGACAAATGAATTTGCATTGGGAAATTAAAATACGACTGCCATTCTCTTGATGTTCTTCCCACTCTTCATCAAATCCACCATGTCCTGCACTGATTCCAATCCTGGCCTGATATCAACTTCAGGATGAATATTATGCTTCGCCGTAAACTCCACCGCCTTGCCCATTCTCTGAGGAATACTCGTACTCTCCGATTTGACCTTGTAACGCCCCAACGCCAGATCCATACTCGAGATCTTCAAATCATTAGCAGGAAGACCAACAACCATCAAGACACCGCCGTTTCGAATGATTGGTGGTGCACCGGCGTATGCTGCATCTGCATTGCTGAATACCGCGGCAGCTTTCACACCTCCCTTTGTAAGCTTTTTGATCTCTTCCACGTAGTTCTTGTTGGTCATGGAGTTGAATGTTGCGTCTGCCCCTTGCGATTTGCACGTGGACAGGATCTCGTCATTGATGTCGATACCAACCACGTGGCATCCCATTGCTTTTGCGTATTGTGTTGCCAGTTGACCGAGACCTCCGCATCCGACAACTCCCAGCCAGTCTCCCGGCTTCAATTCGGACGAATCGACTGAATGGAAGGCTGTGACAGTCAGTATTGCGAGCGTCTGAGTCTCGAGAAGAACCTACCAGTGATGCCCGCACAGAAAATCGGGGCTGCGGTCTTGATATCCAAGTTGCTGGGTAGAATTACAGCATTGTGATAATCGACAACCGCATACTCTGCGAAGAAGCCATCCGTAGTGAAGCCTTGCAGCAACTGCTTCCCACTCGAGCAAGCTAGATTATGAATCTGGCAGCCTTCACATTCAAAGCAACAGCCGATGATATACAGGAATCCCACAGCATCACCTTCTTTGAAGCCTTTCCCCTCGGCACTAGGATGGAGCTTTGTCACATATCCAACGCCTTCATGGCCGATTGTGACAGGCGTCTCACGTGGAGCTTCAATTGCCATGATGTCGGAATGGCAGAGAGATGCTGAGGCCATCTTGACAAGGAATTGATTCTCGCCAGGCTCGGGAACCGGGACCTCGTTCACCACTATCTTATTCTGGGCCTGCGCATTGTCAGTGCGGTACTTCTACTGCTAGTTATGTTTTGTTACTGACTGGATCCCATTGTGCTGCCTTCATCTTGTATGATGTTATATTGATTGCACCCAAAAGTTGTATGAAAGTTAATCAACCCGTCAAATATGGTGGCTTCTAACGTCGCTCAGGAAATACAACGAAGTATCGATGAACGCGTTCATACGCGACTGGGACTTGCTTTCGGACTGGCGGTAATTTCGAGCCTGGCTCCGTGAGCCGACACAATGCCAGGAATATCATTCTTGGCGTATGTCCTTTCAGACGGAGGCAATGATCATTGTCTCGTACCGCATGTTTGAGGCTGCATCGAGACCAGCGCGGTCGTTACGAAGTGAAGGGGAAGTCAAAAGGATAAAGATAGCCACCCCGCCACGTTTCGGGATATTCAGCACCGGGCCCACCATCTTGCAGGCGCATACGTGCCATCAAGCCACTAAGATCCACCAAACTCCAGGCTGACCTTCCCCGCTTCCATACCCCCACCTCCTTACTCAAACATTCTCAATCCAGACCCTTTTACGAGTCAACGATTCAATTCCCATTTCGGGCGGGATGCTTCAGCCGTCATCATCAACCCTGCTGTGCAGCGCCAATGGAGGCAGAAAGATACGAACGGATGCGGAGATGCGCTATCGCCGATTCTTGGATGAAAGTGCTGCCCCGCTACGGCATGCAAATGATGCCGTCAGCCAACAGTCGAGCTGGCAAATGCTCACCTGTGACCTTAAATCTCGGTTTCTGATTTGAACTTTCCATTGCTCTCCTACAAATTTAATCGCTAATCCAAAATGGCATTCTCATTCAGCAAGTCAAATCTGCCCAAGCAGCTATTCATCAACAATGAAGTAAGTCCCAGAGGTCATCGAACAGAGCAGCACTGACAGCTCCAAAGTTCGTAGCTTCCAAAAACTCCAAGAAACTGGAGCTTTTCAATCCCAAAGATGGCTCACTTGTAGCAAACGACGTCGACCTCGCGGGCGAAGCGGACGTCGATGCCGCTGTGGATGCCGCCGAAAAGGCCTTCCCAGCATGGAAGAAGCTTGCACCCACAGCTCGGCGCGACATAATGCTGAAGTTTGCCTCCCTAGTGGAGAAACACGGAGTAGCTCTCGCTGAGCTCTCGCGACTGACTTTGGGCGCCCCTTACGGATCATTTGGCATGTTTGAGACTGGTCTCTGCGCCGAAGCTTTCAAATACAACGCTGGCTGGATTGACAAGTTTGCTGGCGAATCCTACCCACAAGATGACGGGTTTCTTAAGATTGTGAGGAACGAACCACTTGGTGTGACCGCGGGTATCGTTCCCTGGAACGGCCCTCTTGGAACTGTGGGCTTGAAAGCCGCTCCTGCTTTGGCGACGGGGAATTGTTTTATCCTCAAGCCGTCTGAAAAGACACCATTCGCTTCACTGGCACTCGGCCCCATTATTGTCGAAGCTGGATTTCCTCCGGGCGTGTTCCAAGTCTTGTCCGGAGATGGCATGACTGGTGCCCTTCTTTCGAGTCATATGAAAATTCGCAAGGTCTCCTTCACCGGCTCCATCCCAACCGGAAAGCGCATCCAAGAAGCAGCGGCGAAGTCCAACCTCAAGCGAGTGACTCTGGAACTTGGAGGCAAATCACCTGCGGTAGTCTTCGATGACTGCAACCTAGAGAATGCTATTACGTGGACGGCCAACGCTATCACCGCAAACACAGGGCAAGTCTGCTTCGCAGCCACTCGAGTCTATGTGCAAGAAGGCATATACGACAAATTCGTAGAGGGATACAAAAATGCGCTTCTTGAAAAGTCAAAGACAATTGGCGACCCTGATGCAGAGTCCACAATCATGGGACCGCTTATTGACAAAGCTCAATTCGACCGTGTTTCTGGGTTCATTGAGCGCGGGAAGAATGGCCAAGGCACACTGCTCACTGGAGGTTCACGAGTCGGTGATAAAGGCTTCTTCATCGAGCCTACCGTCTTTACAGACGTCCAGTCAGACGCCGAGATCATGACACAAGAAATCTTCGGCCCCGTAGCCGTTCTCGGTTCCTTCAAGACAGAAGAAGAGATTATTCAGAAGTCTAACAACACTAATTTTGGACTTATGGCCGGCGTGTTTACCCAGGATATCAACAAGGCGCTGAGAGTGGCGTGTGAATTCGATAGCGGGATGGTGGGTATTAATTGTGTTAGTTTGATGATGATGAATGCGCCTTTCGGCGGGTCGAAGGAGAGCGGGCTGGGACGAGAATGTGGGAAGGATGCCTTGGAGGCTTTCACGGAGAAGAAAACTATTATGATTAATATGACCTATTAGTAGCTCATGTCGATAAGATACAAAATGATGCATGCTGTAATTAGGAGTAAGAAGATCTCTGGTCGCCGATGCTGTGAAGAGAGAAAATCTCAAAATTATCTGTACCACTTCCCTCATACCAAGGAAGGTGATTTATGTGTCCATTTCCTGGACCCTCAATAGTCGGGTTTCGAGAGCGTGGGCGAACTGCTTGTCTGCCTCCGAAGAGTTATCATCTTGGTCGCTCGAATAGAGTGCAACAATGTGTAAGTTTGGCGGATTCAGCTCCGAAGATCCGGCAAGGAGTTTATCCAGCTTGCTCTGGCTCCATTTCAAGATCCTGGAGGCAGAATCCGCCCTTACGGTGTTGGGAACTATTTTCACAAACCTCAGCGGCGCACCCGGGGCGTGTGGCTCGCAATAACTTTTATTTCTATGGACCTTGATGACAACAGTGACATCCGTCAGCCAGGGAAGATTCCGTACCCACTGTGTACAATCGCCATGTAGTAATAAGAACTGCCAAGTGTAGAATTCAAGTGCAAGATGTCGAATGCCCTTCATTTGGTCCAGAAACTTTGACAAGGCAGGTCCAGAAATGTCGGTCCATTCATCGTCTTCTTTTGCCTCGTAGAAACAGGAAGCGTGCATGAGATCTAGAAACCAGTACTCAGAAACCCCCTTCCCAAAATAGAGGATGTCGTGCTGCTTGTCGATATATATATATATGTTTCTTGTCTCTTTTATATGTATCGGTCTTCCGTAATCGAGAAATCGTCGCAGTGGGCCAAATACTGTATTCCTTCAATGCTGCCCTCCTCGACTCTCGACAAACATGCAGCAGACTCGGAAGTGGAGATGGCTTTTCGCGGAGAATTTTGAGTTGGGGATCTTTCTTGGCTCGTTCGAGCAGTCAAGTTATCTTCGTCCAATTCCGAAAATAATTTGCTGGATCGGGTGCAATTGGATGGATCGACGGAGACGATTGAGGTATGATAAGGGAGGCAACGTCCCAAACAAGTCGTTGGATCTCTACAGGAAGCCTAGGGAAAAGGCTGAAGGACGGGGACGCGGGTGACGAGTTTGTTTTCAAAGCATTGGATGCTAGAAGAAGCGTTCGCAAATGTATCAATGCCCGGGTGACAGCGGATAGTCATGATGCTCGTCTGAGTCGTTTGGCTCGTTCTGCCGGGTGCCTTGATTATACCTTTTCCAGTCTGTTCGGGTTTCCTCAGCTGCGTTTCCTTTCGAGCAGCAATACGACTAGAATATCGGACAGGAGGCATCTTTTTGGTGTGATCAAGGGCTGGCGATGCGTGTTGAGTTTGCTCTATCTGTCGATGTCCAAGTATGAAACTCGGACGCGTGAAGATGCGATGTTGGTGGGCAGAAAAAGCGGCACTGATTTTGAATGTGCCACACCAAAAATCCGCAATAATTAGTGCCGCTTTTTGTCCAGGTACCCCTCATCATGGTGTTTGGAACATCTCTTACCACATTTCTCTTCTGCATCATGTTTTTGCTAATCTGAAATTTTTTAGATATATCATAATCTGCATGGCATAATATATGCTTGGAATGGATTACAAGTATGCCGCTGCCACGAGGATATGTTTTGATGATATTTTAGGAAGAATGATTTCGTTGGTCTGGACGAAAAATCTGTTGCTTCTCCTCGTATGTCGACCGAATTCGTTGCTTCCACCAATCTTGCCCGCGTTGGCCGGCTCGCGGTGGACAAAAAAAGCGGCACTAAATATTGCGGATTTTGAATGCTCCACGCTGCCTAAGACATTCAAAATCAGTGCCGCTTTTTTTGTCCACTGCGAGGCCGGTACTGTCCTGCCGCGAAGATTCGGGGCCCGAGAGACCGGGCTTAACATGCAGTGTCCTCAGCAGTCAAGAAGGCGCGAAGGCAACGTCCTTAACCACCACAACATTGCCTTTGAAGTACACGCTGGGAGACATACAGCAAGAGCCTCAAGCATGAAGACAACTGATATCTGGTAGATAAGTTGCTTTGTCATTGTCCGAACTTCCATTGTTAACACAGCAATCCCCGATGGCGTTTTTCTGCTGCATTTGAATTGTACTTATCCCCCTGTTTGAATCGCAACTTCCCCTCTTTTCTACAGCTGCATTCATTCAATTTTGGGAAATGGGTTTTGAACTTGGGTTGGAATTGGCAGAATGCGATGGGGTGTGGTAGTCCATTGCGCTCATCGCACATCGAAGAAGGCAAGAATCTGCTTTGTTGTGATGTACAGCCGGAAGTCCGGGACACCGGGGAATTTGCACCATAGTTCTCAGTGCGGGATTGCCGTTTCCCTTCCTTCTTCGGCATTCTGAAGCAGAAACATAACGTGCTGTTGGGGTGACCAAGTATTGACAATCCACATTGTTCACCATCTTTTTGTCCGGTGAATACTTTGAGCAGAGAAAGATTTGGTAGCAGATTACCGCACAAGAGGAGCAGAAAGGGAATGCAACCCCACCCGGGCACTATTTCATAAACGATTGTGATAAAGAAGGTAGTCTGAACCGCCTCATACTCCGGTAATTCCCCGAAGAAGGCTGACCGAACGCTTCGACCGGCATTCCGACTCCGACTCCGAATGTCTGACATATCGTCTACAAAATACAAGTGGTTTTGATGAACCCCCTCGCTTCCACTGGAGTTTTCCGAAGGTCTTTCGACGAATCTTTTTTAATTCGGATTTTGGGCTCTGATAATCAGTGAATCATGGCGGCGCCAGCTTCCAAAACCGTCCAAAACATGACGGGGGTATGGCAAATGGTAAGCGACTACCGGCCGGAAAACTTGAAGAAAACCGTTCTAGTTCTAATCTATCATAGAATCGAAAGCTGACCGGTGATACCAATCCACTATTCGTACTGGTAAGCCACGAAGATCGGGTCTCGAGCTTTTGCTACCTGCGAGCTATTGCTGAATATAACGCCACAGCAAGGAATCCCATGGATCATGCGCAAAGTAATAAACTTCGCAACCGTCACATTCTCAATGAAGCAAGGCACTCTCCCTGCTGAAGCTCCGGAGGACGGTACATCGAATGCCACCCCGATCGCAACACTTCACGTGACGCAAGTTGTGACCCCCGGTAGCATTACTTCAGAGCACACCTATGTTCTGGACTCGAGACCTCAAGAGACTACGCATCCCATCTTCGGAAAGCTAGAAGTTGCTTCGAGATTCCTAACAGTCGCGGAAATAGAAGACGCGGACGTTCGTGCCAAGCTCGAAGCTGTTAAGGAACCACAACCATTGATGGAAGAGAAGGCGACAAATCCAACGGGTGGCTGGGTAACGACTTCTGTTTGGGGGTTTGAGGAGATTGAGGGGGAAAGACGGTATATTAGATATACTGTGACCAAAAAGGGAGATAAGGAAGAGAGATTGAGGCTTGTGTATGATTTTGTGAGGGAGTTGTAAAGATGCTTGGGCTGTGGCTGCTGACCAGGTCTCTTGGTTTAGATTTCAACAATCGTCATTATCATCAAGCTTCTTTTTTTCTTCCTTTCATTTCGTTTCTTTCTCGTATTTCTTACACCCTCTTCAAGTTAAGGAATTGTGGGTGGAAAATGGAGAAGCTCGCGTCCTGGATTGACAGTAGTCGATTTGAGGATGGGGTCATTGAAGCGTTGTCCTCATGCAGGCCGTGATAGATATATCTTGTCCTAGCCGGCAACACAACTTTTGTTATTCAGATGAGCTATCCGGATTCTACCATAATTTGTTGCATAGTTATTTCTTTTGATGGTGGTATTACGGACTTTTTTTAAATGATGTGAAGAGAGATGTGTTCATTCTTTGAGTCTAGCAAAAGGAGATTATCTAAATGGGCGTATAAAAATGCTGTCTTTGCTTCTTTTCGGTTAAGATATCGTAACACGGTGGGCGCATGCATCACGCTTGGGTGGGGCGATAATGCTATTCTCTTTTCTAGCCGAAATATAAACCACCCTTTCCTTATCACTCCTTGAAATAAACGGAGGCATTCTTCAAATCTAACATACCTAAACAGCGATGATCGACTCATACGCCCAGCAGATCAATCACTTCAGCAATAATGGGTTCGCAAACCTTAGATACCTGAATGAGTTCATGAGAGAAGAGCACCCAAAGTACCAACAGCACCACAACTACCAGCCAAACCACGACCACAAATCACAGAAAACAGTCATTCATTTCTCTCCGAACTTCGAAGTCTCTTCCAACCAGGATTCAAGGGCCTCCCGGAGCATGCACAAGAAATGCCGCGCCCTTTATATCATTGAAGATCTATCCCGCGACATAATCGAGGAGCTCGGCTCCGCGTTCGATATCGAGCCGCAGTTCTTCGCCGAGCATTTGCGCGCCGTGGAGTGGGAGCATCATGATCATAAATCCAACGCTTTGATGCTGCCGTCAGTGCGGCACTTTGCACGGTACTGGACGCTGCATTACTATGAGCCGATTGTGATGAAAGGACACTGCAAAGAGTACGAGTTGAGGCCGCGCACTACTTTGGATATGAATGTCTTGAGGAGAATCGAGTTCAGAACACCACATAAAGACCGCACCGATAAGAAGAGTGTTGGGTTGGTTCACAGGGTTGCGTCATTTTGGCACAGGAGTTATGAAGGGGGTTATTTTGAAGGTCCGTGACACTCTTTTGTCAGTAACTCCTGGCTGACTTTGTTGTTTTAGCCGTGGCATTAGTAGACCCTCCCCTTGAGAATCCTTTCAAGTTTTGGAAGGACCGCATATGCGAAAGCGGTTGGGTCTTTGATCTCGTACGAGGTACACACAATTGGGACCGGTACGGTGGTGGGTACGTCGATTTTGCGAGAATAGGGGAGAATCCCGCAATTCTACCCTCTAATCAACCGCACCGTCATCAAGGATTGAGAGCCGACCTTCAGTCCCGTATAAGGGGAGATTATTCAGTCATCGCTTCTGAGACGGAACGAATCCAATCGATTTCGATTCTTCTACAAAAGATCATCCTCTCGAACTGGATGCTTACAATATCCCTCTTGCGACGAGATTTCAGTTCTCTGCAACTGGGAGTTCTCCAAATGGATATTACAGACGCTAGAAAGGCCAACGAAGCATTAAACGACTTGATGTCTTCTCGCAATCTGCTCAACAAATGCAACAGAATGGCTCGAAGAAGTGCATTTCAGCTGGGAATTAATCCGGCAGATGATCTTTATTTCAAAGAATGGCAAGAAGCTGGTGTTTCCGAGAGCAAATTGCTTTGTTGCGATTGGACGTTTCTCATTCAGGAGTTGAAGATATTCACTGAAGATACGGAGAGGCTTGTGGCAAACCAGAATTCGAATGTGCAAATCCTGGACAGCAAGTTTGCTCAGGACCAAGCCAAATCAGCTGAGACCGAAGCCAGAGATTTCAACAGGCTTACGATCCTCATTTCAGGTGTGGCCCTCTTCTTCACTCCGCTTGGTTGCGCGTACGGGATTCTCAGCATGGGTGGCGACTTCGCTCCTGGAAATCGCAAATTCTGGGTATTTCCTGCGGTGGCAATCCCGCTAGTCATTCTCACTTTTCTCACCTTTTTGTACTTCTCCTGGATGGCGGGCCGTCCCACAAAGCGATGTCGTGAAACTGGTGGCAAGGAACACTTCGCTAGTGATCTTGAAGCTTGCTGCAGTTCTAATGCTAGACAGTATGCGAGACAAACGTACAAGACACGATAGATCAGCAGCAAACTTGAGGTAGTGATGCGTAAATAATTCGCGGTATCATCATTTGAGCGCTGGAGTGGATGGTGGAACTAGGTAGCTGAGGAGGGGCGCGGGGGTGGCAGTGGGCTTATTTTAACAACGCCATAGATCAAAATAAATCATCCCGCTACCACGTAGGACAATAGAATTAAAAGAACTGGGCTATCTCTGCAAGCTAAAGGCATATCCGATCTAGATCAGAACGATTTCGAGCACTATGGGCAACCTCTACCACCTACTCTGGCACAAGCCTCAGCCCATAACCGTTCTTGATAACCATATATACCGGATTACGCATGCATGTTTTCGTATTCCCTGCACCTCATCTTTTTATCCTCAACTATTTTTGCCCTGTCTTGGCCACTGGCCTTATCTCCAGGAAGGTCACGGACGCATCTTTGAGTGGAATGGTCACAATTTTCGATCTTTGAAAGGACTTGCGTTAGAGAAGCTTCATTTGCAATTAATTACATTGTACCTGAATAATTCCCTTCTTGCAGAACGCGCTACTTGCCACTGGGTAGGCATCATTATTACTGAAAAGGACAGTTGGAAAGAAGTCAATAATTTGACCGCCAATCGCGAGTCTCATAAGCTAGTGCAGTACAACAAGATGTTCTCGATATCCTTCAGCTTTGGCTTCTACTTCTTTGTGTGAAGACCTTTCTTTATAGAAAATGTAAGCAATTACTTGAAGCTTTGTTGAATTTTCAATTTTATTATGTTAACGAGAATTATTAGTTAAATTTAGCACCTGGGCCTATAGCAAGACCTGGTGCTGCGGATCTGAATGTCCCAGGTTCTCACGTCTTATTGCTTTATAATTTAAATATGGAATTCGAATCTTGAAATATTGCAAACGATTTCCTATGTTTTTCTATGTTCCCTCCGTTGTTGAATGGATTCCGGTTCCAATTTGTCTTATTCCCAACGTCGTCGCGTGATTCTGGGGCAGGCGCACGTTCCGAATTGCCTGCTTTCCCGCATTATATTTATCAAATCGGTGTCTGCTTGTAAAGAACTTGGGTATCGTGATAGGATCAGTGTCAATTTCAAGTGGAGTCTGAAATAGACTCGTTGCAGCGTCATGGGATTGGTTATGATCGATGCTTTCAAGTCAAATGCCGATGAACTCGGAAATTTCCTCATTCGGCTTTAGCGGCGAAATCTACTGGAGAAGGTTACATTCATACACGGATACTTTGATTAATTTTACTTGGATCATGAGTGGGGTTGTTGGGACTGTTTTAGTTGCGCATCGAAGTGTCGATTTATCCATGTATTAGGCTCATTAAATACGATGGCATGATAGTTCCTGGTGTTACCCAACACATATCAGGCATAGCCTAAGAAAACATTCCCATTCATAAATTCAAACACGGATCCAAAGTATTTCATTAGCCTAAGCCTTTCTGTTTCCCAATTACAGCTTAATACCATGAACTCGACCTCGAGGGGTTCGATGGGGAACCATATTTATACAATCAAGTATCCATTGATCGCAACGTTCCAAATTTTGTTTTAGAACATCAGCTTTTCCAAACCTGCGTTTGTTGTCTGATAAAATTCCCGAATATGAAGGTCGTATTTGTCCTTGGCGCATTAGTTGCCACTTTCCATAACGTTAACAGCCATAATGGAGTTGCAAATTATACTATAGACGGAATAGAATATCGAGGGTGAGCATCTTCGTTCTGTCAAATAAGTAGCCCAATAACATTGATCTGAAAAATCCGTAGCGCGGAGAATGTTACGTATACCAACGGCTATCGATACCCAGATGAATACACGATACCATACAACGCGAGCATTCAGCGTCAATGGGCTACCATCAATCCACTGTGGCTATCCAATGACAGCTTCATGGCCTGTAACAACCCAGGAACGCCAACAGAAACTAGTCTTGTCGCGCCAGTTCGAGCAGGAGGAACCGTAAAAGTGAGCTGGGGATGGTACTGGCCACACCCGTGGGGCCCAGCATTGACCTATATGGCCGACTGCCACGGACCTTGCTCCGAAGCTAATGCGACAGATTTGGATTGGTTCAAGATTCATGAGATGGGACTGCTCAATGGGAATTGGGCTGGTGGTATTTGGGGAGCGGCATTTTACTGGACTGACACGGGATTTTCAAGTGACGATGGAGGTCTTCTCGCCAATTCGACTATGTTAGGGGGTCCGCCAGCAATTCAAATTCCTCAATTCTTGAAACCTGGGAACTACCTCATTCGGTTCGTTCGATTGTGTCCTTACATTGTTTCTTGAGCCTGCTTTTATTTCAAAATCGAGCGCGCTTGAACCATGCCTCGAAAGCTGTCTCAGAAGCTCGATTCCTAAGCTCTTCATCCTAAACCTCCGAATTCTAATTCTCACTAACGGTGTGATTTAGACATGAACTCATTATTCTCTATACCGACGTCCAATTTTTTATGGAATGCGCAAGCCTCGAGGTCACGGGTAGCGGCACAAAAACCCCGGATGCCTCGTAAGTTAACCTTGGGTTTTTTTTATTTTTGACTAAGCCCTTCTACCAAGTTTTATCGTGCATTTCTGAGTCTTTGCCGGTTTTGACTGAAATGAAAACGTTTCTGCTTTCACTGCTGAAACATATTACTGACACCCTGTTGTTCAGGTACTTGGTGAAATTTCCAGGAGCATATCATGATGATGGTATATTCTTTTCCCTATTGCCAAGAAGGTTATCAAACTGACTATCCTAGATCCTGGAATCGTCAATCCCCATGACGCTTATTGGTTCTTCACGCTGAATAGAAACAGAACGGTAAACTCATTACTTCGTGAAAGGGTTTGCTGTTTGCTTATTTATCTCACAGGATTACACTATCCCGGGGCCCAAAGTCTGGACTAGCCTGGAATAAATCTCGCAATTCAGCGCAGCTACGGGCATCGATTATGTTCATCTTAGAGCAAGGTCTATTCGTATGAGGTGGAAACTTTCTAGCCTAAGGGATTGGACATTAACTTAACTGGGATTTTCATACTAGGTAGTTTACCAATGCCATTCTTTTGATTCTTCTATAGCAAGCTAGCTAGCAATACATATGGTCCTGCGCATGATATTGGTCGGCTTGAAAGCATTAGGCAGATGGCCACGTAGCCACAGGCTTTCCCCCTCGGACGTTCATTTGCGTAAACACAATTCACAATTTTAAAGCAGTTTCGGAGAAACCTTTCCGAAAGCCCTAGACGACCATAAACGTGATGAATACGGTTGACCTTTCGATAAGAACCATGCAGCTATTCAATTGAGTAATTTTGCTCATTAGACGTATTTGCAACAGATCTAAATATTCCTCCTATCAATCTCGTTGTTCAAACACATCGAATGTTTGAATACGATTTTGAACATCCTCAAGTGGGATGATTTAGTTATTTACCTGTATTAACCAAGGCCGGGCGGTTATTTACTTGGCTCAAAGTCAATAAATAAGCCAGACTAGAGGTAATTCAATATAATGATCGTGTGAATAAGCTGCCAATCAAATCAAAGTTTTTCTTTAACTCGACCATCCATCCCGCAACCCAGAAAACTCTCCCCATTACCCGCCTGCTCACCTACCACTCTTTCAACCTTTCAAGCCTTCTATCATGGCAGACCCCACTTCCTCATCTCCAGCTACCCAAACGTCTCTTCCTCCAACGACGCTCTTCTCCGCTTCAGATACAGCCATCCTCCACGCCCTCGAAGTCTACAAAAACAAAATGCGCACTTCGAACAGACAATTCATGGACAACCGCATCAACGAAATCTCCACCCTTCCCTTAACCGACAGACAGAAGTTGGACATGATGGCCAAATTCTGGTTTTCAAGTCTCGAAAAGGAGTGGCCGCTACCCCTCTCAATTACAGAGAACGATGAACAGAGTCAACGTGAAAAGAACGCCACCTGTATCGAAGACGCATTCCACTTCTCAATCCGCAACACCGAAGGCGTCGAAGCACCTAGTTTGGTCTCGCAAGAAGCTAGGGATGTATTTCTGGACGAATTATCAAAATTATTGAATGAGAAAGTGGGCTTTGGTGACGAAAGACGAATCACCTTTCCAGAGGAATTGAGGAGTTTTTTAAAGTTAGCCGATGGAGTCGAAGACGTCGACCTTCGAGACGAAGGGATCTGCGGATGGCATATTCCCGGCTACTTCAACAGCGAATGTATCGATATGAGTACGCTGAGACGCCGTGTTCGCACTTCATTTGAGGATTTGATCGTGGATGATGGCATGAGGGAGGAGCAAATATTTTTCATTGAAGAACACTTGCTTGTAAAGACAGACTTTACAACAGGTGGCCCATCAGTGCCGGACAATGGGGGAAATTACTGGTATAGCTACTATCTATTCTGTAGGAGACGCACTGGTGACAAGGGAGATGAGGACGAGGAGAGCTACGAGTCACAGGATGGTTGGGCTTGGAGAATTGTTTTCGACGCCTTGGAGGAGGAGGAGCCATACATCTTCGATAGCATTCCTGAGTTCTTGGAATGGTATTCTAGTTGGGCGGAGCGGGATCGCGCGAAATCCTTGATCGTGTGCAGGGGGTGTATAACAGCAGTGACTTCGTTGTGGAGAAGGATATTGTACGTAGATTCGCTAGCCGCTCTTAAGTAGTCGCAGGCTTCCTTATCATTCAACAGCGCTAGGGGTGGGGTGAAAAGAGTAGTGCTTAGGCTCTCCAGGGTTCAACTAGTAGGACGCGGAGAACAAAACAGACTATCACGTATCACACATGTTCCCACTCTAAGAAGATTTCCAAAACCAATTCATGAATTCGCCCTCTATCACACACATGGTATACCTCAACTATACATACACCCCCGCATCTCGCGGGACCCCACGACCAAGTCCAAGTCCAATCCCAGCTCCCAACAAAGTAAAACCCTAGCCTCAGCAACAGGCACATCACAGACTCGTCAAAACCCCTCATGAAGCAGAAAAAAAAGAAAAAAGAACGAATGTGCGCCATCGCTGTGCTCCAGTCCAATCCAATCCAAATCCAGCCGCCCTAAGTCCAAGTTCCTGCCCTATACACCCGGTATTTCGAATCCATTTAATCCTGTAGAAGAGTATAAACAAGGGTTCCCTACACTGTCATCTCGTATCAACGATTCCGGTCTTCCTGCGTATTAGTGTCAGGCCGTGGACTTCGGGATGTGGAGCCGAAGCTGTGGGATAGGATGCTGCGCCAGCTGCCGTTTCGGTCGTTTGTTCTCCGTGGTCGAGTGGGTGTCGGGGAGACGATGCCTTGTTCTAGGTCTTCGGTTTCGGAGATGGGGATCGGGAGAGCGGAGGATGAGGATGTATTTACTGTCTCAGCGGCGCGGACTTGGATGTCGTCGTCGGAGTCGTCATGGTATGCGTCGTATCTAGGGCTCGAAGGCGAGCCGCGGGCGAGAGAGCGCACTACGTCGCCCTTGCAGATGGGACATGTGCGTCGTCGTGTGGTTAGCCATGGTGTTCTGGATTCACAATTAATATGGTTTTTTGAAGGGTCAGGGGGACAACTCACATGCAGTCCACGTGGAACTCGTGACCACATGGTAGACTCATGACACGACTGACTCCATCCACGTACTCCTCTAGACACACTACACATTCTACTTGCTTGCCCATATATTTCCTCCATTCACTTGACTCACTGCCGTGATGTTTCTCATGCTCTGGTGTCCGTGGGGGAAGCGTTGGCACCTGTAATGGGCTCGTATTAACTCGGACTATATCTCCGGCCTCTGGGATCCCGGTTGTGGTTCGTGATCTTGGTCGTGGTCTTGACGGAGGCGAGTGTTGAAGTAAGGGAGTAGTCACCGATGAACTAGTCGGTGCGGGTAGTCGCGGGGACTGCGGCCGAGGCGTAGCAATTGTTTGATACGTCCTGACTGGCAATCTCTCGACAACTGACTTGGGTGCTCGCCAGCGTCGACGACGTATTCTAGATCTCACCAGGAGGAGAGCGTATACGACAGTCAAAGTGACCAAAGGACTCACAACCAAGACTAGTAATGTGTCGAGAAAAGGACTCGCGCCACTCGTTGGTGTCAAGGTAACCCACAAGCCATCGTACTCGTCATCCTCATCCTCATTTTCAGAGTCCTCAATCGCCGGACTATGTGTGCCTGGTAGCAAAAATTCGACATCTTCTTCGTCGTCTCCGAATATCGTTGTGAGAAGACCTTTGGATTTACTTGACGAATCTTCGTGTGCCTCTTTCTCCTTGGGTGCTTCTTCTGTTGGCGAGTTCTTGGTGTCGTACTCACCACTTCCAGGGGTAATACTACCCCCTCTAAGTGGAGGGATGTATTCAGGAATTTCCTGCAAAGCTCCTCCAATATGTTTCTTCCCGCCTGTTTTAGTCGGGTGAGGACTCTCATTTTTAGGCTTAGTAGCATCTGAGCTCCCATCTGGCTTCGTAGGAGCAATTTTCGCGTTGCTCTCGGAGTCTTTGGACCCAGAAGATCCCACAAGATCAGGATCTCGCCAATCCTGTACCCCAATGACAAACCCGTCCCCAGATGTCTGCTTAGAGCCAGGCTTACCCTTCTGCCCAGATTTCTTGTCAGCCTCGATCTTCTTCGGCTTAGCTGAAATTTTCTTGGATCCCGATGAATCATCATCTTTCCAATCATCAACGAGAACCCAGTCTAGCTGGCCACTGCTTGGTGGCCGGCTACTTTCTGAATCGGCATTGGACTTTCTGGATCCAGAAAATAGAGACTTGAACCAATTTGGTTTCTCCGCAGCCTTTGGCGCGGCCTTCTCTTCTGTTCTTGTGGTCGCTTTTTTGCCGGCATTCCTTGAAGACCCCCTGGCTGTCGTTGTAGGTTTGCTTACAGCTGATGTTGGTGTGAAAGTAGGGCCTGCTTCATGCTTCTTTCCTGACTTCTTGACTCTGTCTGTATGCTGAACTTTGAATACAGGCTTTCCATTCTCGTCCAGCGTATCCTCGAGGAAGCTCCCTGGTCCAATGAGGGATGACAGAAGATGTGCCGTAGTTCGTGATGTGAAAATGGAGGGTATCGTAACATTCGAAGTATCACCTCTTGCATACATTTGTATTAATTGCCCTCCTTTGAGATCATCCCCAACAATAAGTGCAATTGCCCCTCGTCGCTGCGCCCATTTGACCTTTTCCAAAAATCCACAGCCGCCGCGGCTTAACAGAACGACCTTCCCCGCAATCTCGGCCCCTTCTTGTATTGATTGGATATCCGCGTGGTTTCCGTTGGAATGCTGATCGGTGTGCTGTTTGTCGGTAGGTTTCGTTACCGTCGATCCTGGAAGGGGATGATGGAGATAGTCGTCCGTTCCATCGTCTACCTTAGGTCTATGGGAGCTCTTCCCAGTTTGAGCTGAACCCTCCGGAGCTGCAGTCCGGTCATCCGGATTTCCCTCTTTCCCCCGCTTCTGGTCCTTCGATTTGGATGGCATTATGGGAGCCTTGCCCTCCGGCGGGTTTCCTCCATCAGATGTCGTAGAGCCAGCTCTGTTGTCTACCCAGCCTGGGACATCGCTACATCCCAGCTCTCCCTCTGCCCCAGCAGCAACAGGACCCTGCCTTATGCTATCGTCCCCAAATCCGCTGCCTATCCACACCTGCCCCTTGAGCCCATCTGTAGGTAACGACGGCCCAAATGCCGCAGGCCGCGCAAGAAACGCCGTAGAATTCTCGTGTGTCAATGTTATGATCGCGTTGGGAGGGAAGAGAGAGAATGGCGCTCTGAAGGAGAAAAGGGCTTGTATGCCGCTCTTCGGAGGGGTCGTCGAGGAATTGACAATGGTCTCTGGCTGACGGGAGGACCGCAGAGAGAGCAAAGTCAGGAACACGGACGTCGCGATGAAGGCGGCTACTATGATAACTCTTGGAGGTCGCATGATGTGAGCGTTGGGTCAAAATTGCCGCACAAGGCTCCTAATCAGCTCTGCAGCTGCCACGAGAGGGGAGGACTCGCATCCGCTGTTGTGAGGGAGACGCTCTCTGGGTACACGAGAAATGTGAATAGTTACAGTTGCTGGCGGCGACGCTCGAGGGTAGGATGGAGATGGAGATGTCGAGAGGAGAAGGTCGTCGCTCGTTTCGATGTTGTGTTGCAGGGCGGTCGTCTGCTGTGGCTCAGTGGGACAATGATCCGGCGATCAGTAGCCCTGGTAGCCCCTGCAGTTTGTGGCTTGGGTGTGACAACACAGCAAATAATCCGGTTACCTAGTTCTATAGCGTGACAGTCTCATCAGACCATGTGGATTCTAGAACACCTGCACCGCATGAGCAAAAGAAAAGAAAAGATTAAAGAATGAAGATATACTTCTCCCTCGACTGTCAACATTCACGCGTGTGAAGGGAATGTACCTAGGTGAATGGTGAAATGGAGTGAGAGTGAGAGTGAGAGTGAGCGCCCGAATCCCGGATTAGGTATCGCACTAAAAAGCTTATTTTTATATACGAGCGCGAGATACCCCACAGCAAAACATTTGATTTCACTTCCATATCAACACCGATATCACTCTTTCTTAACATACTGTTCATATATATATATATATATATATATATATATACTCTTACTGTCTTTATGGCTAGGGTCTCGTTTAATACTAAGCTCTTAAGTCGACATGCTCGTTTTCACTCGTCACCTTCAATCACTGTTTTCATTCCTCACCGCCAGTTGGTCTTCCTCCACGGACAACAGGCAAAGAAGTATAAAAAACCAAGAAGTCTTTTCCCGCTGTGGAGGTCGCACTCAGATAGTTCTAGAACGCCCAGACTTTTGACAGTGTCAAGCTTTTAGTATTCGTCGACGTCAAGGACTCTAACCCCGCTAGTCTGGGGGCGAGCGGGACGAAGGTTGAGCCTTGACACCGCGACGAACATGAAGATCTCAAGCTTGATCAATTCATTGTCACGAGGAAGGTTTTTCTTCACTTTGCAAACTTCTAGGGCTGAGCTTGACTACTTTCTGAGCTCAAGACAGCCAAGTGGCCTTCAAAGTTGTATATTTCATACTGCAGATCAAAAGAGTTGCGCTGTTAGACAACTCGGAAATCATACAACTTTGAAGCTACGAAGCAACCTTTACCTAGTGGTACTGAAGTTAGCACGACATATTCTTCAATGTCCAACAGCCATAAACTCAGAAGGGTACTCCCGCGAATTCCCTATCACGATAGTTCTAGTGTTCTATCCCCACCCCTCCACAATTGTACCCGAAGTCTGGCCCATGACGTTAACGGTTCTATAGAAGGAGTCTTTAGATTGAAACGTCCTTCATCCCAGTAACATTATCTACCTTACTCCGTTCTGTCTCTAGTCATATTGTTCACTCGAGAGCCTCTTTCCTTATCTCAACCATCCGTACCAAACATGAATGCCAACCAACCCAAGACTGGGGGCGGTTTTGTGCTCCCCATTTTCAATACATCGAAAGAAAGCCGCAGAAGCTCTAGAGCAAGCTCTCTAAATTCTAACCGTCTACCTTTCCTTGACTGGATTCCAGACTCAGTGGGTAAATAGCCTTCTCCTTTTGGTCCATACTCACAATCAAAGGCACGCAATCACTTCGTAGCTACTAGTGCAGAGTTCGTGGGAACAACTCTATTCCTATTCTTCGGGTTTTCTGGAACCCAAGTTGCCCTTTTAGCAAACGCTCCAAATCCTACAAATGAAGTTAGAACTCCAAGTGATTCATCACAGATATTATTCATCGCCCTAAGCTTCGGCTTTTCCTTAGCCGTAAATGCATGGCTATTCTTCCGTATCAGCGGTGGACTTTTCAACCCAGCTGTGCGTACCCTAGCCTGCTATCCAGAAGTCGTCGACTCATCATCTCCAACAGGTGACCCTCAGCATGTGCCTCATCGGCGCCTTACCCTACACCCGCGGCCTCCTCCTCGCCACCTCTCAAATCCTAGCCGGAATAACATCCGCAGCCATCGTTTCAGCCCTCTTCCCCGGTCCCCTAAAAGTGCACACCACCCTCGGCGGCGGAACGTCAATAACCCAAGGCCTATTCATCGAAATGTTCCTCACCGCCGAGCTCGTCTTCACGATCTTGATGCTTACGACAGAAAAGCACAAAGGGACGTTCATTGCCCCCATTGGAATAGGCCTCTCTCTTTTCATTGCGGAACTAACTGGTATTTCCCCCTTCCCTTCCCCGTTGAAGAGAATAAATGACTAAGAAAATAGGCGTATACTTCACATCCGCCTCCCTAAACCCAGCTCGTTCTCTCGGCCCCTCTGTCGTCACCCACAGCTTCGAGGGGTACCACTGGATCTACTGGCTCGGACCCATCCTCGGCTCGCTCCTTGCATCTGGGTTCTATAAATATGTCAGGGCGCTTGAATACGAGACCTTAAATCCAATTCAAGACCAAGATCTCGAAAAAGCCGAGGATGAGCAGTTTAACCCTGATAATATTGCGTCCGCTACACAGAGGTATGCTCCGTGTGTTCATCACGCGTCTACCAAGGACGAGGAGCAGGCTATGGAGTCAAAGGAGGGGATAGAGAAGTTGAGAAATGGAAGTACGGGGGGAAGTACGTTGGTGGGTAGACACGGAAGCGAGGCGCAACATCATTCTCTTCCCACCATGACAATCCCCATGATAGCAGAGCCCGCGAGCAAGTTCGACGGCGCGGGCAAAGGAGAAGAAAACGAGATGTATTCGTGGTATTCTGAGAACCAGAATCAGGTGATAAGTACGGTTTCTACGCCGGGCGAGGAGTTTATTGAGGAGCAAGTGGGGAAGAGAGATATTGGAGCTAGGGGGCTGTTTATTGCTTGAGTATGAGTGTTGGTATATAGCAGTATGTTGAAGTTTGCGCTGGGAATTTCGGGATGACAGGGCGGAAATGGTCAAAGCAAGATTCCTTCAAACATAGCTTTAATTATTAATATTAGATATTATGCTTGCAACGCTCCCTCCAGACGCCATTACTCCACCACCAAGCCCAATATCTACACCCCAAATTACCTTTCCTTACCAAGCCATTAAACTCCCCCCAAAAAACAATACTCCATCAAACGCCAAAACAAAAGAAACCACTCTCCCCTTCCCTTCTCCCCACCCTAAGAAAGAGCAATCTCATCAATCCAAACCGTATTAACATGCCCCCCATCCGTCCCGGGACAACTAACCCAAACCTGCACCTGGCCCTGTCCCCCCTCCCCACTAGCTCTAAACCTCATACTAACCCCCCCAAACCCACCCACCTTAATACCAACCTCCCTACTACACCTCCCAGCACCAGCTTCACACACATATAAATAACATACATTCTGTCTCTTCTTCCTCCCTCCCCCTCCTACTAAAGCCTCCGGTTTCGCCTGCGCGTTAGCGGAAAGTGTATACCGTTTGTTGGGGCAGAGAGTAATGTTTTGGTAGATGAGCGCGGAATCGGAATCCCGGATTGAGGTTTCGAGGTACGAGGTGCCGTAGGTTGTGTAGTGGGGTGGAGAGGGGGTGGAGGTGTAAGAGCGGATTTGGAGGCCGTTTACGGAGGAGTCTGCGCCGGTGGGTTCGGACCAGGGGGTGATGAGGCCGGATTCGAAACCGCCGTTTAGGAGGGTTGGTTTGCCTGAGATTTGTGTGAGTTAAATATGGCGTGGGAGGGGGAGGGGAGAGGAGGGAGGGGGGACTTACTGCAGCCGGTACTGCTTGTTTGGGTAGAGGTAGATATTGTTGAGGCTCTGGGTGGGAAGGAGGAGATGCTGCTTGTGGGTTCTGGAGGTGAAGTGGACTCGATGGTGCTGGATGAGTATTCTGTGGTGCTTGAGCTGGAATATTCAGAGATTGAACTTGCGATGCTTGTTTCGAAAGTCGATTCTGGGGAGCTGCTGGGAGAAGACTCGGTACTGGAAGGAAGGGGGTTTTGGTCCGAAGTTGAGCTTGAGGCAGCTGATTCTGAAATCGTCGTCGAGAAGACAATAGTGCTTGAAGCCGCGGCGCTTGAGATCTCACTGCTTTGTGATTCGCTTGTTGTAGTGGCGGATACGCTGCTTGGGGTAGCTGTGCTAGATGGGGTGGCACTGCTGGGCGATTCGGATTCGGATTCGGATGAGCTTGAGCTTGAGGTTGTATCACTCGATTCTGTTGTAGACTCGGATGCGGATGTCTCAATAGTTAAAGACTCGGAACTTGATGTAGCCGCCGAGCTACTTGAGATATCGGTGCTTGATGGAAGGACGGAACTTTCTGTGCTTTCCGGGAAACTTGAGGTTTCTGAAGCCGATGCCGAGGATGAAGTAAAAATATCAGTGCTGGATTCAGGAATAGTGCTAGAGATTGTAACTTCTGTGCTAGAAGCTGTTGATGTATATATGAAGCCGGTGCCTTCCGACGGGAAGGGGGTACTTGATTGGGCTGCGCTGCTTGATATATCTGGAACGGTGGAGGGGATCTGGCTCGAGGAGGTTTCTGTTGATGACGAAGTGTCAGAATCGGTCGATGATGGGAGCGGCGAGTTTTCAGCAGTGGACTTAATCGTGTCGAAGGTAGTTACGGCAACTGTAACTGTCTGCACAGATGAAGTGCTGACTTCCGTTGGAAGCGAGCTTGACGCTGCTGCGGAAAATGTACTTGAAGAAAGAGCTCCGGATTCTGACGTGGTCGAAGTGGTGATATCAGCCGTAGAAGCGGGTACAGGTGAGCTCTCCGACTGCGAACTCGATGCTTGTGCTGAGCTGATCGTTAGGGTATCAGTTTCAGAAGCCGCATTGGAAAAACCACTCGAGGTCATTGGTGGTGGAACGACAGAGGACTCGGATGAACTTTGATCGAGACTACTGGTGGCAGCAGATGAAGAATCAACAAGCGTAGAGCTCTCTGTGCTTGTTGAGAAAGCTGATGAAATGGTGTCCGACTCTGATTCTGATACGCTCACCGATGCACTGGAAAGGGCAACAGAAGGGGTTTCTGTTGTCAAGCTAGAAGGCTCTGTTGATGATCCTGATTCGCTCGTTGATTGAGCCTCGGAAGCAGTCGCAGCTGAGGTTATAGATGAGGTTTGATCTTCTGATGCAGTTGAAAGTATGACGGATGTGTCTGGTGTGGTACTTGCTGCTGTAGTTGAGCTTTGGACTGAGGGGATACTAGACTCAATAGTCGTCGAGGTCACGAAATAAGACGTAGAAGCTGGTGTCAGCTGAATGCAGTCAGTCATCGGTCCTGTAGAAATTTTACAGATAAGTTAAGCAACTCTCACCATATAAATAATGATTGGTCCGCCTCCTGTTCGTCTCTCAATCGATCTCCTCTTCGCCCCACCACAACTTTGTGTCGGATTGCCTACACACGCCTTGTTGCAATTTTCAGGTGTTTGAGTGGCATTCGCATCAAAAGTGTTCGCACAGAAACAATTCGTACCCTCAATTCCAGCTGTCGTAGTTTGTCAGCAGTTCCGCCAAAAACAGTTGTCATGTAAAGCTCACCATATTGATACGGTCCATTTTGTCCAGCAGCGCATAAAGCTAGGCATTGATCGGTTGTAGTGACCGACCCTACATTGACCGCATTGAGTAATGGATACCCATCGCCGTTGGTATCATTGTAACAGCCAGTCTGTTGATAACCACCGCCGCCTGGCAAGATTGAGGCTGTGGGGCTAGGTGAACTGAGTAAAGATGTCGATGAGCCAGCTGGCGATTCTAGGACCGTAGTCGAGGGGCTGGTCGACGTCGACTCAGGCAGAGAAGTAGAAAATGATGATTGAGCTGCTAAAACCGTGCTAGTGTCGGACGACTGGGCAGTGGAAAGAGTTTCGCTTGTGGAAAACAACTCAACCGTAGAGGATTGTGATGCTGACACTGGCTCCCCCGATGCAGTGTCTGACGACGATGAAGGAGACGGGACGGAGGAAGTCTCACTAGTGGAGGTGGCCGCTGTTGGGTAGCTAGACAATGAGGCAGTTGCAAAAGCTGAAGACAGGACTTCGGAAACGGATTGACTGGTGGAAGAGTACTGATTGGGCAGACTTGTCGATGCTGCAGCGGATGAATCAGTTGAAGACGTAGACGAAATATCCAATGTCGATGATTGAGCTTCTGAAGAGCTTTCCCTAACGTCGGCAGATGAGTATTGGGATGTCGATGCAGCAGAAGAAATTTCTAAGCCAGAAATGGAAGCGCTTGATGGTGTCATGCTGGTAGAATCAGGCAGAAAGCTTGATGAAGTATCGGATGGAATCACGGAGCTGGAAGAGCAATCGGGACCGCAGACTGTGACGGTTACCGGGATACTCACCGTTGTCCTCTTCGTTCTGGTCTTCGTCACGGTTGGATTGGTGATGGTATTGTACGTAACAACAGTAGTCACGATGGGCCTCGTAGGACACGGGGCTCGCCTGTCGAGGTTGTGGTCATAAGGCGCGGCATTGACGATGCAAAATGTCGTTGTGCTGATGCACAAGAACTTAACTAGATTGAACGACCACATTGCGAGAAATTTCGCCAGGAAGGAACGAGAGATGAGAAACCGAATGATGAATGCTGATAATGAGATGTACAAGTGGTAGCTGACCTGTCTTTAAGTACATCTTGATTTGCGAAGGAATGAAACTCCAGTTCACATCTTTGAAGGGATATTTGTGTCTGAACTCGGCCGAGCAAGGGCAAGCGACGGCCAGGTCCACGGATTGGAGCCCAACCCTTGGGGGACGCGGAACGAGACGAAAAATGTCTTCACCTTAAACCCCTACAGCACATCGATCAATTAGATGGTAACGACTGGACTTCAAAGCCGGAGGCCAAGATGCGAATCAGGGGAGTAGGCTTAGGAAATTCACATTACGTGCGTCCCTTGCGTGACCCGCAAATCTGAAAAATTTGAACACTGGCAGAATTGGATGATTTGCCATAGCACAATGCCTTCGAGTATTCATTCTCGAAGAAATCAAAAAAGAGAAATGTAACAATTATACGCAATCCCGGCATTGCAATAAAGGTTTTCCCAAGGTCGGTTCTTCGTTAAGCGAGGAACTTCCAAAGAGCCCCTTACACAAGGGAATAAATGAGGCGCATTGGGAACCTAACTTTGATAAGACACTGGCTTCCGATGATTCCAGAAATATGAAATGCTCCGAAGGTGATTGATGCATTTATCCCTAGGTATGATTCAGAACGACTTTCTTTTGAAGCATGAATATCGGAACTTCCGAGCAAAGGGATAAAACGGAAGTAGAGATGGTACTGGGTTCTGCGATTTCCTATCTTTTCAGCGTTCGACAATGCCATCTGGGAGCTCAGAGGTGTCCAGTTGGAAAAGTAATAGGTCCCAGTGTTCTACTGCGTGCGAGAGGACCACGATCTGCAGTGCATCTAACGTATACACAACTTTAATGTCCTTGCCTAGTATATCGAAAACGAATGGGTATCAATTCATTGGTGTCGACTCAACTTAACTAAAAGGTCCACGAGTTCTGGCGGGGAATCGGGAGACACAGCAATAGCCTCGAGGGATTTATAGAGCACTCCATCCGATCCGGCAACTTTCTTCGTCAGACTCGCCAGGTAGTCCAAAGTTGGCTGGGTGAGTTCGGTGGTGCTCATCTGCCCTAAGAACTCAATGAAAACGTCGATTAAGTTGAGGTGCATCAGAACATCTTGTTTATCCACCATATCAACCATTGCAAAGAACAACAGACCATGTTCTCCTTCCTGAAGTCCATACTGTTGCTCGATATCTGGAAAGTGCGTGTGAGTTACGGTGTGGAAGTCGAGGGCAGCCAGCTTGGGTAGAATTCTCAACAATCGACCTTGCGCTAGTGACTTCTGTCTTTCGTCCAGTTGGTCTTCCTCGGTACCCACGGTCTTGAAGCTGCAGAGCGATAACACCAGTCCATAGATGTCCCGATCTTGGAAGATTCGTCTCCACAACAGTCCCTGGCCAGGTCGGGTTCCTGCTAGTTGCATTCCATTCATCTTTGTATCAATGCCAGCAGACGATCTACGATCACAGTCGACCTCCAGCAAATCACCAAGTGCCTGCGTAGCCTTCTCTCCAACTTCCACATGTGGGGTGCTGAGCCACGTTCGGACAAAGCTTCCCACTACCCCCTTCATAATCGATAGTATAGCTGTATCGCTAGGGGCTCTGGAGGCCTTTCCAAGGACAGTTAGGGCAAGTATGTTGGCAGATGGTGCTGGAGACTGGAGAGCTTGAATGAGAGCATCTTCGGAGGCAAGAGTAAGAGCTTGCGTGAATTGGATGGGACGTAGCAGCTTTATGGATAGGCTCGCGAGGATGCTGGGATCTTTATTGTATGTGAGCAGTATCTGCGTGAGGTTTGGAAGTAATCGAGGAATCAAAGGAGGCGTATTGCTATCTGAAAAGCAGTAAGAACATTAGCATGGTCTTGTTTCGCCCCTCTCTGCCCCTCAACGCACGTACCAGTAAGTTGCAGTTCAACCTCATCAAAGAGTTTGGCATTGAGAGGAGTTTCTGGGTCGTCAGTAATTTGTTTCAAGTGAGCCTCCAGCTCCTCAAGGCCGGTAATGGGAATTTCCTCCATTTTGGTGTCGGTGACTGATATTGGTGATGGTGTTTTGAAGAGAGCTGGGCTGGATTACTATCAACATTGCCCGGCAGCGGTCGTTGTTCCGCTCCGGCGCTACAGTAGTTTACAGGCTAGGCACTGAACGCTAATGACCCCGCCATGAGCTTCCCTGTAAAAATTATCTACTCGAGTACATCCTGAGAAAAATAAATACTCGCAATCCGCCATCAGCAGTACAACAACACCACAGCAAACATGTCCTTCCGAGGCGGTCGTGGAGGAGGAGGCGCAGGTAGAGGAGGCCTGAAAGGAGCCACATGGGAACACGACGAGGACCTCGAAGCAGAGGCCCGAAAGCTGAGAGCGAGGGCGAAGGGCAAAACCACTCTTTTTCCAGAGCATCCTACCGGCGCGAATGTCAAGAAGCCTCAGCCCCTTACAGCGAGAGAGAAAAGACAAGTTCAGCATTTTAAGAATCTACAAGAGCAAATCCACCGCGGTCCCCTCTATACCCAGCCGACGAAGCGCAACGTCGACAATCCCATCAAGATTTTCGGGGAGGATCAATTCAATGCGCAGTATGGCACAGACAAGAAGGCCAATATGGATCCTTTCACAGAGGGCGTGGAGACCTATTCAGATAAATATGCGCCCAAGAAGAATATCATCCCAAAGCTGTCCGGTCGACCTTTTAGTATGAGTCACTATCCATTGATTATACTTCAAAACTAATATCTACTAGACAAGGAATTCTTCCCCAAAGAACTCTGGTCCACACTCGACGGCGAAGAAGAAGAACTCAGGCGGAATATCAATCGAGCCATCAACAAGAAGACACTGATCCTTGGATCCAGAGGCCTGGACTCGGCTGCGAAAACGAAGATGGTCCTAGCACATATGGATGCCATTGGGGCTGATGATAATGCCGAGGAGATGGACGAAGATGAACAGGAAGAGGAAGATCAGGACGACGCCTTTGATGACGAAGAGCTGGGCGACGATTACAATGCGGAACAATACTTTGATAATGGAGATGAAATGGACGAAGACGATGGCGGCGGGGGCGACGATTACTAGGCGAAAAGATTGGCCGTCATGTTTTGAGCATTTAGCGTGGCGTTGGGGATATGATACCAAGTCTACAAGTAGAGGACAACAATGCGAATCTCTTAGTCCAAGTGGATTGATATGCGAAATTTACTTGCTTCTCTTCTTTCCTTTCCTCGAAACAATGCGGCCAAGTCCAAGGGCACACCTCTGTCGTCATATCTGTGTGAAGTATCGAGGATTGTTTCGAAGAAGGCTCTATTTTCGATGTTTCGGTTGCAGGTCTTAACACACACCGAGGCCACCGAGTTTTACGGCCCATCTGTACAAGGTCTTGTCACTTGGGCAGTATCACGTTGGCTAACCCCTTAATTTCTGCTAATTGGCTCAACCCCCGGTTCCAATCTATGAACCTCTTCTAGCAAGCCACACACTGGAAATGCAGCTGCTGTATAAACATTTCTCAATAACTTTCGCGCACAGTATTCATAATACGTTTCGGGGAAAAGTAAAGGATTCAGTGCTGCCATGTTTTGGAAACGTATTCGATAATCTTGTTCACATGTTCAGTAATGAGCGCGAGGCCCCTCGGCGTGGGAATTAGGGGGCTATGCTGACTAGCTCCAGTTTCAGGCTGCCGTACTGCGCCTGGGAGCCAGGCTTAATTATTAGCTATAAGTACAACCGGGCCCTAAGCTACTAATTGTTGGCTACCCTTCTCTTTACTTACACCTCTACCGAAAAATCAATCGTGTTCGTCACCGCTGCCACTTTGCTTTAAGTCAACATGGAAGATTATGTGCTGTGTGAGAAGTGTCGATTGGTAACGGTAACAGCAATGAAGTCACCGGGAGGATTCGTGCACTACAGCAATGTTATGGAGGTACTTCTCCGCGCAGATGAATGCCGCCTATGTTCCCTAATGTTTACTGCGCTCTATGAACAGCCGCGCAACATTACAAAACTCAAAAGTATCATCGATGCAAAGCCATGTTGTTCAGATCCTGCCTGGACTGTGAGACTTTGGTTAGGAGATCTTACAGAATGGAAGTTTGATATTGAAGTTGATGGGGAAGAGGGACCAACTTCCCTGATCTCGGGTTTGTCATCATTGTAGTCACATGTTTTACTGGAAACTTTCCAGAAGATAAATGGAAAGTCAAGGATGAGGAAAATATAATGCACGGAACTATTGAGGTCTGCGATCAGATGGGTATGATCTCTCATCTTATATTTCGGACATTATACATTAACCCATGATAGTATTGCCCCAGATGAACAGTCCTAAGAGGCTGTCAGCATTGTCATCCTCAAATCTTAGCTTTTCGATCATTCGCGACTGGATAGAAGAATGTAACGCATCGCATGATAAGTGCAAGATGATAACAGAGGGCATTTCGGCCGGATTCCTTCCACCACGCCTCATCGACGTTGGCCCATATGATGGATCACAACAGCCTTTCCTTTACGTAGTGAGGGAAGATCTCGAAGGAGAAAAACGTGATTTACGGTATACTGCTTTGAGCTATTGTTGAGGTAAACGCGGAACGTTCTGGACGACTGGCTCTAATATCTCTGAAAGAAGAGAGGAAATTGCCTTGAAAGATTTTCCTGGAACAATCCGAGACGCCATCCTAATCACACGAAAACTGGGTATCCAGTACCTCTGGGTGGATGCTCTCTGTATCTTGCAGGGTGGAGGCGGAGAAAACGACCAAGAAGCTCAGAATGATTGGGAGCAGCACTCCCTTATCATGGGTGATATCTATGGCAATGCCTTCGTTACTTTGGGAGCTGCAGCTGGAATACATGCTGATTCTGGGATTTTTCATGAGAGGAAACTTCCGCGGTACTGCCGAATTCCTCTGGATACCGAAAATGAGAGAGAATCTATCGATCTTTGCTCTAGCTCTCCTCGAGAGTACGGCAGCTTCCACATTTCCAATGAGATGCAGCCCCTCTACAAACGCTCTTGGGCGTTCCAGGAAAAAGCGCTTTCTAAAAGATTTCTTGCGTACCAGACAGGTCAGATCTATTGGTGGTGTACTGAGGAAAAAGTCATAGAGGACGGGACGACTGATTCGTTCTATTCTGATACTTTGATTGCATATTCCACAGAGACTTGGAACTCCTCTACTTGGCAGAGACTTGTAGAAAAGTACAGCAAAACCGAAGCCACTTTAGAGAAGGATAAATTACCAGCTTTGAGTGGGTTGGCCAAAACCATCCAAGAAGTGAGTAAGGATAAATACCTGGCAGGTCTTTGGAAGAATACGATACTCGACGGCCTTTTATGGAAGACTCGGAAGCCCTCTTTCGTTCATCGACCAACGAAATACAGGACGCCTTCTTGGTCATGGGCTGCATTAAACGGGGAAGTTGTATGGTTGCGGCCCTTGACGGCTGATCCATATGATGACGAATCCTGGAAGTATGAAGTACGGTATGTCGCCCGCTTTGACGATGAGGACATTAGGATTTTAGGGTCCAATCCCTTTGGTGAGGTAGCTTGTAGATATATCTCGATCCGCGGCCTTTTAAAGAGCCTGGGCGAGAACGAACTACAAGGATTCGGTAACGCTAAAAATCGAATCCGCATTTTCCCGGATGCGACAGACTTACTCGCTGAACCGTATACTGGAAACACTTCTATATCATCAGCCGGACTCGGTTTGTTCATAATGCCGATAAGAGAAGAATATCTTGGATGTGTGGGGCTTATTCTTCGATATAACCATACCAACAGGCTTTCATACAGAAGAGTTGGTGTGTTCTTGATACCGTCCTGGCGAAGAGACGGCTCATCCTGGTGGTTTGATAGGTGTGAGGAGCAAACTATCGATATTGAATAGATAATATAAGTAAACATTTTCCCATGGTCATGCTATTCTAAACTCAGCATTACGATCTACTACTAAAGATTGAGCTGCTAAATGACAAGTAGCGTAACTATATATGACATTTTGGTTCTCATTTGCATCTAACTTGGTGGTCCTCCCCATCTTAAGTTATTGTATGCCCTTCCTTGACTCCTATATAATAAGATGATCAATTGCTCATTCGTTATTTGACTGACGTATCTAGCTCCGATAAAGTCAATTTTGCCCGTTACCAACATAGATTGTTTTCTAGGCAGAACGGGTCAAGACTGGAATAAAAATAATAGAACTACGAAACGGAAATGTGTTCCGAATTACGAGGATATTATCTCTAGAGTCCTTAGATGCACTTACTGGAACCAAGAATCAAGACCTGTGATAAATGTCAGGGATATCTTGGGCTTATAGGGATAGCCCAATTTCCCTTACGCTGAGATACTGCAGGATCTGAATGGAACTGCGGTGATTGGTTCCTAGGCCCGAGAGCTGAGACGCATCTAAATTGCAGCTAGTTTTTTCGCGCCAATCCTCACCTCCCTTTGTGGGTGCGCCGGGCTAGCCTGCACATGAACACATCGCCGCTCTGCTCACCCTAGCTTCACCTCAACATCACCCATACTCACCGGCCTTCTTGTGCGCACTCCATTGTCTCAACTCTGCTCACCCGTCTTGTCTGGGATGTGCTCATCCCCAGTCACCCGGCTGTCCAAAAAGTCGACTTCTGGCGAGAAAGATTGAAGGGAGCCAGAACGGGCTCCTGTCCGTGAGTCTAATCATGCTATATATCCTCGCCAAATGCTTCAAAATTCTTTATAAATTTACTGAATTGGTACAGCAAAATTCCATCAAGATAAGCCCAGTGTCAATGGTTTCCCCAAATCTCTCTCTCCTATAACTTGGTTTTTCTAAGCTACCACTTATCCCAGTAACCATTTTGGCCAACTTATGTTACGCTTAGCCTTCCAACGATCACATAACTCGTTGAGTAGCTAGGAGAATCATTGTTCAGGACCGAAGTCGAAGATATATTGTAGAGCAGTAGCAGATTCTCTTTTTTCCCTGCTTAGCTTTGAATAGTTGTAACTGAACTACCTCTACCTTTGACTTCCAGGCTTGAGTGACTAGTTCGTGACAACTTAAATATAAGATATGGTGCCGTTTCCGGCTCTTTACCCACTCAATTTTTAGATTCGGAGTACTACAATTGCAAGTATATTTATTTGAAAGAGTTAACCTCAAAGTAATTGCATTCAAAGCATTATACCTTCCCATATTATAAGATGGCATATGTGCCTTGTATATACTTCAAACTAAGGCATTCCGAATCACACTAGCGTAATTCCGACTGCTTTAGCTTGATGTACATGAGTTTGGCCAAGTAGACCTTAGAGCAAGCTGAAATTTTATACTGGACCCAACAACTCTGGCTAGTAATACAGAATTCTAGACTAACATACTCTTGGAATCTATATGTCTTCTAAACCTACTATTTTGCTATCAAGGATGAGAAAAACGGCGAGTGGTCACGTGCCCGTCGCTTGGTGAGCATAGCACGAGGTGATTATTCTGGATAAGCAACAGCTATTACTATCATTTAGATGATTGCAGGTTGTGTTTGCAGATCTTGTGCGGAGCTAAGAAGAACGACATTGTCTCTTCGAATGTATCTGGCAAAACAAGCTGATATATGGAAGTAGGATGGCGAGGTCAAAAAGCCCCGATCTCCCAGCGAGAAATCATCAGCCATTCCCACTTTATTTTGCAAAGAAATCCCTCACAACCCAACCTAGTCCCAACATTAAATGTGTGTCTAATATCCGAGTTCCAGGTTAAACTGCCCAAAGTCACCATCTCTCTTCTTCCCTGAGATTCACCTTCCCTGTAACCATGTTTTACCGCAATGCAGCTTCCTACCAGATTGATACGCCGATCACTCTCATCGCTCATCATCCGAGGCCGTGAGATCAATCATCTGAATTTCCCCACCAGACTTTCTCTTCTTCCGAGTATTGTTCCCGCTCATGCTATCATCTCGTTCTCTCTTGATCGTACCAGAGACCTTGGAAGCACTGCCACTGTCCTGCTCATCCAGCGTCAACAATGCTGCAAAGAACTATAAGTGTCTTGCAACCTACCTGAAGCTCTCGATAGAACTGCTTTAATTTCCTCTTCTGCTTGGAATCCAAATTGGCCAGGTCAAAGGATTCATCGTCAGACTCGGGGTCAGCAGCTCCAGCGCACGCCTCGGGCGAAGGAGATCGAGGAATTATCAACAGCGACTGCAGGGCTTTTCTATCTCGATACTTGAACGAGAAGACAGCTAGAGGTTTGTCATCTCCATCCAGTTTCTGAGAGGATACGCATTTTACGTTCAAGGCTATAGCGGCGCCAAAACTACTCATCTCGTTAGTAGTAATTGTAAATGAGGGGTTAGATATACGGACCTGGTACTGTGTGATTTCGTACAGCCCTTAAGTGCTTTCTCGTCCACCTTCAGAGGACTATAAGATGTTCCGTTCGCTCGAGGCGTCTCATACACCGTTGGCAATGTGCCACTTGCTCGGAACAATTCTACGGTTATGATACCGACTCCATCGAGATTCTTCCTGTCATTTACACCCACATCATCGTCGGCTAAGATTCGCATCAGTATAAACGTGGAGTCAAAAATTCGGCTGTGACTTACTGATTTCGATCTTTGAAAACGTAAAGGGCTTCACCAGATCCGCTGCTGCAGCCCCAGGTTTACTTACATACGCACCCCTTGTAATCCACAGCGAAGAGCCATTGTGCCGATATTGCTGCCATACGTAATCGATTGATTTGTTTCCATCAATCTTGAACGTAGCCCACAGAGTTGGAAAGTTGAAGTTGAAGCTGGGATCGAGCCTGATGTGTACTTCGTACTCGCCGTCCTGAGACTCGATGTATTTTGTGACGGTCCGGGATGCTCGATATTGTACAGCGGCAGATCTGTCGGTTGATGTTGGTTTTTCGTCATCGTCGTATTCTTGGAGGGGTTTTCCGTTGGCTAGGATCAGGACTTCGAGGCCTTTGACTAGATCGAGGATCGCCATTTTGTGTTGCGAGGTTTGTGGGAGATATATCGGTGTCTGAAGAGATGTGAAAGGTAGCGCAGTCAGCAAAAGATCCCCAGTCAAGAACCTCGAGGAAAGGATGATTAGGTTGCTCAAGAGGGACTGTAAGTCATGAAGGTGCGGATGTGTAAACACTCTGTTGCACTGATGAACGAGCACCAACTTTGTGGATGAGCTTTGATGTTGAAAAGAGAAGCAATTGATCAACCGCAAGAAATAGATCGCATACATTTTCATTCAATTCACCGAATTTGACTCATTTTTAAGCTCTATCACTTCACAAGGTGAAAATGGCCCCAACTTAGAAGTGATGATCATCGCTGCACAACCTTCAGCCTCAAATTCAAATCCGGCTTCTCCCAAGTCATAAACGCCCTCGCTCTACCCATCTCATTCTCTGGATTCCAGTTCGGCGCTCCATCTGCACTAATGATATCAAAATTCCAAAGCAGTCTCCCGAGAATGATTCTCATCTCGAGATATGAAAGACTATCGAGCGAATCAGCAACCTCCAGCATGGACGAGAAGAAGAGACTTACTGTTTCCCAATGCAGCCTCGAGGACCTAACGAGAATGGCTGCGCAGCTTTCTTGAGATCTGTGTTGTATGATGGATCGATCCAGCGCTCTGGCAAGAATTTATCTGCATCGCGGAAATTCTTCTCGTTGTGTGAAGCAGCCCAGGAGCCGACAGAGACGGCAGTCTGCGCTCATTAGTGATGACTCTCAAATTTTCTGGATATGAATGACCTACTCCGCCAGGAACCCAATATCCGTCAACGGTATCTCCATTCTTAGGTACTGTTCTCAGCAGACCCGTTGGGACAGGAGGATGGATCCGCAACCCCTCCTCAATGACCGCATTCAAATACACAAGCTCGCTCAACCGCTCGTACGTAACGTCCTTCTCCTCCTTAAATGCCCCTCTAATCTCTTTACATAGCTTCTCATATTTATCCGGGTTATACACCAACCTCGCGAGCATCCCACTCAACGCATTCGCAGTCGTTTCCGACCCAGCAACAATAAACAGCGCAGCATTAACGATAATCTCATCTTGGTGCAAATCATACTTCTCCTGCTGTTTCAAAATATACCAGATAAAGTCCTTATGATCAGTATTGGGATTATTCAGTCTCCGCATAACTTTCTCGGTGCTGAATTTCAGATGATCCCTCCTCCTTTCGCGAACAATGTTGGGGATACACCATAGCAAGAAATTCTGGAACGCAGAACCAGCAGTCGCGAAGCGGCGAGTGGCTTGCTCGAGAGCACCTGCTTTTACAGTTTCGAAAATGAGAGAGACCCAGAAATGGAACTCGCCCGTCTCAAGACAACCGAATGGCTCACCGAATGCGAGATCGCCGATGATATCGAAGGTGGTGAAATTCAACCAATTTACCATATTGAACGTCTCGTTTTTGGCCGCCAGGCGCTGCAAGTGTTTAATGAGTTTGCTGACGTAGTCTTGAATGATATCTTCTTGATCCACGAGCGCTTTCTGGGAGAATGAATGTGCTAGAGCGCGGCGCTGACGTGCGTGGTTTGCATCGTCGGCCATAGTGAGGGTTGTGACGCCTGTGAGGGGCTCTACTGATCCAACGTGGACGGGATCTTTGTGGAAGTTGGGGTGGCCGGGTCGGTGTCCGTAAATATCTTCCCATGCTTGGACTGAGTTGAAGTGAAGTTCCGTTGGGGAGACTCGCACGACTGGCCCGTATTTGTCGTGGAGGAGTTTGTTCTCGAAGGCGATGCGGCCTCGAAGGAGGTCTCGGATGCCGGGGAGTGGACTGATCGCATTGAGCTTTGGGCCGGGGAATTTGGCAAGAGGGTCAAGAGTAAGTCGGTATATTGCCTGCAAATTCGTTAGCAAGAGCCATTTGGGGAGTGTTTCTTTGACCGACAAGTCCAACGGCGTAAGTGACTCCCTTTCAAAATAGTCAGTGGTTAATAATAGCAAGCTTTGGACAAATATGTACTTACCAAGACTACAGCCAAAGTGAGAAAGAAGCCAACGGCTCCAAGAATTGTTCTAGGTGCAGCAGCCTCCATTTTGAGATTCGCTTGGGCCGTCTTCAAAATTCAAGAGATTTGACAGAACAATCAAGACTGGTATTCCAAGACAATATCTATGAATATTCCAACGACGCCTAGCCGCGCTGTGATTTCAAAGAGACATCCAAGCCTTCTGGTGGGGAAGCCACAGTGAAGTCAGGCACTATGCCCAAACCCTGCGTCCCTGACGCTCGCGTGCTTCAGGGGCTCAGGAAAAGGTTTCCCGCCGCTAAATTTACCCCGCATCCCCTAAAATACCCTGCTAACATGACTTTGTATTAACTAGTGATGCAGACGGCTCGCAGATACTCCACGGTTGCGGAATTAGAGGAACGGACGGCATATATGCTGACTTGTATAAAGTCTAGGTGTGCTGACCTCGATCGAGTTTGAAAGGGGGTTGAGCACGTGACCGCTGAAGAGGAGCGCGGAGGGATCCCTTGAGGTGTGTGAGATGGGAAGCCTTTAATGTTACACATTTCGTTTAAGTGAGGTAGATGAATATTTTGCAGTTAGTTTGATATAGCTGCGCTACTCATAACTTCGAGTGTCTCCCAGCCGAGAAAGCCATTCCACCATCAACATTAATGTCAACGCCATTTCTGCCAGACTGTTAGTGAACTGGAGGCAACTCAAAGAGATTTGGAATACATACATATAACTACCAGCAGGCGAACATAGGAAGAGCATAACTCCAGCGATATCCTCCGGTTCGCCCAGTCGCTTCCGCGGATTGGCCTCTTCCAACTCAGCCGTGCCTCCCAGTTTATCGATTAATCCAGAAGCTAGCTTGCTTGGAAAGAATCCAGGAGCGACGACATTCGTCGTGATATTGCTTGGTCCGAGTTCAATAGCTAGATTCCTACCCAAATGCTGTCACGATATCAGCGAGGAGTCCGGAAACAGGGACAGAAAACTAACATGCGCTGCCGCCTTTGAGACTGAATACATAATCGTGCCATTTTCTCCAACATGAGGAACATTGATCCCAGCTGTAGAACTGACAATGATAACCCTAGAAGGATCTTGTCTCGTTCCCGCCTTTTTTAACAAAGGAGCAAACCTTCATTCGGTCAGCAACCGTTCGCCAGGAAACCGCAACTCTCAACTCACTTCTGCGCCAACAAAAACACTCCTCTCAAATTCAGATCCAAAATCTTCGCACTCGCATGATCCGGCGCATCCTCAAATTTCGAGCCCCAAGTCGCTCCCGCATTCGCGACCAAAATATCAAGTTTTCCTTCCGACTTCTCAATCTTCTCCACAAGTTTAAGGATGTCCGCCTCGTTGGACACGTTGGCTGGGATTCCCACCGCGCTGCCTTTCACATCCAATTCATTGAGCTTCGCGACCGCTTGGTCGATTCCCTGAGGTCCTTCAGCCTTTCGCGCTGTGATGATGACTTTCTTTGCTCCAGCTCGGAGAAATGCAGTCGCGGTATGAAGACCGAGTCCTCGCGATCCTGTGGTGTTGAGTTCAGCGCGTTTCTTTCGTGTCTGCAGGCGGATTTAGCGATCCGGACGTACCTCCTGTTACCAGTGCTACTTTTCCGTCTAAGCGGAACATATGATCGAAATTTCGCAGTTCTGACATTTTGAATGGGATTGTAAATTAAAGAATTGTTGGATAGCTTCAAAATTCCTTAATTGGAATATTTTTGATCTTTGGGCAAGTGTGCTTAATCTCAAGGCTGAGCGATTCCGCCTCGGGCTTCCCCAGCCTGCCCATAGCCTCGGAAAATTCGGGCTACGGCTCCCCGCAATCAAGGCCAAACCACTAAAACAGCCCCGATTCATTGGTTCATCAATGCTAGCAGGATAGATCCGGTTGATCGACCTCGGGGTCGGATGGATGTAGGGTTTTCTTGTCCTTCGCAGCCTTGCTGATTTTGCCAATTTCTCACGTCCAAATATTTCTGGTTTTTGATATTTCCAGTCAAGATGCCTTTCAAATCCCCGTTTCCAGACGTTGAAGTTCCTAAAGTCGATATCTTGACATACTTGTTTCCTCCAGGCAAGACTCCGTCAACAACGCCGCTGTGGATCGATTCCAACGATCCGAATATTTCTTTATCCCCGGCGCAATTGCTACAATGGGTCAAGAGATTGGGATTTGGGTTGGAGAAGTCGGGCGCGAAGAAGGATGATGTTGTAATGATATATACACCAAACCATATATTTGTTCCCGTTGCGTATCTGGGCATTGTTGGAGCTGGATATGCATTCAGTGGAGCGAACCCAGTCTACACACTCCCTGGTGAGTAGCAATGCTCAATTGGCACTAACCTGCTAACAGAAATCTTAGAAATGGTACATCAGATTAAGAACACTGGCGCTCAGATCATACTTGCACATCCTACTATGATCAAGACGGCGGTTGCAGCAGCGGAAAAGGCGGGGTTATCAAAAAGCCGAATCTTCCAGTTTTCGGACGAAGAGAACCAAACACAAGATGGTATAAAAGATTGGAGACATCTCATCGGATCTCCTTCGGACGGAGAAAGGTGGTCGTGGCCAAAACTTACACCGGAAGAATCAGTCAACACGGTAGCCACTATCAATTATTCTTCAGGCACGACCGGCTTGCCGAAGGGAGTCTGTGTCAGCCACCACAACCTCATCGCAAATTTAGAGCAGACGATTTTCATAAGATACCATCAAAAGCCATACTCCAGAAACAATCCAGAACCTGAGCGTTGGATCGGGTTCCTTCCTTTATACCACGCCTACGGTCAGCAGTACACTATCCTGATGGCCCTCGTACTGCAAATACCAGTCTACATCATGAAGCAATTTGTCTACGGCGACTTCCTGCAAACCATCCAAGACAACAAAATCACGCATCTGCAAGTTGCTCCCCCAATTCTCGTCATGCTCAGTAAGCGGCCAGAAACCAAAAACTACGATATCAGCAGCGTCAAAGATGTCCTCTGCGGTGCGGCTCCACTTTCTAAAGAGTTGCAGAACGACGTCTCGAAGCGCTTTAATATTCATATCAAGCAAGGCTGGGGAATGACGGAAGTTACCTGTGGAGCTTTGCATATACCTGGAGGTGTCTGGGATGACTCTGGGAGTGTGGGACAATTAGATCCCAATACTGAATGCATGCTCAAAGACGATGATGGAAATGAGGTCGCTGTTGGCGAGCCAGGGGAGATGTATATCCGAGGTCCCCAAGTCTGCTTGAGATATTGGAAGAACGATGCTGCGACTAAGGAATCGATCAGCGAAGATAAGTGGTTGAAGACAGGTGATGTGGCTATTTGTGATGAGCGGGGTTATTTCTGGATTGTTGACAGAAAGAAGGTAAATTCACTGCTCCTAACCCTTACAACGAAATACTGAATATTGCAGGAACTCATCAAAGTCAACGCCCTTCAAGTCGCTCCTGCGGAACTTGAAGCCGTACTCTTGGAGCACGAGCATATTGCCGATGCAGCAGTAGTCGGCATCAAACTCCACGACGAAGAATGGCCCAGAGCATATGTTGCAATTCAGGATGACGCGAAGGGTAAAATCACTCCCACCGAGATTCAAGAATGGATTAAGCCGAGGGTAGCTAAGCATAAGTGGCTGGTTGGGGGTGTCACGTTTGTAGATGAGGTGCCGAAGCTGGCGAGCGGGAAGATTCAGAGAAAGACAATGAGGGAGTGGTCGAAAGCTGATGCTGCTATTTTGGAGAAGACGACCAAGGCTAGGATATGATTTAGAATACAATGTAGAGCGTTTTCTTATAAGAGTCGGGTCTGGCTTTTTCTCTCATCCTCGTTTAATGCCCCTGAGCCGCTGAAATCGCTTGTATCAAAGAAGTCAACATAGGCCCTCGGATGAACACACTTGTCGAACAAATAATGAGGGCATATCACCCAATAGCCTTTCACACTCCATGTGCCATTCAGAGCTCTTTCGAAATCAATTTTGAGGCGAGTCATGCTTTCTAGATACACGTGATGTGTTGATTCGCGTTGCTCGGAAATCCTTCTCCGCACCTCAAAGCTTCCCCGCATTCCAAGTCTCCAACATCAACCCCGCGACACAAGATGCGCCAGCACTCTGCGCATCGCCGGAAGCGGTACCGCTCTCAGATCTAAAGTCTGGACCGAACGCGACACAATGGCAAACGCGTTCCATGCAAGCTGCTCGTAGGAGACCGTCTGTATCTTCCACCCCTTGGATATGAGTTTCCGGGCTCATCAGAGGCGTTGGAGAGCCTTGTCCGGAACATAGGAGAACTTGAGACGGCTAATACCGTGATACAAGGTGAGAGGGAGCAAGCTAGGATGATAGGTTAAGTTCCGCGAGCTGTTTACACATGATCACATCTCCTTCTGTAACCTCGCACAATTCTTTTTCTGACCATTGAAAAGAGCCTCCTTTTCATCTATACTACTCATTTCTCTCATGTTCAAATCCATCAAATCTCTTTTCCGGTCAGACCGCTCCTCCAAAATGGCTCCATCAGCAATGCCAGACCCGAACGGAATCACTACAAACGGCATCAACGGCGCTGGCACCCCATACCCAGAACCCCCTGCTACAGAAAAAGCCTACCAGATCCTCCCGCAATACCACTCCAAAGCCACCAAACTGCGCGTAGCATGTGTCGGGGCCGGCGCTTCTGGAATATGTCTCGCCTACAAGATGGAGCGCATGCTCGAAGCTGGCACCTGGGATCTCACGTTGTACGAAAAGAATGAGCATTTCGGTGGGACGTGGTACGAGAATACATACCCGGGCGTAGCATGTGATATCCCGAGTCACCTCTACACATATTCCTGGGACCCGAATCCGAAATGGAGCCACTATTTCGCCTACGGTCCCGAGATCCAAAAGTATTTTGAGGGGTTTGCAGAGAGACATGGCACGAAGAAGTACATGCAGCTCAACACGAAGATCGTGGAGGCGAGATGGGATGAGGGAGAAGGGCGGTATACGATTGTGCTTGAGGATCGGGTGAGTGGGGAGAAGAGGGAGGATTGGTGTCATGTTCTTGTGAACGGCAGTGGGATTTTGAATAATTGGAAATGGCCGGATATTGAGGGGTTGCATGATTTTAAGGGCGCATTGATGCACTCGGCGAAGTGGGATCATAGTGTGGATTTTAAGGGCAAGACGGTCGGTGTTATTGGGACGGGTTCGACTTCTGTGCAGATTGTTCCGCAGCTGCAGAAGGAGGTGGGGCATATGGAGGTTTTTATGAGGAGTCCGACTTGGATTAGTCCTCCCTTTGGCGGTGGTAAGGCAATCGCGTCTGAAGTCTAAAGAGAGATAATTGCTGATGATTACCCTCAGGAGTTTTAAACGAAGAGTTACTGAAAGGTGCGGATCAAGATGCTGGCGAGAGACAATACACCTTTACCGAAGCGGACAAAACAAAGTTCACAGAAGACCCAGAATACCTCCTCATGTTCCGTAAAAAGATCGAAGCAGAAATTAACTCGTTATTCGGCATGTACCAACAAGGCTCAGAAACATCCAACCAATTCCGAGAAGTCATCAGAGCAGAAATGAACCGGAGAATCGGCCCTGGGAACGAGAAGCTGAAGGAATTCATCATCCCAAAATGGTCACCAGGATGCCGGCGAATCTCGCCCGGCGATGGATACCTGGAAGCATTGGTGAAGGAGAACGTCCAGCCCGTCTTCAGCAACATCAAAAAGGTAGTCCCAGAAGGAATTGTGACCGAGGACGGCGCGCTCCATAAACTAGACGTACTAGTCTGCGCAACAGGCTTCCAAGTTGCATTCCGACCCGCCTTCAAAGTCGTCAACGGAGACGGTGTCACACTGGACGAAGATTGGGGCAAAGGCCCAAACCTGTATCTCGGTCTTTCAGCGCCTCGATTTCCCAATTTCTACACAATCGTCGGTCCAGGAGCGACATGGTCAAGCGGCACATTGTTGCCATCAATCGAGACGAGCGTCGAGTACTCGATCAAGATGATGAAGAAGATCCAGAAGGAACACATCAAATCTATTGATGTGAAACAAGATGCGCTGGATGATATCTACGCGCATTTCGATGAGTTTCATAAGACGACTGTGTGGCAGGAGGAATGCAGGAGTTGGTTTAAGGATGGGAAGATTAAGAATCGGATTTATCTTTGGCCTGGATCGGTAAGAACGTCTTTCCCTCAGCGACTCCGACTTATTTGAAAGATGCTAATTGTACAATTTGAAAATCAGACCATTCATTTCCTCAAAACGATCAAAGATCCACGGATGGAGGACTACAACATCCGCTACCGATACAAGAATCGATTTGCGTTTTTGGGTAATGGGGAGGTAAAGGCGCATACGAAGGGCGAGTATCAGGGTCTGTCGCCGTACATTCGGAGCAGTGATCATGAGTGGGCGATTGAATAAAGTCTCTTTTCCTCGGCATACCTTCTCTTTCGATATCTTCGATGGGTTTCATTGCAGATGTTGTGCATAAGCGCATCAAGATTCTTTTTCATTTCAGCGTTTACACTGCAGATCAGATGCAAGTCAAATGCAATGACATACAGATGACCATATTTTAAGCACTCAACTCTGAAAGCGGATTTCAGCGATGCGGGGCAATATACGAGCCTCGACACGAGCCGCTCAATGGGTCTAGGTGCGTGCTACACCTAGCTTCAACCTTGGCGGGCCCAACAGGTCACAAGCAGACTTCTCCACAAAGTGACTACGCTCGGGAGCCCCGGCTAGCATTGCTGTCTGGACCCTCTAACCCTCCACAGGGAACCTTCTCGTAAACACAAATTCAGCCCAATAATGAATACCTGATTCAGCTATATACCCGCTATCAGGTTACCCCACTATTGAAAGCAGCAAATAATCAACCTGGTACAGTAAATACCCCGCCACGTACCTCTCAGTCGGTACCAGCTCAAACTCCCATCCAATCACCCCTCCATCTTTGCCCGGATTAAAGGGAACAAACAAGCAAGATGGCGCCTCACGTGCATCACATCGAGTCAAGACAGCGGGGCGGACCCCTGCCAAACGAGTCAAGAGATCTGCGTTTGGCTAGCACACTCGACGTCGTGGCGTCCTTGACGGGTCCTAGACCTTGCATTGTGCTGGAATCCGGGGTCGGTGATTGGAGAGAGGAGGGTGAGAGGGGTCCGGTGGAGCTGTACAGTAGTTCTAGTGGCTTTGCCCCAGACTGTGCCCCAGATGGGGTTGGAATTCTTGGGGACCTCCCCGGTTTGGGTGAGGTTTGGCCATGGGGAACTCTGGATCTTGCTCCTCTCTCTTCTGTTTCTCTTTCTCTTCCGTCACTGTTTTCCAAGTTTCACATGTACTTCTTTGTATTTTTGAGCTCCTTACTCACTGTTCTCACGTCTACAGACGCGTAAAGTCAAATCCTGAACCTCAATATATTTTCTTCGAAAGGAGCTGGGAAACTGGATGTCGATGCGTATCAACAGCCTCTTTGAGCACGACGACTTGATGAAGAGGCAAGCCGAGCAAAATGATAACACCGCGCCTGTGGCGACAATGACGAGTTCGAACTCGAATTTTGAGAATTCGATGGCGGAGCAGCAGGGTTCTCAAACGAAGCAAAGTTCTTCGAATTCAAACTCGGGAAAGCCGGCTACGCAGAGGCATCGGGCTTCGATTGCTTGTGCTTCTTGTAGAGATCGCAGGATACGCGTAAGTGATCGCTTTGAGGAGCCCAATGGTTGGATTTGTCTGACGGTTTCAGTGTGTTGTACCACCAGGGGAACAAGATTGCACGCAATGCAAGCGGTCGAAAACAGAATGTATCATTAGGAATGATGATGAGAGAAGACGGCAAGAAAACTCCTCCAATTCAATGCTCAAGGCTAACTTTTCAGGCCCATTTCCAAGGCGTATATGTCTTCACTCACGGACCGAGTCGCCCTTCTGGAAAGAATGCTCCAAGAAACCGGGAAAGAAATACCTCCAGCGAGCTACCCACCCAAAACACGAGCTGAAGCTACTACCTCCCAAAACAACAACGACTCGAACCAATCCCAGCCTCCCCAACAGAACACTACCCCCCGAAGCATGCAAGATGAATCCACAGATGGGGACAACGGATACCAGAACGACAGCAACCTCTCCAACAGCATCATCGAAACACACCCGCCACCACGAATCCAAGCCTCCAAAAAAGAAGGCCTAGTCCACATGCTCCTCTCCACCCGCGGCCACCTCTCCTTCGACCAACTCTCCGGCCGCCTCCGTTTCTTCGGCCCCGCCTCAAACTTCCACATCTACGCCGACGCGCCCACATCCATCAGCATCCAAGAATCACCCGAACAAGTACGGCGCACAGAACGTATAATCCGTTCCCTCACCATCGAAACGCATGATTATCTCATAGATTTGTTTTGGGAGTATTATAATAGCGTGTTGCATATTGTGCACAAGGAGGCGTTTAATGAGGATATGCAGAATTCGAAGAATAAGCATTATTCGGGGTTTTTGCATATTAGTATACTGGCGATGGGGTATAGGTTTGCGGATTTGGAGAGGGAGGATATGAAGAAGATTACGTTGGGGAATAGGGAGTGTACGCTGCATAGGGAGGCGAAGTATATGCTTGATATGGAGTTGGAACGCCCGGGTGGCATTCCGAGCGTGCAGGCTTTTTTGCTTTTGGGAGACTTGGAGTGTGGTGTTGGAAGGGATAACACTGGGTGGATGTATGCTGGTGAGTGAACTTCCGAGATGTGTTTGACGCAGCATATTAATTATTCCAAGGCATGGCAAACCGACTTTGCTTTGATTTGGGACTCCATCTCGACTGCCAGAATGATGGACTCCCGGAAAAGGAAATTCAAATTCGGCACATGACTCTGTTTGCCTGTGTCATCTATGACAAGTACTGGGCTCTGTTTCTGGGAAGACCTACAGCAATCAAGAGTTCTGATCTTGAGATGTATCGACTCTCTAAGCAATTTGCTTCGTTATCAGCTTGCAAACCAGCTGGGGTCCAAAAGAGTCTCGAGACTCAAATATACGAGGAACTCCTCGATCTAATGGAGCTTGCAGGAAAGATTGCCGAGATCAGAGATGCTGGATCTCAAGCGGGCCAAGAAGTCGACAAAGGCAACAGCGCCTATCTCTATGTGATGGACCTGGACAGGCAGCTGCAGACATGGTATCGCAAACTTCCAGATAATCTGGTCTGGAAGCCGGAAAATATCCAAACAGCACCATTCTCATTTTTCCTTCTCCACCAACAATACCACTGCAGTTTGATCCTCCTCCACCGACCATGGGCCAAATACGAGGACCCTGAACCTCCCAGCTCAGAAGACGGAAACGACGACGACGACGCTTTTATGAGCATAGATGATAACCACTCATTCATGTCCCGCTCCATCTGCACCCGCCAAGCCATCCGCGTCGCTCGTATATTCTGGCACTCCCGCCAGCGCTTCGACACCCGCCGCATCTTCGTCACCGGAATCCAACACGCAGGAACAGCAGCAACGGCCCTCGTCGCCGCCCTGGCATTCATCAAGAATGTCAGCGATAGAAGAAGCAACCTCTCTTACCTCGAATGTCTCGCTTCTGCGCTGCAGGATATGTCGTGCACATACCAGCCCGCCGCTTCAATGTCGTCTATATTGCAAGCTGTTATGCTAGAACTACAAAATGCGTCTTCGAAAACACCACCTCCGGATTTGAGGTACTTGAGAGACGAAAGCGTAGCTATCCCCGCGCGCCGGGAAAGTACAAACGACGCCTCTGAAGCAAGAACCTTCAAGAAACGCCAACTATCGAAGTCCTCTTCTCGTCCATCCACATTATCCTCCTCCTCAACCACAACCAACATGCCCGACTTCGCCAAAACGCCAGCCTCAACCAATTCACTAAGCATGATGATGGGCGGCGAAGATATCGAAAAGAGAGACGGGTACGTGATGATCACGCCAAGGAGTGAGCGGGCTGCGTGGCCGACGCTGAATTCGGATCTCAATGCGTTGGATTATCCGATGACTTTTACGGGGATAGGCGTCATTGGAGGGGGTCTAGGGTGGATGGGAGAGGGGCTGAGTCCGTTTAATGGGCCGATGAATGGTGGGGAGGTTGGAGAGGCGGGGAAGAATCATGAGTTGGATTTCTTTCAGTTTTGATGTTTGGGACGAATTTGTTTTTGAGCCATCGATAATTGGCGTTGTCGAAATTGGGAAATGAGGTCCGTGATATGTATTTTTCTGGTGGGTATTTTGAGCGATCTGGGAAGGAGGGTACGGGTGTCATTGTGTATTTATGGTCAATGGATCGTCCTTTCGGCTTGTTCACGATCACTCCTGCCTTTTTGAGATACGCAAGAGGGTGTATTCCTTCCTCGCAGCTATACTTGCGCGCATTATCATTTCCTTAAACATCTCATTCCTGAATTTACACGAGTAGTTTCGCGTGTCAGTTGAAGTTGAAATTTGAGACCACTCATTTCACAAATTTTTTCTTCTATCTGGTAATTGACAAGATCGTATCAAGTGAATCCTTGGTCTGTATCTCTAAAATCTCTCTAGCCAGGAGAATCAGACCACCTATCCCAAAAATCGTACCGTGGTCCTAGAACCCAGCTCCATAATGCCCCCACTTCGCCTTCTCCCTCCCCTCATATATCATCTTCAACATAATCCTCAACGTCTCAAACTCCTCCCCATCTTCCAACCCCTCCGCCTTCAACCTCTGCATCTCAAACCCAAACACCTTCTCCAACTTCCCCTCATCGCCCACCACCCTAGCCAGCGCTTTCCCCAGCCTAAAAGCCGCCTGACTATGAATACTATTCACATCCTCCATAACGCCCATCTTCCTTCTCCCCGCAATAATATCCAGCATGAACGCAATAATAACATGCTTGACCCCGCTCCTCACGCCCCTCCCCCAAAGCCTTCTCCTCTCCTCACACAGCCCCATCTCAAACACCTCGCTATCCCTTTTCTCCACCACAAGCGCCTGATACACCCTCGCGCACGCTACCCTCTCCGCTGCTTTCAACCCCGGGTCCATCTCCGTCTCCTTTTTCTTCCCACAAAATAAATTCCTGCACCAACTTGTACTCTTCCTCTCCTTCCCTTTCGCAGGGGATTGTATTTTCCCCTGTAACACGCGCTCTTCCCACCGTCTCTCTTTCACGATCTCAATCATTTGATCGCGGATTAGGTGTTCTTCGTTCGAGATTTCCTTTGAGGGCCAGACGCCGATGGCTGCGAAGCGCCGGCCGATTTCGTCGTTTTCGAGGTCGTGGGAGAGTTGCCAGAGGGGCTTGGTGAGGAGGGCGTGCTGGACGCGGCGGGAGGCTTCGATGTAGATTTGGTTTTGGGATTTGGGGCGGGTGCGGGAAGGAGTATGCACGTAGGTGACTATTGCGGCCATTGTGACGATTGCTTGATTTGGGGCTGGGAGAAAGTTGTGGTTACAGTTGAGTTGAGGTTGTGGGAAGATGTGAAAGGTTGCGGGGGAAGGCGATTATGCGACTTTACATCTCTTAGGTGAGTATATGAGGAGAAGTGTTTGTATCTAGCGAGGATGAAGGAGGTGCTATTCACTTTTTGACAAGGCAGAGCACTCAACTATAAATGACCTTCCCAGACATTCAAGGAGATTGTTTTAGGATAGAAGTTGGAGTTTATTTCAAAAAGTGAGAAGCTCTCGAATATCTTTCAGTCATTCAGGGACCTCTCGAATTGTGTTCCATACCAAAATTTTATTTTCCACTGACGGACATGATCGGTGAATTGAAACTAGCTCCAATGGCTGACAATAGTGAATAATTGACAGATAGATGTTTCACGGCGCTGCTTTCTTCCGTTGCATTGTTTTGAGCCATGAGTTGGCAAAATGAGCAGGCAACTGAGAGGTGTTTTCAGTAAGTCTCGAAGAGCTATCCTATTGTCAAACTCTTTATTTATATTTATACTTGGCAAATTAAAACATATCTCAACGTTACAATCGATCAATTTTCTTCCAAGATACACAGCATATGTTCAAGAGATCTGGAGTCAACCTAGCCTGTGGCTTTTCAGGGGGCCAGATGAGAGAAATAGGGGCGAGTCACATGACCATCTCATTTTTCTACCCAAAAACAAAGCGATGAAGACTAGGTCACCAGAAGCAGAGGAAGAGGCAGTGATAATATGTTTTGGAAGGAATATTAGTAAACTCCTTGAAAGCCATCATGAGTTTTGATATAGGCTAACAAGCAAATCACTGACCCCACTCAACATACCCTAGCATCACAATCTCAGTTTGTTTGATGCATATGCAACGTAGAATTGCCGACCAACTTCAGCAGGCAAGTGCCTGAAGGGTTTAAACTCTTATTGCGGTTGGTTACACTATCACTACACACCTTAGCTTATCATTCCTTACGTTAATGCTGGCATCAAACATTTTCCCTCCTCTCCGAGCCTCCATCCTGCGCGTCACTAGAACTTTGCCATTCTGACACAACAACATTCTACCTCGATATTGCAGCATTTTATCACAGAGCAAAAAATTGGGATCACCAGATCTCACCAAAATCTGTCACTTGATCGAGTTTTTCTCTTCTTTAGTGCTTACTTCCAAATTTGAGCCTACCTTGCAGCTCTCCCTCCTCGCCAAACAATTTTCCTGTCCACATCTACAATATGTCGGATAACGCAAATATTTTGGCTGACCTCGGCCCGCTGTTGTCGTCTGGTGCTTCTATTGTCATCCCCAACGATCCCGAGTTTGCCGGTCTCACAGCTAGATGGAGAGAATATGAAGCTCCCAACATCGCCGTTGTTGTCAAAGTATCGGTAGAGTCTGATATTCAGAAAACAGTGAGTGATATCCGCTTAGATTCTACAATGCAGTTCAAAGACTGACACAAATTAAAGGTGCGTTACGCTGATGAGCACAATATCCCGTTTATTGCCCGAGCCGGAGGCCACGGCGCGACCAAAGCTCTCGGTCAGGCAAAGAACGCAATTCAGATCGATTTTCGCTCTCTGAATAGTATCAAGCTATCTGAGGACGGCCAGACAGCCACCATTGGCGGAGGTGCAAATGTGAAGGACACTATCAGCACCCTGGCCAGCTTGGGAAAGCGAACAGGTGAATTTTCCTTAGCCGAGCTTGATGAGAGCGTCTGGACCTGATGAACATCTAGTGACTGGAATCTGTGAGTCTGTCGGCTTCTCTGCACCCGCTTTGGGAGGTGGTCATGGCTGGCTTCAGGGACAGTACGGGCTCATGGCCGATCAAGTCATCTCTGCCCGCCTTGTGCTCCCGAATGGTGAACTAGTCACGGCGTCTGAGAATTCCAACCCGGACCTATTCTGGGCCATCAGGGGCGCAGGGCATAATTTCGGCCTTGTCACAGAATGGGAGTACCGTGTCTATGATGACAATGCCCCCGTGTGGTCCTGGGAGATCTTCGTCTTCTCGGGAGACAAGCTCGAGACCGTCTATGAATTGGCAAATAAGTTGCTGCAAGATCAACCGCCGGAACTCGTTCATTGGGGATATATCATAATGGTCGCCGAGATTGATCCTAATCATGTCAGTCGTGTCTCGGCACAACTTCTTGCCTCCCCCTAAAAACTAACAAATTTATAGCCCGTCCTCTGGTTTGGTATCATCTATAATGGCTCCCCTGAGCAGGCCAACGAGTATGCTAAACCGTTCCATGATATCGGGCCCCTCAGTATACAAACCGGTCAAGGATCACTACATGATCTTGCCGTCGTCACTTTCCAAGACGCGGACGGCCCAGGGTGCGCATACGGAATGACTTCCCTCCGATACCCCATCGGTTTGAATTCATACAATTTGACCGCCATCAGGCAGGTATACAATGAGATCGACGAGACATTCCGTAAGGTCCCCGAAATTTCCGGCTCCTTCTTCCTGCTCGAAGGCTACTCAACGCAGGCTGTCAAAGCCGTTAACACAGTAACTACGGCTTTTCCGCACCGCGACGACAACATCTTGGTCACTCCATACGTCATGTACGCGCCCAATTCGGCCATTGATCCGATCGCACAGGAGTTTGGGAAGAAGCTGCGGAAATACTTGCTGGATGGAAGCGAGGATCCCACTCATCTCCGCGCCTATGTCAACTATGCTGATGGCGAGGAGTCTTTGGAGGAGGTTTATGGGTGGGAGGGATGGAGATTGGAGAAGTTAAGGAAACTCAAGGCTAAGTGGGATCCCAAGAACAAAATGCGTTACTATGTCCCAATCAATTAGAACTTCTGCTTTGTGTCGTGGCTAGTATGCATGATCTGGCAACGCACCTCAGCCTAATCACTGCATTCCAAAAATGTGTTTTGAAGCACTAATTTATCAGATTTTCATTGGACAAATTAGTGTGCCCAGTTTCTACCTCAATGTTTCCAAAAGTTCTTACTTATCCGTGATATCTTGGCAAGTCTCCTGAGCGAGTTCGCGCTGTTAGCAGGTGCGGGGGAGTAGTAAATTCGAGTGTCGCGAAAATCAGCTGCTTTCTATTCGCCCAAAATGTCTCCATCACGGTGGCTAGCTGTGAGACCAAGAGCAATATGTACGTTGTGCAGTAAAACTATAATTAGATATGGATATTCCCCTTGGCTATGAGCTTGGTGAAGGGAGGTGGCGGCTCCCTTGCCTCCCTACTACAAGCTACTCACGCATTTTAGGGAATTTCCCGCTTTTAACAGAATATTGCTCCAATGAGGTGGCTGGATGCCAAGTCGCGATTTCCCGTATGTCTCACGATTTCTAAAACACCTGTGACGCTGGTCAAGCCCAGCTGAATCCAGTTCCAGTAAAATTAAACGAGGAAAAGAAAATACGCCTAACAGTAAAAATAAATACTTCGCCGAGTCCCGATGATTTTGCTCGAAGCTCGTATCTTGTCCGTGGGGTCGCTCCATAGCACGATGCATCGATATGAGGCTATCAACACAGAGACGCGCCAACACTCCTCGGATCCATCGCTACCACCATACTCGAGAATACATGACTATGAGCCTCGAGGTAATGAGAGCTTTCTGCCGCCAAGAAATTACGCCAAAGCGAAGACATCGACACTGAAGCGAGGGTTATGCCAGTTGTCTGTTGGTCTTGGAGCCTTAATGGTTTGGGGTTGCCTGTTTGTTCTTTGGCAATGGGCTCTGAATGGTCGCATTGCGGACTGGTATACTTATTGTTACGGTGATTATTGCTACTTTGACTCTGATAGCGGATGGAGAACCCAATTACTCTTGTCAACGTCCCATTTCTATCAGCCTTGCGATGCCGACACGTACTCCTCGTTGGAACCTACTTTCCTTATACCTCGCAACTTCACTCTGAGCCAGGCTAAAGCCATTGATATCTCATTCAACTTGTTTGTTGGCCGCGGGATTCAAGCTCTTCTACTGTCGATTGCATACATCACCACGACTGATATCCTCATGCGCCTCACCGAGAACACCCCTGTGCGATTCGACCTCTTCTCCGCGCTTGCGTTCAGTCCCGCAACTTTCAGCACTACATATAAGGTTGCCAGAGGAGGCTTTACCCTCCGAGGTTGGCGTGCGAAATTTATCATGGCGTGGATCTTCCTCTCGTCGGTGTACCTGGCAATCCTGCCCACACTCGTCGATACCATGAGCGGATACATCCAAAGTAAAAGAAAAGACGTAGAGTTTTTCGAGGGTCAGAATCGTGTCACTATCCCCTATGACTCTTGGAATTACACCGAGTGGAAGGTAAGCCATACTGACGACTACAATTACGTCTGCACACCATTGGAAGGTTATCAGTGGGGTCTTGCGGAGACATGGGTATCGATCACTCTTATTTTATTCGGAATCTGGCTTCTGGGTACCTTTACTATTTGGATGGATGCTCAGCACTCATGTCAACTGAGGAGGAAGGGAAGGGGTTTGGAGACGATAAGGGCCGTAGTGGATTTGGCGGGTGCTGTTCATGGGGTTTTGGGCGAGGAGATCAGTGCTTACAGTGGGAAGGAGTTGAGGAAAGCAATGGAGAAGAGTCCCGAGGTCATGTATGGGATAGAGGTAGACAAGAAAAGGGCAGAGCAGATCAAACTCGGCATGCCGTCGCAGGGTTTGGGGAAGCTTGGCTGGGAGACTGTTTATGGCTGATTTGGGTGGGAGGCTTTTCATTAGTGGCAGTTAGTATCATTCGTAGAGCTAATTTTGAAGCAACTATAATCCTGCACTTCGAATACAAAGTCCCTAAAATACAGTCTCTCTAGAAGGATCGAGTCAACGCGAAACTTGCTGAATTTAGGCGAGGTCATCACGTGAACCACCCCCCTTTTCGGCGGCAAGACAGCTCTTGAATACGAATTTATAGGAGTAAGTAAGAAATTCACTTCTTCTTAGGGTCATAATAGCAACTTCGCAGTCCGATATTATAAAAATACATACCCCAAGCATCTTCCCTGCACCCAATCACCATCCACCACTCTAACCCGACCCACATATCCTCACTAACAACAATTCAAATATATTCCCAAACCATCCCTCAAGAAAACTTCCACTTCTTATACTTTCCCTCCTGAAAAGTCGCATCCTCAATATCCTGCCCATAAAGCGGCCCAATCCACTTCCCCCTCCCCTTCTTATCATGCAAACTATAATCAAACATCATGCCCCCCTTCCCCTCCGCCAGCAACTGATGCGTAACAACATGAAACCCGCCCTCACATTTATACCCATCCTTCGTTCTCTCCCAATCCAAGTTTACTGGGCATGTTTTCCCGTGCATCTTAAGCTGTCCTTGGGCCCATTTTTCTTGCTTGGTTTTCTCGGCGGGGGAGAGAGCGTCGATGGTTGGTTGGCGACTCGCCATTTCGATGTCGTGTTTTGTTTTTAGGATGCTGGGGTGGTTGGAGGCGGGGGAGAGGCGCGAGGGCCCGGCTTTGGAGTGGGAGGAGGGGACCAACATTGGGAGGGCGGGCTTGCTGACTTTGGTTGAGGGTTTGTTTGAGGGTGCGGATTTGCTGGCTTGGGTTGATGGTTTTGCGGCTGGTGGAGGAGGGATCGAGGAGGGAGCCTTAGATGAAGGTGGAGGTTTGATTGATGGAGAGCCATGCTTGCTTGCTGAAGTAGGAGGTTTGATTGATAGAGAGACGTGCTTGGTTGCGGCTTTCTCGGTGGGCTGCTTGCTGGCTGCTGGTTTGCGACTGTTTGATGTGGCTGAGGTGGCTTTGACAAGTCCCTCTATGACAGTTCTCTGCATGTTGCCCAGTAGATTAAGCGCAGTAGCTGCTGGTTTCTTGGAGGGTGCGGCCTTGCCAGGTTTAGAGCTCGAAGGCTGGTCTTCGCCGGAGCCGGCCATGTTTTGATTTGATTGATTGTGTAGTCAATGGATAGAGTAGTAGGTTGATAACTATTTGAAATCAGGGGAAAGGAACGTGCAATAAATAGTAAAAATTTCACTTATGGAGGAGAATAATGAACGCACTGAATCATAGAACACCCCCCATTAAGTGGCATTGACCGCGTGTGAATCACTGAATTGTGTCTTCACTATGGTCCTCCCAATCACCCCCTGAATCTAGCCAATGAGATTCTCGAGAGTGATGGCTGGATCCAAGGAATAAGGTGTGCACTTGGCGACCTTTGCATGATCACATAATAGCATGTAAAGATATAATCGACGAGACATGGCAAGATATATAGCTACTATATATACATAGAATGTTATACACATCTCCTGTGTTTCTTTTTCATCAACTCAACCAGATAATCGTAATCAACAAGAAAATCCCATCTACACCGAGCAAGAAAGATTGCCTACAGCAACAACGCAACAGCACCAAGGGCAATGGTACACACAACTCCAAAGCTGCCACCGACTCTGCCGGCAGCACCCTGGTATTGAGTTGGTACCGGTGTCGCTTTAACGCTTGGGATAGAAGCTGGTGTAGAAACCGCACTCTGTTGTGCCTTAACCACACTGACTGGCACAGGGCTAACCTCGAGCTTCGTGTAGACGACGCTCACACTTGGCAAGCCAGTTCCGGTTCCGGTTCCGTGGTGCTTGTTCTTGCTTGATGGGCCGGTTGGGTAAGGAGCTGCTGTGGTTGGAGGAATAGGAATGACGGTCATGGTTGAGGGAACGACGGACACAACGCCCGAGTTAGGGGCTGAGGATTGAGGAGCCGAGGGGACGATGCTGGAGGGGGTGGCGAATGCGATGGTCACGTACGTTGTTTGGGTCTGCTTGACGTAGGTTGTGGTGGTGCTGGATGGGTTTGGTCCGTTTCCGCCGGCTGGAGAGCTGGGCACGACAGCTGGAGCTGATGGAGACGATGCTGGGGGAGCTGGGGTCTGGTTGGCGACTGGGCAGACGGTTGTGTATAGGGAAACGATCTCGGTGGTCACGCTGCCGAGCTTGGCAGGGCAGTTGGTCACTGTTGGGGCGCACGAAGTGACAGTGTAGATCTTGGTGGTATACACAGTTGAGGTGGTGTATTGAGTGACCTCAGTGGGTGGGGATGGTGGAGGAGGCGCTGGAGTACCAGTGGGTCCGACTGGGGAACCGCCGTTTCCTTGCGTCTGAGTGACTGGGCACACTGTTGTATAGAGAGAAATGACTTCGGTTGTGACAGATCCAAGGTGAGCGGGGCAGTTGGTGACAGTTGGCGCGCACGAGCTAGAGTCTTGTTAGCATCTGCAATGGAAACCGAGGATTTGTACTTACGTGACAGTGTAAACTGAAGTTGTGTAGACTGTTGAAGTGGTCCATGGGACTTCAGTCGAGGTTGGCACGCTAGTGTCCGTGGAAGTGCCTGAAGGAGTCACGATGCTGGTCGCGGAAGTGGTAGGGGTCTCAACGCTTCCCGTGCTCGATGAGGACAAAGATGAGCTCGTAGTCACTACAGATGACGAAGATGTCGGTGTGGCTGTTCTAGTAGTGTTTTGGAACGGAGGCAGAGTCAGGAATGTTGAGCTGGAAGAGGAGCTTGTGGTCAGAACGCTGCTGCTCGAGCTTGTTACTACCGCGGAGCTGCTGGAGGTGGTTGAGACCACAGAGCTTGAGGTGCTGGACGTGGTTCCATTCAAGGAGACTGAGCTGCTTGTGGTCGAGACAACGGAGCTCGAGCTGCTCGTTGTTGGCGCAACTGATGAGCTGGAGGAGCTACTGACTGAGCTTGATGAGCTGGAGCTGGAAGTAGTTGCAACTGATGAGCTGGAAGAGCTGCTTGTTGAAACAGAGCTGCTGGAAGATGAGGAGCTGTAGACAATTAGTATGGCACTTTTTATAAACAACGTTTTGAGATGCAGCTCTCAAAGCATGAGAGATTCTTCGGAAAGTGATGAAGAGACGAATGGAATTTCTCGATATTACTTACCTGCTGCTGGTGGTTGAAACTGGAACGCTGGATGACGAAGACGAAGATGATGTGCTGGATGACGACGTGGTCGAAACTGGGGCGCTCGTAGAGGACGACGATGAAGAGCTGGTCGTGCTCATAGTGCTTGAGGTGACAGTCTTGCAATCCTTTGGTGGCGAGATCTTATTCAAAGAGTTTTTGATGGTGTCGAAGTATGGGGTTCCACACTCGCAGTCGTTTAAAGCACTAGTAGCCTCCCAAAGCATGACACCTCCAAATTGACCATCACCTTGGAAAGCTGAGATCAGATGGTCGGCCTCTGTGGCATCGAGGAAATCTCCATAGCCAGCGGGAGTTGCGCAGTTGGTCGCGGGTCCGGCCAAGAGTCCGAGATAGATCTTCGCTCCGTTACTGGCACCGCTGTTGATTGTGTTCTTCCAGGCTTGGTAGTTCAACGTAGTCATGGAGGACTGCTGGGCGGGGTAGTTGGGGTTAGCATCAGCCCAGTTGCGTGCTGTACAGCCTGCGGCGCCGTTGTTGTAGAATTGAATCCAGATGATATCAAATTGCGACGCGAGAATCATGTTACCCATGTTGGCATCCTGGAAACCGTCTTGGGCCAGCATTGGGCATTGCGGGGCACCCGAAATGATGTACTTCTTTGATGGGTTCTGCTGGAAGTTCTGCCTGAGTCTGTCAATGCAAGCAATGTATCCGGCTTGTGCATCAGCGGACGGGTGTTCGATATCGAAATCGAAGCCGTCGATGTCAATTTGGTACTCAGCCGAAGTTGAGAAGTTGCTCGAGCTTCGATCCAAAGGTCGAATACCTCCAGCCGCCTTCCACTCTGGTGTCAGCGGTCCATAAGCACCCCACAAGAAATCAGCCAACGCAATTCCCTCATCAACTCCATTGAGCGCATAGGTGTTAGATGCACCTCCGAGGGACAAGAGGATCTTCTTTCCCTTTGCTTGGCAGTATGGAATATCATCTTGGACGGTTGGGCATTGATATGGCAGTTGATTCTTGGAAGGATCGTTTCCTGGACCTTGGTAGTAGCTTGCTGCGTTTCCGGGAGGTTGGGAACCCCAACACGCGTTTCCAAAGTTTTCGCCGATCAATCCATTGCCCTGGCCTGGGAAGACATTTATGAACCCAATTGGAATGACATCGACGCTTGATTCATCACAGAATGTGCTCAACCTTTGCTGGTTTGCACCTGAACCCTATACAAAGGTCAGCGAGTCTCACTATCGAACTTTCGCTTGACGTACCCAATACAGTGCCACATTTGACTTGGAGTTTGCATCATACAACGCCGCGGAGGATGATATTAAAGAGAAGGCAGCAGTAGCCGCAAGGATGGATTTGGTGGAAAACATTATGATAAAATATGATAAAATAATCTGAAATGATTGTGGTATGGCCGAAGCCGGTGTAAACGATTGTGATGACTAGAAAGTCAATGAGAGGACGCAAACAAATGTCTGCACAGCACAATGGCCGTTAGAAGAAGAGACCGTAAGGGGAGAGTTTGATGATGTCGGTGGGAGAGAAAAGAAAGGGAGAAAGGAAAGGCGCATAGAGAAAAGCCATCACTAAATCAATCCGGTCTAGCCAGGGCAGCTCTCCATCTTGGTCATGCCGCCTCCTTGCGCGGGATTTTTTGGTGTGCCTGGAACGCCGTCCAAGTGCATCTGGGTCGCATGCGCTAAGTTGAGATGAAGATAAATGCTTGGTAAGGGAAGAAGGGGGGACGATAGGGCTCGCTAAAGGCCGACAAGTCTAATCATGTCAAAGTGCATGGCGCCCACGCCATGACGGACTTTTTGGTACACCATGTTATTGCCATATTGGGGAAATTTTGTGGTAGCATGAGAGGCACCCCCCTGCTTTTTGAAAGAGATCCAAGTACCGGCCACTCACATGGCTCAAAATCGGGAGTCTTAACCACATTTTTGAAGCGAGTAATTCATGCTTGGCTCCATAAAATTCGCACTGTGCTGTCTCTGATTCGGTCTGGAGAATCGTGATCAGACCATCCGCGCCGCAGACGTGTCAAAGCCTTGTCCAAATTTCAGTTCACGTCGGATGGAAAGCCGACTGTGCAACCCAAAGTAAGATCGGTCGAACATCATCCCAGGCTATCGGAGCCTCGGCTTAGACCGATATCTATCCAAGCGCATCGAAATTTCCCTGGGTTCCACTCGCCAACGTCACGTTCTTCTGCTTCTCTTTGCACAAATGGATTGTTTCCGTCCTGGATACTCATGAGTCCTGCCGTGTCGTCGTGGCTCGACAATTGACACCGTGACTGACGGCTGTGAGATTACATGCGGTTCAAAAGGGGTTCAAATTTCAATATTTCTGACGGCGCTTGGTCTGTACCTGACTAAACCAAATCGAGTAGACGACATCGAGTCTACCAATACGACCCATCTTGCTAGTCCGAACATGGCAAGTCAAGAGCTGTGTGGCTTGACCTGGCGCAAGAAATATCTCCACCAAAGAAACCCACGTTTTGGCCGAGATCTGGCGGGCCCCCATCACCGCGACGTGATCATTGCGCCCATGTTGATCGTTCTGGAAAGTCAAAATTCGGAGCGGATCAGCGGGATCATCGGAACTCTTTCCTAAACCTTCAATCAAGCTTAAATCGTCTTCACGTCAACATCAGTCAGACTCTCCGTAAGTTGAAGCAGTTGTATGGAATAATAACAGCTTGAAACCTTAGATTCGATCGTGAAATATCGCGCATGCGTACTCCGGTTTCACCGAAGTTCACGGAATTCCAAGACCATGATTCGGCCCAAATATTTGGACCACTGATTAGCGAGCAAGCGAGTCAGTGAAACTGCTCCCGCTGGCTAGAACGACTCGAGTGACTTGGAGTGAGGGTCTCCTTTTGGGTACTTTATCGTCTCAACCCCTTCTGCGAGCCAAGATCTGAATCCATCCTCTGGAGCATTCGTGGATCTTGCCAGGACGGGCCATTTAATGAAGTCTTGGATCCTATCTATGCTTGAGTCGAAAGCGCGTGGCATACAGTTCCCTCTGGACTTCGGATCCAATCCTCTTCGCCTTCCCACGCACAATATTTGACCATCTATCCCTTCGACTAATCGCTTCTTCACTGATTTCGAGCAGAAAAGATCCCTGGGTTGTAGGGACCGAAGCCCGGATTGCTTCATTTTTCATCTAAGCCCATGCGATATCGTTGGTTCCAACAAGTTCACGGTGTACTTCGCCCCATTCTTCAGATAAATCCATGCCGTCGACAAGATCAGTCAATCTGACTAAGTCGTTCATATCTAACAGGCTTTGCACGAGGATCTCGAGGCGCGGATAAGGGAGGCATGTATGGTCTCGCTCAAGATTGGAGGGTGCGCATTTAAAATGGCAGTCCCACGTGGGTACGAGTTGGATCCAAAGCACCTGGCCTTTTCGTTTGAAAGACGGAAATGAGTGCAGGAGCGAATGATGCTGCACGGCGCGAGGAGCGCATAGTTCATAGCGCTTGCTGAACAGCTCTGACTTCAGAAGTGACGACGCGGAGTCGAGTTTCTCAGTGGGAACACAAATTGTCCAATCCTAAGCAATCGTTAGAATGGCAAGAAGTCTGCAGAGAGCGAACCTTACATCGGTGACTCTTCCTGCGCCGAAATATATCAGAGCTGCCGTTCCGACGATGAAGCATGGAATTTTGGCGTCTTGGAGCGCTGTGATGACCTCCAGAACCTCGCGGTCTTCGGGGTCGGGATATTTGTCGCCTGCGTATCCAAACTTCCAGCCGGATTGCTGGTTCGCCGGGAGAGAAAAGTCACTGTCCATCGGAGCTATGAAATGTTGTTTTCATGCTTGACCGCGTTGGCCTACTTCACCTACTGTAGTTGCTGAGTGAATGGAAGGGATCGAGCGAAAGATTCCAGTTAATTAGCCTAACACATGACTATTTTCAAAATATTTACTTCAAGTCAATGCTGCACAAAAGGAGGCGTGAAGAGGTTCTATAGAATTGTTAGTCATGATTTCTTTAAGTTTCGGAATCCTTCTTACTTGAAGTTTGGAAAAGATTTGGTCGTCTTCCAACTCACTTTTATGACCCTGACTAACAACTTCTCTTTTCTTCAAATTTCCACCCCCTTTTCTTATTATCTTAGAGTTCAGCAAGACACAATTTCTTTAATAATTTCGGGCAGCGAAATGCTTCACTTATCTGCGTTGCAAATGCTCACTTCCAACTCATTGGAGCTACAACCGAGTCTTACCCCTCACCAACAGTTGGTCGTCCTCGCTGCATAACTTCCAAAGAATCATTCCTGGTTACTATCGACTTCATCTCCATCACTTCTCAATATCCATTTCACGACAATGACACTGGTACCATCTATCTCAATCCTTTCACTTCCCGATACCAATATCTCTACCCAAACATGTCTCTGAACCCACCGCCCCCTTAGCCTCATCCCCCCCCAAAACCTACACTACTCACCAACTCACTCACCTATCCACCACCGCCCTGCACTCAAAACTAGCACACCTAACATCAGCCGCCTCCCACATCTCATCCATCTTCAGCACCGCTCGACCCCTCCACCGCTTCCGAACTTATAACTGCTCAAACGCCGCTCGGGGAGGAAAGTTGGCTTGTGATTAATTTGTTGGCGTTGATGAAGAGTAAGTTGGGTGCTTGTAGGGCGAGGGAGGAGCCGAAGGACTTTCATGATTTGTTGTTTTTGGTTAGTAGGTATGCGGAGGAGATTTCTGGGTTTAGGGGGGAGTTGGAGGGGGAGGCGA